>Ga0180009_10000565_pt1 | contig 50619 bp, 50 predicted proteins | sample OS_PC_MetaG_FD_123537 | JGI IMG/M metagenome (GOLD analysis project Ga0180009, IMG submission 123537) | Groundwater microbial communities from the Aspo Hard Rock Laboratory (HRL) deep subsurface site, Sweden - OS_PC_MetaG | ecosystem: Environmental > Aquatic > Deep subsurface > Groundwater... | reverse complement strand
CTATTCGTCGGAGAGATTGTTTGGAAGTTCAACCATCGTCGCCAATCTCTCAAAGACCAAGAACGAACCCTCATCGGGCTCGTTCTTCCTAAGAGTTTGGTGGCATGAAACAGGGATTACCCATGCATAGGTCACGTTCTAAGGGAGTCTGACGAATCGAAGAATCTTCAAGCGAGCCCCAGCGACATGCCGGACGGGTAGGCTACGGCTCGTTTGAAGGTCCCTCGGATGACCTCGGGATGCGAGTCGTTACGTTGATTTCGGTCTGCGAAGCCTGTCTAGCACAAATACCCACGGAAACACGACGACGGCGTCGAGAATCCTGCGCCAACGTCTCGGTTCGCGGATGAGGCGCCAGAGCCACTCGAGACCGATGCGTCGGATGACGGTCGGTGCCATCGCGGCGGTGCCGGTCCAATAGTCGAACGTTCCGCCGATGCCGACCGCGACCTTCACGCCTGGGAGCGCATCGAGGTTCCGGCGGATCCATTCCTCCTGTTTTGGGTGTCCGAACGCGACGAGGAGTACATCCGGCGTCTGGAGGGTCAAGCGATGCACGGTCTCGTCGTTCACCGCGTCTCCGACGCCCGAATCGTCGACAGCCCCACCCTGTTCGGCCACGATCGTGAGCGTCGGATAGCGTTTACGGAGTTTCCACGCGGCCGTATCCGCCACGCCCCCCCCTCCCCCGACGAGCGCGACGTTCCATCCCCGTTCAGCCGCGAGAGCGACGAGCCGCTCCGCGAGGGCGACGCCCGTCATCCGTTTCGGCGACGCTCCAGCGAGTCGACCGGCCAGCTGCAGGCCGACGCCGTCGACAAGCCGAAGGTCGGCCTGCCTGACGGTCTGCCAATATCCCGCCTCACGTTTCGCGGCGAGCAGGATCTCCGGGTTCGCGGTCACGATCCAGGTCGGGACCACTCGCCTCACGTGTTCGTCGAGATGTTCGAGCGTCCGAAGCCAATCATACCCGTGGATGACGAGACCGAAACACTCGAACGAACGTCGGGTACTCATACCAAGGGTGATTATCGTCGGGATTCCCGCGGTGTCAGAGGAAAGACCCGGATATCGGTGTAGATTGATCCATCTTTCGTCAGCTCGCTCCTCACGAGTGAAATTTCATGAGGGGTCCAGTCGATAGGTTCGAAGGTGCGCTTCCAGGCTGGGAGGGGGTGGCCTTTGCGCGCCCGACCGATGGCGATGTGCGGAATCCAAGGCTTCCGGTCGATGCCAGGCAAGGCGACGGAGATGAGGTCGCGGAGGCGGTCCGTGAATGCCATCCAGGTATCGGCAGGTTCCGGGATGACCCGCGCGATGAGATATGCCGGCTTCTTATGCGGAAATGTGTCGAAATCCCTGATACAAAAAGACCCTCTGGGAGGGCGTTCTGCCGCTTTTTCGAGCAGGTGTTCAAGGATAGGGATGTGGGCGTCATTCACCTTACCGAGGAAGGCGAGCGTGCAATGCCAATTTTGCGGGGCTGTAGCCCTAAAATCGGTCGGTCGGTCCTCACATGCGTCCCACGCAGCCTGTATCTTCACGCGGATCGCGTCTGGGACCGAAATCCCAACGAAAACACGCATACTTCATTATACAGGATTTTCGTCAGGTGGCAAAACAGCCGCGTCCAAGGTCGGGACATGCTTCATGGTCCGCATCTTTCGCGCGACTTTTGATCTGGCAAGTTCCCGTTCGAGTGACGCAGCCGCCGCGGCAAAGGCCGAGTCGTCCGTCCGAGCCGTTTCCTTCATCACGGCCTCGGCACGCGCCGTCGCTTGCTCGATGGCCCCCAGGTCGAGGTCGACACCGCGTTCGGCCGTATCTGCCAGTACGCGTACGCGATTGTCCGCGCCGACTTGGATGAATCCTCCCGAAACGGCCACATCCTCCTCCGCGGTCCCCCGCGTCAGGTGTGCGACGCCCGCGACCAGCTCCGCCACAAGAGCGGCGTGGTGCGGCAAAATCGTAATTTCACCCTCCTTCGTCGGAAGCGTGATCTTGTCGACCTCCGTCCGGAAGACGACGCGTTCAGGTGTCACCAGTTCGAATTTGATCATGTCCGTGCTAGGCGACGACTTCTTCTATTCCCCCCTTCATGTAGAACGCCTGTTCGGGCTTGTCGTCGTGTTTGCCTTCGAGAATCTCCTCGAAGCCACGGATGGTGTCCTCGAGCGGGACGTACTTGCCTGCGTGGCCCGTGAAGACTTCGGCGACGTGGAACGGTTGAGAGAGGAATTTCTGGATTTTGCGGGCGCGCGCCACGGTCAGCTTGTCGTCCGCGGAGAGTTCCTCCATGCCGAGGATGGCGATGATGTCCTGAAGGTCCTTGTACCGCTGGAGTACGCGTTGGACGCCGCGCGCTACGTCGTAGTGCCGCTGGCCCACGATGTCGGGGTCGAGGATGGTCGAGGACGAGTCGAGCGGATCCACGGCCGGGTAGATGCCGAGTTCCGCGAGCGAACGCGCGAGCACGACCGTCGAGTCGAGGTGGGAGAAGGTCGTGGCTGGTGCTGGGTCCGTCAGGTCGTCCGCCGGGACGTACACGGCCTGCACCGAGGTGATGGACCCTTTCGACGTCGAGGTGATGCGTTCCTGCATGGCGCCCATCTCGGTCGCGAGCGTCGGCTGATAGCCCACGGCGGACGGGATGCGCCCGAGGAGCGCGGACAATTCCGAGCCTGCTTGCGTGAAGCGGAAGATGTTGTCGATGAAGAACAGCACGTCTTGGTGCTCCTCGTCGCGGAAATATTCGGCCATGGTGAGGCCGGTCAAGCCGACGCGCGCGCGGGCTCCTGGCGGTTCGTTCATCTGGCCGAACACGAGTGCGGTCTTCTCGAGCACGCCGGAGCCCTCCATTTCGCGGTAGAGGTCGTTGCCCTCGCGCGAACGCTCGCCGACGCCGGTGAACACCGAGAAACCGCCGTGTTCGCTCGCGACGTTGCGGATGAGCTCCATGATGACGACGGTCTTGCCCACACCGGCACCGCCGAAGAGGCCGATCTTGCCGCCCTTCAGGAACGGGCAGATGAGGTCCACGACCTTGATGCCGGTCTCGAGCACCTCCGCTTTCGTCGATTGGTCCTTAAACGGAGGCGGCAGGCGGTGGATGGGGAGCGAGACCTTGGCCTTCGCGTCGCCCTTCCCGTCGATTTCCAGGCCGGTCACGCCGAACATACGGCCGAGGGTCTCGCGTCCCACCGGGACCGTGATGGGCGCGCCCGTATCGTCGACCTTCATGCCGCGCTTCAGGCCATCGGTGGACGACATGGCTACGGTGCGCACATCCCCGCCGCCGAGGTGTTGTGCGACCTCAAGCACGAGTGTCGTACCTTCGTGTTCGACGTGCAGGGCGTTCAGGATGTCGGGCGGGTCGCCTTCGAAGGTCGCATCCACGACCGGACCGATGACTTGCGTGATGATGCCGTGTTTCATATGCGTAGGGATAGATTATTCGAGGGCCGCCTTGCCGGCGCTGATCTCCGAGATCTCGCGCGTGATGCCGGCTTGGCGCGCCTGGTTGTAGGTGAAGGTGAGGTCGTCGAGGATGCCGGTCGCGTTGTCCGTGGCGTTGCGCATGGTCATCATGCGGCTGGAATGCTCCGAGGCGGCGGATTCGAGCAGGGCCTGGTAGATACGCGTCTCGAGGAGCCGGGGCAGAAGCCTGTCGAGCACGGCGCGCGGATTCGGTTCGAAGATGGCGCCCGCCTCCCCATCCACCCCTCCGTCCGCGTCGACGGCAGACGTCAGCTCGTCCTCGGGGATGATGGGCAGGAGCTGGGCCACGGTCGGGACTTGTGCGATGGCGCTACGGAAGTCGGTGTACATGACGAAGACACGGTCCACCTCGCCGTCCATGAACGCGCGATAGGCCAGTTCCCCTACCGGCCGTGACCGGTCGAAGGTCGGTGCGTTGGAGATGGCTTCGAACGCCGCGAGGATGGGATATCCCGCGCGTTTGATGGCGGCCTCGGCGCGCTTGCCGACGGTCACGACGCGGAGGTCGGTTTCGGTGCGCGTCGCGAGGAACTCGAGCGTTTTTTTCACGATTTGGCTGTTGAACCCGCCGCAGAGCCCGCGATCGGCCGCCGTCACGATGATGAGGCTCGCCACCGGATTCGGACGGCCCGCCAGAAGCGGATGCGTCGCAGGATCCACGAGGCGGCGGACGTCGTCCACGATACGCTTCGCCGTCGACGAATACGCCCGCGACGAGGTCGTCAGCGCGACGGAGCGTCGCATTTTCGCGGCAGCGACAAGCTCCATCGCCTTCGTGATCTTACGCGTGTTGGCGATGGACCGGATGCGCCGGCGGATGAGTCGTGAGGAGACAGGCATGGAGAGACGGTGGACTAGGCGTTCTTGGCCGCATGTTCCGTCGCGAAGACCTCGTTCCAGGCCTTTAGCGCGGTTTCGAGCTTTTTCGTGATGCCTTCGTCGATGACCTTTTTCTCGCGGATGATGTCGAGCGTCTCGGTATATTCGGTATCGAGGTAGGCGTGGAGGCCGTCCTCCCAGTCACGGACCTTCTCGATCGGCACTGCGTCGAGATGACCCTTCGTCACCGCGAACAGGACGGCGACCTGATGCTCGAACGACATGGGCGCGTACTGCCCCTGCTTCAGCACCTCGACGGTCCGCCGTCCGCGCTCGATCTGCTTGCGCGTGCCCTCGTCGAGGTCGGTCGCGAACTGCGCGAACGCCTCAAGCTCGCGGAACTGCGCGAGATCGAGCCGGATGGGGCCCGCGATCTTCTTCATGGCCTTGGCCTGCGCCGCGCCACCGACGCGCGAGACCGAGAGTCCCACGTTCAGGGCCGGGCGGATGCCCTTGTAGAAGAGGTCGGATTCGAGATAGATCTGGCCGTCCGTGATGGAGATGACGTTGGTCGGGATGTAGGCGGACACGTCGCCGGCCTGCGTCTCGATGATGGGGAGTGCCGTGATGGAGCCGCCGCCGTGCTCCTTGGTCACGCGGCAGGCGCGTTCGAGCAGACGGGAGTGGAGGTAGAAGACGTCGCCCGGATACGCCTCGCGTCCCGGCGGACGACGGAGCAGCAGCGAGACCTCGCGGTACGCCCAGGCGTGCTTGGAGAGATCGTCGTATACGACGAGGACGTCTTTGCCCTGCGCCATGAAGAATTCCGCGATGGCGACGCCGGCGTACGGGGCGATGTACTGGAGCGAGGCGGAGTCGGACGCGCCGGACAGGACCACGATGGTGTAGTCCATGGCGCCGGCCTCCTCGAGCTTCGCCACGATCTTGGCGACCTTGGATTCCTTCTGCCCGATGCCGACGTACACGCAGATGACGTCCTGACCTTTCTGGTTGATGATGGCGTCGATGGCGATGGCGGTCTTGCCGGTCTGGCGGTCGCCGATGATGAGCTCACGCTGGCCGCGGCCGATGGGAATCATCGAGTCGATGGCCTTGATGCCGGTCATGAGCGGTACGTTGACGGGCTCGCGCGCCATCACGCCCGGCGCGATCCTCTCGATGGGCACGTCCGTCGCGCCCTTGAATTCGCCTTTCCCATCCTTTGGCTGGCCGAGCGGGTCGATGACGCGCCCCACCATCTTCTCCGATGCGGGGACGGAGAGGATTTTCCCGGTCGCAGTGACCGACTGCCCGGCCTTCACGCCGCGATACGGCCCGAGGACCATGGCGCCTACGCGGTCGCGTTCGAGGTTCAGCGCGACGCCCGTCTCCCCTCCTTCGAAACGGAGGAGTTCCATGGAGCGTGCGTTCGCAAGGCCCGCGATGGACGCGATGCCGTCGCCGACGTCACGGACGACGCCTGCTTCGGTCGCGCGACTTCCTGCGTCGAACGATTCGATCTGTTTCCGGAGCTCGTCGGCGATCCTTGCGGCCGCCGTCACGTTTTTGAGATGCGTTTCAGACATAGAGATGTTGGTTCAATCGTTCCAAGGTGCCGCGGAGGCTCGAATCGGCGCACCAGGCACCGACCTGCACGACCGCTCCACCGATAAGGCTTGAATCCGTGCGTTCGCGGAGGTCGATGGTACCGCCGAACCGCTTCGAGAGCGCGGTCTCCAGCCGTTTCCGCTCGTCCGCCGTCAGCCCTTCAGCGGTCGAGACGTCCGCGACGCGATGGTCCGCGAGCTTCTCCGCCGCGGCGCGTACCTCCGCTACGAACGTGGGGAGGGCACGGAGCGCGGTCGCCGCCTGGAGCACGAGGAGCGCATTTAGGACGCAGGGCTCCACCGTGTTGCCGAGCGCTGCGCGCAACGCGTCCTGTCGTCGTCCGATCGGGACCGCGCGTTCCTCCAGGTCGATAAGCAGGTCGGGTCGCGACGCGACAGCATCCGCGACCGTCATGACGTCCGTCACGGCTTTTGGTACGGCCTTGGCGTCCATCGCGACCGAGATGAGCGCGCGGGCGATGTCCGCGACATTGCAGGTCGTCTTCATATCAGGTGTTTCCGACATCACCGATTGCCTTCGTCACGAGAGATGACCGTTGCTTCTCGTCCATCCCCTCGACGACTTTCTTCGTCGCGAGCGTCACGAGCTGGGCGATGTCGTTCCGGAGGACCTCGAACGTCGCGTCTCGTTCCTGCGCCATGCGCGTCTTGGCGTCGGCGAGCATCTTTTCGATCTCCGAAGCGGTCTCCGTGGTCTTGGACTTGCGCACGGCTTCCGCTTTGAGCGCCGCATCCTCGATGAGGGCATGCGCCTCGGCTTTGGCCTCGCGGAGCATGTGCCGATGCTCCTCGTCGATTTCCTTGAGCTGTAACGATGCCTGTTTCGCGAAATCAAGGCCGTCCTGAATCTTTTTGGCGCGCGCGTCCATCGTCTTCAGGAGCGGGGTGTAGACCCATTTCCACATGACGAAGAGCAGCACGCTGAAGTTGACGAGCTGTGCGAGGAGCAGTTTTGCGTTGATGCCGAGCGCACCGATGCCTCCCGAGGCCTCGACGGCTTGGGCGGCTTCTGCGGCGGCGTGTATAGGTTCGGTCATAGATGCGGGGACATGCGGCCCTCGATCCCGACCCGATCCCCGGGGATCGGAGCGGTCGGAAGGCCTGTCGGATCAGAGAGTGAACACGACGACCAGCGCGTAGATGGCGATGGCCTCGGCGAACGCGGCGCCGAGCAGCATCGGGACGAAGAGCTTGCTCTGCGCCTCCGGATTGCGGCCGATGGCTTCCATGGCCTTCGACACGATCATACCGATGGCGAGGGCCGGGAACATGCCGCCGATGGCGATGGCACCCGCTTTCGCGATGAACTTGATGGATTCTGCGTCCATATGGATGGATGAGGAATGAGTTGAGGTATGAATGAATGCGGCGCCTCGCCTGCCTTCGCAGACGGTGCCCCGTTTCACCCCTACGTCGTCGCCGGCGCGTGTTCGACGTGTTCCGCGTGCTCTTCGTCGCCATGCGGCTTCGAGGTCGCGACCGTGAGGTACACGAGCGTGAGCAGGGCGAAGACCGTCGCCTGGACGACGCCCACGATGAGCTCGAGCGCCATGAACGGCAACGGCAGCGCGAACGCGAAGAGACCGGAGATGACCGTGATGAGCACCTCGCCCGCGAAGATGTTGCCGAAGAGACGTAGCGAGAGCGAGACGACCTTGGCGACCTCGGAGAAGAGCTCGATGAAGCCGACGAGGAACTCGACCACGCCGATCATGATCTTCGTGGGATTCAGCGAGACGACGGCCTTCCAGAGCGTCCCAAGCTGGATGAATTTGTTCCAGTGTACGAAAAAGCCGATGGTCATGATGCCGAAGACATGCGACGATACGACCGAGAGCGCGGCGATGGCGAGCGTCAGGTTGAGGTCGCTCGCGGCCGGGCGCAGGATGGGCACGAGCTCGAGTTCGCCGTGCACCATCTCCCACACGCCGATGGAGCCTGTCCCGGGCAGGAGCCCCATCCAGTTGGAGGCGAGTACGAACAAGAAAATCGTGCCGACGAGCGGCAGGAAGCGCCTGGACGCGACGCGGTCGTTGGTCACGTTATCGAAATAGCCGAGCAAAAACTCCAAGGTGGACTCGACGGCATTCTGGAGCTTGCCCGGCACGTCCGTCACGCGTCGCTTGACGAGATACGCGACGATCACGAACAGGACGACGGCGATGGTGGAATTGATGTACGCGTTCGTCACCGGGAACGATCCGATGTGGAAGATGGGTTCGGCGGCGAGAGGAGGGATGGTCATGTCAGAGCTGTGTCACGATGCGTCGGCCCATGCGGACCACGAGGATGCCGGAGACAACAAGGGCGACGAAGAGACCGAGGATCAGGAAGAGCGGCGAGGTGCCGAAGCGCGTATCGAGCCAGCGGCCGCCGAGGGCGGAAACGACGGTCGGGACCGCGACGGCGATCCCGATGTCCCACACGATACCGAGCGCCATCCAGACGTTCGTCTTCCCTTCGCCTGTTTCGGGAGCTTCCATAAGGCGCCAAGAGTTTAGACCCAAGCATCCCTCCCGTCAATGGTGGACGAAAAATGACCGTCCGAATGGCAGTCATGATGAGGAAATCATCTCCCCTACCAGGTCCGAGGAGGAGGGGGGTAGCGTCGAGGCGCCAGCGTCGTTACGCGGCGTCGGTCGTTGCGGGAAGGGGCAGGCCCGGTTCGGAAGGGCGTTCTTCGATGGTCCGCGGAGAGGAATGCGCGGGTCGTGTGCTCGCCGGCTGGAGATGTTCGAGATCGTCCTGGCAATGCTGGGAGCACGTATCGTATTCGTCCTCCTCCGTCTCCGTCGACGTGCAGAGTTTTCCGCTGCATGATACGTTTTTCGACTCTTCTATGTCGTCAACCCGAATAATCTAATCGCGTTGTCGGTCGTCTGTCGTGCGACCTCGTCGAACGCCATGCCGCGGAGCTCAGCGACCTTCTCGGCGACGAAGCGGACGTACGTCGGTTCGTTTCGGTCGCCGCGATGTGCCTGCGGCGCGAGCCACGGCGCGTCCGTCTCGATAAGGAGCCGGTCGAGGGGCATACGTTCGACGACACGGTGGATATGCGTCGCCGAATCCTGCGTCTTTTTAATCGGGAACGTGATGGCTCCCGTGAAGCCGAGATGAAACCCGAGGTCGAGCAATGCCTGTGCTTCGTCCCATGTCCCCGTGAAGAAATGCATGACGCCGCGTACGCCGCCCATCTTCGATTCTTCACGAAGAATATCGATGACCTCGGTCATGGCGTCGCGACAATGGATGACGAGCGGCAGGTCCAGCTCGCGCGCGAGGCTGATGTGGTCGCGGAATGCGTGGATTTGCCGGTCCTTCGCCACGTCGGGGTCGAGCCCCTCGTCGAAGCGGAAGAAATCCAATCCCGTCTCCCCTATCGCGACGATCTTTCCGGATGAGCGCGCGACGCGTGCGATCTCGTCGATGGAGTACTCCCCCGCTTCGCCCTCGTCCTCGTCGTGATATGAGCTCGTGAGATGCTCCGGATGGTACGCGACCGTCGCCCACACGCCTTCGGTCTTGTCCGCGAACGCGACAGCCTCCTCGCTTAAACGCACCGACGTCCCGACCGTCACGGCCCAGACGTCGTCGCGACGCATGCGATCGAGTACGGCGTCACGGTCCTCGCGGTACGGAGGGAGATGGAGATGGCAATGGGAATCGATGAGGAGAGGCATATCAAGAGTCTGTCGTTGCGAGAAGCGAATCCGACGAGCGACGCGGCAACCTTACCGAACTCCTTCAGCCGAAGAATCAAGGTAAGATTGCTTCGTCATCGGATTCCTCGCAACGACGGATGTTTTGGTTCGGATCACAGCACCGCGCCGAGGATGAGGTCGAACGCGCGCGAGATGGCGCCCGCGACGACGGAGCTGTCGAGCATGGCCTTCAGAGACGCGATGAGATCGAAGTTCCTTACAATCCAGATGATGCCGCCGAGGATGATGATCCCCTCCAAGAAGCCGAGGATGGCGCCGAGGAGGCCGTTGATGGATTTCACGAACGGGAGGATGGACAGGATCTTGAAGACGCCGTCCGCGAGCTTGAAGGCCCACCCGATGAGGCGATTCACGACGACGAAGATGACGATGAACGCGACGAACCTCGCCCAGCCAGACGGCAGGAGGATGGCGAAGATGAAGGAGATGGAGATGGACCAGCTCCGCGCGATGATGAACCCGATGACGGCCCCGACGACGCGGCCTGTCGTATGGATGAGCCCATCCTTCCACCCTTGCCCGATATGGCCAAGGAGGATGAGAATCAGGATAAGTTCGACGAGCATATGCGCCTATCGTATCACCCGCGGTCGAGGGGCGGAAACAGGATGGAGGGTTCCGGCAGGGCGGAGCCGGGTCGGAGACCGCCCCAGGACACCAAGGCGTCGATGTCTTTTGTCCGCTCCTCATCGAACGATTGGCCGAGCTGTTCGACGATGCGCCGTGTGACGGTCGGCATGACGGGTTCGATGAGCCATGCGACGTTGCGGCAGTATTCGAGAAGGCTGTAGAGGATGACGCCGGTCGCGTCCATGTCCGTCTTCGCGAGCTGGAAGGGCTTCGTATCCTCGATGAACTTATTCGCCTGCAGAAGCCCAAAACGTCGTTCGTCCCCCGTCCCAATACCGTTCCACAGCGTCTCAAGGGCGAGGTCGAACCGCAAGGCGTCGGCATGCGCGTCGAAGGCCTTGCGCAGCGCCTCCACGCCCCGTTCGTCCGCGAACGTATAGGCCGGTTCGTGCGAGATGGCATGCGGCACTTTTCCGTCGAAATATTTTCGGCTCATTGCCACCGAACGGTTCAGGAGGTTGCCGAACGTGTTCGCGAGGTCGTGGACGTAGCGTTCCTTCAGGCGTTCGCGTGAGAAGTCGCCGTCCTCACCGAACGGGATATCGCGTAGGAGAAAATAGCGGAGCACGTCGATACCGACGTCGCCGTATCCCTTCGCGAGCTCCACCGGGTCGATGGCGTTGCCGAGCGACTTCGAGATCTTCTGCCCGTCGATGGTAAAGAATCCGTGCGCGAATACGCGTCGCGGCAGTTTGGCGTTCCCATCTACGTCGCGCAACGCGGCATCGTGCTTTGCCGCACTCATGAGCATGGCGGGCCACAGAGCACAGTGGAACTTGATGATGTCCTTGCCCACGAGGTGCAGGTCGGCAGGCCAGATGTCCGCGAACGCGGCGTCGTCCGTCCCATAGCCCGCGACCGTCACGTAGTTGATGAGCGCGTCGAACCAGACGTAGATGCGCTGGCTCTCGTCGCCCGGGACCGGGATGCCGACCTCGAGGCTCTTGGCCTCGCGTGACACCGAGAAGTCCGCGAAGTGATCCTTCACGTAGTTGCGGATCTCGTTGCGTCGCGCGTCAGGCATCACGAACTCCGGTCGATCCTCGTACAGTTTCAGGAGCGCGTCGCGGTACGACGAGGCCCGGAAGAAGTAGTTACGTTCCGTGATGCTCTGGAGCTCGGCGTTCGGATGCAGGGGACATCGTCCGTCCTGGACTTCCGTCTCGGTCTTGAACGCCTCGCAACCGGTGCAGTACAGGCCTTCGTATTCAGCTTGGTAGATATCCCCGCTTTCCATCGCCGCCTTCCAGAACCGTTCGACCGCGGCGCGATGTTCCGCCGACGTGGTCCGGATGAACGCGTGGTCCGACAGCCCGAACGAGGACCAGGTCGTCTTCCATGCCTCGGCCATGCGGTCGAGGTAGGCGTTGAGGTCGGTCTCCCCCGCCTTGGTCATGGCCTTCACGTTCTTCTGGCTGTTTTCGTCCACGCCCGTGCTGAAGAGGACGCGGTCGCCGCGCAAACGCCGGAACCGCGCCATCGCGTCCGCGACCACGGTGGTGTACGCGTGGCCGATGTGCGGACGGTCGTTGACGTAGTAGATGGGCGTCGTGACGAAAAAGGTCTTCATGAGAATCGTGCGGGGGCGACGATGAGGACGAATTCCCCCTTGAGACTGCCATGGTGCAGGGCGTCGGCGACCGCGTCAATGGTGCCGCGGACGTACGTCTCGTGCATCTTGGTCATCTCACGTCCGACGAATACGAGCCGATCGTCCGGTAGCGCGGCCTTCAGCTCGTCGAGCGCCTTCTCGATGCGATGCGACGACTCGAAGAAGACGGATGCACCGTCGCGCGTCGCGAGGTCCGCGATGGCCGTCGCGCGGCCTTTCTTATGCGGGAGGAATCCCAGATAGGTGAAGTCGTGCATGGGGAATCCGCAGACCGAGATGGCGGTCGTGACGGCCGATGCGCCTGGGAGCGGCACGACCATGATGCCCGCCTCGAGCGCGGCCTCGACGAGCTTTCCGCCCGGATCGTTTACGCCAGGCGTGCCCGCATCCGACGCGTAGGCGACGTGTTTCCCCTCCTTCAACATCGCGACGACTTCGGTGAGCTTCCGGTCCGTCGCGTGTTCATGCAGGGACACGAGCGGCTTCTCGATGCCGTAGGCGCGTAGGAGCTTGAGCGTCACGCGCGTGTCCTCGCACGCGACGACATCCGCGGCTTCGAGGGTCTCGAGGGCGCGGAGCGTGATGTCCTTGAGGTTGCCGATAGGCGTGGCGACGATGGAGAGCATGATGGATGCGTTGGTCAGTACAGGCGCAGGATGGCACGGATGGTGCCGACAGCGAAGGAGATGAAGACGTCGAACGACCGTTCCGGCATTCCGCCGACCTCGAGTACGTAACGTCCGACGGAACCGCTTCGGTCCGTGACGGCGACGGCGTACGTCCCGTCCTGCGGGGTCACCGTCTCGATATGCGGTCCGAGGTAGAACGTGGTGAGGCTTGCAAGCATGAAGACCGCGGTCCGCGCGTCCCGCCCCGTCGTCCCGACGATGGCGCCGTTCGTTTCCCCGATCCCGATGCCGGGGTCCGTCGTCGGCGTGGGAAGGCCCGGACCGAAGACGACGAGCATCGGATTGGAATCGCGGTCCGCGACCGGCGTGCGGAGGGAGATACGGATAGGTGTCCCGCGCGTCGTCGTGAAGGTGTAGTAGTCCACGTCCCCCTCATGGTCGAGTCGGCCATAGACGATGCGCCGGATCTGCGGGTCCCGGAACACGCCAGACGCCTCGAGCGTGTCGAACGGCTGTTTCTTGAACGCGACACGGACCATGTCCGCCTTGAACGCCGCGATGCCGACCGCGATGCCTGCGAGCGCGAGGAGAAGGACGGATACGCGGAAGAAGAGGCCGACCATGACGGTGAAAGTGTAGCATCTTCCGATAGGGCGACCAAGGCTGTATCATGCGCTCATGCGACGCCTCATCGCGCTGGCGTGTTCGATGGCCATCTTAGGCGTAGGCTGTGCGCACTCCGGTCCACCGCCGTCGTCTTCCGGACCGAGCGGTATTCCCCTCCTCCGCGTCGAGACGCCCGCGAACGGATCCGAGACGACGCTCGCGTCGGTCGACATCGTCGGCAGGACGGATGTCGGGCGCATCATCGTCGACGGATCGTCTCATGACGTGACGGATGGGCGCTTCATGGTCCCCGTCTCCCTCGTCGTCGGGACGAACATGATCGCGCTCATCGCGGGCAACGGCCTCTCCACCACCACGCAATCCTTGCGCATCGAACGATTCAATACTCAATGACTATGGACCGTCGTTACCTGCTCTTCGCGCTCCCCATCATCCTGATTCCGCTCATCGGCTTCGGTATCTGGAGATTCACGCATGGACCCGCATCTCCGGGCGCTCCCTCTGGGCAAGAAGCCTTCGAATCCGATGCCTATCTTCCGCCGGATCCGGAACCAGAAAGCGAGGAAGTCCGGAACCTGCGCGAACTGCTGGAGGCTATCACGACGTTCCAAGAAGCGACGACGTTTCGTGCAAAGCTCTCCATCGATGCGGACGGCGGACGGACCACGGGACAGATCGACGTGATGAAGCCGGAGCGGTTCCATGGGACGGTCGAGATCTCGAGCGAGGACCAGAACGGCGAGGTCATCGGCGTGGGAACGGATCTGTACGTCAAACAGGAGGACGGCACGTGGCTCAAGGTCCAGTCGCCGACACTTTCTGCCTCGCTGACGTCCGCCTTCCGGTCTGCCGTCGAGACGAATATCCAGTCGAGCCTGCCTGATAGCACGGTCGTCAGTAAGACACGGAATTACGGTCGCTCCTGCGACGAATACCGCACGACCGTGACGGACAAGGACGGCAACACGGCTGACCTCGCGGTCTGCGTGAAGGATGGATTGCCGATGTTCATCGACGCACGGGCTGATTCAGGAAGCGTCAATGTGGAATATTTCGACTACAACAAGCTGTTCGTCATCGAGAGACCGACGATCAAACGATAGGAAAGCAAAACGCCCCGGGAGCCGGAGCGTCGAGTCAGGGGGTGCACAGCGCCTTCATCGTTTCGGGAACGCGGCGAGCCGCGTATCCGTCTCGAGGGTCTGCTTCGTCATTTCGGATGTGGGGCTGCCGTCTTCCGCGCATGGAGGACTTGCCAGACCCTGTCGTGGATTTCCATGATGGCGACCAAGGACCACACGGTCACAAGATATACGATGAGTACGGCACCGGCCGCGAGGGCCAGGATGGCCGACTGATGGTCGCTCTGCGACAGGAGGGAGAGGACGCCTGCTATGAGGCAGATGGCGGCGATGGTCCCGACGATTTCTTTGACGATCGATTTCATGTTGTTACCCCCTGTGAAGGTTCTCTCTAACGGTATGCACCCGACGGGTCCATCCGTCAAATGAACAACGCCCCGGGAGCCGGAGCGTCGAGTCAGGGATTGTCGCGTGGCGCGGATTCCGTCGTCGCGAAGTACGCGGCGGCGAGGAAGATGCCCGAGACGAACCCGGCGAAGAAGATGTGGAACGTCGAGTGGAGCTCCAGCGCACGGAAGACGATGCACGCGACAGGACGGCGCCGATGCCCAGGGCGACAATCGTCAGGTAGGCGAGGACGGCGCCGATTGCATGGCTCGCTGTCGGAAATCGACATCCTGTTCCCTATTCCTTTCTTTTTGAGTCGAAGGTCTGGCCGGAAGATATCTGAAAAATAGAAAAATGTCAAGGAATAGGCCAAAAACGTCGGGCTTGAACAAAATCCTTTAGCAGTCTATATTGGAGACTGCTAATATGATGCCTCAGAACTTCACCACCAAATCGCAGGAAGCTATCCAGCTTGCCCATCAGCTCGCCGTCGCGAACGGCCAGCGGGCGGTCGAGACGTCCCACCTCCTCTCGGCCCTGCTCGTGCAGGAGGACGGCGTGGTTCTTGCCATCCTCAAGAAGTTGCAGACCGACGTCGCATCTCTGAAGGGCGTCTTGGACGACATCCTTGTCGGTCTGCTGAAGGTCAGCGGCGAGGCCGGAGGCGTCGGGCAGGTGTATCTCTCGCAGGACATGAGCCGCGCGTTCGTGGACGCGGATCGCGTGGCGAAGCACTTCAAGGACGAGTATATCTCGACCGAGCATCTCATGCTCGCGTTGACGGACGGCCGGGACACGACCGCCGAAGCGTTGAACCGGCACGGCGTGACCACGGACGCTATCTTGCGCGCCCTCAAGGATATCCGTGGCAACGCGCGCGTCGAATCGCCGGAGCCGGAAAGCTCGTATCAGGCGCTCGAGAAGTATTCCCGCAACCTCACGAAGCTCGCGCGGGAGGAGAAGCTCGATCCGGTCATCGGCCGCGACGACGAGATCCGCCGCGTGATGCAGGTCCTGTCACGACGCACCAAGAACAATCCCGTGCTCATCGGTGAGGCCGGGACGGGAAAGACGGCCATCGTCGAGGGGCTCGCGCAACGCATCGTGTCGGGCGACGTGCCGGAGACGCTCATGAACAAGGACCTGGTCGCCCTCGACCTCGGCGCGCTCATCTCAGGCACCAAGTTCCGCGGCGAGTTCGAGGAACGCCTCAAGGCCGTGGTCCGCGAGGTCGAGCGTTCGAACGGCGCCGTCATCCTCTTCATCGATGAGCTGCATATGCTCGTGGGCGCTGGTGCGACCGGCGAAGGTGGGTCCATGGACGCGTCGAACCTCCTCAAGCCCGCGCTCGCCCGCGGGGAGCTGCGCGCCATCGGCGCGACCACGACGAAGGAATACCAGAAGCATATCGAGAAGGACGCGGCGTTCGAGCGTCGGTTCCAGCCTGTCATGGTCAAGGAACCGGACGAAGACGACACGATCGCCATCCTGCGAGGCATCAAGGAGAAGTACGAATTGCATCACGGCGTGCGTATCATGGATTCGGCGCTCGTGTCTGCGGCCCGTCTGTCGGCGCGGTACATCACGGACCGGTTCTTGCCGGACAAGGCCGTCGACCTCATCGACGAGGCCGCATCCGCGCTCCGCATGCAGATCGATTCCCTGCCGGAAGATCTCGACCGCCTCAAGCGTGAGCTCGTCAAATTGGATATCGAGAAACGTGCGCTCTCGAAGGAGGAGGATATCGAAGCGAAGGAACGCCTCGTCGAAGTCGACAAGCGTCTCGGTGAAGTCCAGGAGAAAGCGCATCAGCTCGAACTCTCGTGGTCCGCGGAGAAGGAGGTCATCGGACGGATGCGGGCGGCAAAGGAGGTGCTCGAGAAATTGAAGAGTCAGGCGGAGATCGCGGAGCGTTCCGGCGACCTCGAGAAGGTGTCCGAGATTCGTTACGGCCAGATGCCCGTCAAGGAGCGCGAGATCGCGGACATCGACGCGGAACTCAAGCGTATGCAAGGCAAGCGCGGCCTGCTGAAGGACGCGGTCACGGACGAGGACATCGCGACGGTCGTGATGCGATGGACCGGCATCCCGGTCTCGCGCATGTTGGAGAGCGAAGCCGCGAAGCTCGCCAAACTCGAGGAGGAGATCGGCAGGCGCGTCATCGGCCAGGAAGAGGCCGTGAAGGCCGTCTCGAACGCGCTGCGACGCTCACGCGCCGGCATCGGCGAGGAAGGACGTCCCATCGGGTCGTTCCTGTTCCTCGGTCCCACGGGCGTGGGCAAGACCGAGCTCGCCAAGGCACTCGCTGAATGCATGTTCGACGACGAGAATGCGGTCGTGCGCGTGGACATGTCCGAATACATGGAGAAGCACTCGGTCTCGCGCATGATCGGCTCGCCGCCCGGCTATATCGGCTACGACGAGGGCGGCCAGCTCACGGAGAAGATCCGGCGTCGTCCCTACTCCGTCATCCTGCTCGACGAGGTCGAGAAGGCGCATCCGGACGTGTTCAACTCCCTGCTCCAGGTCCTGGACGACGGCCGGCTCACGGACGGCAAGGGCCGCACGGTCTCGTTCAAGAACGCCGTCGTCATCATGACCTCGAACGTCGGATCCGACACCATCCTCGACTGGGGCACGCGCCGCGAGGAGATCGGCTTCAAGGACGCGTCGAACACGCCGAGCGACCGCGAGGACGGCATCCGCGAACGCGTGATGGGCATGCTGCACGATTCGTTCCGTCCGGAATTCCTGAACCGGCTCGACGAGATCGTGATGTTCCACGCGCTCGGCAAGAAGGAGTTGGCGAAGATCGTGGACCTCCAGCTCACCATGGTCGCGGGACGCCTGCGGACCAAACGTATCACGGTCGCGTTCACGGACGCGGCCAAGAAGCTCATCGCCGAGAAGGGCTACGACCCGTCGTATGGAGCACGGCCCCTGAAACGCGCCATCCAGGATCTCGTGCTCGACGACCTTTCGTTGCGTATCATCGAAGGGACCATCGCCGAGGGCGACAGCGTCACCATTACTGCGGAAAAAGGAAAAATCGCCATCAAGAAGGCGTGAACGGTCAGACGTGTGGTAGCATACCTCGCGTATGCAGGTGTTCCTCATCGTCCTGTACGTGCTGTTCCTCATCGCCGCGATCGCCGCGATTGTGGGCATTATCATCTGGGAAGCGAGCCTCGCGCTGACGGACGCGCCGTTCGTGCCGATTCCGCCCGAGACCCTTCCGCCCATCGTCGAGGCACTCAAGCTCGCGGACACGAGCGTGTTGTATGACCTTGGGAGCGGAGACGGTCGCGTTCTCGTGTCCTGCTGGATGCATCATCCGAAGGCGTCCTACGTCGGTATCGACGTGGCGCTCGCGCCGACATGGTTCGCGCGCTGGCGTCTGTTCCGTCTCGGACGACCGATGACGATCCACATCATGCGACGGAATTTTCTCACGACTGATCTGTCGAACGCGACCCACGTGTTTACATATCTCTTCCCGGGTCTGATGGAGAAACTCCTTCCGAAGCTGGAGCGCGAACTGAAACCCGGCACGCGGCTCGTGTCTTGCGACTTCCCGTTCAAAGGCAAGGAGCCGCTCGAGGTCATCGATCTCGGTCGCCCAGAACGCGCTCGTGGGAGGAGGCTGTACGTGTACGGATTCTGACAGGGTCTGTCAGCATTATTCCGGTCGGTCATTCAGAGGATATAGACACAAGAGGACGAAGAATCTGATCTGGAGCGATCGAAAGAACCGGATCCTTCGCCGAGCCTCAGTGCCTGCCCTGAGCTTGTCGAAGGGATGACAGGGAAGGTGCATGATGTCGCAAACGCGAAATTCAAAAAGCGGGGTCAAGCCCCGCTTTTTGCTATTTTACGGCCTTGATCTCCTTTTGGATGGCCTTCCAGGAGTCCATGAGGTTCTTCTTGACCTCGGGAATCTCCTTCTTCGCGATGTCCTTGGATTTCACGTAGTACGCGACGATGGTGTCGACGAGCGCCTCGTAGGATTCTTTCGTCGTGACCGCGTGCTTTTTGAGTTCGGAGTTGATCTTCTTCTGCAGGGCCATGACCTTGCGGTTGAGGTCCTTGGTGAAGGTCTTGCCCTTCTTGGACTGGAGGAACGTCGCAGCTGCGACGCCGATGGCCGCGCCGATCATCAGACCGACGCCGATATGGGAGGATTTCTTTTCCTTTATGATATGGGAGGATTTCTTGTCCTTCATATGGATAGATGAGTGATTATGCCGTGAGTATAGCACGTGTCGCGCGTTTTCCCGCCTCCACGCCCGGCTGGTCGAACGCGTCAAGACCATAGAGCTGGCCGGAAACGGCCGTCGCGAGCTCGAAGAACATGATGAGGCTTCCCATGGCCTCGGGCGTCACGGCCGGGATGCTGATGACTCCATTCGGTCGTTTTGCCGCCGTCAGCGCCGCCGCGGTCCCCTGCTCTTCCGCGTGGAGGATGCGTTCGAGCGGCATGCCAGCGAGCGGGGCAAGCGATGGGATGTCCTTGATGGCCGCGGGGATACGGACGTTGTGCCGGAACGATTCGACGCGGATGAACGTGATAGTCTTGTCGTTCGGTCCCTCGTTGTAGAGTTGGATTTGCGAGTGCTGGTCCGTGGCGCCGAGCGCCGCGACGGGCGTTGGGCCGACGTTCAAGGTCTTTTTCCCGCGGACGACGCGTTTGCCGAGGCTTTCGGCCCAAAGCTGGCGGAACCAGAAGCCGAATCCGCGGAGGGACTCCGCGTAGGGCATCAGGACATGGATATGCTGGCCGCGCTTCTCGACTGCGAGATAGTTCAGTGCCGCGAAGAGCGATGGTCCGTTCGATAGTGTGGCCTCGCGGACGAAGCGGTCGCGTTCCTGTCGTGCGCCTTGCAGGAGTCGGCGGATGTCGACGCCGGCGCATGCAAGCGGGAACAGCCCGACGTCGGAGAGGACCGAGAATCTTCCGCCGACGTTCCCGGGGACAGGGAGCGTATCGTAGCCTTCGCGCGTCGCCAGGTCCCGAAGCGATCCAGACTCGGCATCCGTGGTCGCGACGATATGCTCTGCGTGACGCTTCGAGCCGACCGCACGGATGAGCGCGTCGCGGACGATGAAGAACGTCGCCATGGGCTCGATCGTGTCGCCCGATTTCGAGATGACGTTGATGAACGTCCGTTTGAGGTCGAGACCTTTAAGGATAGCATGCAGCTCGTCCGGGTCCGTGTTCGCACCCGCGAACGCGAGTTCCATCCCCGCCCCATTCAAGGCCATATCGAGGCACCGTGCGCCGAGATCGGAACCACCGATGCCGATGACGAGACAGGTCGAAAAATCACGTTTTTCCCGCGCGAGCGACATCACGCGGCGGACCATCCCCGTATCGTCCGGCAACGAGAGCCATCCCTGCGCTCCGGTCATGGAAAGTTCTTTCACGTCGCGCTTCGCCTGCTCCATCCTGCGTGCGAGGGATCGGAGTTCGGCAGGGGTCGTCCCGGCACGTCCGACGGCCTTTGCCATCATGTTCCTCGCGTCATACGTCAGTGGCGGATTCGGCATATCGGCATCAGTATACCGTCTCGAGATGACGGGCGCGAGGACGTCGTCATCTGGACAGGGGGTCTCGACAGGTGTATACTGTCTTTCTCGGGGGTAACCAGGATGGACGATTCACCGGAACATCGTGACAGGATCGGTCGGTTACGGAATTTTCGTCAGTGGCGGTACGACGACTCGTCGCATCGCGGCATGCGGATCAGGGGTCCGCTCGAATCGGATCACGACCCGGCCGAGTCCCAGGGGTGTCTGTTCTTTCTTCTTTCGTGCGCCGTCCTGGCGCTCGTCCTCAACAGCTGCACGGGCAATGCGCTGGTCGCCTGGCTGAAGACGGCCTACGGCCCCTGATTGCCATGCGGCCGATTCCTACGCCGACCTCACGGGTCGGCTTTCTTGTCATCGAAAAACTCGCCGTCAAGCGAGTTGTTCGTGTGGCTCCGGGACAAGGATTCGAACCTCGATTACTTGGGCCAGAACCAAGCGTCCTACCATTAGACGATCCCGGAATGGATTGTGGCGAGAGGATACGACGTAAATGCGGAGCGGTCAAGATGGGAGCGTCACTCCACCACACTCCCTCCGAACGCGCGGATGATGTTGGAGACCATGTCCTCGGACCGTTTCTCCGCGCGAATCTGATCTTCGCCGACGACGCCGTCGATACAGATGTCGCTTCCGAGGATATCCTTCGTCACGTCCTCGATCATGCGTTTGTTCTTGGCGTCACCGACGATCTTGTCGCGATGGAACGGATATTGGAATCGGATGATGACGGTCCTCCCTTCGACAGCTTCCGGTCGGCTGATCGTCAGGATGAAATTGAGGGACGGGGTCTTTTCGGCCACGACTTTCGCGATAGCATGCCATTTCCGTCGGACGAGGTTGATGTCGACGGAAATGGTCGGTTCGGTCGTCGCGGATTCGACCGGGGCGGGAGGAATGACGCTCACGACCGGTGTGGCGGCGTGCATGGCGATGATGGTCCCCTCCTCTTTCTTCGTCGTGCCAGGGCCGTTCGGGAGGACGCCAATGGCGATGGCGGTCATGGCGAGCTCGAGCGAGAAACGCGGGTCGATGCCTTGCTTCGCGTCGCGGCGGCGTTCCATGAAGAGGAGCGCCATGTCGGAAAGCTCCGCCGGCGCGAACGTGCCTATGAGGTCGGAAAGGATGCGCTCGCCTTCGTCGCCGGACGCGAGCTTTGTCCGATAGGCGTCGTCGCCGGACGCGATGAGGAGGTAGCGCGTCGCGCGGATGAGGTCGTCGAAGAGCGGGACGAACGGGATTCCCTCTTCTTCGAGCCGCGCGATTTCTGTGAGCGCCGGTCCGAGCGTCCGCGACCCGGCGACGGAGAGTAGTTTTGCGGCGACCGGGATGCGCGATATCGGCATCACGAGCGACGCGACGTCCATGGTGATGTTCTTCTCGCCGAGCGCGAGCAGCTGGTCCAGGAGCGTCTCTGCGTCCCGGACGCAGCCGTCCGCATGGCGGACGACGGCCTTCACCACGTCCGGCGCGACCGTCGCACCCTCCTGCTCCGCGAGCCACGCGACACGTCGCTCCAGTTGTCCCTCGGACACGCGCCGGAAATCGAACCGCTGGCATCGCGAGACGATGGTGGCGGGGACCTTGTGCAGTTCGGTCGTGGCGAGGATGAAGACGGCGTAGGACGGCGGTTCCTCCAAGGTCTTGAGCAGGGCGTTCCAGGCGCTTGTCGAGAGCATGTGCGCCTCATCGAGGACGTAGATCTTGTGACGCTGGCCCGACGGAGCGAACCGGACGTGCTCGATGATGGCCTCGCGCACGTTGTCCACGCCGGTATGCGACGCCGCGTCCATCTCGATGACGTCCAACGAACGACTGTTCATCATGTCCTGGCATGACGCGCAGGCGTTGCACGGTTCGCCATCCTTCTGGTCCACGCAGTTGAGCGCTTTCGCGAAGATACGCGCGGCCGTGGTCTTTCCGATGCCCCGCGGTCCGGAGAACAGGTAGGCATGCCCGAGTTTTCCCGACGCGACCTCCTTGCGGAGCGTCTCCTTCACGGTGTCCTGCCCCGTGATGTCGCCGAAGGTCTTGGGCCGATAGGTTCTGCTGATGGACATAGGTCAGTGCACCGTTTCTAGCACGAAAAACGGACTGTCGCCAGTCCATGTATACGCGTCCGAAATCAGACGTCAATCACGATGGACGACGTTCTCCACTGCGGCCCAGCGCGAGGGCGCGGACTTCGGGATGAGTACGACGACATTGTCGTTCGGCATACCCTTGAAGTACGAGACGGACGCCGGCAGGACGCCGTATTTCTTCCCCCCGGCCACGACCTTCCATTCGTGCGTATTTTCGTCTCGGACAAGGACGCCGACGACACGTTCGCGCTCGATGGGGCCGATCTGCTTGAACAGGAAGCTTCCGTTGGGGTGGATCGACAGTTTGAGGATGTCCCCTTCCACGAGCTTGGATTTCGATGCGTAGTTCTGCGGGACAAGGTACTGCCGACCATCGGAGCCGACCATGTGCTGTCCGTCGAAGACGCCTTCGATGACGCGTCCGTCCTGCATAGGCGACACGCGCTCGCTACCGTCCGCGTTCTGTCGTTTGATGAGCGATTCGAGGTCGACCGATTCCGCGTCGCTCGCCAAGAGAATCTCAAGATTCATCAGTTCGTCTCGGATGCTCCCGATGACGCGTTTTGCCAAAATCAATTTCGTATCAACCGCGTTGATACGTGTCGTGTCTCCTCCATTCGCATCCTCGAACTCTTGTTCCGGCATGCTGCCGGTTGTATTTTGTTTTATGACCATGTCCTTTTCTCGCCCACCCAGGCGAAATATCCACAACCAGCATACCACACGCCCATGACCCTGCAAGCCGGGATGTGTATATCCTCGGAGTCAGGTGTGAAGACGCCGGGAATCCATGAACTATGCGAAACCCACTTCGCTCATCATCTGTTCGATTTGCGACGAACGTTCCTGTATTTCAGCTTCGACAAGCTCGCGTTTTCGTCCGTACTTGAAGCGCGAGAGTTCCGCGATGGTCTTGGCGAGCTTTTTACCCTCAGCGTCTGCTCGTGGGGCGAATTCGACTTTCATCTTGAAGGGCTGTGAGGCCGTGTTGTCGATGAGGAGCCGGGTCAGGGCGTGCAGGCCTTCGACGTTGACGAGATCGTACGGGCCGAACGTCGGCGAGAACTCCTTCTCGAGGAACTCCGCGTCCTCGGAGCCCACGCGGAACACGCATTTAGTTCCGACGTTGCCGAAGATGGCGTCCCGGACGAGCGTGTCGCCCTTCTGCGTGAGCTGGCCAATGAACTGGTGCGCGATGATGAGGTCCAGCGCGTATTTGCGCGCTTCCGACAGGATGGCCGAGATGGAGTCCGTGAGGAAATTCTGGAATTCGTCGATGTAGAGGAAGAAGTCCTTGCGTTTCGTCGGGTCCATGTCCGCGCGCGAGAGCGACGCCATCAGGATCTTTCCGACGAGGACCATGCCGATGAGGTACGCGTTGATGTCGCCGAGCTTGCCTTTGGACAGGTTCAGCAGGAGGATCTTGCCGTCGTCCATGGCCTCGCGGACGTTGAACGCGCTCTTCTGCTGGCCGATGATGGGCCGCATGATGTCGTTCGCGATGAACGGCGTGAGCTTGGACGTGATATACGGCACCATGTTCTGGAGTGACGCCTCGCCGCCCGCCTTCTGTGCCTCCTTGATCCAGAAGTCCTTCACGACCTGCGTCGTGCACTTGGAGAGCTTGAACGCGCGGAACTCCTCGTCCGCGAGGACGCGCGGAATCTCCATCAGCGTGCTGCCCGATTCCGGATGGTCCATGACGAGCTGCATCGCGTTGCGCATGTACTGCTCGAACATGGGTCCGCCCGTGGCTTTTAGGTCATACAGTTTATCGAAGATCTTCAGCATCTCGTTGATGACGAAGGTCTTTTGCTCGGGGTACCGCGGATCGTACTCCATCATGTTTAGCCCCATGGGCCGTTCCGTGTCCGCCGGATTGAAATAGATGACGTCCTCGGCGCGCTCGCGTGGGACGAAGGTCAACGCCTCCTCCGCGAGGTCGCCATGCGGGTCGATGACGCAGACGCCGCGTCCCGCGAGAATGTCCTGACGGATGAGCGACGCCTGGAACGCGGATTTGCCCGTGCCGGACCCGCCGATGATATACATGTGCCGGCGTCGGTCCTCGTCCTTCATCCGGATGGGATAGACATGCCCCCGATATTCCGTGTGTCCGAGCAGGAGACCTTCGGTCGGCAGGTTCGACGGCGGCAGGGCGCGACGCGAGAGCAGCCAGTCTATCTTCGGCGTCTCGGTCGATGCGAGCGGCATGTGGTAGAGCGACGCGAGTTCCTCCGAGTTCAGGACGATGCCGTAGCGCGTATCGAAATGCCGGAAGATGAAGTGTCGGATGATGACGGCCTGGAAGGTCGGCGTGGACTTGACGAACGAGTTGCCGAACTCGTAGACGTTGTGCTGACCGTACGCGCCGAGGATGTCGTTCATCGTCTGCTGGGCCTTGGTCGCGTTGGCGGACGACACGATGATGCGGACGTTCACGTCCAATCCCGACTTTGACGCCTTCTCCTCGAGCCCCTTCACCATCTCTTCCTCGATGGGTGTGAGGCGATAGGGTTCGTCCAGCTTCTTCTCTCCCGTCGGTTTGGCCGTGCTCGCGAATCCCTTCAGTTCCTTGCCGACCGCCTTCGCGATGCCTCCGCCCTGGACATCCTTCAGCTTTTTGCCCTGTTGCATTGCCTGGGCGATACGGAGACCGTCCCTGCGCCACTGCGGCCGCGCGCTTCGGATCACGAACTGGATTGCGGCCCCGTCCTCGCCCGTGACCTTCGACAGGGCGTTCGTGAGGGAGTTGAGCGGGTCCGATTCCAGTTTGCGGTAGGTCTTGATGGGAAAAGCGCTCTCCCGCCGTAGCTTGAGATAGCTCCCCATCACGATGCCCGTCGGCATGAAGATGTTGTAGTCGGGTACCTCTTCGATTTCCGCATCCGAATACTGCGCATGGACCTGTTCCTCGATGAAGTTGCGGTACGACGTCGGTGTCGCGACGTAGAACGAGATGCGGTCGTGGTGCGACACGATCTCGAACGAGAAGTGGTCACTGCGTCCGAGGAGCCATTGTATGATGCCCCGCTCCCCTTTCAGTGCGCCGAGCGTGCCAAAAATCGTCTCCATGACGGCAATCTTCTCCTGGATCTGCTGTTGCGACTTCTCCGACTCGTCCTCCTTCTTGACCAGCTTCGGGACGCGAATCTTGAGGATCGTCATGCCGAACGATGCCTTGGCGCGTCCGCTTCGGTTGTAGGCGGTCCGGACGGCGAAGATGATGGTGACGATAGCCGCCGCGATGCCGAGGACGACAAGACCGCCCGTCACGAAGGGGCTGTACATCACGCTCCCGACGTCGAGGGGCATTGCTGCCGTCTCTCCGTCCAGAAGCTCTATCTGCAGCAAGGGAAGCATCATGACTGTTTCGAAAGGTCTTCGCGCCGAGCTTCTGCGTATTCGAGCAGCTCATCCGTCTTGATTTTCGCTTCCTGTTCGAGAAAAAAGCGGTTCACCTTCGGGATGGTCAGGAGCCAGTCTCGGACGAGGCGCAGGACGCGGGCGACCTGCATCTTCATCGTGCGAACCATGCTGGCGATTTCGATAGCGGCCTCCTCGCCTTTTTTCCGGAACAACGGTTTTGCGTCGTCCGGAAGCGTCGCGTATAGCCCACCGAGACCCTCCTCCATGATCTTCTCGACATGGACGACGACCTCATCTTTGGCCTGATGTGCTGCCGTCGTCGCGGCAGGCACCTGCTCTTGCACAGGAGTCGGTCGGTCGGCTTCGACGGTAGCAGGATCCTTCTCAAGAAACGTCTCCTTGGAATCGGGAGATTGTTCGTATGCCCGTTCGTCCGCCTCTAAACCGGAGAGTTCCGTCTCCGAAACACCCGTCTCCATCCCGGACCCGGGAGTCGCTTCCACACGCAAAGCTACCATATGCATATTGTAGCATATGGACCCTCCGTCCGGCTTGAAGCCGCTCTGTTTCGTCTATTCTTCCGGAACCGCTTTTTGTCCCTCTGCCGTGTCCTCGACGGTCCATCCCCTTTTCGCGATCTCCTCACGAATCCTGTCCGATGCGACCCAGTCCGAAGCGATCCGTGCCTCCTCACGTTGTTTGAGGAGTGCCTGAATGTTTTCTGGGACCATGATGGGTTTCGCGACGGCGTCCGCGAGGCCGAGGCCGAGGACCTTGTCCATCGTAAGGACGGTTTCCGCCTTCTGTTCGGTCGGTCGGTCGGAATCCACGGTCTTCCAGAGCACGGCGAGCGCTTTCGGGACGTTCAGGTCGTCATCCAGGGCGTTGAAGAAATCCGCTTCCAGGTCCGTGCAGCCGATGAGCGGCGTCTTCCAGTCGCGCACGGCCTGTCGCAGCTTCTTCAGGGCGTTCTTGGCCGCCTGAAGGGCCTCCCACGTGAAGTTCTGTTTCTGGCGATAGTGTGCGCCGAGGAGGAAGTAGCGGAAGTCCATCGCGTCGAATCCGCGTTCCGCGAGCTCGTCGAGCGTGTATGTGTTGCCGAGCGACTTGGACATCTTCTGCCCATCCACGAGCAGGAACTCGACATGGAACCAGAGGTTCGCGAGCGGCGTGCCGTACGCGGCTTCGCTTTGCGAAATCTCGTTCTCGTGATGCACCGGGATATGGTCTACGCCGCCGCAGTGGATGTCGAACGGCTGGCCCAGCTCTTTCCGGGACATGGCCGAACATTCCACATGCCACCCCGGGAATCCGACGCCCCACGGGCTGTCCCATTCCATCTGACGCTTTTCATCCGATTTCGACAGCTTCCACAGAGCGAAATCCGTCGGATTGCGTTTCTCTATGTTGGACGCGACGCGGGCGCCCTCCTCCTTCTCCGCGAGCGCCTGGCCGGAGAATTTGCCGTATCCCTCGAATTTCGACGTGTCGAAGTAGATGCCGTCGTTCGTCGTGTATGCGAATCCCTTCGATTCGAGCTCCTTGATGAGGTCAATCTGCACCTGGATATTGTCCGTCGCGCGCGGCATGGACGTCGGCACGAGGATGTCGAGGCGCTTCAGGTCGTCCAGGAAGGCATCCGTATACCGACGGGCGATGTCCCACGCGGATGCGCTCGATTGTCGAGCGGCGCGTTCGAGTTTATCTTCCCCTTCGTCCGCGTCGTCCGTCAGATGCCCGACGTCCGTGATGTTCATCGCGTGTGTGACCGTCAGTCCATGATGCTCGAGCGTCCGTCGCAGGAGGTCTTCCATGACATACGCACGGAGGTTGCCGATGTGCGCGCGTTGATAGACGGTCGGGCCGCAGGCGTACAGGCCGACGGTCCCCGGCTTCAGGGTTTCGACGTCGCGGAGGGACCGCGAGGCGGTATCGTAGATGCGGAGCATGGCGAAACGGTATCAGATGATGCGGTAAAACGAAAACCCCGGCTCGTGGCCGGGGTCGGATCGTTATCTGTTTTCTAACGCTTCTATCCTCGTGCGAAGCTCGTCGTTCTCTGCTTTTAGCTCCTTGATGGCATTAAGCATCGCCCATTGGATCGCATCGTTTTCTATCATGAGATAGCCCTGGTCGTTTTCCGTGACGGCTTCAGGGATGACTTTCTGCACCTCTTGAGCCACGAAACCGACATAGGTCTTCTCACTTGGCAGAAGCATGGCGTTATCATCCTTGTAGTTGAAGTACACGGGGGAAAGTGCGGAAATCGCATCGATGCCTCGTATATAAGGGGCTTGGATGTCTTTCAGACGCGCGTCTGAAAGTATCGACCATGAACCGCCCCCTGTCTTCCAAGCGCCGCCGGAGACTTCGAGGTTGCCAAGTGCTTTGATGTCACCGTTCCCGTAGAGGGTGTAGGCGCCGTATCCGAGGTAGGCGTACGTTCCCGAATCGCTGTCTTGCACCCGAGCTCCCATGAAGGTGCCTCTTCCATACAAACCGTAGCTACCGCCGCTGCCGTAGACGCCGTAGCTCGTACCTAGGCCATAGACGCCGTAGCTACCGCTACCGTAGACGCCGTAGCTATCACCACCGAGATATCCGTTGTTCCCATTATCGTTCGTACCGTAGATGCCTTGATACGTCCCATAGCCGTACACACCGATGTTGCCACCATTCGCACGGACTGCTTCATAGCTCGCTCCGCTTGAGAAGAGACCGCCGACGCCGACGGAGTTCTGGCCCATCACGCCAGCACCTGATGCACTTGATGATTGGCCGTTGACGCCATAGACCGTGCCCCATCCAGCGACGCCCGTAAAACCATGTCCCTCGATTCCGCCCAATCCGCCGTGGGCCGTGCCTCCGTTGACGACCAGTGCCCAACTGTTGGTTTCGTTGATTGTCAGTTGTCCTGTCTTCGTGTCCGCAACGTCTTTCCGAACGTATCGTCCGTCCGTAAAGCCCGTATTCAGGCTCATGGTCACGTCGCCGCTTGCTCCTCCGCCTGTCAAGCCTGTCCCTGCCGCAACGCCGGTGATGTCGCCGTTACCGACGGTCGCAACTTTGTTGTCGACGTACTGTTTGGTCGCGGCATGTAAGGCCGCCGTCGGGTCTGCAGAAAGTGTCAGGAATCCCGTCATCGTATCACCAACCTTCTTCACGTACCTTCCGTCCGCATAGGCCGTGTCAAGGCTCACGGTCACGTCGCCGCTCGCGCCACCACCTGAAAGACCCGTCCCTGCCGCAACGCCGGTGATGTCGCCACCTCCGCCTACGGCGGGCCATGATGTGATGCAGGAATTGTTGAGGCAGACGTTGCCCGTGATGTCGAGGGCCCTTCCCTTCGGATTGGAACCCAACACGACAGTCCCGCCGCCGCCGTTGAATTCTCCCGCCATCGCAATCGGGTTTTCGGCTATTGACCACACCCCCCAAGAGTAGGATGTATTCTGTGTGAATCCGATCTTGACCGTCGAGTTGATGTCCGGATTCGCACGGAATCTCCGGTCTCTGACGACGATGCCGGCTTCATCGTTCGATCCGTTCGCTCCGATGAGGACTTCTCGCCCGGGCCAATGGTCCCTATCGAGGACGATGCCGGACGTGTATTGACCTGAGAAGGTCAGGACGTCAAAACCCTGCATGACCTTCAGCCGCTTGGTGTCGGTGCCATCGATGAAATCGAATGCGGCCCTGAACTGATCGGACGACGGCTGTTCAAGGAAGCCGCGGAACGATCCTTTGAGCGTTGTCGATTCGTAGGATTCGGCTTTGATACGTTTCGTAAAAATCAACGGGGCAGTGAGGCCGCCGGTCATCGTATCGCCCGTGATATCCACCCAAATGTCCGTCGCTCCAGCTGCCGCTGTCGTCTGAATCGTGCCGTCAGGGAATTTGATGCCATCCGCTTTCGTTTCGATCATACCCTGGACCGTCAGTTTCGAGGACAGGTCCGTCGTCCCGATGCCGACGCTTCCCACGACCCAAGCGTTCCCGCCGCCTGGGTTGCCCCAGCCCCCTGCGCCACCGACATTGAGCGAGCCGGGCGCGAAGACGCCGGGCGTGTGCACGCCGGCCGTGAAAGCACTGTCCTGATTGATGCGGAGCCATGCGTCCGTCGATCGGAGCGCGTTCTTCCCGTTCAGGTTCACGTCGCCGTTATTTGCGATGTTCATCTTGTCGGAAAAACTACCGCCGGTTTTCGTACGGAAAACGAAATTACCCAAATTATCTGCCGTGTTGACGGCGTACAGCGTTCCTCCTTGAGAGCTGAATCCGTATTGGCCGTCGCCGACCCACACCGTCGGCGCATTCGCTGAGTAGATGCCAGAGCCGACGCCAAGCGTGCCGCTCATGACATCTCCCGCTTTTTTGACGTATCGTCCATCCGCGTATGTCGTGTCGAGACTCACGGTCACATCCCCGCTCGCTCCACCGCCCGTGATGCCCGTCCCGGCCGCGACGCCCGTGATATCCCCACCTCCGCCTGCGACCGGCCATGAGGTGATGCAGGACGCGCCGATGCAGAATTTGGGGGCGGTAATTTCCAGTTGTGATGTTATCTTGTTTTGTGCCGTGATCGTTCCGAGTGTCGATCCGATGCCGACCGTCTGGAGATTTCCATTAATTTGGACCGTCAGTGGTTGCGGACCGCTCCCCCAGTTTCCGATGTAGAACAGCGCCGCTCCTGCCTTGTCGATTCGGAGCGCCTTCGTATCTCCAAGAATGAAGTCCCCTCCGATCCGTCCGCTCCCAGCGACGTTGAATTCCGTACCAATTTGCTGGTTATTCACCCCTCCGACTGTACTTTTATTCCACACGACCCCCGGTACGTTATCATAAGGGGGTGACGATGCTGGGCCGACGAAGGCTGCGAATGCTGATGCTGGGATGAGTATCCCAATCACGGCACCGATGAGACGGGAAGAGCGGAAGCGAAACATATTGTGCATAGTATAACACATGCAAAGCGAAAATCCTTGGACAAGCCAGCGTTATCCCCATCACGACGACCCCTCCCCTCTGTCGTCTTGAGACCCTCCCCCTCCTCTGTCATCCTGAGGCTTTGCGAAGGATCTGGTTCTTTCGGCAGACCTTACAACCAGGTTCTTCGCGCTCATGTCTATGCGCTCTGAATGGCAGAGAATAAAAAGACCCCATCGGCGAGAAGCGCCGATGGGGTCGATGCGGTAGTGGCCGCATTCGGGGTGCGTCGAGAGACGCGCCCACTCGTCAGTTGCAGGAAGCGGACAGGACATGCGTCCCGTTTGCTTCGGCGAAGATGAACACCCTGTTCGAGCCAGGGACGGCCGAGAGGCCACGGAAGTATCCGTATTGGCCGAATGGTTTGCCCCAGAACAGACCAAGGCTTCCGTCATCGCTCCCGAACCCTCCCTCGTTCAAAGGTAAATCCGTGGAGCCAGCCGCGAGCGTCTCGTTCGGGGCACGTTGGACGATTCCCGTGACGTTTTGCACGTCCTCGGTCAACTCCGGAGCGGTCCAGCCCGAACCATCGTAATGCATCGTTATGCCCTTATAGACGCTGTTGTCGAAAGCACGACCTCCTACGACGACGTCGCACGGGCCGGAGCCCGAGACGGCGTTCAACATGATGACGACCGGATTCATGGGGATACTGATCCATTCATCGTTGGTGTTGCCGTCGTAGTGGAGGAGGACGCCGCCGACCGGATCTCCTCCGATAGTCATGTACCCGACTGCGTACACATCGTCGACCGATGACCCCCAGACCTCTTCAAGCTGCATGCTATTCGGGAAGGAGGGCAGTGTCATTTCCGACCAAGGTCCGTTCTTCGGACCTCGATAGATCTTCGACGTAAGCGCATCAGTCGCCAACAGGAACATGTCTGAGGAGTTTTCGGCCCAGAGGCCCGAGCATCCCCAGAGCGAACCGATGGCTGGCGTTCCAGTGACGGTAGACCACGTGCTTCCGCTGGTCAGCTCCAGCATGATGCAGTCGAAGCTCCACATCGGACCCTTCCCGACGGCATACGCCTCGGTCGGGCTCAACACCATCACGTTTGAAAGGCTTGATGTATTCGGAAGAGTCTGGTCGACCCAGTCGTTGCCGTCGTAGCGGACGATTTTGCCGGCGCCGTACGTTCCACCGACCACGAAGACATCCGTCTCGGAGAGGGCTTGCCCGCCCCAGACGAGATTCATGGCCGCGAGGTCCGGATCGTCGAGTTGCTGCCAGTTGGAGCAGGTCAGTCCCGGTCCAGATTGCCACGTCGGGCATTCCCCCCCGCCACCGGCACCACCAGCACCAGCCGAGCCGCCTTGGCCACCGAAGCCACCGGAACCGCCTGTCGCGATGGTTCCACCGGAACCGCCAGACGGACTTCCGCCTTGGCCACCGGTTCCGCCTGCGCCGCCCGTCGGACTTCCGCCGGACCCGCCGTTGCCTCCGATGTCGCCACCGGAACCAGCCGTACCTCCTTGGCCGCTGGTCCCACCGGTTCCGCCCATTGCGGATCCGCCGGTGCCAGCCACTCCTCCTGAACCGGTCGCTGTTGTCCCGGCACTTCCGCCTGTGTTCGTGGTCTCACTGCTGTCGCATCCCAGCACGGTCATCGACGCAAGTAGCATCGCGACCGTAACGAGGAGCAATGCGTTCAAGCGTCGTTCCATCACCGTACCTCCTGCAACTGATCGAGTTGTAAAAGTGCCGGAATCACGGCGTAATCCGCGGATTTCCGATCCTCTCCTCACTCCGTAGGATACCTCGCTTCTATCATGAAATCTGGGTTTTGTCAATCCTGTCATCCTTCCTGTTCTGTCGTTGCGAGGAGTGAATAGCAAGAACCTGGGCGACGCGGCAATCTCCCCCGGTCCGTACGGATAGGGAGATTGCTTCGCCGAGCCTCGCAATGACAGAGGGAGGGGTCCACGATGACAGACGGGATTGTGTTATACTTTCTCCCATATGGACCAACTCCCCCCTCGCTCCACGAGTCGACACATCCTCGTGATTCTCTGTGTCGCTGTCGTCGGCACGGCACTTATCCTCATCGCGTTGAACGCGTGGATGAAACAACCCGGCAGTCCCCTTGCCGTCATCGATCGGTATCAGGTCGGATATGAGCAGGGGTACAACGATGCACGTGAGCAGCTCCGGACCACCGGGCTTCTCCTTCCATCCGAGGAAACCCGTAGCTTCAACGGGACGATCGTATCCGTCGGCGACGGTTCCCTTGTCGTGCGGCAGACGAGCCTTGATACGAATCCGCGCGTGGATGACGTGCCGGATGAACGGACAGTCATCGTGACGTCGAGCACGAAGGTCGTGCGTCAGACGGACAAGGATTCCGTCGACCTCGAGAAGGAACTGAAGGCGTACGATGCCGCCGTGAAGACGGATCCGGAGATACCGATGCCGGACGCCGTCGTCAGCACGGACATGAAGCTTTCCGATATCCCGGTCGACGCGAGGGTCACGGTGTATGCGGATGAGGACGTGCGGCTTTTGGAGCAGGTCGTCGCGACGAGGGTTGTCGTGCAGGGCCAGCCGGTAGCGGAAACAGGACAGGAGCCGGTCGAGGAACCGGTGGAGTAATTTGACGGGATATTCGAAGGGCGGGTCAGACCCGCCCTTTTTCGATATGTCGTCTCGTCTCTTGTCTTGCTATACTGCCCCCGGCTCCTTTTGTTTCGGTGCGATGGCCATGATGAGGATGGGCAGGATGAGCCATGCCGTGCGCCCCTTGTCGCTCATGAAGATCTGTTTCGTGACATCCGTCAGGCCCTGCGTCATCTCCGGCGGCAGGAGCGTGAGCGTGACGCTGATGAGGAGCCCGACCTGCAGGATGCTGAAGACGATGGTCTGCCACCACGAGCCAGGCGCGCCGGAACGTCCGAGGGTCCGGAGCAGCGCGCTGCGCGAAAGCAGGAAAAAGAGCACCACGAAGACGCCGAGGAAGACGCTGATGCGCACGACCGCGTTCTCGCTGATGTTGACGTCGAATTGGAGGTTCGTGAGCGCCGGCGCGTTCGTCACGACCGCGAGCGACATGTAGATGCCGACGAGGATGACGATGACGCGGTCACGCCCGAGCGAGAGGCCGTATAGGAGCGCTCCGACCACGAAAAAAAGAAGGATGAATCCGTCCCACCCCGGATTGTTCCAGTTCAGGGACGTGAGATATCCGATGACGGCATCCATAGATGACGTCAGTATAGCACGTCACAGTCCTTCCCTCTTCAATCGCTCGACCACATCGCGCTGTTCCCTCGTCAACCGCTTCTCCACGATAGGTACGACGGTCACGAGCTGGTCTCCGCGGCCGCGCGACCGCAGGAACGGCACGCCTTTGCCGCGCAGCTTGAAGACCGTGCCGGGTTGCGTCGATTCGGGGATCTTGAGAGAACCCTGGCCGTCCACGGTCTCGATGTCCGTCGCACCGCCGAGGACGAGCATGGAATACGGGACATGGACCGTCGAGACGACATCGTTGCCTTCGCGCGAGAACGTCGGGTGCGCGCGGACCGTCACGCGGACGAACAGGTCGCCTTGCCTGCCGCCACGGCCGGGATGCTCCCCTGCCCCGGCGATCTTCAGCGCTTCGCCATCTGAGATGCCTGCAGGGATTTCCACCTTCATCTGGACCATTTTCCGCTCGATGCCCAGTCCTTTGCACGTGGTGCACGGATGCTCCGGAATCTTCCCGGTGCCGTGGCATTCAGGGCAGGTCGCGGTCGTCTGGAACGTGCCGAGCATGGTCCTCTGCGCGCGCGTGACGCTCCCCCGTCCACTGCACGTCTTGCAGGCCACGAGCGACGAACCCTTCGCCGCACCTTCGCCGCCGCAGGCCGCGCAGACGTCGTGTTTGTAGAGGGAGACGTCCTTGTTGACGCCGTGGACGGATTCGAGGAAGTCGAGCGCGACGTCCATCTGGATGTCACGGCCGCGCGTCTGCTTGGCGCCGCGTCCCTGGAACCCGAACATGCCGCCGAGGATATCGCCGAGGTCGCCGAAATCCTCAACGTTGATATTGAAACCCGACGGATCGAAACCGAATCCGCCACCGCCGAATCCCCCAGGGCCGCCCATCCCGCCCTGCTCGAACGCCGCAGAGCCGAAGCGGTCGTACTGGCCGCGTTTCTGCGGGTCGCCGAGGATCTGGTACGCCTCGTTCACATCCTTGAACTTCTGCGCATCCCCGCCCTTGTCGGGATGGTGCTCGTGCGCCAAACGACGGAAGGCCTTCTTGACGTCTTCCGGCGAGGCATCCTTCGGCACGCCGAGGATGGAATAGTAGTCTTTCCCCATCCGTCAAGCTGAAGCGGACGTTTCGTCCTGGTTCGTTTGTTCGTATCGCATATTCTCCCAATTCGCCATGTTCTTTCGGAGCTCGGTGATGAGGTCCTGCGCCGTGAAGCGGTTCAGGAAGATGCGACCGACGAGTTGGGCCTGATCGAGGCCATGCGCGTGCACGTGGCTCAAGAAATCGATGACGACTTCGCGTTCCTGCGAGGTGACCGAGAACGCGTTCACGTAACGCCCCTTCAGATCCTTCGGATCCGCGTTGACCTGGATATGTTTTGGCAGTGCCGGCCGTTGGTCGGGCATAGAGATGGATTGTTTCCCGTGCCTGTCGAAGGGGCACCGTAGCGGTAGCCCTCCGACATCCAGGTCGAGATTAAGCTTTTGATTCGAACTCCCCCTCCTTCGGCTCGTCGTCCGACGGTTTCGTCTCACCGTCCGACGGGGGCGCGTCCGGTGCGGGGGTCGTGGCGGCGTCGTTCTGTTGCTTCTTGTACATGGCCTCGCCGACCTTCTGACCCGCGGTCGCGAGCGCGTCGCCCGCCGTCTTGATGGCCGCGACGTCGTCGCCGTCCTTCACTTTCTTCAGCGCCTCGATCTTCTCCTCGACGTCCTTCCGGTCCGCCTCCGCAATCGTATCGCCCGCCTCCTTCAGCATCTTTTCGGTCGTGTAGATCATGGATTCGGCCATGTTCTTTGCCTCGATGAGCTCGTGGCGTTTCTTGTCGTCGTCCGCGTGCGCCTCTGCGTCCTTCTTCATCTTCTCGACCTCATCCTTCGAGAGGTTCGTCGACGCGGTGATGGTGATCTTCTGTTCCTTGTTCGTGGCCTTGTCCTGCGCCTTCACCGAGAGGATGCCGTTCGCGTCGATGTCGAACGTGACCTCGACCTGCGGGACGCCGCGCGGCGCCGTCGGGATGCCGGACAGGGTGAAGCGCCCAAGCGAGCGGTTGCCTTCGGACATGTCGCGTTCGCCCTGTAGGACGTGGATCTCCACCGACGTCTGCCCGTCGGCCGCGGTCGAGAAGATCTGCGACTTGGACGTCGGGATGGTCGTGTTGCGTTCGATGAGCTTGGTCATGACGCCGCCGAGGGTCTCGAGGCCGAGCGAGAGCGGCGTGACGTCGAGGAGGAGGAGCTCGCCCTTGATGTCTCCCTGGAGGTTGCCGGCCTGGACCGCGGCGCCGATGGCCACGACCTCGTCCGGGTTCACGGTCATGTTCGGCTTCTTGCCGAAGAATTTTTCCACGGCCTGCTGGACGAGGGGCATGCGCGTCATGCCGCCGACAAGGATGACCTCGTTGATGTCCTTCGGTTCGAGCTTGTCGTCGGCCATGGCCTTGCGGCACGGCTCGAGCGTCTTCTCGACGAGGTCGCCGACAAGCTCCTCGAGCTTGGCGCGCGAGAGCTTCAAGAGGAGGTGCTTCGGTCCACCCGCGTCCATGGTGATGAATGCCTCGTTGACCTCGGTTTCCATGGCGCTCGACAGCTCGATTTTCGCCTTTTCCGCCGCAGCCTTCACGCGTTGGAGCGCGAGCGTGTCCTTGGAGAGGTCGATGCCCTCGAGCTTCCGGTATTCCTCGACGATCCAATGGATGAGGACCTGGTCGAAGTCGTCGCCGCCGAGGTGGGTATCGCCGTTCGTGGCGCGGACCTCGACCGTGTTTTGGCTCGTCCCCGCATCGAACGCGATCTCGAGTACGGACACGTCGAACGTGCCGCCGCCGAGGTCGTAGACGACGATCTTCTCGTCCTTCTTGCGGTCGAACCCGTACGCGAGCGCCGCGGCCGTCGGCTCGTTGATGATGCGGCGAACGTTCAGCCCCGCGATTTCGCCCGCGACCTTCGTGGCTTGGCGTTGGGAATCGTCGAAATATGCCGGGACCGTGATGACGGCCTCGGTGATCTTTTCGCCGAGCTTTGTCTCCGCGTCGGCCTTCAACTTCTGGAGGATGTTGGCGGAGACCTCCTCGGGCGAGAAGTCCTTGCCGGACATGGTCACGCGCACGCCGTCGTCTTTTTGGACGATCTGGTACGGGAGCCACTTGAGGTCGCGCTGGACTTCGCCGTCGTCCCACCGGCGACCGATGAGCCGTTTCACGGAAAAGACGGTGTTCGTCGGGTTCACGACGGCCTGTCGCTTGGCAATCTGGCCGACGAGACGCTCGCCGGTCTTCGCGACGGCGACGATGGAAGGTGTCGTGCGGTTACCTTCCGCGTTTTCGATGACTTTGGGCTGACCGCCCTCGACCACGGCCATGCACGAGTTGGTGGTCCCGAGGTCGATTCCGAGGATCTTGGACATAGGATATTTGGATAGAGGTAAGAAGCAAGAAGTAAATAGCGTGAAGATGGGGTCAGGAGGGGTCTGTTGCGACGATGACTTTTGCGGGGCGGAGAAGCTTGTCGCGGATGCGCCAGCCGTCCTGGAGGACCTTGATGATGTCGCCCGGCGCGACGGTATCGGACGTTTCCTGTTCGACCGCCTCGTGGACCGTCGGGTCGAAGGTGCCGACCGTCAGGACCTTCTCGAGACCGATTTGGGCGAAAGCCGCTTCCCATAGATCGCGGACCGCGTGCAGGCCGATGATCCAGTTCTTCAGCGGCTTCTGCTGCTCGTCCGGCAGGTCGCTCACGTCCGGGGTGAACGCGAGCGCGGTCTCGTACTGGTCGATGGCCGGTAGGAGCAGCGAGAGGAGTTCCTCGTTCGCGTATTTCGTGAATTCCATACGCCGCCGATCCGTCTCCTTGATGAGGTTCTCGTAATCTGCCTTGCATCGTTTCCATCCGTCGAGATATTCCGCGCACCGCGTGCACTCGGTCTGAAGCCCATCGTCCGTTGTCCGTGGTTCGTCGTTCATACGTCGTCGTTCGTCGTTTCGTCGTCTTCCGCCAGGTGTTTTGCGGCCCGTAGGAGCGCGATGCCGCGCTGGTAGTCCATGCGCATGGGCCCGAGGATGCCGAAGAGCGACCCGTCGTGCATCGTGAGGAAGACGGAGCCGCATCCCTCGCCGAACGGGCAATCGCTGCCGATGAGCGGTGTCGGTTCGTCGAAGCGCATGGACGCGAGGCGATCGAGCGTCTCGTCCATCCGGTCCAACGTCTCGCCGAGATGCATGAGCCTGTCGCGGTCCATGAATTCCGGCTGCGAAAGCAGGTTGGCGATGCCGGCGGCATACGCGTGCATGTCGCGGTCCGCATAGAGCACGGCGTCGCGCGTCATCTCGGACATGGCGCGCGCCATGCGGCGGAGCGCGTCGGCTTTTCGTTCGAGTTCAGCCGCGGCGCGTTGCATCTCGAGTACATCCTTGCGTTGGAGGTCATATGCGCTCATCAGTTCCTCTAGATAGAACCTGTAGCCCTGTTCGGTCGGGAGTCTGCCCGCGGACGTGTGCAGTTGCAGCAGATACCCCTCCTCTTCGAGCACGCCGAACCAGTTCCGGATTGTCGCCGGACTCATGTCCAAACCGTACGTCTCCACGAGACGCTGCGATCCGACAGCCTCGCCGGTCTTGATGACGTCCTCGACCACGATGCGGAGGAGCTTTTTCAGCTTGTCATCCATGCGGTTAGCACTGTACCAGACAGACTGCTAACCATGCAAGGGTCGAAATCTGGGCTTATTTGAGGGATTTTACGAGTTCCTTGAACTGCCGCCCCCGGTCGAATTCATTCTTGAACAGACCGAAACTGGCGCATCCGGGCGAAAGCAGGATGACATCCCCTTTCCGTACGTCCTTCCGATGCGTCTCGACAGCTTCCTGCATGCTACCGACAATCGTGAACGGAACGCCAGCGCGTTTCAGCGCCTTGGAGTATTTCGCGAGTGCCGTCCCTTTGAACAGCGTGACGGACGCCCGTGCCTTCTTCATGACCTTCGCGACGTCGTCGTACGTCAGGCCCTTGTCCGCGCCGCCCGCGACGATACGGAGCCGCTTCGCGACCGGAGCGACGGCATGGATGGCGGCAATCGCCCCATCAGGAGATGTCGCGGCGGTATCGTTGATGTAACGAACACCATTGATGATCGCGACATCCTCTAGACGGTTTTCGAGTCCCCTAAACGACCGTGCTGCGGAACGGATGCCGGTCAGCGACGCTCCAGCCATCCGGGCCGCGAGCGCTGCCGCAAGGACGTTCATGGCGTTATGGTCGCCGAGGAGGCGGATATCCTTTCGTTTTATCAGTAGACCCTTCCGTCCTGTGATCGGGTCAGTCCAGCGCAGGTCCGTTTTCGTGAGCGTCGCGTCCGTCCCCCGCCGTGTCCCGAACATCAATGTCCGCGACGGCGCTTCTTTTGCGTAGGCCCGACATCTCGTGTCGTCCGCGTCGAAGATGGCGATGTCGTCGGGCATCTGGTGACGGAAAATCTGCGCCTTTGCTTCGGCATAGTCTTCCATGCCTTCATACGCGTCCATGTGGTCGCGCAGCAAATTCGTGAAGACGGCGATGTGCGGCGAAAGTCCGCGTGCCCCTGTCGATTCGAGGAGGAAACTCGAAAGCTCGAGGACGGCGACGTCGTTCCGCTTGACCTTATCGAGGAACGTGAGCGGCGAGACGAGGATGTTGCCGCCGACCCACGTCCGCTTTCCAGATCGCGTCAGCATCTCACCGATGAGCGCGGTCGTGGTGCTCTTGCCGCGCGTGCCTGTGATGCCCACGATGAGGCACGGGCACCGGTCCATGAACAGCGTGACGTCGGATTCGATACGTTTGCCAAGTTTGATGGCGAGCTTCATTTCCGGCGACGTCGCGCGGACGCGCGGGTTCCTCACGACCACGTCGGCCCAGCGCACGTCCTCCAGTCGATGCTTTCCGAGGATGAACCTTACGCGCTTGAACGTCTTGAGCGCCTTGACGTTCGTGCCGAGGTCCTTCGCCGTCTTGTGGTCCGTGACGCGGACCGTCGCGCCCTGACGCAAAAAATAGCGGGCGGCCGAGATGCCGCTCCCCTTCTCGAATTGACCGAGGCCGAGGATGAGGACGTTCATACGGAGGTCAGAAATCGCCACGGAGACGTGCGAGGCGGACGACGAGGATCGCCTTCCAGATTTGCCAGCCCATGTGGATATATTCTTTGAGCCCTTTCCAGAAGCCCACTTTCTGCATCTTGCGGACGATGGTCAAGCCCGGGAGCTCCACGGTCCCGTACGGAAGCCTACGGCTCCGGCAGTAGTAGTTCATGGCACCTTCCACCATGAATCCTTGGAGATAGCGGTCCGGGATGTCCTCGAAGACACGACGCTCGAGCGCGCGTTCGCCGCCGATGAGCGGGAGGAGCGCCGAGACTTTCATGAGGAACGTTCCGCGGTCGCGAATGCCGACACACATCGCCATCTTCCCGTCCAAGACCGGCTTCATGACCGTGTCGAGATGTTCGACCGAAAGGCCGTGCAGGTCCGCGTCGCAGAAGAAGATGACAGGCGCGTCCGTATGCGAGACGCCGTGCATCATGGCCGCGCCCTTGCCGTGCTTCCATGGGAACTGGTGGACGAGCGAGGCGCCGTTCTGTCGCGCGATATCCGCCGTGTGGTCCGTGGAGCCGTCGGAAATCACGATGACGTCGCGGAAGCGTCCGGAGTCGGCGAGCGTCTTCACGATGGGACCGATAGTCTTTTCCTCGTTGAAGGCCGCGACGATGGCCGCGACCGGTTTTGCAGACGTATTCATGCGCGACGTGAGAGCTCGTAGCGGATCTCCTCGAGCTTGCGGAGGGCATTCTTGGACTGGTCGAATTTCGAGCGGAGGTTCCCGGTGAGGTCCATGGCGAGCAAGACGCCGACGACCTTTCTGCCTGCGACATAGAGCGACTCGACCGCTTTTCGGTCGCCAGCCGTCGCTTTCAGGACCGCGAGACGCGCGAACTCGCCCACGACATCCGACAGGCCTCCGATGACGGATTCGGGGTCGGTGACCGACAGATCCGCGTCTTCGAGTGTCCCGTGCGTGACGAACCGATGGAACAACAGCGCTTCGCAATGCTCTTCAAGCGCTGCAAGCCACGGTCCATCCGATGCGAGCGCCGGATCCTTGCGGACGAGCGAGGCCCCGGTCTTGTAGGCTTTCGCTGCGGTCGCGAGTTCCTTCTCCGCCGTCCGGACGTCATCCCGCTGGAGCGCGAAGATAGAACGCTTCGCCGAGGAAATCAGCGTCGCAGCATGCTCATGGATGCTCCGACGCTCTTGCGCACGCGTCCGTTGCCGCGCGATGGTTCGTTTGAAGGTGATGCGTGTCATAGGTCTGTAGGATGCAAGGTTTCTTCGTAGGTCTGCACGATGCGGTCCGTGATGCGCTCCCACGAGTAGAGTCTTCGGATGACGTCGCGCGCGCGTTCGCCGCGGATACGGACGAGGATCGGATCGGACAGGAGCCACTCGAGCACGCGGGAGAGTTCGCGGGTATTGCCGACGGGATATGCGACGCCCGAGTGGTCGACAAGCTCGCGGTTCGAGGCGATGTCGCTCATCACGACGAGTCGGCCGTGCGACATGGCTTCTAGGATGGTGACGGACAGCCCCTCCGAACGCGACGGGTGGATGAGCGCATAGCAATGCGCGAGGAGCTGCTCGAGCTCTTCGCCGGATCGCCGTCCCATCAGTACGATGCGCGGATCCGGTGCGGTCAGGCGCTTGAGCTTAGCTTCGTACGTGACCGTGTCGTAGGTCGCATCGCCGACGATGAGGAGCTTCTTGTCCGTCGCGAGCGGAAGGAACGCCGTGATGGCGTCTTCGTGTGCCTTCACCGGCACGAGGCGCCCGAGCGTCATGAGATAGCCGTTCGGTTCGAGCCCGAGCCGCTTGAGGTGCGACGTCCCGATGGAGCGCCTCGGTATCTCGACGCCGTTCGGAGCATGCACGACGCGTCGACCGAACATCGCTTCGCAGAACAGCTGGAGGTCATGGGAAACGGCGATGGTCCGGTGCGGGAAGCGGCACGCGGCGTATTCGCCGAACGCGAGCGCGACCCGGGCGAACCATGACCATTTCTCGTGGAATTGGTCACGCGCATGGATGGTGCAGATGACTTTTGCGCGCGGCTTGAGCACGCGCGGAATCCACGCAAGGATGGACGGTCCGACGCCGTGGTAATGGATGATGTCGACGTGTTGGAACAGGATGTGGACGGTCGAGAGGAACACGTGGACGATGGCCTCGAGGTTCTTGGTCCGGATGGTCGGCAACGTGATGAGGCGAATGCGGTTCCATGTCTTCCGTCGTTTAGGGTTCGAATACGGTCGGACGTACACGGACACGTGGTGGCCGCGGGATTCCAAGTGTGTCGCGAGGCGTTCCACATGAACCTCAATACCGCCCCCGAACGCCTGTGAGGCCGGAATCCCTTTCGCTCCGAGCATCGCGATACGCATCTCCCTTGATGTTTTGTAGAAAATCAGCTAATATCTTACCGCAAAAGAGGAATGTCCTCAAACATCTCTCCCCGCAATCTCTGCACCCCCTGTCATCCCGAGCGAGTCCGCGAGCCGAGGGAACCCTTCAGACTCATGAAGGGATTCCTCCGCTCCCTCGTCGGACTCGGTCGGTCGGAATGACACAATGCTTGACCCGGTAGCTCAGTTGGTAGAGCAGTGGCCTTTTAAGCCAACGGTCGTGGGTTCAATCCCCACCCGGGTCACCAACGCAAAACGCCCCATACACGGGGCGTCTTTCGTTGAGTGGTCCGTTCCCTATGCAATGTGGCAGAAAGGAAGACCCGCCTTATCCCATGTCCAGCAACTTGAGCCAGCGTTCTGCCAGCGCGCTGCCGTCGTCCGTTGGGAATCCTTCATGGAGGCGTTTGCCGCAACGGTGGCGGCACTGGTCGTCATGCAGGCCTTCCACGATGGCGTTCAGGAGATGCTCGGGAAAATCCGTCGAATCCTGTCGGACGGTCTCGACCACGATCTTGCTGACGTTCTTCTCCTGGTGGCTCCCGGGGATGGGCACGAAGATGGCGGGCTTCGAGAGCGCGGCCAGCTCGGAGATGCTGCCGATGCCTGCGCGCGAGATGACGAGGTCCGCGGCTGCGTACGCGTCGAGCATGGCTTTTTCGTCGAGGAACTCGATTTGGCGGTAGCCCTCGCTCTTGAGGTCGTTCCCCTTTTCTTTTCCGGTCATATGGATGACCTGCGTCACGGACAAGAGCCGTGCGAGGATGGACCAGAGCGCTTCGTTCATGGCTTTCGCTCCGGTCCCTCCGCCAACGAAGAAGACGACCGGCCTTTTGGGATCGAGACCGAAGACCTTCACGGCAACGTCGCGGGATGGGACCGGGACGCCGTGGAACCGACAGGGGGTCGGGACGCGCGTACTCTTCACGCCGAAAAACGGCTCCGTATCGTAGCGGAACGACGTCGTGACGGATGCACAGCGCGAAACCACGGCCCGATTGGAGAGTCCTGGTTCTGCATCCAGCTGATGGACCACGCATGGGACATGGTTCCGTAGGGCGGCTTTGATGACCGGGACGCCCGTGAAGCCGCCGGCTGAAGCGATGAGCGATGGCTTCACCTTCGCGATGAGCTCACGCGACGCTTGCTGCGCCTGGAGATACCTGAAGGGCCACGTGAACCAAGAGAGGCTCGGGTGGCGCGTCAGCTTGGCGACGGGGATGGGATGGAAATCCACACCTTCGTTAAAGAGGACCGCGCGTTCAGGTCCTTCCGGCGTCCCGGCCCATGCGAACCACAACGTCGGCTGGCGGCGTTTCATCTCGCGCATGACCGCGATAAGGGGCGTGACTGGACCCATGGTCCCTCCGCCGACGAACAGGGCTGTAATCATATGAGGAGAAGCGTATGAGGTCTAGCGTTGAGGTCAGAGTCGAGTGGTCTGTCGAGAGACGGAGGCGACGATGCCACAACCTGTCGCGAGGGCGATGAGCGCGGAACTGCCGTAACTGACGAACGGCAGCGTGACGCCCGTGATGGGCATGAGGCCGATCATGGATGCGACGTTGAAGAAGGATTGCAGTGCGATCCATCCGGCGATACCTGTAACGAGATAGGTCCCGAATGCATCCGGCGCATGGCGTGCGATGGTAAGGCACCTCCAGACCAGCGCCACGATGGCCGCCAGGAACGTGACGGCGACGATGAATCCCAGCTCTTCCGCGATGATGGCGAAGACCGAATCCCCCGCCACCTCCGGCAGATAGAGATATTTTTGGCGAGAATGTCCGTAGCCGAGCCCGAACAGGCCGCCGGATCCGATGGCCAGGTACGCTTGGTTGATGTGGTACCCGATGCCGCTCGGGTCGAGTTCCGGATGCAGGAACGTCATGAAGCGTTGCGCGCGATACGGCGTGAGTCGGATGAGGAGCGCGACGAGACCGACACCTGCGGCGCCGAGCCCCACGAACCAGATAAGGGGCGCCCCGGCGACGAAATACGCGAGAAGCGATGCGCCGGCGATGACCATGGTCGAGCCGGTGTTCGGCTGTTTGATGAGCAGGAGCATGACGACGCCCATGATTCCGAGGAACGGGAGCAGGCCGCGCTCGAGCGTCTTCACGTCGCGTTCATGTCGTCCGGCGAGCCACGCGGCGACGTAGACGAGGAACGTGACCTTCACGAATTCCGACGGTTGGAAGCTCAGGAACCAGATCTTCACCCAGCGCGAGGAGCCGCCGATATGCAGGCCGATGCCCGGGACGTAGACGAGGATGAGCAGGACGATCGTCGCGATGAGCGCCGGCATCGCGAGGCGCCGGAGGAGACGGTAATCGATGAGCGACATGACCGCGAAGATCGCGATGCCGGGGAGGATGCCATTGATCAGTTGATGCTTGAAATACCAGAGGCTATCACCGTACTTCTGGTGCCCGAGCGGGCCGCTCGCGGACATAAGCACGACGATGCCGAAGAGCGTGAGCCCAGCGACGAGCCAGATAAGGATTTTGTCGGGGGGCCGGACGTTGCGCATGCGGTCACGTGCGGTCGATGAGCGCGATGGCGACGCCGATCCAGGCACAGACGAAGGACACCACCCAGAACCGCATCACGATTTTCGGTTCGCCCCATCCGATGGCTTCGAGATGATGATGCAGCGGTGAGCTGCGGAAGATTTTTTTGCCGTTACGCAACTTCTTGGACGTGACCTGCATGAGCACGGACGCGGATTCGACGACGAACGGCAGGCCGATGAGCGGCAGGAGCAGGGGTTGGTTCGTCAGCATGGCGACGATCCCGAGCACCGTCCCGAGCGCCATGGCGCCCGTATCCCCCATGAAGAACGCGGCCGGTGTCACGTTATGCCAGACGAACGCGAGCAAAGCCCCGAAGATGGCGGCGCAGAACGCGGCGAGGTCTACCTTTCCTGTCGAGAAGGCGATGACGCCGTAAGCACCGAACGCCGCGAGGAGCGTTCCGCCCGCGAGGCCGTCGAGGCCGTCCGTCTCGTTCACGGAGAAGGACGTCGCGACGATGACGAAGGCGAAAAACGGGATATACCAGAGGCCGAACGGGATGTCGCCCGCGAACGGGATATGCACGACGTCCCAATCGAGTTTCGTGAAGAACCAGACGGCGGCGACGAGGGCGATGAGCGTGTAGGAGAGGAGTCGGTGCCGCATGCGGAGTCCGCCGCCTGCCGGACCGATGCGTCGGATGTTGAAATAGTCGTCCACGAGACCGACGAGCGCGGCCGCGACGAGCGCGCCCAGCGGTAGGAGCGTCTGTCCGCGCGAGAGGAAGTTCAGCTGGCATGCGGCATCGAGATGCAGCCAGTCGCATCCGCCCGCGAAAAAGAGGATGACTGCGCTGACCGTGACCCAGATGACGACGCCGCCCATGGTCGGGGTGCCGGCCTTGGCAGCGTGGAGTTTCGCCGCGATTGGCGCTGACGCCGCGTCGCGGATGGTCTTGCCCATCTTGTGGCGTTTCAGCCAGCGGATGAACCACGGGGTCCACACGAGGGCGATGCCGAAGCATAGTACGGCGATGACGAGGATTTTGAGGATGTCCGCGATGGCGGGGGTCATAATCGATCAGGCGTTGACGAGGATGAGGAATACGGTCGCGGTGGCCCAGATGGCCATGGAGAGCGCGCCGATGGCCACGATGGTCCGGCTTGCGTGCGTGTCCTGACGATGAAAGCCGAGCGCGAGGAGGACGTCGAGGAGCAGCATCCCGAGCGCGAATCCCGGGACCGTGAAGGCCCATGGCCAGGAGCGGACATCATCGATGCCGAGATAGACATTGAAATGAAGGACCGTCACGCCGGAACGCCAGGCATCCGGGAGGACGCGGACGAGGTACAGGACACTGATACCGACATACAGAACGACCGTTCCGACGGTCGTCCAGCGCACGAACGGATCCTGAATGGCCCGCTTCGCGGAAAATCGCCACTCCTCCCACCGCATGGATGTATCGTAGGGCATCCGCGGCTTCGAGGAAAGGGGCGCGTCAGGCCGGTCTGTTGATGACCTTCGTGATCGATGGGACGCGTTCGCGTATCGTCTCCTCGATGAGGCCGGAGACGGTCAGGTCCGCCATGGGGCATCCGGCGCACGCTCCGTGTAGGCGCACGGTTACGACCCCGGTCGACATGTCGATATCAAGCAGTTCGACGTCCCCTCCATGGAGCGCAAGCGCACCGCGAATCTCGAGCAATGCGGCCTCCACGTCGGCCTTTAGGGATGTCGCGTCTGGTATGTCCATACGTCGCTAAACTACGCTTCTGCGCTCGCCTTGACAAGAAGCCCATGTTTCCGTATGATTCCGCCACTCGATATTCATCATCTATGGCACATAAGAAAGCGGGAGGCTCCACAAGTTACGGTCGCGATTCCCACGGTCAACGTCTGGGCGTGAAGAAGTACGCAGGCTCGTTCGCGAGGACTGGCAGCATCATCGTGCGTCAGCGCGGGTCCAAGATCCGACCCGGCACGAACGTCAAGATGGGCTCCGACGATACGCTTTTCTCGGTCGCGGACGGCATCGTCTCGTTCTCCGAGCGGACAGTCCGTCGCTACACGGGCGCGTTCAAGACCGTGAAGTTCGCCAACGTGACCCCGCTTCCCGCCAAGACGAAAGAGGTCAAGGCATAAACATCAAAAACCCCCGCCCATCGGCGGGGATTTTGTCTGTCGTTGCGAGAAGCGAGTACGCGAGCGACGCGGCAACCTTACCGAAATCCTTCGGTCGAAGAATCAATGTAAGATTGCTTCGTCGTCGAACTCCTCGCAACGACGGATTGTTATGACATCGTCGGGGAGTGACTTATCGTCTCCCCCGTTTCACCGCGGCCTTCATGAAGCCGAGGAACAGTGGATGCGGATGGAACGGGCGCGTGAGGAATTCGGGATGGAATTGCGAGGCGACGAAGAACGGATGTTTTTGGATTTCGACGATTTCGGCGAGTTTTCCATCCGGCGAGACCCCCGAGACGACGAGACCTGCCTTCTCGAGCTCCTCTCGGAAGATCGGATTCGCCTCGTAGCGGTGGCGGTGCCGTTCGCTGATGGTTACGCGGCCGTAGAGCCGGTGCGCCAAGCTCCCTTTCTTAAGCACGCACGGATACGACCCGAGCCGCATGGTGCCTCCGTAGTCCTTGTCCTTCATCTTTCCTTCCTGCTCGTCCATGAGATGGATGACCGGGTGTTTGGTCTTCGGGGCGATTTCGGTCGTGTTCGCATCCTTCCAGCCGAGCAGGTTCCTCGCCGCTTCGACGGTCGCGAGCTGCATGCCGTAGCAGAGGCCGAGATACGGGATGCTCTTCTCGCGGACATACTTGATGGCCGCGAGCTTGCCTTCGATGCCACGTGTGCCGAATCCTCCCGGGATGATGACCCCGTCGAGTGACCGGAGCGTCTTGGCGAGCGTCGCAGGCCTCGATTCGAAGTCTTCGCTGTTCAGCCAAACGATCTCGGGCTTGCGACCGACGAACCATGCCGCGTGTTTGATGGCCTCCAACACGGAGAGATATGAATCCGTCAGCACGAAATCCCCGGTGCTGAAGTACTTGCCGACTACGCCGATGCGTACGAGCTTCCGGCTCTTTCCGATGCGGGTGAGCAGGTCCTTCCATGGCTTCATCCGAGGGGGACGGGTCCGCAGGCCAAGCTTCATCACGATGCGTTCGTCGACATGTTCCTTGCGGAAGAACGCCGGGACTTCATAGATGGACCCCACGTCCGGGGCGGCAATGACGTCTTCGGTCGCGACGTTGCAGTTGACGCTCAATTTGCGTTTGCGCGGCGCGTCGATGGTGTGCGTCGAGCGACAGATGATCATGTTCGGCTGAAGGCCGACGCCGTTCAAGGTCCGCACGGCGTACTGCGTTGGTTTGGTCTTCATCTCGCCGATGCTGTTGGGTACGGGTAGGTAGCTCACAAGCACGACGAGTACGTCCTTGGGCGCTTCGAGGTGCATCATGCGGCACGCCTCGAGGAACATGATATTCTGATATTCGCCGACGGTTCCGCCGACCTCCACCAGCGTCACGTCCGCGTCCGCGAGGTCCGCCGCGGCCCGGATGCGTCCGATGATCTCGAGCGGGATGTGCGGGACCGCCTCCACCGTCTTGCCGCCGTACCCGAGCGACCGCTCGCGCATGATGACCGAAAGGTAGACGCTTCCGGATGTCATGCAACTCAAGTGGCCGAGGTCCTCGTCGAGGAACCTTTCGTAGTTCCCGAGATCCTGATCGGTCTCGAGTCCGTCGGTCGTCACGAAGACCTCCCCGTGTTCGATGGGGTTCATGGTCCCCGGATCCACGTTCAGGTACGGGTCGACCTTGATGGCCGTGACCTTGAGGCCTCGCGCCTTGAGGAGCGCCCCGATGGACGCCGTGGCGACACCTTTTCCGACCCCGCTCATGACCCCTCCGGTCACAAATATGAAACTCCTACGCTTTCGAGCGCGGTGTCGTCGTGTCCCCATATGGGATTTAATTATAGCAGACCGGGAGGCATGACGCTCGTGACCGAGGACGACCCCGTCAGTTCCAGGGCCTTCTTGAGAAGGACATCGAGATTACGGTAGCCCGAGACGGCTCCGACTTCCGACGCCGGGAACCACCGGGCTTCCGTGATTCCTTCTTCTCCGGGCAGGTCTTCCTTCGCGTCAGGAGGCGCCTCGAACAGGAACAGGTGGACGGACTTGTCGATGACGGTCTTGCCGCGACGGAAACGAAAACTCGTACGACCCAGCGGCGACACGTATCGGAGTCCGGTCAGGCCGGTCTCCTCGCGGATCTCGCGGATGGCCGTCTCTGCCAAGGTCTCCCCGAGTTCTTGGTGCCCCTTCGGAAACGTCCACTTCCCGAACGGATCCTTAATGAAGAAGAAGTCTACCTTCATGTCGCGGATGCGGAAGATGATGCCGCCAGCCGAAAGCTCGCGCCGGTGATGCCGTCGTCTATTCGGTGCCGGTTTTTGGCGCCGCTTGCCCCGTCGTGAGGAGCTCGACGGCTTTGTCTTGTTGGGGGTCGCGTTGTTCATTGAAGTCTTCTTCGGTTCGTTCGACGATGATGTCCGGTTCGATGCCGATGTCGTTGATGGAGCGTCCGTTCGGCGTCAGCCATTCCGCGATGGTGATTTTCACTGCCGTCCCGTCCGCGAGGTCCGTGTAGTCCTGGACCGACCCCTTGCCGAAGGTCTGCGTGCCGACGATGGTGGCGACGCTGTAGTCCTGTAGGGCTCCTGCGACGATTTCCGACGCGGACGCGGACCCTCCATCCACGAGCACGACCGTGGGCAACCCCTTTAGTCGCGCCGAGCCGGTTCCGCGATACTCGTCCGTGATGGTCCCCTGCCGCCGCTCCGATACGACCGTCCGGCTTCCGACCCATTCGCCCGCCACGTACGTGGCCCGGTCGAGGAATCCGCCCGGATTGCTGCGTAAGTCGAGGATGATGCCTTTCGACCCCTTCACGACGATCTCGTCCGCCGCCTTCGAGAATTCGACGGAGGTATCCGAGTTGAAATGGTTGATGCGGATGACCGCGATGTCGTCCTTGAGGTATTCGACGCTCACGCTCTTCACGACGATCTCGTCGCGGACGATGGAAATTTCCTTCGTCCCGTCGTTCCGTCCGATTGTGAGAGTCACGGTCGTGCCCTTCGGCCCTCGGATGATGGCGACGGCTTCTTCGACCGACATGCCTTCGGTGGATGTCGCATCGACCATGAGGATGGCGTCTCCCGGCAGGAGGCCCGCCTTCGCCGCCGGCGTCTCCGGCAGCGGAGCGATGACGCGCAGCTGATTGTCGCGAATGCCGATCTCCGCGCCGATGCCTTCGAATTTACCTTCGAGCGACTTGGCGAATTCCTCCGCGACGGACGGCTCGAAGAAGTTGGTGTATGGATCGCCCGTCGACGCGGCAAGCCCGTGCATGGCGCCATACAGCATCGCTTTGTCGTCGAGCGGCTGCTTGTAGTACTTCGTCTTCAGGAGGTCCCACAGCGTCCAGAACTGTTGGAAATCGATGGTACTCGTGACCGTGGAGGGCGCGTCGCTCCCGATGCCACGGACTCGGAAGAACGTCGTCGCTCCGGTCTCGGCGTCGGCTTCCGAGAGCGCAACGCGGTTCCCGATGCCGAACGACACAATGGCGACGATAACCGTCACGGCAAGCCAGAACCTCGTGGTCCGGACAGGACCCTGGAAGGACTCCATACTGGGATGAGGGTATCGGGGGAAAAGGCCGAAGTCAAGGG
>Ga0180009_10000564_pt1 | contig 50621 bp, 52 predicted proteins | sample OS_PC_MetaG_FD_123537 | JGI IMG/M metagenome (GOLD analysis project Ga0180009, IMG submission 123537) | Groundwater microbial communities from the Aspo Hard Rock Laboratory (HRL) deep subsurface site, Sweden - OS_PC_MetaG | ecosystem: Environmental > Aquatic > Deep subsurface > Groundwater... | reverse complement strand
GTGACTCTTTGAAAACGATCAAAGAAACACTGTATCTCTGACTTTGCTTGGGCTGCAAGATCTCCACGAACAATGGTCATGGTATTGACCATTGCAATTACTCGGCGCAGACCGTCGGAACTGGTAAAGCTGATTTGGGAGCGCAGATTGCCCTTAGCATCTATAAGTCTGGGAAAGACATGACGAGTCAGACAATCCTCGCGGTCACCTGAAGCTCTCACAACGGCCGCATTGAGTCCGAAGACCTGGGTCACAATTTCGTCAATAGTCTTTATCTCGTTGATTTGCTGCTCGACGAGTTTGGCCTGTTTAATTCCCAATTTGACCAGCGCCTGCTCCGTCTGCTTGATCTGTGCTCGAAGATCGTCCCTTTCCTTCGTCAGTCTAACGGTCTCTGCCGGCCAGTCTCGGATTTTCTTTATCAGACCGATTTCCTTTTTCGTGCCATGGACTTTGATTTTAGTCAGTTGGTTCGCTGCTTTTAAAAAGAGCTGATAGGCCTTCGTCCAGACCTTTCTCGAGCGACCTTCAAGCTGAATCAGTCTTTCTAGCTGGCGTTTGGCCTTTTTTATTTCCCGCTCCAAAACAAGAACGTTCGTTACAGGTCTCATATTCCACCTCCTTGTCAATGTGCGTTTACCACGACACCCTCATGGCAGGGATTACCAATCTATTTTGGTAGTATTAAAGACTAACATGTGTACCTAAAAAAAGTCAAGTAGTTGAGCCATCATTAAAAATTTATTGTATCCCTCCTATTCTTTTGCTTTGACGGCTGTAAATTTAGTGCTGACTATTTTCCCTTGCATTTGAGCTAGTTTTTCCTCTGAGAAAATGGGAGAAAATTTTTTACCAGGACAACTTGCCATTTCATCTAATTCTTTTGGTCCAAGAATATGATGAGCTACAACTTTAAGCCGGCTAAAGCCTGCATCCTGAACTATTTTAAAATATTCGTCTTCTGGCATTGCTCCTCCAGTACATCCTGCCCAAATTGACTGAAAGTACTCACGAATTTTAGGGTCGACATCTCCTATGGTAACGATGTCAGAAATAGCCAGACGGCCGCCAGGTTTTAGAATATCAAAGACCTGCTTGTAGACACAGGGCTTGCAAGGGCAAAGGTTAATCACGCAATTAGATATCACCACATCAGCAATATTGTCTGGAACCTGAGGATTTTCTATATCCAGCAGAATAAACTCGGCTCCACCAGATAAACCAGCTTCCTTCATTACCTGTTTTGCTCTTTCAATCATATGGGGGGCAAAGTCTATTCCAATTACCTTCCCAGTTGGCCCCACTTTGTGAGCTGCCAAAACAAGATCAATGCCGCCACCTGAACCAAAATCAGCAACCACCTCGCCTGGCTGGAGATTAGCAAAGCTAACAGGATTCCCACAACCTCGAGAGAGGTTAATAGCCAACTTGGAACTTAAAGCAAGATCTTCTTGGCTGTAAAGTCCATGTTCTAAAGCAAAGCTTTCAGTGCTTTTCCCTACTAAGGGACAACAACCCTCAGCTGAGCCGCCTTCTTTGGCAAATTCATCATAGCGTGTTTTAACTTGTTGCTTGATTTCTTTTTCGCTGAGTTTCTTAATGAAAACTGCGTTTTTTGGAGAAGCCGTTTTTTCCGGCTCTCCGCCACAACATGATTTTTTCGCTGTGTTCATATATTTAATGTTAACATATTTAATGTTAATTTAATAATTAGTAATGAAAATTTTTTCTGATTTGGCGGCAAATTCCTTTATATTTTAACAAGCTCTACTCTTTTTTCCAAAACAACAAACAAAAAGGCCGAGATTACTGCCATGATACTTCCAAAGATAAATGGCACGCTAACGCCAATATAAGTCCAAAGCAACCCGGCGATAAGAGAAGCAAAAAAAATGTACAGACCGATTGTGGTCTGATAAACACCAAAGGCCGTACCTGTCTTTTCTTGGGGAACTAAATTAGAAATGTAGGCTTTCCCCACTCTTTCGGTGAGTGCCATATACATTCCGTAAGCCGGGAAAAGAAGCCAAAGGAAAAGACTGGAATGTGCCAGACCGAAAAAAAGATATACAGCGGAAAAAAGCAAAAAGCCAGTTAAAAGCACTTTTTTAGGTCCGATTTTATCAGCAATAATTCCGGCAGGCATTGAAAAAATGGCGTAAGTAAAATTGAAAAGAACATACAAAGCTACAACTAAGACCACCGATAAACCCAAATTTTGCGCTCGCAAAATTAAAAAAGCGTCTGAACTATTGCCCAGGGCAAAAATGAAACTGATCAATAAAAAAATCTTAAAAGAAGGGTCAAGGTTATGCCAATTAAAATGAAAGGTAGGGGAAGAATTTGCTTCTTTTTTCCTTTCTTTCACAAAAAAGAGCAACAAGAGAATTCCAATAAAAGCTGGGATAAAGGCGAGAAAGAAGATTAAGCGAAAATTATTATCCAAAAAATGAATCGCCAAAATAGCAATCATTGGCCCGACCACTGCTCCCAAAGTATCAAGTGTCCGATGAAAACCAAATGATCTTCCTCGAACTGAGTTTTCAGAGTTTTCGGCAATCAAAGCATCTCTAGCTAAATTTCGCGTTTCTTTCCCAAACCTGTCAATAAATCGAGCAATCAAAACAAACGGCCAACTAAAAGCCAAGCTTAAAAGTATTTTAGAAATTGCTGAAAATGAGTAACCCGCAACAATAAAAGGTTTTCTCTTTTGAAATTTATCAGAGAGCCAGCCAGAGATAACTTTTAGAATACTGGCGGTTGATTCCGCAATGCCTTCTATTAAACCGACAATAGCTACTGGCGCACCTAAAACACTGGTGAGAAAAATCGGAACAATGGGATAAATCATCTTTGAGGCCACATCATTAAAAAAACTCACCAGTCCCAAAACAAAAACATTTTTAGAAATACCAAATTTATTTTTCATAAAGTTTATTTCATTAAATCATCGATACCAATGCCCAAACCCTTGGCAATCTTCATAACCGTTTGAATAGAGGGCTTTGTAATAACATTTGTTTCAATTTTGGTCAGTGTTGTATAGGGAAGATCAGCTTTTCTTGCTAACTCGTCCTGCGTTAATCCTTGCTTATTCCTAAGCTGTTTTATCTTATTCCCAATTGTTTCGTTATTGTTTTGACTTTTCATAGTTTCCTAAGTATGATAGTATAAGTATGGGTGCTTATCTAACCCTTCATAAATATGATAACAAATAAAATGAAAGTAGTCCAATTAAAAATGAGGGAAGCCCGCTTTTGGCCCAAAATGAAGTTCGAGACGATATTTTTTCAGGTTCTTTGGCAGTTTTTCAATCCGAAAGGGTCGCTTCTGCGTGCGGGCGGAGAGGGTGGGATTCGAACCCACGGTGACATTGCTGCCACAATAGTTTTCAAGACTATCCGATTAAGCCACTTTCGTACCTCTCCATAATAAAATATTTAGTTTTTAATTGGCGGAGGAGGTGGGACTCGAACCCACAAACCCCGAAGGGTTACACCTTAGCAGGGTGCTGGCTTACCAATTCGCCGCACTCCTCCTTGTTTCTACTTTACCATTCTCAAAAATCATAGTCAATAAAAAAAACAGGCCAACTGCGTTGAGTTGGTCTGTTTCATCTTTTGTTATGCCAAGATTGTTTTTACACGATCTATAGCGTCTTGTACTGTAACAATTGCTTCTGCGTCTTCATCTCTGATTGATATGTCAAATTCTTCCTCCATGGCCATAATCAGTTCTACTTGATCTAGCGAATCTGCGCCTAAATCGTCCAAAAATGAAGCCTCTGGGACGACCTCTTCTTCCTCTACTTCCAATTGTTCGCAGATAATTTTCTTTATTTTCCCTTCAATATCTGCCATTGTCCGTACCTCCATTATTTTATTGTTAATGATGCATTAATCCTAACGATATAATCCAGATTAGTCAATCATCCTTTTGTTAAAACCAATCCCCAGATTTGTTTTGGTTTATCCATAGTGCACATAGTTGCTAATTAATATATATATGATAAAATATATATTATGGATGAACAAAACCAACCTAATAAAATAAATTTCCTGAATCAAGATGGTATCAAGTCAGACATTCAGAAAGATTTTCCAGAAATACCTAATAAAACAGGTTTGCCTAAATGGCTTACTATTCTAATTACAGTTTTAGTCATAGCTATCATAGGGATAGGTGGTTATTTTGTATATAGTTATTATTTTAATTCTGAAGAACCAGTTGCTTGTACAGAAGAAGCTAGAGTATGTCCAGATGGTTCTTCTGTTGGTAGAATCGCTCCAAATTGTGAATTTGCAGAATGTTCGGAGGTTGTTGATCCTACAGCTGACTGGCAGACCTATAGGAATGAATCTGCGAAATTTGAAATAAAATATCCCAAAGATTGGAGCCATAGTAATGAAATGCCGGTTTATGGTATTGGATACGAAGTTTTTGTAGGATCGTTTTTTAAAAATGGCGAAAAAATTTGTGGATTGGACATAAGTTCGTATAGCACTGAAAAATTTGAAAATAGTTTAAAAAGTTGGTACCAAGAATACGAAACTCTTTTGTCTCAAGGAACTAAAGTAGATATAAATGGAATTTCTGCTATTAGAGTACCAACTCGTCCCGAATATTTCATGTATAATTATTGGGTTGAAAGAAAAGATGAAAAATATTATTCTTTTGATATCGGTATCTCTGTCCAAAAGGTAATAACCAATGAAGATAATGTCAATGTCGTTATGCCGGGAGACGAGTTTTATGTCGAATGTTCAGATACATTTGACCAAATTCTCTCCACTTTCAAATTTATTGATTGAAAAATAAACAGTATTTTAGATAATAAAAACCTGTTTTAATTAGCAGGTTTTTTGTTTTAGTTCGTTTAAGTGTCTTAAAAGAAATCTGAAAAGGCACGGCCTTATTCGCACAACCTTGCTTCGCAAGGATGTAGCTCTGTAAGGCCGTGCCTGTCCATCTTTCTAAGACACGAGCTTTTTCAATCTTTTATTAAAACCAATCCCCAGATTTGTTTTGGTTTAAGAATATTTAATGTCCTAGCAGCTTCTTTTAAAGTTGCACTTGTTGTGGAGATGTCGTCAACGAGGATGAGGGTTTTGTTTTTAAAATCATTATCGAGGCCGTGCCTCTCAAGCACACCCTTCCGCCCTCCGAGCGTAAGGGATGTAGCTTTCGACGCACGGCCTCTTAAATCAAAAATATTATAAACGTTTTGTCTTCTTTGAAAAGCTTTTTGAATTTTAGCTTGAGGTAGGTTATTTTTAGTTCTTATTAAAAGATTATTTATTACAGGAATATTTAATTCTTTACTAATTTCTTCAGCCAAAAGCTCTGCTTGATTAAAACCTCTCCAACGGAGACGCTTAGGATGTAATGGAATTGGAATAAGAATAATTTTTTTTAAATTATTTTTTTTAATATCTTTAATTAATTTATTGATCATTAATTGTCCAAGTGGTTTAGATAGGTCTTTTATAAAATTATATTTATACCTATATATCATCTGTTTGAGCAATTCATCGTCATTACAACCAACAACTAATGTTTTCTTTAAAATATCAGCTTTATCAAAATAATATTTTTCATTCATCTTTATTTTCTCAAAACAAGAAGAACAGATAAATTTACCTTCTTGTCTGCAACCAAGGCAATAAATAGGGAATAATAAATTAATAATAGTTTTCCACATATGACGATTCTTTTTCTTCTTAATTTATGATATAATTTGAAATAAGCAAAGGCAAGGTAAATATAATTACTAAAGTGTTTTTATTTAAAAAAAAGCAAAAAAATTATTTAGGAATTGACATCAGTGCTTCAGCAATAAAATTAGTTGAATTAGAAAAAAAAGATGAAAGATATAGTTTGAAGAATTACGCAGTTTTTTCTTTAAAAGAATATTTTAAAAAAAAGGATAAAAAAGATAATCTTAAGCTCGCTAATCTTCCTAATGAAGAAGTAGCTGAAATAATAAAAAGGGCTATTAATTCTGCAAAGATTGAATCTCGTAATGCCTATCTTTCTGTTCCTGTATATTCTAGTTTCTCTACTTTGGTTGATTTTCCAATTATGTCTGAAAAAGAAATTGCTTCTTCAATTGCTTTTGAAGCAAGAAAGTATATTCCTGTCCCTATTTCTGAAGTTGTTTTAGATTGGAGTGTTGTTAGTTCGCAAAAGTCGAATTCAGATAAAGAATCAAAACATAAACTTTTGGATTCTTCTGGAAGTAAAATTCCAAAACAAGTTTCTAAACAAGAAATTTTACTTATTGCTGTTCCGAAAGAGATTATTAATAATTATAATAAGATAATTAATTTAGCAGGGTTAGAATTAAAAGCGATAGAAGAGGAAACTTTTAGTTTGAGTCGTTCTTTAATGGGTAATGATAAGACTCTTACTCTTTTAGTTGATGCTGGTTTTCGCTCTATTAATGTTAGTATTATTGATAATGGATACATTAAATTAACTCATAATTTGGAAATGGGTGGTATAAAAATTAATGAAGCTATTGCGAAACACATGAATTTAAGTTTAGAAGAAGCGGAAGAGATTAAAATTAAATTATCAAACAATGAATTAACTGATGCGCATAGTGCTAGATTAAGGGAAATTATTAATTCAGTTTTAAAAATTATTATTATAGAGATAAGGAAAATAATTAATACATATCAAGTTAAGTATAATAAGAAAATAGAGAAATGTATTTTAACTGGAGGTGGTTTTGAGTTAGTTGGATTTATTGACTATTTTAACAGCGAATTATCTTTAGATACTTCTTTAGGTGATCCGTTTGCGAGAATAATTTATCCCTCTTCACTAAAACCGGCTATAAAAGAATTAGGTCCTTCGTTGTCAGTAGCAGTTGGACTTGCTATGAGAGAAGAATAGTTTTAATTTTTTATTTCATTTTATGGACATCAAGTTAATGCCAGAAAAATATCATAAAAGTTCTAAAAAGGTAAGTCTTTTTAGAGATGGTTTTACTATTGATTCTGATCATTTATTGTTATTTTCTTTATCATTATTATTGTTAATAATTATTCTTTGTTTAGGATTGTGGGGATATAAGATATATTTATCTCGTGATATAGATACATCAATTACAGAAATAGAAGAATTGCAAAGTCAAAGAAATTTTGAATTAGAAGCTAGTTTTGCAAACTTAAAAATAAAAATAGAAGATTTTAAACAGATTGCAAAGGTTCATGTTTATCCTTCTAAGATTTTTAAAATATTGGAAGAATTAACAATTCCACAGATTAAATTTATTGGACTAGATGTTAATTTATTAGAAGCAGAATTAATCCTTGAAATAGAATCAATTGATTATAATACTTTAGCGAAGCAGATTGTTGTTTTAGAAGATGATTCTCGTATAAAAAATGTAGATCTTTCTGGAGTAAATTTAGATGATTCTGGAAAGGTCAATTCTAATTTAAAAATAAAAATAGATTCTGATTTTTTGTATTCTGAATAATTATGAGTAAAAAAAATATCATCGCTGCAATTAGTTTCATTATTAGTCTGGCTTTAATGTTTGTTTTTATTTTCCCCTTATTCTCTTCAGTAAAGGTGATGTATTTAGATTTAAGTCAAAAGCGCCAGGAAATAGAGAAATTAAAAGAACTTTTAGATAAAGTTGAAAAAATAAGTCAAAATTATAATAATGTATCTGAAGAGGTTGAAAAAATTCTTTTGGCCTTACCTGAAGAAAAAGATCTTCCTCAGTTACTGGTCCAATTTGAAAAACTAGCATTAAATAACGGTCTTTTATTGGAATCAATAGAATTTGGAGAAATTAGTAAAAAAGAAAAAAAGGATTTTATTAGAAATATTGAGGATTATAATGAATTAAATGAATCGAAGAAAATACTTTTTACATTTCCAAATTCATTTATTTCAATCAAGATAGTCGGTTCTTACAGTGCTTTTACTAATTATATTGATGCATTAGAAAAAAATGTACGTTCTATGGATATTTATTCAATCAAATTTGACAGCGATAATGCAATGCGAAATTTATTTGGTGATTCAGGAATTTTTGAATTTAATTTAGGTATAAACGTTTATTATAAATAAATATGAATTTTAATAATTTTCTCAAAGACAGTTTATCTCTTTTTAAAGAAAAAAAACAAAAAATCATGATAATTATTTTATTCCTTATAATCATCATCATTATTTTTGTTGTTTATTTTGGCATTTCTAATTCTTCAAAATACAATAGTCCTTCAAATTCTGTTTCAGAAGAAAATAGATTATATCTACTTGATAAAACTATAAATGAAATAAGTTTTGATGTTAATTTTTTAGATTATTTGGAAGATCTTAATATTTATGGAGTACGGCCTTCTGGAGAAATTGAAAAAGGCACAACTAATCCTTTTTAGTAAAATTAAAGTTATGGTTGCTAATAAAAAAAATATAAAAAAAGAAATTAAAATAACCGAAGAAGAAATAAAGTTTCCTTTTATAAATTTACTAGGGAAAGAAATTCCTAAGGAGGTTTTAAAAGAAATTCCTGAGGAAGCGGCTGTTTTTTATAGATTTGTTCCTATAGCAAAAAAAGGAAATTTACTTGAAGTTGGAATGGTTGATCCGAGTGATCTTAAAGCAAAAGAAGCTTTAAGATTTATTACGCGAAGGAATAAGATAGAAAGTAAAATATTTGTTATTTCAGAAGAGGATATTAATAAAGTTTTAAAGCAATATCGAACTCTTGGAGGAGAAGTCAAGAAAGCTCTTAAAGAATTAGATAAAGAATTAGAATCAGACAAAGAGGTTGGTTATAAAAAGGAGAAAGTAGAAGATAGAGTCAGTAGTATTGTTGCTGATGCTCCGATTACTAAAATAGTGGCTGTTATGTTGAAGCATGCTGTTGAAGGCAGAGCGTCTGATATTCATATTGAGGCTGCAAAAGATAGTCTTAAAATTCGTTTTAGAGTTGATGGTATTCTTTACAACAGTCTTATTCTTCCAAAAGATGTCCATTCATCTATAGTTTCAAGAATTAAAATACTTTCTAATTTAAAAATTGATGAAACAAGAATACCTCAAGATGGACGTTTTCATACAATGGTTGGCGGAATTAAGATTGATTTTCGTGTTTCAACTTTACCTACAGCTAATGGAGAAAAAGTTGTTTTAAGAGTTTTAGATCCTAATGTTGGTTTAAAAACTTTTCCTGAGTTAGGATTACATGGATATAATTTAAAAACATTAGAAAGTACTATTAAAAAACCTTTTGGGATGATTTTAATAACTGGTCCTACTGGGTCTGGGAAAACAACAACACTTTATTCTATTTTAAACAAATTAAATCAAGAAGCGGTTAATATTGTAAGCTTAGAAGATCCTGTTGAATATTTTATTGAAGGAATTAATCAATCTCAAATTAGACCAGAAATAGATTATAGTTTTGCTTCAGGGTTAAGGCATATTCTTAGACAGGATCCTGATATTATAATGGTAGGAGAAATAAGAGATGAAGAAACAGCTAGCTTAGCAATACATGCTTCCTTAACAGGACATATTCTTCTTTCTACTTTGCATACTAATGACGCATCTGGAGTTGTTCCACGCTTGATAGATTTAAATATAAATTCTTTTCTTTTGCCTAATGCTTTAAATTTATCTATTGCACAGCGATTAGTAAGGCGTCTTTGTGATAAATGTAAAGAAGAAATAGAAGCTCCTCCTGAAATATCTGAAGTAATAGAAAAAGAAATAGAAAAATTAAGTATAGAAAGAAAAAAAGAATTTGAATGGAAAAGACCATTTAAAATTTATAAGAAAAAAGGATGTAGTCTTTGTGGAAATAAAGGGGTAAAAGGTCGAATAGCAATTTATGAAATAATAATTATGACTCCTCAATTAGAAAAAATAATAATAAATAAAGAATTAAGCGATGCTAGTCTAAAAGAAGAAGCTCTAAGACAAGGTATGATAACAATGAAGCAAGACGGAATTTATAAGATTTTACAAGGCGTTGTTTCTTTTGAAGAAGTTATTAGGGTTGTTGAGGAATAATAAAATATGATAAAAAATAAGGGATTTACATTAATTGAACTTCTTGTTGTAGTAGCTATTCTTGGTCTTTTAGCTGCGATAGTTTTATTTAGCGTTGATGGTATTAAATCAAAAAGCCGAGATACGCGCAGAGTTACTGATATAAAATCTATTCAAGAAGGATTAGCAATGTATAATAATAATAATCAAGTATTTCCTATTTTCGATGGATATATTACTGGAAGTGATTCAATGTCAACAGATTTGGAAAGTGATGGTGGTATCAATGGAGTTCCAGCTGATCCTATTAATGATGTAATGGGTGGAGTAACCTATAAATATTATTATCAATCTACACAAGGTAGTGATTATGTGATACAATACTATTTAGAGACAGATTCAATTCAAGGACATCCAGCAGGTCTTAATTCAGTAGGACCATAAATATTAAATTATTATAGATTATGAAAAAAATATTAATTATTGAAGATGATTCATTTCTTAGTGAAATGTACTCAACTAAATTAACTCAAGATGGGTTTGAAGTAGAGGTAGCTGTTGATGGAAAGCAAGGTATGGATAAAATTAAAAATATTAAACCCGATTTAGTTCTTTTGGATATTGTGTTACCTAAGATGGATGGATTTGAAATATTAGAAAATACTAAAAAAGATAAAGAACTGCAAGATATTCCAATAATTCTTTTGACAAATCTTGGTCAAAAAAATGAAATAGAAAAAGGTCTTTCTTTGGGAGCTGATGAATATATTATAAAAGCTCATTTTACACCAACAGCTGTTGTAGCCAAGGTAAAAGAGGTCTTAAAATCAAAAAATAATGAATGATTATAAAAAAGAACTTGAAAAAATACTTGATATAGCAATAGAAAATGACGCTACAGATATACATCTTTCTCCTGGCAAACAACCATTTTATAGAATAAACGGTTCATTAACTCATTTAGGGAAAGGTTCTGATTTAATGGAAGAAGATACTAAAGGTTTTGCATTTAGTATTCTTTCAGAAGAAAATAAAGAAAAATTTTTAAGTCAGAGGGATATTGATTTATCTTTTGGATATAAAGATAAAGCTCGTTTTAGGGTTAATGCCTATCATCAAATGGGTAATATCAGCGTAAGCTTAAGATTAATTCCTAAAAAAATAAGGACGATTGAAGAGTTAAGTTTACCGCAAATTTGTTATCAATTTGCTAAAGCTACACAAGGATTCTTTTTAATGGTTGGACCTTCAGGTCATGGAAAATCTGCTGCCTTAGCAGCTATGATTGATGAAATAAATCATAATCGTTATGATCATATTGTGACTATTGAAGATCCTGTTGAATATATTTTTAAGCAAGATAAATGTCTTATTGATCAGAGAGAAGTTGGACAAGATGTTCAAAATTTTCATCGTGGACTTAGAGAAGTTTTTAGACAAGATCCTGATGTTATTATGATTGGAGAGATGCGTGATCCTGAAACAATTAGCAGTGCTGTAACAGCAGCTGAAACTGGTCATTTAGTTTTTACTACTTTACATACTAATAATGCTGCACAAACAATAGAGAGAATTATTGATAGTTTTCCACCACACCAACAAAGTCAAATTAGAATGCAATTATCTTCAAATATTCTTGGTATTATTTCTAGACGTCTTATCCCATCTACAGAAGGAAGTGTAATTAACGCTGTTGAAGTAATGGTAGCTAATTCAGCTGTTAGGAATTTGATTCGTGAAGGGAAAACACATCAAATAGATATAGTTATTGAGACTAGTTCAGATCAAGGAATGATTTCATTAAATCGTTCATTAGTTGATTTAGTTGAACGAGGACTTATTTCTAGAGAAAATGCTGAATTAAATTCAAATAATATTTCCGAATTAAAAATATTACTCAATAAATAAATTAATTAATATAATATGAAATTTAATTATTTGGCACGTACAAAAGATGGAGAAACACAAACAGGAACTATAAAAGCTCCTGATCAAACAGCTGCTTTAAAAGTGCTTCACGGTAATGATTTAGTTATTTTAAAGTTAAAATCTTCCGAAAAAGCGTTTTTATTAACAAAACGTATAAAATTTTTTGAAAAAGTTAAAAGGAAAGAAGTTTTTATTTTTTTTAGACAGTTGGCTATTTTAATTGAAGCTGATGTTCCTTTAATTGAGTCTTTAAGAGCTCTTGGCCAACAAACAGATAATCCTGCATTTGAAGAAACTCTTTTTAATATTGCAAACGATGTTGATGGAGGAACTTCTTTTTCAAAAGCATTAGCTAAATATCCAAAAGTTTTTTCAAATTTCTGTGTAAATCTAATTAAAACAGGAGAGGTATCTGGTCGTCTCCAAGAGTCATTAATTTATTTGTCTAATTATCTTGAAAAAGAATATTACCTAGTTTCTAGAGTTAGAGGGGCAATGATTTATCCTGCTTTTATTTTTGCTACATTTATGATTGTTGGTGTTTTAGTTTTAGTTATGGTAATCCCTCAATTAACTTCTATTCTAATTGAAAGCGGACAAGATTTACCAATACCGACTAAAATAATTATCGCTGCGAGTGATTTCGTAAGAGGTTTTGGTTGGATTGTTGTAATTGCACTTTTAATTGGAGGAGGATTTTTATGGAGATATTTAAAGACAAGTAAAGGTAAATTTTTCTGGGATAGGTTGGTATTAAGAATTCCTATTTTTGGAAAAATTCTTCAAAAAACTTATTTAGCAAGATTAGCTGATACTTTATATGCCTTAATAAAAGGAGGCGTTCCTATTATTGAAGGACTAACTATTTCAGGTAATGTTGTTGGTAATATTATTTTTAGAAAGATTCTTGAGAAAGCAAAAGAAGGAGTAAAGGCAGGGAAAAGTATTAGTTCTGAATTAGATAAACATAAACAATTCCCACCATTATTTTGCCAAATGATTAGAACTGGAGAAAAAACAGGAAAATTAAATATGGTTTTAGAAAAATTAAGCGATTTTTATAATAAAGAGGTTGAGAATATAGTAAATAATTTAAGTCAGTTAATAGAACCGGTTTTGATTGTTGTTCTTGCAATAGGAGTAGCTGTTTTAGTATTTGCTGTATTTATGCCTATTTATAATTTAGCAGGAGCATTTTAAAGGTCGGAATTAAGTATTGAATATTAAAATTATATTTAAACGAAAGGGGGTGAAAAAGATGTTAAAGTTTTTTAGTAGAAAAAAAGGTGAAAAAGGTTTTACTTTAATTGAATTATTAGTAGTTATTGCTATTATTGGAATTTTAGCTACTATCGTATTAGTATCATTGAATACTGCTAGAGAAAAAGCTCGTGATACACGCAGAATTGCTGATTTAAGACAAGTAGCATTAGCAAATGAAATGTATTATGATAACCAGAGTACTCCTTCATATCCAGCCACAACTTGGGCGGCAATGGATACTGCTTTAGAAGCTGGTGGTTATATGACTTCAGTACCAACAGATCCAGGGAATAATACTTATTATTATTGTACAACTGATGCAACAGCTGGTTATGTTCTAGCAGCTACATTAGAAAATACTAGTAATCAAGCTTTAGATGATGATATTGACGGAACAGTTCAAGGATGTGCTTGTGCTGATCCAGCATACTGTATTCAGCCATAATAGTTTTTAGAGTTGATTAAGGAACGTCCTTTATTTAAGGACGTTCCTTGTCTTAGATTCATGATATTTTCAATTTATCTTCTTATTTTTATTTTCGGTCTAATAATTGGTAGTTTTCTCAATGTAGTAATTTTTCGGTTAGAAACAGAGAAATCTATTTTTTTTGCTCGTTCTGAATGCCCCAAATGCGGGGCTGTTTTAAAATGCAATGATTTGATTCCAGTTTTAAGTTTTTTAATTCAAAAAGGTAAGTGTCGATATTGTAGTAAGAAAATAAGTTGGCAGTATCCAGTAGTAGAAATAATAACTGCGTTATTATTTCTCTTTGTCATTCTGAGTCAGCAGACGAAGAATCTTTATCTTTTAGATCCTTCACTAACGTTCAGGATGACATTTTATTTAATTATAATTTGTTTTTTAATAATTATTTTTGTTTATGACCTCCGGCATTATATAATTCCTGATAAAATTGTTTTTCCAGCAATAATCATTGGATTAGCATATCGTTTAATCTATATATCAGAAATTGGAAGCTATATTTTATCTGCTTTTATTCCTGCTATTTTTTTCCTAAGTTTAATCCTTATTTCTAAAGGTAAGTGGATGGGTTTAGGTGATGTTAAATTAGCTTTTTTAATGGGGTTAATACTAGGCTGGCCTAATATTTTAATTGCTTTTTTAATTGCTTTTTTCTCTGGAGCAATTGTTGGTATATTTTTAATTTTATTTGGCAAAAAAGGATTTAAATCTCAGATTCCATTTGGCCCATTTTTATCAGGTGCAACGATTTTAGTTATGTTTTTTGGTTCAAAGTTATTCTATTGGTTTGAAGCTTTGCTTTTTTTATAATTTGTTGTTAAAATTAAGTTAATATAAAATAAAAAAAGGAGAATTTAAATTATGAACAAAAAAATATTTATATTTTTATCAATAGCGATTTTTGTCGTGGCAATTGTTATTGCTGGTGGTTATTATTTTTATAAAAATCCTATAGATAATAATTATCAAAATAATAATACTTCACAGAAAACAGATGAACCAATTAATGGAGAATGTGAAGGTGATCAATGTATAGTAGAGACTAATAATATTATTGATGGTGTTTTTCAGAAAACTGAAAATAGTTTATTATACTTTCAACCTAAAGATAAAGATGAAGTAACGTCAATTAAAATAGCAGATGATGCAGTTTTTGCAGAAGTAACTTTTTCGGTAAGTTTTGAAAATATTGGAGAAAAGAGTATTAGTTTAACAGATTTTAATAATGGAGATCAGATTTCAGTTGTTGTGAGATCTAATAGTTCTACTGAAGAAGAAGATGTTGTTGGAATATCTCGCATAATAGTAAAAGGAGCGGTTGTTAGTGCTGACAATCCTAGTATCATTCAAAACAAAGAGATTATTGACGGTGTTTTTCAGAAAATAGAAAGCGGCTTATTATATTTTAAGTCAAATGATAAAGACAATATAAGGTCCATTAAGATGGTAGATGGAATAATTCCAATAGAGATAACTCTTTCTGAAAGTTTTGAAAATGTTGGAGAAAAGAGTATTAGTTTAACAGATTTTAATGATGGAGATTCAATTTCTGTTTTTATTGGCTTTGACGATGTGAATGAAGAAATAGTTTCTAAATTATTGCGCATAGTAGTGCTCGGAGAGAACAATTAATATATGGTAGATTTAAGAAATAATACTATAAGGTTTGTTTTTGATCTTCAGAATTATCCTAAGGAAGCTCTTTATGGAGCAGCTTATGTTTTTCTTGATAAAGCATATTTATTTTTAGATAATAAATCATCTAGAAAAATAGAGGTATCTTTAAAAGGAAAAAATAAATTAAACGAAAAGCAATTAAAAAATCTTAAAGGCGAGTTTTTGAATGAACTTTTAAATTATACTGTCAGAATTAATTTATCTAAGAATAATAGGAAAATAAGGGAGTATATTATTAGTCAGGCATTGTTTTCAGCTTTTGGAGATGATCAAGTTAATAAGGAGGATGAAGTAAAATACGAAGATGATCCTTTAGGTATTGCTATACCATGGGAAGACAAATATGGTGAAAAAACAGAAAAAACAATCAAAAAACAAAACAGGAAAACAGCGTAACAAAAAAGAGAGAATACTGATTAGTTTTAATAAAAACTTATATAATCTTAAATCAATAAAATCAGCTATAAAAGAATATAATAATTTAGCTGATTTTAGCTTTAAGAAAACAAAAAAATATATTCAGGTAGAATTGAGCAATATTGACAAAAGCGTTGAAAAAATAATTAAAGACGAGTTTTGTAATTACGTCTTTTTTTTAATGAGGTCATAAATTAAAAATGTTATCTGACTTAAAAAAAATTAAATATAATAAGCTTGGATTTTTTCGTTTTAAAAAAATAAAAGATAAATATCTTTTAACAAATGATGTTGGTGGTTTTTTATTTTTAACAAAAAAAGAATTTAAAGATTTTTTATCTGATAATTTAGAAAAAGACAAAGAACCATATTTATCCTTAAATAAAAAGAGTTTTATTAAAAAAGATTTAGATTTAACAGAATCAATAGATAAATATCGTTTAAAAAATTCTTTTTTATTCAATGGTCCAAGTTTGCATATTGTTGTTGTCACCTTAAGATGTAATCATAAATGTGTTTATTGTCATGCTAGCGCTCAAGCAATGGACAGGACTGATTTAGATATGGATAAAGAAACAGCTAAAAATGTTGTTGAAAAAATATTTCAAACAACAAGTCCTTTTGTTGCTATTGAATTTCAAGGAGGCGAGCCATTAGTAAATTGGCCAATAGTTAAATTTATCATAGAAGAAGCTTATAAAAAGAATAAAAAGGCTAAAAAAGATTTAGAGATTAGACTAGTTTCCAACTTTTCATTAATGACCGAGGAAAAATTTAAGTATTTGCTTGATAAAAATGTCAGTTTTTGTGTTTCTATAGATGGTCCTGAAAAAGTTCATAATAAGAATCGTCCAATGGTTAAGGGTAATAGCTATTATTATGCAACTAAATGGTCTAAGAAATTTTTTAAATTATATCCGCAATTAAGAAAAAAAGGGTATATTTTCAAAATAGGACTATCTGTAACCATAAGTCGTTTCTCTCTGTCTTATTATAAGGAAATAGTTGATGAGTATATAAAATTAGGTTTTGATGATTTTTATTTAGGAAGACCATTAAATCCTTTTGGACTTCTTAAAGAAAGTTTTAAAAAAATAGGCTATACAGCTGATGAATATATTAATTTTTACAAAAATGCTCTTTCGTATATTATAGGATTAAATCTTAAAGGAAAAAAAGTTAGAGAAAAAGCAGCTGTAACTTTTTTAAAGAAAATTTTAACTGAAAAAGATCCTAACCATTTAGATTTTAGATCTCCTTGTGGAGCAGGAATAGGTCAATTAGCTTATAATTATAACGGTAATGTCTATACTTGCGATGAGGGAAGAATGATGAGTATGATGAACGATGAAAGTTTTTGTTTAGGAAATGTTAAAGAAAATACATATCAGGAAATAGTTGGAAATCCAATAGTGAGAACTTTATGTACTGCTTCTTGTCTTGATGGTTTAGCTGGATGTGATGATTGTGCTTATAAGCCATATTGTGGAATCTGTCCTATTTATAATTATGCTGAACAAGGAAATATTTTTGGACAAATGCCAACCAATGAAAGATGTAAGATCAATAAAGCTATGATTTCTTTCTTATTTGAAAAATTGCAAGATCCAAAAATAAAAGAAATTTTCAAAAAATGGCTTGACAAGTGATAGCCAGTATGCTATTTTATCAACATAAGTATAGTTTTTTCACAATTTTTATATATTTTTAGTTAACTGAAATCTGTAAATCAAGGAGGAAAAATCATGAGAAAGAATCTAATGATAGTAATGACAATAGTAGCTGTAGGAACGTTTCTTACGGCATGTGGTGGTGAACATCTCATTGGTGGCTATTCAGTAGCCGGAATGAATATTCAAATTAGGAGCGGAGGTCCTTCTTCTGGAGGTGCTGGAAACATTAGTTCTAACGCTGTCTATAATCCAGCTCGTGATTCTGGGCCCATCATTGTAACTACTCCCACTTCTTCTATCACAACAGGAGCGAAAGACTTAGTTAGAGAAGTTTTGTTTAAGTCTGAGCAGACATGGAATAAGAGGGACGTGGTGGGATATCTTTCATTATTCCACTCAGAAGCGAAAATTATGGTTGGGCGAGAACAACGAATTGTGACAAAGATGGTTTACACGAAGATGTTTCCAGCCGCATTTGAGGCGGCAGGATTTGTAAAATACGAATCTTTCGAAATCGAAGTTAACGGGTTAACAGCAGAGGTTGATGCTGTAGCATCAATCTCTGCTGAAGGAGGGGATCTCCTTTGGTTAACTAAAGAACTTCATTTAGTAAATCAAAATGGGAAGTGGCTCATAATTGAGTCGACGTTTAACATTTATTTCAAGGGAGACGTTGATCCGCGAGATAGGTCTCGGCCACGTTCAGGAGGAGATACCCCATCTTAAATATTTTCAAGCAAAAAAAATAACAGCCAGGAGAAAATTTTCCTCTGGCTGTTTAAATTTTCAATAATAATTATCCACATGCAATCTATCCTTTATCTATTTTATTTGTTATAATTAAAAAAAGTAAAAACTGCTTCTGTTTTGTAATATTAGATTAATCATTCAATGATAAAAAAAATAAAAATACCTCAGATTAAAAAAGATATCAAGGCTTTTTTAACGAGTGAAGAAGGAAGAATCAATAAAAAAAGTGTTGCTAAAATAGCATTAACTTTTGTGGCCTTAGGTGTTGGTCTAGCTGGAGCAATGAAAGCAGATCCAGCTTCAGCAGCTTGTACTCATGCCTCTCACAGCTCTCATGGATCCCATAGCTCTCACAGTTCTCATGGTTCCCATTCTTCTCATGGTTCCCATAGCTCTCACGGCTCACATGGTTCCCACGGCTCACATGGTTCCCACGGCTCACATGGTTCCCACGGCTCACATGGTTCCCACGGTTCACATGGTTCCCACGGTTCACATGGTTCCCATGGTTCACATGGCTCACACGGATCCCATGGCTCACATAGTTCACACGGATCCCATGGCTCTCATTCGTCATATTAAATATAAAATTTATGAATTTAAAAAATAAAATATTATTATTTATATTAATAGTTGTTTTATTAATGGTTGGTTTATTGGCCAGTTTTTTATATTCGCAAGAAAAATATAATTTTTTTAATAATTCTTCAGACACAACAAAATTAGAAATTAAATCAAATTGCTTAGAAAAAGTTAATAAAATGAGTGATGAGAAATTTATAAAAGAAATAAATAATTCAAATTTTTTTACAGATAAGGAATTAGAAATGATTAATTTTGAAATGGTACGGTATTTATCATGTGAATTAATTAATTATAGAGAAGATTTTGATAAACATATATTTAATGAATTATATAAAAGAACAACATCTTTAATTCAAGAATTAAAAATTTCAGATTATACAAAGGAATATATTCTAAGCATAGATTCATTAGGTGCAATACTTAATAGATATGATGAAAATAATAATAAGATAGGATTATTAAGTGTTCAATATGAATATGCTAATGGCATTGCTTTAATGCCTATAGAAAAAATATGTCCAAATAATAAAATAACAGATTATTTTTTAGAAATTTGTTTAAATTCAGGAGCATTATTACCAGAAAGAAGAAATAAACTTTCTAAAGAAGTGTTTAATGAAGCAGAACGTAGATGTAATAGTCTATGCGAAAATATTATTAGATATAGCAATGATTGGTCTAATTTTGAGAAAGATAATATAGAGTTTCCATGGTCAAACGATGTTGATTTATTAAGTGTTCAATTTTTGATGAGATCATCTTTGGCTTTTCGTGTTGGTGATAAAGAATTAGCTTTAGAATTATGTGATTCTATTCCAGATTTAGATTCAAAAGAAAAATGTAAACATTATGTGATGAGTTTGGATTATATAAATTGTAAAGATTTTGGGTTTAATGGAACAAAAGAATGTGAACTGAAAAAATATGAAGATTGTGAAATATTTCATAATCAAGCTAAAAATTTAATGTGTGAATTTTATTCTGAAGAATATAATAAATAATTTTTTTAATATTTATTTTCAAAAAACAACCTATTGATAGGTTGTTTTTGTATGTAAATAAAGTAAATAATTTGATATAATGATTTTATATGTTATTTTTAGGTATTGACACAACATTTCATACTACTGGATTAGCTTTAATTGATAATAATAATAAAGTTAAATTTAACAAATCTATAAGTATAGATCTTTATGATCAAGATGCTGATAGATTTTTTAGTGCTCATATAAAAAATTTGGTAGATCTTTTAAATTTATTGCCTGATAACACATGGAACAAAATTAAATTAATCTCAGTTATTAATAAAAAGGGTACATTTCAATCTCTTCCAATAGGTGTTACAGCTGCTTGTATTTTAGGTTATTCTAAAAAAAAGAAAATCATAGGCATTGATCATGAAATTGCACATCTTTATTCAAATTGGCTCGAAAGACAAGAAAAAGAATTCAAATTTCCTATTCTTGGTTTAAGCGTCTCTGGTGCTCATACAGCTATATATTATCAGGAAAGTCACAAAAAAATTAATAAGTTAATTTCCATAGTATGGGATTCTAAAAAAAATTCTTTTAATGGAATTGCAGCACTTTTTGATGTATTTTGCCATGGAATGAGAATTAAGATTATAAAAACTGGTGATGGTGGAAATATGCTTTCTGATCTTGCTAAAAGAGGAAAAAAAATAGAAATTCCTGAATTAAACGAAATAAGAATTAAACGAAATAAAAATACGTTAATAATTTTAGATACAAATAAGGCAATTGAAAAAATTTACTCAAAATATAGAAAAAATTTATTAAATGAGAATTTTCAAAGAAATTTATCTTTTAGTTTTTTAGATTATATCTTTAATTTATTAGGACAAGAATTCTTAAAAATTGCTAAAGATTATAAGGTTAAAGAAATGCATTTAGTTGGTGGTGTTTCTGCTAATTCTATTTTTAAAGATAAAATAAAAAATATTGCTGTTAAAAATAAAATTGTTTTCAAAGCACCATTAAAAAAAGAGTTTTGTGGAGATAATGCTGCTATGGTTGCAGTAAGAGGAAAATATAAAAGTATTTTTACAAAACAACAGAAATTTATCTCTGTATTGCCTAGTTTCTGGTATTATAAACACTATTGTAATAATATTTTAAGTGAAAAATAAAAAAATATGAAATTAAAATTTTTGAATAATTATTTAGAAAAAATTACTATTGAAACAACAAACTTATGTAATTTAAAATGTAAGACATGTTTTTTAACAGGCATTAAAGAAAAAAAGATATCTTTTTTTAATAATAAGAGTTGTAATTTCACTTTTGAACTTTTTAAAAAGCTGGTAGAACAATTGAAGCGATTTGAAGATTATAATGATATTACGATTAATTTATCTGGTGGGGAGCCATTTTTAAATCCTAATATTTTTAATATATTGAAACATGCAAAAAAACAAAAAGTTAAATTAATGATATTTACAAATGGAACACATAATGACAAAAAGATTTTTTCGGAATTAATTAAAAATCAAACTTCTGCTTTAATGTTTTCCATAGATGGAAATTCTGTTGATCACGATGCCAATAGAGGTAATGGAAACTTTAATAGAACATTAGAAAGCATTAAAAAATTACAAATAATGAAAGAAAATATTAATTTTTACCTTCCCTTATTAGCTATTAATACTGTAATAAATAAATTAAATGTAGGATCTTTTGATAGTGTTTTGTCTTTAGCTGAAGATGTTAAATGCGATGTACTTTCTTTTTCGTTGGCACAATGGTCAAATTCTTTAATTATAGATAAATGCGTTAATGAATTTCATGAAAGATTTAATGTTTATGAAGAGCGAGCAAAATTAATAGAGGGATTAGATAATAAATTAGGCAAGCTTAATAAAAAAGAAATAAATGAAGTTGTAAGAAAAATTAATTTAATAAAAAGAAAATTATCTGAAAAATCTAGAATGCGTGTATTATTTTTTCCTGATTTTGATTCAGACAAAAAGTATAAAAAATGGTTTTCTGATGGTTGCCATAAAATTAATAGTTGTCCTAATGTTTTTAAACAAATAAGGATAGATCAAAATGGAGATGTATTCCCTGGATGTAGTATTTCTTTTTATTATCTTGGTAATATAAAAAAAATGCCATTAGAAGAAATATTAAATGGTCAGAGAGCAAAAAAACTTTTCAATGAAATAAAAAATAATGGATTGTTTTATGTCTGTCAAAGATGCTGTCGTAGATCTCCAGAAAGTAAAATTTTATAGTTTCATTTTATGAAAAACAATATTAATAAAAGAGATAAAGATTTTAAAAACATATTTAAGCAGAGTAGGGGTATTGAAAAAATATTAAGACTCGAATTAAAAAAAATAAGAAAAGATAGTCTTTTATACATTAATTATCCTTTCTGTTCAAATTTTTGTAATTTTTGCATTTATAAGCCTTGTTTATATAATCAATTTAATTCAGATGAATTTTTAAAATATTATAATAAAGAAATTTTATTGTATGCTGATATTTTAAATGGTTTTAAATTTAAGAATGTTCATATTGGTGGAGGCACTCCTAATTTGGTTTCTCCTGAATTATTAATTAAACCTTTAGAAAAATTAGTAGATTTTAATAATTTAGAAAGATTTATTGTAGAAATTTTACCTTGTGATGATTTTGAATCATATTTAGAAGAGTTAAAAAAATATAATGTAACTAAAATTCAATTAGGTGTTCAAACGCTTAATGATAATATTTTGAAGCAAGAAAATAGAAGAACTTCTAGAAAAGTTATTCTTGATTGCCTTAAAACTTTAGCAGAAAGTGATTTTATTTGGTCCGTTGACTTAATGTATGGCTTTAGAAATGAATTATTATATTGTAATAATAGACTGAATGAATTTAAGCAGGTGCTTGATTTTCATCCTAATGGAATGCATTTTTATAAATTAAGGGCGCAGCAAGAAAATAATTATTATGGAAAAAAAATTCATCGTTATAGCACTTATCAGAAAAAAATAGATCTATTATATTTTGAAAAGATTTTAAGAAAAAGAGGATATCAAAAAGTTTATGATGAATGGTGTTTAGGGAAAAATATAGAACATGCTAAAATAAGTGTTTGCTATAATGGTTACTCAGGTGCTTTTCCAAGTATTTTGGGTTTAGGGTTGATGGCTAAAAGTCATTTGCGTTTTGGATTAGGAATGAATTTTAAAAGATTGAGACTTTATAAGTTCTTATTAGACGCAAATATGATTCCGATGAGAATTTTTCATAATTTTAAAAAAACTAATATTTATCCTGTTTTTAATATATATACTGGTATAAAAAGATTAAGTAGATTTAATTTAGGTCGATTTTTAGATAATAATCCTCTGACTAAGGCAGAAGAAAAAGAATTGGAATCAGTATTTAGTCTTTTTAAAAAAAATTATATTAATTATACTTACGATGGAGATGAATTAAAAATTCCTAAAGCGCAATTTTCAAAATGTCTTTATTTACTTGAAAATTATATGAAATCTGCCTATTATTTTAAAAAGTAATTATATTTTTGATTATGAATATAGATAAAATAGTTCTAAAACATAATAAATTATTGATAAAAATAAAAAATTTTTTAGAAAAAGAAAATTTTAGGAATGAATTTTCTTCTGGTTTAATTCAGCCAAGATTTAATTATACTTATTCTCCTAGTGCTGCGCATCATATTATTGATGATATTATTGTTTTTAAAAAAGAATCTCATTTGCCAATTGATAATTTCTATATTTTGCCAGATAGAAGCATAAGAGTGAATGACGCGAAGAATGTAGGTATTAGTAGCCGTCATCTTAGTTTTTTCGAATTATTAGTGTTTGGCTCTGTTGGAGCAGCTGAAAATTTATCTAAAGAAAAATCAGTTGAATTGTTATGTAATCTTATGTTCAATGTTCTTGGACTAGATAAAAACAAAATTCTTGTGACTATATTACATTCTTGTGAGGCTGAAGGTATTAAATTAACAGAAGAAGAAGATGAAATTTTTTATAATACTTATATTAATCATTTGGGTAAAGATAGAATTTTTAGGACTATTGGACAGAGAAATTTATTTTATTCTCGTATAATTGATAATCCAGGATCAACCGGTTGTGAAATATATTATAAGATTGGAAATAAATACATTGAAATTGGTTCTCATGTTAATTATAAATTCAAATTCACTGGTCAGCTTAAAAGAACAAGAAATCAAGCTGTTTTAGAGGGTTTCGGCTTCGAGAGACTTTTAATGGCTTTAGAAAATAAGGATAATATTTATGATATTTCTTTAATATTTCCTTTGAAAAAGATTTTATTAGATTATTTTAAATCTATAAACGATAATTCAATTAATTTATTTGAAGAGAACCTAAATATTATTATCGATCATATCAGAACAATAAGTTTTATAATTTTTGATGGACAGGAATTAGATAATTCTAGTAGAGGCAGGATTCTAAAAAGATTTATTAAAAATTTACATGGTCAATTTGTTTATTTGGGCGTTAACAAAAAAGACGAGTTCAAAATTATTAATAAACTTATTAATGTTTTAATAAAACTTTTTTCAGAAAGATATAATGGATTCTCAAGTAATAAAAATAATATTATAAATTTTATTAAAAGAATTATAAAATAATTTTTTATGATAAAAAGAAATAATTATTCTAAAATTTATTTATACGGTCATCGTTCAGAAATCCATGAGCGTTTTGTTAAGAATAATTTTACGTTTAAAAAGTCTATTCAGAAAATAGAAGAATTAATTAAAGAAGGTAAAAAAGATAATATTGTTCTTAGTGTAGATATTTATACTGGGAATCAAGTCAAAAATTCTAATTATTTTAGACTAAATGGTATTTTAAAAATAGCAAAAAAATTTAGAATCAAAAAAGTACAGTTTAACCTAATTAATCCAAGCAAAGATAAATTAATAGATTCTTTAGATGTTGTAGCTTCTTACATCTCAAAAGCTCGTTATGTCTTTTTATTTGATTTGATAATTAAAGTTGAAGGTCTTCCTTATTGTTTAATTCCTGAACCTGAAGGCCTTATTTTAAAAAGTAATAATTTTAAAGATTTTGTGAAATTGAAAAAGTGTAAATTATGCGCTTATAATCAAAAATGCAATGGCATTTTAAAAGGGTATCTTAAAAATTTAAACAAAAGTAAAATTAAACCAAAATTATTACCTCGAGAAGTTATAATTGAAGTAACTCATAAATGTAATTTTAAATGTGATTTTTGTTTTAATCGTGTTAGTTTTGCTAAAAAAGACAGATTAGGCAAGGAGCTAAGCAGTCTGTATATTAAAAAAATAATTGACAATTTAAAAAAAACAGGCGTATCAGCAGTAAGATTCACTGGTGGAGAGCCAATATTAAGGAAAAATATTTTTAGTTTAATAAAATATGCTAAAGAAAAAGGATTGCAGGTTAAATTAAATACAAATGGTTCTTTAATTAAGGATTATAAACAAGTAAAAGAAATAGCTAAGTATTTAGATTATATTCTTTTTTCAATGCATACTTGTAATTCTAAAGAAGATGAGAAAATAACTGGATTTGAAAATTCTTTTGAAAAGAAAATAAGAGCTATAAAATGGTTCAGAAAAGCAGGAGTAAAAATTGTTAATGTTAGTACAGTTGCAACTATGGAGAATATTAAGAATTCAGAAAAATTTTACAAACTGTTCAAAGAGTTAAAAATTAATAAATGGATGATTAATCGGGTGATACCCAATCCTGGAGAAAAAATAATTTGGGGAAAGAAAGAAATTCCACTTTTAATAGAAAAATTAATTAAAATTAAAAAAGATATAGTTAGGAATAATTATTCTTTAAAAGTTCATATAATTAATGCTGTTCCTTTTTGTGCTTATGATCCTATTAAAATAAATGCTGTTTGTGGAGGGGCTAAATCAGTTGATGGTCATGAAAGATTTGTTATTGATCCACGTGGTTTTGCCAAACCGATGTATTATATTGAAAAAAATATCGGAGACCCATTAGATATTAATGCTTGCTGGAATCATTCTTTCATGAAATCATTAAGAAATTATAATAATATACCAAAAGAATGTAAGAAATGTGCTTTTTTAGAAAAATGTAAAGGAGGAGATAGGTATTCAGCATATTTTTTTAATGGTAGTTATAAGGCTAATGATCCGCTAATGAATTCTTCAAAAGTTAAAAATTATATTTGGTGAGTATTTATGAATAAAAAAAAGATTATAAAATACCAAAAAGAAAATGTTGCTGCATTGTTTAAAATAACTGCTAACTGTAATGATGATTGCAATTTTTGTATTGAAAGAAAATATACAAAAAAAGGATTAAAAGATCTTTCATTGAAAGAAATAAAAGATAATTTTAATTATTTAAGAAATAATTTTAATCTTGATTATGTTATTATTACAGGAGGAGAGCCTACTATTCATAAGAATTTTTTTAAAATTCTTGATTATTTTTACAAAGAAAAGATAGAATTCAGAATTATAACAAATCTTTTGCATTTTAATAATAAGAGTTTTTTAGAGAAGACATTAAATTATTTTCCATCTGATAGAAATAATAAAATTATTGGCTCTATTAATAATTTACCTATTAGTGAAATCGAAATAAAGAGAATGTCTGGCTTAGAAAATTTTTTAAAATATAAATTGCCAATAATGCTTATTTTAGTTATTAATAAAAATAACTTAGAATCATTATCTGATTTAATTATATATTTACATAAATTATTTAAGAAATATGATTATAAAAAGATTAATATAGAATTTAGATTAATATATATTGGCGATACATTAAAATCTTTACTTAAGAAATCATTACCAACTGATTTTAAAAAAATAAAAGAATATATACAAAAAGCAGTTAAAACAGCTAACTTATTGGGTGTTAATATAATATTTTGGAATTTTCCTCTTTGTTACATTGATAATTTGCCTAGATTTCAAGATTCAGCTATCGAAAAAAGAAGACAAAGAAGATTATTAAAAGTTAGTAAGGATTTTCAATTAAAAAAAATACAGATTAGAGATTTTAAAGAATGTTTTATTAAAAACGATGATTGCGTAAACTGTGAATATAATAATTGTTGTAGTGGTATAGAAAATGATTATCTTGATAAATATAACTTTCCTTTATTAAAAGTTAAAAAATAATTATGAAAATTGTAAAAATAGATTATAAAAATCCAGATCCTAAAGCTGTTAAAAAAGTTGCTGATGCGATTAATAAAGGTAAAATAGCTATTGTGCCTGGCGATGCTGTTTACACAATGGTGGGTGATGCTTTTAATTTAAAGTCAATAAAAAAAGTACAAAAAGCAAAACACAGAGATAGAAAAAAAGCATTTAATCTTGGGCTTTATTGTCTTGACGATATTGCAAAATATGGCAAATTTAATCCTTTAATTAAAAAAATTGCCGAAAAATTTCCTGAAGAACCATTTACTTTCGCAGTGCCAAGAAATAATAAAACAGTTCCAGAGTTTTTAAACTTAGGATATAAAACACTTGGTTTTCGAGTTCCTTTTAATAAAGTAACTTCTACTTTATCAAAATTTCATAGAACACCGGTTATTGGTACAAGTGCTAATATTTCTGAATTGAAAAATATTTATTCTGTAGAAGAGTTAATGGAGTATTTTAGAGGGATTTTTGGACATGAAGTAAAACCTGATATAGTCTTGGATGCAGGAAAATTACCTGAACGTCGACCTTCAACAGTTATTGAAATAGTTAATAATAAAGTGAAATTAATCAGAGAAGGTGAGATTCAATCAGGTGTTTTAAGTGAAGAAATAGCTAAATTAGTTGAAGATTATTTAAATAAAGAAAAATTAAATAAATGAAAATATTAGGTATTACTCATTCATGCTATTCTTGGAACAATGCAGCTTGTTTGTTAATTGATGGTAAATTAGTGGCATTTGCTGAAGAAGAGCGATTTATTAGAAAAAAGCATGCGCCACGCATAGGAGCTTGTCAGGCAACCAAATATTGTCTAGAATATGCTGGGTTAAGCATGAAAGATTTAGATTATATTGCTGTAGGATTTGATGATAAATATCATGCTATAAATCAGTCTATAGATTTTAATAATCACGAAATTAAACAAAAAACACCTCGACTCAAATCATTTGAATGGAATCAGCCGTTTGATTTCTATGATCCAAGAGTAATAAATGTTAATCATCATATAGCACATATTTCTTCTTCTTTTTATTTATCAGGATTTAAAGAATCAAATATTATTTCATTAGACAAAGCAGGAGAATCAGAATCAGGCTTAATTGGCTATGGGAATGGTTTAAATTTAGATATTTTCCATAGAATAAATCATCAAGAAAGTTGGGGTTGTCTTTATGAAGAGATTACTAATTTATTAGGTTTTAAAGGTCATAGTCAAGAAGGCAAAACAATGGGATTATCAAGCTATGGTAAACCCTGTTTGGAAAAATTTAACTTTATAGATTGGAATGCTAAACCAATTCCCAAAATTGATTACGAGAAAAAGAAAAAGTTTTTAGCAACTATAAAAAAAAGAAATTGTTTTGATAAAATTACGCAAAAACATAAAGATTTAGCCGCAACCGTTCAATTTGTTTTAGAAAAAGCTGGTTTAAAAATTGTTAAATATTTATATAATCAAACAGGCTCACGTAATTTATGTTTATCTGGTGGAGTAGCACTTAATTGTGCTATGAATGGGATACTGTTAAAATCTAAATATGTGCATGATATTTATATTCAGCCAGCTTCTAATGATACTGGAAGTGCTTTAGGCGCGGCAGTATATGTTCATGTGAAAAAAACAAACAAGAGTCCAGATTTTATTTTTGACCATGTCTATTGGGGTCCAGAATTTAATAATCAAGAAATAGAAAAAGCTATAGGGAAATATAAAATTAATAAATATCATTTTTCAAATAATATTTTTAAAGAAACAGCTGAAAAAATTGCACAGAACAAAATAATTGGCTGGTTTCAAGGAAGAATGGAAGTTGGTCCTAGGGCATTGGGTAATCGTTCTATATTAGCTAATCCTTCGTTGGTAAAGATAAAAGATATGATTAATAGTATTAAAAAAAGAGAATCTTGGAGACCTTTTGCTCCTTCTATATTAGAAGAATATGCCTCAAAATATGTTAAAGATTATTATAAATCACCTTTTATGATTTTAGCTTTTGATATTAAGCCAAATAAAATAAAAGATTTATTAGCTACGGTTCATGTAGACAATACAGTTCGTTTGCAAACAGTAAATAAAAAGAATAATCTTAAGTATTGGAAGTTAATTAGTGAATTTAAAAAAATAACAGGCATCCCGGCATTATTAAACACAAGTTATAATTTAGCTGATGAGCCAATTATTTGTAGTCCTAAAGATGCATTAAAAACTTTTTATGATTCCAGTATGGATTATTTGGCTATTGGTGATTATTTAATTGAAAAATAATTCTTTATGAAAATTTTAGGTATAGATACAATCTTACATGATGTTTGCGTAGCTGTTGTTGAAGACGGTAGATTTGTTTTGTCTAATGTGAACGAACATACTGTAATGAAATCAGATAAATTATATAATTTAGTAGATTCACATTTAAATCAAATTGGGCCAGTTATAAAAAGAGCGTTGACAAAATCAAAGTGTAAAATGGAAGATATTTCTTTGATATCGGTTAATAATTTTGGTAGTTTTTTTTCAAATGTTTCAATTGGGTTAACAGCGGCAGAAGTTTTGGCTAGTGTTTTAAACAAGCCATTAATCCAAGTTTATCATCAAGAGGCTCATTATTTTTCTAATTGGCTAGAAAGAGAGCAAAGTGATTTTAATTTTCCTATTTTAGTTTTAAGTTCTTCGGGTGGACATAGTGGCATTATTAAAATATTAAATAACAAATTTGAATTTAAAGAGCTTTTTAGAATTGACGCGATGAAAAGAAAATCAAAAAATAAGCCAAACTTTAGAGGGATAGGAGCTGTTTATAGTTATTTAGCGGATGCTTTAAAAATAGGTGGACCTATTAGTAGTGGTCCTGTTATTTCTGATTATGCTAAAAAGGGGGATAAAAATAAATTTAATTTAACAAAAGAAATAGGTAGTTTTGATATAACAAAACTTGATTTTTCAAAAATAGAAAAAATAATTAGTAAAACTATTTCTGAAAAAAGAAAAAAGAAAAAAAATTTATCACAAAAGTTTATTTCAGATTTATGTGCTAGTTTTGAACAAACCATGGGTGAATTAATTTCTAATGGTTTGTTAGGATTAGTAGAAAAAGAAAAAATTAAAGAAGTTCATCTTGTTGGAGGTATTTCAGCTAATGACAATTTAAGAAATATTTTAAGTAAAGATTGTTTAGCACAAAATCTTGAATTTAAATATCCTGTTAAAAAATCTTATTGTACTGATAATGCTGCTATGATTGCATCTCTTGGTTATTATAAATATAAATTATTGTCTGTTCGAGAGAAAAAAGAATTATTAAAAAACCATGAGATTAAAATAAATTCTAATCTTAAATTAGAACAAATGGCATTAAATCAAAGGAAAAATAATGTTAAATAAATTTTTATCAAGTGAAAAAAAACTTTATATCAATGATAGGCATGAAGAAGCTGATACAGATAAGGAAGACAGAAGAAAATTATATGACAAGAGAATCCTGCCTTTATTAAAAGAAAATGATTATGCTGTTTTTGGCGATCCAATTGATAATTTTTTATGGGATTATTATAAAAATTTGGGTCTGGCTAGGATAAATTCTGAGAATATTTTTTATGCTCCAGATTATCTGAATTATCCTTCTTTAACTAAAGCGGTTTTAAATAATGATTCATTAATAAATAAAATTAAGCAAAAAAAAATAAGTCAGCTTGTTCCTTATATTGAAAGTTATGACAGCCAGTTTTTAGCTCAGAAAATTAATAGCAGGGTTATAAGAGAAGCATCATTTTTAGATTGGATAAATAATAAATCAAATTATCGCCAAGTGATTAAAAACATAGGATTTCCTTGTATATCAGGCCTCACTGTTAGTAGTCTCGATGATACTAAAAGGGCTTTTAGATTTTTAAAAGAGCAAGGATTTAAAGAGATTATTTTAAAGAGAGAAAGATCTGTGGCTGGTTTTGGAGATTTTATTTTAAATACTGAAAAAGAATTAGAAGAACGGGTTAAAAAAAGCTTTTCAGATTCAAAAAGCCTTCTCTTAGAGGGATTCATTCCAGATGTAGAATTTACATCTAATGTTCAATATTGGGTAGAAGCAAAAAAGATTATTCCTGTTCTTATTTCAGATCAGATTTTAGCAAAAGATAGGGTTTCTTATCAAGGAAGTATTTTCCCATCACGTCTTAATAGAAGTCTTCGTTTGTTGGAAAAAATTAGAAGCTTATCTTTGGATTTTTGTAATTATCTTCAGAAACAAAAATGTTACGGTTTTGTTGGAATTGATTATATAATAACTAAAGAGAAGAAAATATATTCAACTGAAGCTAATGTTCGTTTTAATGCAAGCACTTTTAATGCTTTAATTGCTGATTGCTTGTTTAAATCTTCTGATGATATTTTTTGGAAATCATTTAGTATTAATAATTGTTTTTTATCATTTGAAGATATGTTTAATAGTTTTTCAGATATTCTTATTACTGAAAAAGGTCAATCAGGTATTTTCCCCATAGGCGTTGATTTATTGCAATTATTAGGAGAAGGTCAATTTATGGTCGTAGGCAAAAATTTTAAAGAGATAAATATATTAGAGAAAAAATTTAAAAAGAAAATTCAAAATGAAAAATAAACCAATTACTTATAAACAAATACTAGAGAAAAAGGATTATTTGCCTTTTTATGTTTATGATTACGATATAATCAAAGGTCAAATTTTAAAATTGAAAAATAATCTACCTAGTAATGTAGAGCTTTTTTATTCTGCTAAAGCTAATCCTAATTTAGCTATTTTAAAAATAATGAATAATTTTAATCTAAGCGCAGAAATAATTTCTTTAGGTGAATTATCTGCTGTTAAAAAGGCTAATTTTAAATCAAAGGAAATATTCTTTGCTGGTTCTACTAAGACTGATAATGAATTTATACACTCATTTAATAAAGGTGTTAGATTATTTAGCATAGAATCTATTTCTGAATTACAGAGATTAAATAAAGTAGCCAGGAATTTTAATAGAAAAATAGATATAATTATTAGATTAAATTTAGGAAATGATCAAGAAATGAAAATTTATAAATATTCAAGAGTTTCTGATTTTGGTATTGAAATAAAAGATTTTGAAAAAATATTACATAATTTTTCAAATAATTTTTCAAATATTAATCTTAAAGGAGTTCATTTTTATGGCATGAGTCGTATTTGCAATTCGGATGTTTTAATAAAAGGGATAGATAACCTTTTTTCAATTATCTGTAATTTAGAAAAAAAATTTGATATAAACTTTAAAATCATAAACATAGGTGGTGGTTTTGAATCTAGTATGCTCAAAGAATTAGATGTGTTAATTTTTTGTAAAAAATTAAAAAATTTAATAAAAAAATATAATTTAAATAATAGAAATATAATATTAGAGTTAGGACGATATTTTATCAATAAATCAGGAGTATATATTACTAAAATAATAGACGTAGAAAAAAAAAGAGATTCTATTTTTTTAACAGTAAAAGGATTGCTTAATTGTTTATTAAAAACCTTATCAAGAGAGGGCGAGAATAAAGATGATTTTGCGATTGAAATCATTCAACAATCTAAGCAAAAGACATATTCTACAGTTATACGTGGACAAATGTCTTCTACAATTGATGCTTTTGGTCGTGGTTTCAATTCAAAATTCTCTTTACCCAAATCAAAACCTGGTGATTTTGTCATAATTAAAGGAGTCGGAGCTTATGGACTAACACAGGCATTATCATTATTTGGTAGTCGTTCAATTATAGCTGAATTTTTAATGATTAATAATAGATTAGAATTAATTAGAAAAAGAAGTAATCATGATGATATTATTTCATATCAACGTATTCCTAAAATTTTAAAAAGCAAAACAATAAATGAATAATAAAAAAAAAGAATCCATCCTGTTTCTTTATCCAACATATGTATGTTCAAGTAACTGCAATTTTTGTTTTATTGATCCTAAATTAAGAAAAAGAAGCAATGATCTAAGCTTGGATGAAATAAAAAATAACATTCTTTATTTAGAAAAAATATATATAATAAATCAATTAGCGTTAGTGGGCGGTGATCCTCTTCTTTATAAAGACTTTATTCCCTTAATGGATTATCTAGGTGATAATTATTTCTGGAATTTAAAGATAAAATCTTTTGTTCTGTGTACAGAAGGATTAAATTGCTCTTCTAAAAAATTAGTTAATTATTTAAGTAAATTTTTTATTTCAGATTTAAATTCATGCATCCATATTTCTCTTAATAATTTCTATCCAGAAGACAGATTTTTTAAAAAAAGGAAACAAGCAATATTAAATTTAGCTAAGAATAAATTTAATGTTCGTTTTGTTATTATCTTTACTAAAAATAATATTAATAAAATAGAAAGTATTTCTAAATTCATAAACGATCTTTTTTTAAGATATTATTCGAATTCAACGTTTCATAATTTTATTGTGGAGTTAAGATTACCTTTTAACTTAAAAGGAGATGAAAATGAATTATTTGTTTCCCATCCAGATTATTTTTTTAAAACCTTCAATAATATATGTAACTTATTTTTTAAAAAAAACATACCATTTACATTAAGAAATATACCATTATGTTATTTAAAGAAAGATAGTGTAAAAATTTTAGATAAAATAAGTAAAACTTATAAAAAAGTTGATGTAAATAAGAAAATAGTGAGAATTGATAAGCAACATCAATTAAAATATGCTGAAATTAGTACTTATAGTGATGAAAAATGGAAACTTCAGAAAGAATGCTTGTTGTGCAATTTAAAGGACATGTGCAATGGTATCACTAAGACATATATTAAAAAATTTAAATATCCCAAATTAAACCCTTTTATATCTAATGATTAGCAAAGACAAACAAATTAGTTTATTTATTTATCCAACATATGTATGTTTGGGTAATTGTAAATTTTGTTTTATTGATCCAAAACTAAGAATTAGTAAAAATGATTTAACACTTAATGAAATAAAAAATAATGTTTCTTATTTTTTTAGAAAATATTTAATAAAAGATTTAGTTTTAGTAGGTGGAGAGCCGCTTATTTATAAAAACATTATTCCACTTATGGATTTTTTAGGGAATAATTATTTTCAGAATTCTAAGATAAAATCATTTATTATAGCTAGTGAAGCCTTAAGGTGTTCTTCTGATGAATTTATTAATTACTTATCAAAATTTTTTAATTCTGATTTAGATTTTTATTCAGCTTTTCAAATTTCATTAAATAATTTTTATCCAGAAGATAAGTTTTTTAAACAAAGGAAGAAAGCAATATTAAATTTAGCAAGGAATAAATTTCGTGTTCGTTTTATTCCAGTTTTTACTAAAACTAATTTAAAAGCAATTAATGATGGAATAGAATTTTTAACTAAAGTTTTTTCTAAATATTATCTAAATTCATCCTTTGATATTTTCGCCATAGAGCCTAGACTTCCTTTCTTGCCTAATAATACTAAAAATATAAATAATAAGTTATTTGTTTCCCATCCAGATTATTTTTTTAAAACTTTCAATAATATATGCAACTTATTTTTTAAAAAGAACATACCATTCACATTAAGAAATATACCGTTGTGTTATTTAAATAAAAAACATATAAAAAATTTAGATACGATATATAAAAAAACAAATGTTACAAGAACAGTAGTAAGAATTGATAAACATCATCAATTAAACAAAGCAATGATTAATAGCTATAATGATAATTGTTGGTCACTTCAAAAAGAATGTAATAATTGTTATTTAAAAGATAAGTGTAATGGTATAGACATAAGATATATTAAAAAATTTAAATATCCTAAATTAAAACCTTTTAGTAAATAAGTAATTAAAGAAATTAATATGAAAAATAAAAAAATAGCTATTATTACTGGTGCAAGTCGAGGTATTGGCAAAGCAATTGCTTTAAATTTAGATAAAAAAGGATTTATAGTAATTTTAGTCAGCCATAATCAAGAAAATCTTAAAAAAGCCTTAAAAGACTTTAGTAAAAATGCAATGATTATAAAAGCTGATGTTTCTAAGGAAAAAGATGTTATTTTAATGTTTGAAAAAGTTATAGATAAATTTAAAAGTATTGATGTTTTAATAAATAGTGCAGGTCTTTTAATATTTAAAGAAATTAAAAAAATGACTAGAACTGATTTTAATAAAATTATTGGAACTAATATTGGAGGAGTATTTTATTGCATGAGAGAATATATCAAACAAATGGAAGAAAAATCAAATTATGGACAAATTATAAATATTGGCTCAATAGTTTCTAAAACACCTTCTTTATTTCCTATGAGGAATTTATATTGTAGTACAAAAGCCGCCCTTAGTGCTCTTTCTGATAGTGTGCAAGCAGAGATTCAAGAAAGGAAAGGTAATATTAAAGTTGCTACTATTTATCCAGGACTTGTCTTGACAGATTCAATTATTAATAGAGGTATGAGAAATTATGAAGATTTAAAAAAATATGCATTAAAAACTAGCGATATCGTTCATATAGTTCAAATGATTATTAATCAAAGCAAAAATAGCAACATAACAGAAGTTGTTGTGCGTCCAATTAACAGAATTAGAAATAAAAATATTTTCGATAAATGAAAAGAATTATTATAAATGAAAATAATTATAAAAATCTATCTGAGATTTTAAATAAAATAAAAGCTAATAATAAAAAATCTATTGAGCTTTTTTTATCTTTTGTTGATAAAGGTTTTAATTATAAAAAAATTAACAAAATTGTTAATTTATTAACGACTTATGAAATTTTTTTTCAGATTAAAATCAAGGATCTACCATATTGTTTAATAAATGAAACAGAAGATAGATTAATTTTAAATGAATTTTCAAAAGATAAAATTCATTTAAAGATTTGCAAAGAATGTCGTTATAAAAGACGTTGTGGTGGTATTTTAAAGACACAAGTTAAATATTATAAGGATCAAATAAAATCAGTTGAAGATTTGCCTAGAGAAATAATGATTGAACTTGAGACGAAATGTAATTTTAATTGTGCTTTTTGTTTTAATAAAGATTCTTTTGCTGTTGATGGTCGTGATAAAATTAATGGACTTAGTAAAGATTATGTTAAAAAAATTATCAAAGCGATTGCTTTAAGTAAAGTAAAAATAATCCGTTTTACTGGTGGCGAGCCAATGTTAAGAAAAGATATTTGGGAATTAATGGATTATGCAAAATCAAATGGATTAAAAATACGTCTAAATACTAATGGTTCATTAATAAGTGATAAAAATATAGTAAAAAAATTAAATGAATATATTTCTAGCATTCTCTTACCAATCGAAAGCTATAACAATAAAATAGAATCTTCTTTGACTGGATATAAAGATTCATTAAAAAAGAAAATAAAAGCGATTAATCTTCTTAAGGATTATGGTAAAATGACAATTAGAGCAGGAACAGTAGCTACTAAAGAAAGTATTAATGATCTAGAAAAGATTTTTAATTTAGTTATTAAGAAATTAGACTTAGATGACTGGGAATTATATAGGCCAATTCCTACGAAAGAAAATAAATTTCCAATGGATAGAAAAGATTTAAAAAATTTAGTTAATAAATTAATTAAGTTTCAAGAATCAACTGGTCGTGTTTTTAATATTGTTAATGCTGTTCCTTTTTGTGCTTATAGCCCTGAAAAAGTTAATAAAGTTTCAAATGGCGCTCTTTCAGTTGATGGACATATAAGATACGCTATTGATCCTCGTGGTTTTGCAAAGCCAGATTATTATATTAATAAAAATATAGGTGATCCATTAGACATTAATGCTTGTTGGAATCATCCTTTTATGAAAAGAATGAGAAATTTGAAATATATACCTAATAAATGTAAAGGTTGTAAGTATATTAAAAAATGTCGAGGTGGAAGTCGTTTTTCAGCTAAATTTATTTTTAACAGTTTCAACGCCAAAGATCCTTTAATGTCAGATTAGTTTTTTATGAAATTTAAAATAGACAAATTTAATTATAATTCACTTCCAGGGCTTATTGATGTTTTAAAAAAAAATAAAACAGAAAAAATTGAAATAGAATTAACTGAGAATATAGATAATCTACCACGTTTTTCGGAGATAATGTTCTTTGTGTATAATTTATTAGATCAGGAGATTTTTTTTCAGGTTTGGTTAAAAAATTTCCCTTTTTGTGTTTTGAATTCAGAATCAATTGATCATATATTTATTGATAATAAATATAAAGGCGAGAAAGATAAAGTTTGTAAAAAATGTTTTTGGTCTAATAAGTGCTCTGGATTTCCTAAAGGATATTTTAATAAATATGATTCTAAAGAAGTTTGCTGTTTGCCTGATGTGCCATGGGAGGTTATGATTGAGGTTGAACCAAAATGCAATTTTAAATGTAAGTTCTGTTTTAATAATATTTCTTTTTCTAAAGAAAATCGGGATATAAAAAGATTTAGTACTAATTATGTTAAGAAAATTATTGATAATATTGTTAAAGCAAATATAAAAATAATAAGATTTACTGGTGGAGAGCCTCTTTTAAGAAAAGATATTTTTGAATTAATAAAATATGCTAAAGATAAAGGGTTAGAGACAAGATTAAACACTAATTGTTCTTTAATTAATTCTAAAAATATCGATAAATTTAAAGATATAGTTGATAACATATTAATTCCCATTGAAAGTAATAGTGAGAAGAAAGAAGCAAAAATAACTGGTTATAATTTTTCTTTAAAGAAAAAAGTTGAAGCTATTAATTTATTAAAAGATATTGGAATTCCTAAAATTAGAATTGGTACGGTAGCAACTAAAGATAATATTTTAAATTTTGATAAATTAGCTAAATTTGTTTTTAATTTACCTATAGATGAATGGGAATTATATCGTCCAATTTTAGTTTCAAAAAAAGATAATTTAAATTCAAAGCTTATAAAAATATTAGTAGATAAAATAATTAATTTAAGGAAAAAGATAAATAAACCAGTTTTTATTGCTAATGCTTTGCCATTTTGCTCTATTAAAAATTTAAATAAAATTAATAGTGTTAGTAAAGGAGCTTTGTTTGATGATGGACATACAAGATTAGCTATTGATCCAAGAAATTTTGTTAAACCGCATTATTTTATGGATGAGAATATTGGAGATCCTCTTAATATTTTGAATGCTTGGCAAAATTCTTTTATGAAAAAAATGAGAAATTTAGAATATTTACCTAAAGAATGTAAGAATTGTAATTTTATTTATAAATGTCGAGGAGGAAGTCGTCAAATAGCCAAAATGGCTTTTGGAGATTATAATAAATTAGATCCATTAGCTAATATTAAAAATTATGCAAAGAGCTGATATAAAAATTGGATTTGGATGTAATAATCATTGTCTTTTTTGTGTTCAAGGTGACAAAAGAAATTTTTGTGTTGCCAAATCTAAAAAAGAAATTTATAAATCTTTAGAAGATTCCTTTAAACAAGGAAAAAAAGAAGTTGTTTTTACAGGAGGAGAACCATGTCTTCATCCTGATTTTTTTGATTTGATAAAATATGCTAAAAAGACAGGATTTAAAGAAATTCAGATTCAAACAAACGGTCGTTTATTTGCATATAATGATTTTTGTATTAAAACAATTAAAGCTGGAGTCACTCAATTTTCTCCAGCTCTTCACGGTCATAATGCTAAAATTCATGATTTTTTGACTTGTGCCGAAGGAAGTTTTAAACAAACTATTCAAGGAATTAAAAATTTAAAAAAATTAAATCAATATGTTTTAACTAATACAGTTATTACCTCAACCAATGCTAAATTTTTACCTAAAATAGCTCAATTATTAGTAGCTTTGAATGTTAATCAATTTCAATTTGCTTTTATTCATGCTAGTGGTACAGCTGCTAAAAATAAAGATTGGATTATTCCAAAAAAAAGTGAAATAATGAAATATATTAAGAAAGGATTAGATATAGGAATAAAAGCAAAAAAAAGAGTAATGACAGAAGCAATTCCTTATTGTTTAATGCAGGGATATGAAGATTGTATTGCTGAAAGAATTATCCCGCCTTCAATTGTTTATGATGCTGGCTTCGTGATTAATGATTATCATCAGTATCGTAAAGATAAAGGTAAATTAAAAGGTCCTAACTGTCCAAAATGTAAATATTTCAAAATTTGCGAAGGTCCTTGGAGAGAATATCCGGAAATTTATGGCTGGGATGAATTTAAACCGATTAAAAAATAATATAAAAAATGAAATTAATAATTAATATATTATCTATTAAGAAAGATATTAGACCTGTTGGCAGGATAGAGTGTTTTTCTCAAAAGAAAATAGATTTTTTTGTCAAAAAAATAAAAAGTTTTTCTTTATATTATAAAATAGTTAATGAGTCAGATGATGTGAGAAGTAAAGAAGTAAAAGCTCATATTTATTTTTCAAAAAATAAAAAAAAACAAGAAAAAAATAAATAGATTAATTGAATTATATCGAAGTGAGAATCATAATGACGAAGCACTTATTAAAACAAATAGAGAAGCAGGTAGAATATATGGTTATCCTGATTGTTGTATTGATTGGTTTGTGGATTTTTTAATTGATTGGTTTGCCGAAAATAAAAAAAGCAGATAGGTTTTATTGAGCCGAGTCAAGATTTAATAAATTTGAAAATTTTAGCTAATTCTAGCGGGAATTCATTTAATAAAGCTGTTAATATTTGTCAAAATAATAATCCCTTATTTCATCTGCCACATTCTTTTAATTGCAAGAAATCAATAAGTGCTGGTAAGGAGAATTTAATGATTCTAAAAGAATATAATAGGAATTATTTTTTAGAATACCAGGAATATCTAAAATGTAAGTTTAAGGTTTGTAAAAACAAGATTATTAAATTAGAAGAATATAGTAAATTTAATAAAAAAGATAATATTATTTATTTTAAATAATTAAATAAATGAAAAAATATGGATGTTAATGCAAAAAAATCTTTTATTGTATTTAAAGAATTTTTGAAAAAGTTAGAAAATGATCGTGGCTATGCTTATGGCTATTTTGATTTGTTTGAATTTTTGCCCCAGATGAAGAATATTCTTTTGAATTAATAAAATCTATTTAGGATGAATTTAAACTAGTAAATCAATAAATTATTATGAATAAAAATGAAGAAATTGCATTTTTAATATTAACTGGTTTTTCTTGCAATAATAATTGCATTTTTTGTTCTAATATTAATGACAGGGCGCAAGATAGATCTACTTCAGAAATATTGGAAGACATTAAAACTGCGCATAATCAAAAGAAATACAATACAATAGAATTTCTTGGCGGTGAAGTCACTATAAGATCAGATTTTTTTAAACTAATTAGTTATGCTAATCAATTAGGTTTTAAAAAAATTAGAATCACTACCAATGGTAGGATGTTTTCTTATCCAGAATTTAGTAAAAAAGCAGTTAAAGCCGGATTAAAAGATATTACTGTTTCAATATATGGGCATAATAAGAAACTACATGAAGGAGCAACAAGATCGCCAGGATCATTTGAACAATGTATAGCTGGAATAAAAAATATTAAAAAAATAAAAGGATTAAATTTATTAACCAGTACAGTGGTAAGTAAAATTAATTATAAATATCTTTATGAAATTGGATCGTTTGTGCATAAATTAGGCTCTAGCCGTTGGAATATATTTGATTTAATTCCTGATGGAAAAGGAGCTGAAAATTATGATATATTAATGGTAAATTATAAAAAAATTTCTCCTTATATCAATAAAATTTATAATTTAACAAATAAAATAAATATTACTATTTATGATTTTCCGCTTTGTCTTTTTGAAAATAAGTTTTTTAATAACGAACATATTCTTTTTTTTACTCCAGAAACAAGATATAGGCATTCTATGAAACAAGTTGGATATGGTTTTTCTCATAGAGTTGATAAAATTAGTAAGGATTCCAAAATAATATATCAAGACAAATACAGAATAAAAACAGATTTTTGCAAAAAATGTTTATATTTTAATAAATGCCAAGGAATAACCAAACAATATTTTAAAAAATATGGAATTAAAGAGATAAAAGAATTAAGTAGAATAAATATAGGATTAGAAACATGAAAAATAATTATAAGAAAACAGAACATTACACAGTAGGGAAAAGCCCTTTACTTTACGCTGGAGATCATTGCAATAATAGATGCATTTTTTGTTTTGAATTAAATTATGATTTTCCAGTTAAAAGCTTAAAAACAATAAAAGATGAAATAGATATAATTAGAAGTTATTTTGATTTTATAAACATAATGGGGCAAGAGCCAACATTAAGAAAGGATATTTTAGATATTATTTCTTATGCTAAAAGTAAAAATTTTAAACATGTTAGTATAACTACTAATGGACGAATGTTTTCTTACAAAAATTTTACAAAAAGCTTATTAGATGCCGGCCTGAATCAAATAGTTGTTACAGTAGCAGGACATAATGCTAAAATTCATGATTCTCATACTTTAGTTCCTGGAAGCTTTAAACAAACACTTAAGGGACTTAAAAATATAATTGCTTTAAGAGATAAATATTTTAGTTTAGTTCTTAATATTATGATTACTAATATGAATTTTAACTATCTTCAAGAAATGGTAGATTTTTACGCAAATATTGGGATAAAAGAAATGAATATTGGACATATTATGCCTTTAAATAAAATGATTATTGATTCAAAGAAAATTATAGCCAAAATGAGCGAAGTGACGCCATTATTAATTAAATGTTATACTAAACATAGTCCAGAAATAAAATTTTTGTTTGTTGAGTATCCTGCTTGCGCTTTTCCTAAAAAATATAGAGACATGGCTTTTCCTTGTTTAGAAGAGAATCCTGAAAAGATTAGATTAAAAATTTGCGAAAAGTGCGATTATAAAAATCAATGCGCTGGTGTTTCTGGTTTTTATATAAATTTATACGGCAAAAAAGAATTTAAGCTTTAAAATTTTTATATTTTATTAAAATTTTATTTTAATAATTATAGATTTTTTAGCTTTCAACATTATTATGAAAAAAAATACTGGGAAAAAAGAAAATAAAAATAAGCAGGAAAATGCTGATAAAAAAATAATATTAGATAAAATATTAGATGGAATAATAGTCAAAAAAGAAAAAGATTTTATTAATTTGATGCCTAAGTTAGAAAAAAAGCAAATTAAGATTTTCTTTGTTCCTGAAACATCTTTTATAGAGATGAATTTATCTAAATCTGGTAAGATAATTTCTCAAAAAGAGATTAAACGTAATGATGTTAAAGATGAAGATTGTGTATCTTTGGTTGTTGGTAAAGAGAAAGAGAAAAATATTGTTTATATAGTGAGAAAGATTGTAGTTAATTCATAATTTTTTAAAGAATGATTAATAAAGAAAAAGCTAAAAAGAGTTATCAGATGATTCAAGAAATGTCAGAACTTATCGAATTGTCTTGTATTGAATTAATGGCTGTATTGTATGACATTAAGCCTGCTTTGGCTGATTTGTTAAATTTTGATAATTTTGATCATTCTTATATAAAAAAATTAAACAGAGTTAATGAATTATGCAAAAAACTCGGGTTTAAGCTTGCTGTTTCTAAGTATAAATTTATAGTAAATAGCCCAAGAGGTATTTTTGAAATGGTAGATATGAATGATAAAAGAAAGGGGAAATTATCTGTAGGTGTATCAAAAGATATCAATATAGCGTTAGAAGGAGTTGAATTGTATTATAAAAAAACACTTGATAGTAAAGATAGTAGAAAATTTGGTGAAGTCATGGGCTATCCTAAATGTTGTTTAGATTTTGGTGATTATCTTTGTAAAAATAGTAAAGGAGATAAAAAACGTGATCCGAATAATTTCGGATTTGCTAATCCTGCAGTAGAATCTTTAAAAAGATCTAAAAATTTTGCTTGGCAATTGAATGTTTTTTCTTATCCATTGCTTTCATACTATCCTTGTAATTTGGATTGTAAAAAATCCATTTCATATGTAGATAAAATATTTGATATATTTAACGAAGTAGATTCTGGAAGAGTAAGACGAAATAAGCTAATTCTTAAAGAACCAGCTACTCTTTATTGGACTTGCGCTGATAAAATACTACTATATGGAGATTTTTATGGAGATTTTAAAAATTCTGAAATTAAATATAATAAAGCTGTTTCAGAAATTAGTTCTGGAGAATTTTATCAAAGCAATGATTCTAAATTTTTAAATAATTTAAATAATATTTATAAAAATATTGAAAAAGGAAATAAGTTAATAATGACATCTAGCTATTTTGAAATATATAAAGATAAAAAAAGAATTATTAAGATAAAAAAAGACAATCAATACGTGCCAGTATTAGTAAAGCCGAATAAATGAATCAAATAATAAAAAAAACAGTTATTATTATTGGTTATGCGTGTAATAATCGTTGTAGATTTTGCATTGATGAAAGTAAAAGAGAATTACACAATAAGACTACTGAAGAAATTAAACAGGAAATGATTGAAGCAAAAAAAAGAGGCACTACTTATATAGAATTTATTGGTGGAGAAACGACCATAAGACAAGATATTGTTGAATTAATAAAATTTGCAAAAGAATTAGGATTTGAAACTATTAATATGGCCACTAATGGCAGAATGTTTTCATATTTAGAATATGTTAAAAAAGTTATTAATGCTGGACTGACTGATATTATTTTTTCTATTCATGGGCATAATGCTAAAATTCATGATTATTTAACTCAATCAAAAGGTAGTTTTGATCAATTGTTAGAAGGATTAAATAATTTTAAAAAATTAGGATTTAAAAAAATTGGTTCTAATACGACTATAGTCAAGGATAATTATAAATATTTGCCTCAGATAGGCAAATTCATTTTTGATCAAGGAATAAGAAACTCGGAATTTATTTTCGTTGATCCAAGCTATGGAGCTGCTTATGATAATTTCAATGAAATAGTTCCAAAAATTTCAGAAATATCTCCTTATGTAAAAAAATGCTTAGATATAGGTAGGAAAAATAAGATACCTCATTGGCATATCAGATATGTTCCTTTGTGCTATTTTCAGAATTATCTTAATCAAATAAGTGAATTGCAGGAAGTGGCAACATTTAAAACAGAACATTTAGCGCCTGATTTTGAAAATTTTGATGTTGAAAATTCAAGAAAAGCAATTGGTAGGGAAAAAACTGAAAGATGTAAAGGATGTAAATTATTTGATTTATGTGAAGGGATTTGGAAAGAATATCTTCGGCATTACGGAGACAAGGAGCTTAAACCTGTGTTAAAATAATTATGGATATTTGTGTTTGGGATAAATGTAATAATAAGTGTTTAATGTGCACCAATCCAGACAGACCTTGGCCGGCCTGGGACGGTAGTTTTGATTATAATTATAAAAGTTTAATTAAAAGAATAGAAAAATCAGAAGAGAAAATAAAAACTTACGATTCAATATATCTAAGCGGAGGAGAACCAACCTTGCATCCTGATTTTTTAAAGTTCCTTAAATTTATTAGTGATCGTTTCCAAAAACAAAGAATAAAATTATTAACTAATGGAAGAAAATTTTTATACAATGATTTTGCTCAAGAAGTTTTAAATGTAACAAATAATTTAGACATTGAATTATCTATTTACGGACCAAATAAAAAAATTCATGAGTCAGTTACTCGAGCTTCAGGTAGTTTTGAACAAACTATTAAAGGATTAGAAAATTTGCTCAATTATAAAAAAGAAGGGCAGTTAATAAATGTTAGATTTGTGATTACTAAGCTTTCTTATAAATATTTAGAAGAGTTTCTGAAAATGATGAAAAAAAGATTTCTTTTGACTGATAGGATAATGCTTATTTTCTGGGAGGTTGAACATCAGGCTGTCAAGAATATAAAAGCAATAAGAATAACCTATAATCAAGTTTCTCCATATTTAGAAAAAACTTATCATTTATTAAAGTGTTTTAAGGAAATTAGATTATACCATTTTCCTTTATGTACTATTTCAGAAAAATTTTGGTCTTATGTTTGGCGAACTTTACCTGAAGATGGAGTAATATTTAAGAATTCTTGTAATCAATGTCGATATAAGAAATATTGTTTAGGCATTCCTAGAGAGTATTCAGAACATATGGGGATTAAGGAGTTTAAGCCAATTAAAAATAATTTTAAAATTAAAGAAACAAAAGACATTTATCATCCTATCTTAACAATAAATAAAAAATAATGATTTTAAATATATTATCTCTGCCAATACTTTTTTTTATAGGTATAATTACAACTTATGAGGATTTTAAATGTGGCAAGGTAAGAAATAAATGGATTATTTTTGGAGCTTGCTGGGGCATAGGGATTATTCTCTTTTTCTTAATATGGCATTTCATTGCTTCGCCAGTTACTAATTTTTATTATTTTAATCTATTAAATTATCCTGCTGATTATGAAGTTGTTGTTTTTACCGTTTCACTTTCCTATTTATTGAAATGTATTCTTAATATGACCGTTGCTTTAATAATTAGTTATTTAATGTGGAAATTTAATGTTTGGGCAGCTGGAGATGCTAAGCTTTTTATTGTTTATTCTATTCTTCTGCCAACAACATTTTACTGGAAGTCATTTTTTTTATTTTTCCCTTCATTTGTTTTAATGATTAATATTTTTATTCCTATATTCATATACCTACTTATTGCTTCTATTTTATATTATTTAAAATTTCTTTATTTGCGTAAAAAAGATAAATCCAAAGATAATCTTTTAGAAAAAAAGCAAGAAAGCAAAGCTGATAGGAAAAAGAAGATATTAGAAAATGTTAAAAATATGGCTATAATGATGATTGCTTTTATTGGTCTTTTTTTGATTATTAAATTATTTCAAACTCCAATTCAAAAATATACTTCTATTGATGTTTTTTCTATACAAGTTCTTATCTTTGCAGTTGTCATAATTTTTTCTAATTCGGTTATAAAATTTCTTATAAAACCAATTGTTTTTAAAATTGTTATTATTTTAGTTGCTATTCTTGTTTGCTATGGGCTGATTAATTCTTATGATTCAACTATAGAAACAATTCGTAGAACCTTAATTATGATGACTATTTTTATAATTGTTTTAAGTATATTTAGAAAATTAATTGATTTTCATGTTCTTAAAACTAATATTAAAGAAGTAAAAATAGAAGATATTAAGCCAAGAATGAGTTTAGTTGAAGATATTATGGAAAAAATGAAAAAAGATAAGGAATTTTATAATAAACACATAGGAAGATTTTATTCGGGTGGATTATTACCAGAACAAGTAGAAGCAGTGAAAAAATGGCTTAAGAATGATAAAGAAGAAATGGAAATAATTAAAATATATAAGCCATTTCCTTTTGTTCCTTGGATGTTTGTTGGTGTAATTATCACTATAATATTAAAAGGGTCTATGTTTCATTTGGTATGGAATCTATTTTAACGCTGTGGATAATTTTAATAGTAAATTATTCTTAAAAGTTGTATAATATTAGTAGTATATGAGTAAAATTAAACATTTATTAAAAAAGAATTTATTCTTGTTATTGTTTTTATTTATTTCTGCATCTTTTTTATGTGTTTATTTTGTTTTAGCTTATAATCCAGGAACTAATATAACTGTTTGTACAAATGGGGTTAGTCAACCAGCTTGTTACTCTGGAGTTTATCCAACACCTACGTTATATTGGACTAACTCTGGCAGCTCTAGCCAGGTTAGATATCGTGTTCAAATTGATAATAATAGTAATTATGCTTCTCCTACAATAGATAGCGGAGAAGTTGTTTCAGCTACTCAAAATTATACAGTTAATAAATCAGGATTATCTTTTAGTTCATTATATTACTGGAGGGTGAGAATAATGGATAATTTCGGTAGCTGGACTAGTTATGCTCAAGGTGCTGATACTCTTTTTATCACTGCTGGAGCATGTAATAGTTCTCCAACAGCTAGTAGTTTATCTGTTGTAACTGGGAATTATTGTTCAAGTGCATCTCATTATTTTTCATGGGTTTATTCTGATGCTGATAGCGATACTGAGAGTAGATTTATGTTGCAAGTAGATAATAATAGTGATTTTAGTTCTCCTACGGTAAATAGAGATTATGCTGGACTTTCAAATCCAAGTCCTACGACTAATAATCAAACTGTGCTTATTTCAACTTCTCCTGATACTCCAAGTTCAGATCAACTTGCATATAATACAACATATTATTGGAGGGTAAGTGTCTGGGATAGTAAAGCAGCTAGTTCTGGATGGGTAAATGGTTCTTCTTTTACTACACAAACACATAGATATCCAACAGTAGATTTTGATTGGGCTCCTTCTGGTCCTAGTGCAGATGAAGATGTTCAATTTACTGATCAATCAACTGTTTACGGAGGATCATCTAAATCTTCATGGTTATGGGTATTTCAAGATGGAAACCCTGCAAGTTCAAGTGTACAGAATCCTGCTAATATTCAATTTACTTCTTCTGGTTCTAAAGCAGTTACGTTACAAGTAACTGATTCTAGTGGCTATACTTGCCCTGGAACTGAAAATGTTGATATAAATATTGATCTTCCTGATTGGGAAGAGATTTTACCTTTTTAATTATTAAAATTATGAAAAAAATAAAATTATTTAGTTTCGTTGTTTTATTTTTATTTCTTGCGATTAATGTTTCTAACGCGCAAGAAATAGAAGATGCTATTGAGATAGCTTCTATTGAGTTATATGATGCTAAAGTAATTTCTCAAGAAGGAAATAAGATAAATCTTTCTTTTGATTTATTTAATGGTGGAAAAATTCAACAAGGGATCAAATATGGCATTCAATTAATAGATTATGTAGATATAGAAGAATCAGATAATTCATCAGCTGTAATTGATATATTTAATCAAACTCAAGAGGCTTCAGAAATGCAAGTAATTTTAAATGAAAAAATATATGAAGAAACTATTACGATTAGGAATAATGAAACCATTAATAAAGAAATTGAATATGTAGCACCTTCTTATTTAAATGGAGAATTTGAAGTTTGGATTATTGTCAAGAATGATAATGGAATGCTTTTAGCAATGGGAAATCTAGGAAAGATCGTTTTGGAAGGAAATAATCAATTTATTAAAATAATTCCAGAATCTTGTTATTTAATTATTAAGGGAGAAAGTAATGAAGAAAAATATAGTATTAGCCAAGGTGTTGATATTTCTCTAGATGAGAATCTTCAAGCAGTCTGCGAGTTAATTAATAATTATGATAAAGAAATAAATTTTACTCCTTATTTTAATACTTATAATCGTTCTACTTTTGGAGAATTAATTAAAGAAAACGAATCTATTCAGAATAATTTCATTATTGAAGCAAATGAAATAAAGATTTTTACATTTAATATTCCTAAAATAGATATTTCACAAGCTTATGATGCAGAATTAACTTTAAAGGAAGATAATAATAATATTTCTAATTCTGTTGTTTTTCATTATGTAATACAAGGAGAAAGTGCAACTATTCAAAACCTATCATTAGATAAAGATTATTATTTAGCAGGAGATATAGCAGAAGTTTCTGTTTATGTAACTCCTTCTGCTGATATTTTTTATGATTCAAGAGCGAATATTGAATCTATAAATGAATTTAATTTAAAGCTTGCTATTTATAATAGCGATGGAAATCTATGCACAGATGACAATACTAAATATGAGAAATCAATAAATAAACAAACTGAAGAACTTCAAACTTTTTCAATAAATATTAATAAAGATTGTTACGATCCAAAAATTATTGCTATAGCAGAAAATTCTTCTGGTGATATATTAGCTCAAAAAGAATATCAAATATTAACAGAATCTGTAAAAGAAGAATTAATAGAAGAACAGAGCAATAAATATATTAAATATATTGCAGGTTTAGTTCTATTTATTTTCTTATTTGTTATATTTTTCTTAATAAGAAAGAAAGGGAAAAGTGCAAATCTATCAATATTTATATTCCTATTTTTTATTTGTACTGGGCTTGTTTTTAATTTTTTTATTTGTGAAGAAGCAAATGCAGGAACTTTTGTAGTGCCTGGAATAAGCACTTCTAATCCTTATGCTTATGAATGGGAATTAAATTCATGTCCGAGTTGGTCGTTATCATCACCAGGATATTCAGGCTCTTGTTATCTTGATAGAAAATGGCCACTTGGTCCATGGAATATTTTATGTGCAGGAATTCAAAACTTAATTAATCAAGGAACAAGATTGCAATGTGTAAATAAAACTCTTTACGTTAGTCCTGGTTATCCATTTGCATATGCTACTGATGCTATATACGCCGTATCTTTAAATAAAAGTGCTTATTCGCCAGGAGAAACTATTATAATTACTGCAAAAGCAAACGCTTCTTGGTGTACTAATAATTATTGGAATGCTTATTTGGTTGTAAATAATAATGGAAACTGGACAAAGATTATAGAACAAAGTATGACACCAGTAATTTATAGTACAAAATATATAACTGCGCCAACCACTCATGGAACGCATACTCTTACTTTTTATGGTTCTGCTTTTAAAGGACATGATAGTACAGGTTCAATTAGTAGTTATACTATGCAATATACCGTTACATCTCCAGTTCCAATTAATAATCCTCCAATAGCGTCTTCTTTATTGGCTACAGAAGGGGATTGTTGTTCAAATGCGTCTTATTATTTCTCATGGATATATTCTGATCCTGATGATAACAATCAAAGTAGATTTAGATTTCATATAGATAATAATAGTAATTTCAGTTCTCCTACAGTGAATAGAGATATTACAAGTCTTTCAAATCCGAGTCCAACAACTAATAATCAAACTGTGCTTATTTCAACTTCTCCTGATACTCCAAGTTCAGATCAACTTGCATATAATACAACATATTATTGGCGTGTTATGGTTTATGATAATCAAGCAGCTAGTTCTAATTGGGTAAATGGTTCATTTTTTACAACACCTAAGAACAAATATCCAACAGTAGATTTCAATTGGGCGCCTAATCAACCTAGCGAAAACGAAGATGTGCAGTTTACTGATCAGTCGGTTGTTTATGGAGGAGCATCTAAATCTTCTTGGTCATGGATATTCCAAGATGGGAATCCTTTAAGTTCTAAGATGCAGAATCCTCTTATTAAATTCCTTTTACAAGGAACAAAAGCAATAATATTACAAGTAACTGATTCTAGTGGTTATTCATGTTCTAAAACTAAAAATATTGATGTAAATATTAAGCTTCCTGGATGGAAAGAAGTTTTGCCTTTTTAATTATTAAATAATGTTAAAATTTTTTTGTTCTAAAAAAAATAATAAAGGCTTTACTCTAATAGAAGCATTAATAGTTATCTTTATTATGTCTTTATTAGCTGTTTCAATTTTAGCTAGTTATAAGAATAGTAATAAAAAATATATACTTCTTCAAGCAAATCAAAAAATAATTTCTGATTTAAGAAAAGTGCAAAATATGGCCATAAATGGAACAGAAATTGAAGGATATTGTTCAACTGTTGATGCTTGTTTTGGTTATGGAATTAAGTTTGATCTTACTTTGCCTTCTTCTTATATTATTTTTGCTGATAGGAATGGTAATCAAACTTATAATGGAGGAGAAGGATTTGAAACGGTTAATTTACCTTCTAATATAAT
>Ga0180009_10000563_pt1 | contig 50651 bp, 47 predicted proteins | sample OS_PC_MetaG_FD_123537 | JGI IMG/M metagenome (GOLD analysis project Ga0180009, IMG submission 123537) | Groundwater microbial communities from the Aspo Hard Rock Laboratory (HRL) deep subsurface site, Sweden - OS_PC_MetaG | ecosystem: Environmental > Aquatic > Deep subsurface > Groundwater... | reverse complement strand
GGTCCCACATGAGGACCGCGACCCAGGAGGCGGATTTCCCCACTTGAGGAAAAATATCGATTCGAAACCCATCCCTAAGGAGATTCATCCATGCAGGAAGCGGTTATTGTCAGCGCGGTACGCACCCCCCTGGGAACCTTCAATGGAAGCCTGGGCCAGACCGGCGCCACGGACCTGGGAGCCCTTGTCATCCGGGAAGCCATAACCCGGGCCGACATTCCCGACGAGTCGGTGAATGAGGTCATCATGGGACAGGTTCTTCCCTGCGGCTACGGTCAGAACCCGGCCAAGCAGGCCGCAGTGAAGGCGGGCCTGCCCTGGGAAGCCGAGTGTTTCACCATCAACAAGGTCTGCGGGTCGGCCTTGAAGGCTGTCATGCTGGCAGCCCAGGCCATCCAACTGGGGGACGCCAGGGTGGTGGTGGCCGGTGGCATGGAGACCATGAGCATGGCCCCTTATTTTCTGGAAAAAGCCCGGTTCGGTTACCGCATGGGGCCGGGCACCATCCAGGACCACATGTTCCACGATGGCCTGTGGGATATAGTGAACGATTTTCATATGGGCATGTCCAATGAGCTTTGCTCGGAGAGATATGGCGTGAACCGGGAAGACCAGGACCGCTACGCGGCCGAGAGCTACCGCCGGGCCATGGAATCCATAGGGTCCGGCCGGTTCGTCCCGGAGATCGCACCGGTTACCCTCAAGGGGCGGAAGGGTGACACCCTTTTCGACACGGACGAGTGCCCACGGGATACTCCTTACGAGGCCCTGGCAGCCATGAGGCCGGCCTTCAAGAAGGACGGGGGGGTGGGCACGGCGGGCAACGCCTCCGTCATCAGCGACGGCGCCGCCGCCGTGGTGGTCATGTCCCGGGAGGAGGCCGAGAAAAGGGGCTGCAAGGTCCTGGCAACCATCGGAGCCCAGGCCTCCTATGGCATTGACATGAAATACGTCCTGGTGGCCCCCATTTGGGCCGTGCCCAAGGTTTTGGACAAGGAAGGCATCGGCCTGGCTGACGTGGATCTTTTCGAGATCAACGAGGCGTTTTCCGGGTCTACCGTTGCGGTGATGCGGGAGCTTGGCCTCCCCCCGGAAAAGGTGAACGTGAACGGCGGCAGCGTGGCCCTGGGCCATCCCATCGGTGCATCGGGTTGCCGGGTCCTGGTGACCCTGATCCATGAAATGATCCGCCGGGACGTGAAGACCGGTTGCGCCTCCCTGTGCCTGGGAGGCGGCGAGGCCGTGGCCCTGGTGGTGAAGCGTTGAATGACGCGGCTGCCTCCTGAACCATGAGCTCAAGCGAACAAAACTACGACGTCATCGTCATCGGAGCGGGCCACGCTGGCTGCGAGGCCGCCCTGGCCGCCTCGGGAATGGGCGTCCGGGTCCTGGTCCTGTGCGGCAACGTGGACACCGTGGGCTGGATGCCGTGCAGCCCCTCGGTGGGAGGCACGGGCAAGGGGCAGCTGGTCAAGGAAATAGACGCCCTGGGCGGGTTCATGGCCCGGGTGGCGGACAAAACCGCCATCCAGCACCGGACCCTGAACACCCGGAAGGGTCCGGCTGTCCAGTCGTCCCGAACCCAGAACGACAAGCTCCTCTACCACAAAGAAATGCTCGGTCTTCTGGCCCATCGGGAGAACCTGGACCTGAAGCAGGCCCTGGTGGCGAAACTGTTGATCGAGGCTGGGCGGGTCCGGGGGGTGGAAGACCAGACGGGATTCCACCACCAGGCCCCCTTTGTGATTCTGGCCACGGGCACCTTCCTTTCCGGCCTCGTGCACATCGGGCACACCTCTATCCAGGCTGGCAGGGCAGGGGAGTTCGCCTCCTACGCCCTGGCCGTCCAACTCCGAGATCTCGGTTTCATCATGGGCCGGATGAAAACCGGCACCCCCGCCCGCCTGGACAAAAGGACCATTGATTTCTCCTGTTTCACCCCCCATCCCGGAGAGGAGAGCCCCCGTGCTTTATCTCTGTACACCACCGGAATCCCCTTGCCCCAGGTCCCTAGCTACCTGGGCCGAACCAGCGAACGCACTCACGAAATCGTGAGGCAAAACCTGGAGAGGTCCGCTCTTTACGGTGGTGTGGTGAAAGGAATTCCGGCCCGCTACTGCCCCAGCCTGGAGGACAAGGTGGTCAAGTTCCGGGAACGGGACAGCCACCAGGTCATCCTGGAACCCGAGGGCCTGGATTCCCACGAGATCTACGCCTCAGGCCTGGGCAACAGTCTGCCCGTGAACATCCAGACTGAGCTGGTGCGCTCGGTGCGGGGCCTGGATGAAGCTGAAATCATCCGGCCGGCCTACGCCATTGAGTACGACTACCTGCTCCCCACCCAGCTCTTGTCCACCCTGGAAACCAAGAAGGTGGCCGGCCTGTTCTCCGCCGGGCAGATCAATGGCACTTCCGGGTACGAGGAGGCCGCCGCCCAGGGGATGTGGGCAGGCATCAACGCGGCCTGCCGAGTCCAGGGGAGGCCCCCCTTTTTTCTGTCCCGCTCCGAAGCCTACATGGGTGTCCTGGTGGACGACCTGGTCACCCGGGGAACCAGCGAGCCATACCGGATGTTCACCTCCCGGGCCGAGTACCGGCTCCTATTGCGGGAGGACAATGCGGATTTGCGCCTTATGGGCCACGGGTTCGAACTGGGTCTCGTGGACCGGGAGGCCCTTGATGCCATGGAGGAACGCGGAAGGCATTGCCAGAAGGAGATACAAAGAATCTCCGCCAGGATCATCAAACCAGGGCCGGAGGTGAATGATTATCTCCGGGACCGGAAAACCGCGCCCCTGGAAATGGCTACACCCCTATCCCAGCTTCTGAAAAGGACTGAGCTGGATTACCGGGCGGTCAAGGCCCTGGCCCCACCACCGGAGCCCCTGAACCCTCGGGTGGAACAACAGGTGGAGATCGAGGTCAAGTACGAAGGATACATCGCCAGGCAGATACGCCAGGTGGAGGGCTTCCGGGACCTGGAGCAGCGGGTCATACCGGAGGATTTCGATTATGCATCGGTTCACGGGCTCTCCAATGAGTTGAAGGAGAAGCTGGCAGAGCTTCGGCCGCGATCCGTGGGCCAGGCGTCCCGCATGGAGGGAATCACCCCGGCGGCCCTGTGGGCCCTGGCCATTTCCATCAAAGCCGGCCGCAGGGCCGGGTCCGGAGCTGGCCAGGAGCCGGCCCTCTGAAAGAAACCAGGAGGATTTCATGGCACGGGTGGATGACTACATCGAGGCCAAGCGCTTGGCCGTGAAGGATCTCTGCGCATACACGGCCAGGGAGATGGCCGATCATTCGGGTTTTGCCGCGAAGGATGAAAGGACCCTGCGGGTGCCTTTCCTGAACCGCGTGTACAAAGTGGAGCTTCCCGAATTCACCTACAAGGACGAGACGGACCCGGGCAAGGAGGTTCCCATTCAGGAACAGGTGATCCTGCTTCATTACCTCCAAGGTGATTTTGATGCCCTTCCCCAGGAGGATTGGGTGGCCTACCGGGAGATTCCCGGCGCCGGATTCTACGACAGCGCCTTTTCCAAGCGGGCGGTGGTTCCCTTGATCAGGGCGTTCGGAAACGATCCCAAGGGCCTGGCCCGGGCGGCTGAAAGGCTTTCGGGCAGCCGGGCTCCTGTTGGGGATCACGCCTGGGATTTTTTGCCCCTGCCCAGGGTGCCCGTTCGCATGGTTTTGTGGGAGGGGGACGACGAGTTCCCGGCCAACGCCAACATCCTGTTCGACCGGAGCGCGGGACGGATCCTGTCCCCGGAGGATCTGGCCTGGCTGGCCGGGATGCTGGTCTACCGGCTCATGTCCTTGTCCCGGTAGGATAGGGGGGGCGCGAAATGGCTTCAGCAGGATGGATGGCGTCCATGGGCAATGCCACCATGGAGCGTCAGACGCATTTTGGGACCGCTGCTCAACTGTAGATCACGTTATAGGGCAGAGGAGCGAAGCGCCACACTTCCGGCGCTGGCAGGAGGTGCTGGGATTCCACGGTCAGCCAATGGACGTCGCTCTTGAGATCCCGGAGCTTGCCGTCCTCAGGCGGTCTTGCGTGACTGGTCTGGGTGTAGATGGCCCGGAACACGGCCACCCCGGAGGAACCCTCCCGGGCCACCAAGTAGTTTTTCTTGAAGCTGGAAAGGGAAATGCTGGCGGATTCCGCGATGGTGGACATCTCCGCACCGGAGAGCTTCATGAGGGCGGTCTTGGAAATGTTCCTTTCGGAAATGCACATAAGGGACCTGGATTCGCTGGAGCCCACGTAGACTGTGGAGATGCAGGAGAGGCGTCGCAAAAACTGGGCCGCCACGATGGCCGCCGTCCGCCTGCCGCCGCTCATTACGGGCACACCGTGGAATTCAAAAAATTTCTTCTGGAGATCCTCCGCATAGCTCTCCCCCTTCTCGTACAAATCCTTGGAAATGTAGCGAAGGTTGCGCGCCAGGTCTTCTGCGGCGTCGGCGATGGGCCAGTCCACCCGGACATGGTAATGAGTCAGGCTGTAACGGTTGCGTGCCCGGGTGGCCGGGTCCCGCTGTATGAGGAGGGCGTAGTCCACGGGAAGCAGGTTTTCCAGGAAATCGAAGAAGCGCAGGTTTTCCATGTGCTTCAAGTTGCGATCCAGGTCCTGGGTCAGGGGGACGGCCTTTGAATTCACCAGGTTGGTCTTGGTGGTCTTGTTGGAGTCGAAGAAGCGGATGTATTTTTTGTAAATGGAGGGGAGAGTGTCCTCCACGAAGATGATCAGAAACGCGCTTTGGGATTCGTATTCCTGCTGGGGGATGCGGGCTCTGGGCTTTAGCTCCCGCTTTTCCACAAAGGGATAAAGGGTCCGGGATTCCGTGAAGCGCTTGTAGGAATTGATGAGGGCGTATTTGATCACCTGCTGGTCCAGGTTGTCCCGCAACACCTGGTACACAGACCGCCTCAAGCGGTTCTGGGCGCTTAATTCCTCTCTGTACATCCAGTGGGCCACGTTGATATCTTTCCCCCGTCCACGGCCCTGAAGGCCAAGGACCCCATGGGTTTTACAGCTGCCCGATCCTCTCGGCGGCTTCCTCCAGGGCGGAAACGGCGGGAAGAGTCTTCCCCTCCATGAGGGCCAGGAAGGCCCCGCCGCCCGTGGATATGTAGGTGATGCGGTGGCTTTCCCCGGCCCGGTGGATGGCCACGTCCGTGTCGCCGCCACCCACGATGGTGAGGGCATAGGAGTTGGCCACGTAGTTCACCATGGACATGGTTCCCCGGGAAAAGGCATCCATCTCGAACACGCCCATGGGGCCGTTCCAAACTATGGTCTTGGCGCTGGCCAGGACCTCGGAGTACAGCAGGGCTGTGGCTGGCCCGATGTCCATGATCATCCACTCCGGTGGAACCTCCCGGATGGGAACAATTTTGGTCTCGGCCTTGGCGTCGAAACGGTCCGCCACCACGGCGTCCACGGGAATGTAGAAGGCGATGCCGTTCTGGGCGGCCTTCTTCATGAGGGATCGGGCCTCCCAGAGGAGTTCGTTCTCCACCATGGACTTGCCCACGTCGTAGTCCACGCTTTTCAGGAAGGTGTTGGCCATGGCGCCGCCGATGACGAACTTGTTGCAGTGCATCAACATATTCTCCAAAGCCCCCAGTTTGCTGGAAACCTTGGCACCGCCGATGATGGCCACCAGGGGGCGCGCCGGGTTTTCCATGGCATTGCGGAAATAGGAGAGTTCGCCGTTTAACAGGAACCCGGCCACACAGGTTTCCAGGTGGTGGGTGATGGCCACCACCGAGGCGTTTTTCCTGTGGGCCACGGCAAAAGCGTCGTTGACGTAAACGTCACATAGCCCGGCAAGCTTTTTGGCGAACTCGTCGTCGTTGTCTGTCTCCTCGGGATGGAACCGCAGGTTCTCCAGGAGGATCACGTCCCCGGGCTGCATGGCCCTCACCATCTCCTCCACCTCTTCCCCGATGCAGTCCGGAGCGAGCTTCACGTCCTTCTTCAGCAGCCGGGAAAGACGTTTGGCCACGGGCGCCATGGAAAGTTCCGGCACGACCTTGCCCTTGGGCCGGCCCATATGGGAGGTGATGATGACTCGGGCGCTTTCGTCCAGGGCATAGTTGACCGTGGGGAGTATGGCCCGGATGCGGGTATCATCGGTGATGTTCTGCTGCTCGTCCAGGGGAACGTTCAAATCCACCCGGATGAGGACACGTTTTTCCGCAAGCTGGATATCCTTGATGGTGAGCATGGTTCTTTCCAGAGGTTTCTTGGGTCAAGGCTCACCCGGATTTGGTTCGGAATCCTTCTTCCGGGCTTCGGCGCTCATCCTGTGGAGATGCTTCTTTCTGGACCATCGGCTCCAGAAGCCCAGTAGGCCTGCGTTGTCCGCAGCTTTGAGCTTCTCTCCCCGGAAGGCCAGCCCCTGGGGACCCCGCAGGGCTGTTCGCAGGCATTCCGTCTTTCGTGAGCAACCCATGCAGCGCGGAGGAGACTGACGCAACCCTTCCGTCCCCAGGGGGAACACTTCCTCCAGGATGCCGAAGCATGGGGGGGCGGAAAGGCTCTTGGCCTGGACAGAATCGGAGGCGTTCAATTTTCTGGTTGCATCCTCCTGGAAAAAGGGGCCGCAAGGCCCGGAGTCGAGTGGGACTTAAGTACCATCCTTACCCGAGTTTTACAAGTTTCCAATCAGGCGGACTTGTGCCTTTCTTTCATCTTGACGGGCTGGACACGCCCCTTTATGTTTCCACAACATTCATTTCGCCAAAGATCCGGCCAAGAGGGTCCCCGTGCTTTCCAAACTGCCTCCGCGAATTGCCGATTTTCATGTCCATTTGTTTCCGGACCGGATGTTTGATGCCATCTGGGAACGATTTGTCTCCGATTACGGTTGGGACGTCATCCACCACCTCTATTATCGTGAATGCATGGATCACCTGGCCGAACGAGGCGTGGAATTGGTGGTCTATTCCAACTATGCCCACAGAAAAGGCGTGGCCCGGTGGCTCAACGACTGGAACCTCAAGGTCCTGGACGAGTATGAAAACCTGTATTGTTTCGCGGCTTATCATCCCGATGATCCTGATGCCCTGGCCATGGCGGAGGAATTGCTGGAGCATCCCCGCATCCTGGGTTTCAAGCTCCAGCTCCTGGTCCAGTGTTTTTATCCCTATGACGAGCGGCTCTTTCCCCTTTACGAACTGATCCGGGAAAGGAAAGGGCGAATCCTTTTCCACGTGGGCACCGGCCCGGTGGGCAACCCTTTCGTGGGCGCGGACGCCTTTCTTACCCTCATGGAACGTTTCCCGGACCTTCGGGCCAACGTGGCCCACATGGGGGGCCTGGAATACGCGCGGTTCCTGGAAATTGTGGACCGATTCCCGGGCCTGGTCCTGGACACTTCCTTCAGCTTCCTCCCGGGATTCTCCTATGACCAGGGGGCTTTGTCCCTGGCCGGCCGGGAGGACCGCATCGTGTACGGCTCGGACTTCCCCAACCTGATTTTTCCCCGGGAATCGGAGATTGAGAACCTGGCGGGAATGGATCTGCCCGAAAGCTTTTACCGCCGGGTGTTCTGGGAAAACGCCCTGGAACTGGTCCGGGGAGGGGATTGTAGGGACCATTCGTCCCCGGAGGAAACCGGCGCGCCATGACCAACAGCCTGACCGACAGGGGATTCACCCGGCTCCGGGCCCTCGTGTACACCAAAAGCGGGATCCACCTCCACGAGGGGAAAAGGGAACTGGTGCGTTCCCGCCTCACGGCCCGGCTTCGGGCCCTCGGGGTCAAGAGCTTCGAGGAATACTGCGACTACCTAGCCGTGCAGGACGATGGCGCGGAGCTGGTGAACATGTTGAACGCCATCTCTACGAACAAGACCAGCTTCTTCCGGGAAAAAAGCCACTTCGATTTTCTGGAGAGCGAGGTCTATCCGGAACTTCGAGGCCGGGAGGACCAAGCTGTGAAGCTGAGGATCTGGTCAGCCGGTTGTTCCAGCGGGGAGGAACCATACAGCCTGGCCATCAGCATCCTGGAGTATTTCCGGGAGGTCTCGGGCCTCCATGTCCAGATCCTGGCCACGGACATCTCCACCCAGATCATAGAACAGGCCCGCCAGGCCATTTATCCGGCTTCCCGCATCGCCAGCCTTCCGGTCATCCTCCAGAGAAGGTATTTCAAAAAGGGGGTGGGGGCCCGGGAAGGACTGTTCCAGGTCAAGGCCCCGGTCCGACGGCTGGTAACCTTCAAGCACCAGAACCTCATGGAACGGGCCTTGTTCATCCACCCGTTTGACGCCATCTTCTGCCGGAACGTCATGATCTACTTTGACAAAAAAACCCAGGAATCCCTGGTCAGCCGGTTCTATTCCTGTTTGAAACCGGGTGGTTACCTCTTTATCGGCCACTCGGAGAGCCTTTCGCCCATCACCCACTCTTTCCGCTATATCAAGCCCAGCATCTACCGGAAGTAACTAAGGGTGCTTCCAAAAGGATTTCTATTGCCATGGGCCGGAAAACCCCATGATCAAATCTTCTTTGGAAACAGCCCCTATCCCTCCTGTTTTTTGCCGCATCCCAGGGCTCGTTCGTAGGTTTTCAGCGCGCACATGTCCCCGCACATGGAGCACACGTCCCGGTCCCGGTCCTCGGAGCCGGCCCTTCTTCCCCGGGCGGTCTCCGAATCCAGGGCCAGGCGGAACATGGAGGACCAGTCAAAGGCCCGGCGGGCCTTGGCCATGTCCAGGTCCCACTGCATGGCACCGGGAACGCCTTTTTCCAGGTCCCCGATATGGGCGGCGATGCGGGAGGCGTAGACTCCGTCGGAAACGTCCTTGGCCGTGGGCAGGCACAGGTGCTCGGCCGGAGTGACGTAGCAGAGGAAATCCACCCCCGCCGCTGCTGCGATGGCTCCTCCGATGGCTCCCACCAGGTGGTCCCAACCTGGGGCCACGTCCGTGGGAAGGGGGCCCAGAACGTAATAGGGAGCCCCGTCACACAGACGCTTCTGCATTTTGACATCGGCCTGTATCCGGGACAGGGGCACGTGGCCGGGGCCCTCGATCATCACCTGAACCCCCGCGTTCCGAGCCCGGCGGGCCAGGTCGCCCAGGGTGAGGAGTTCCAGGATTTGGGCCCGGTCCTCCGCGTCGTGGATGGCCCCGGGGCGAAGCCCGTCCCCCAGGCTCAAGGTCACATCGTGTTCACGGGCGATTTCCAGAAGCCGGTCGTAGTGGGCGTACAGGGGGTTTTCCTGGCCTCGGACCTGCATCCACTCGGCCATGAGGCTCCCTCCCCGGGAAACCATGCCCATGATCCGGCCGCAGCCCGCCAGGGTCTCCATGGCCCGCTGGGTGACTCCGCAGTGTACGGTGATGAAATCCACGCCCAACTTGGCCTGGATTTCGATTTCCTCGAAGAGTTCGTCCGCTGTGAAATCCGAGGGGGATTTCCCGGCGGCCGACAGGCGGCTGGCCACCCCGTAAACCGGCACGGTTCCCACCATGACCGGGGAGATTTCCAGAACGGTCTTCAAAATTTCGTGGAGGTCTCCCCCTGTGGACAGGTCCATCACCGCGTCCGCGCCAGCCTCCAAGGCGGCATTGAGCTTTTCTTTTTCCTCGTCCAGGTTGTTCCGGGAAAGAGACGTCCCCAGATTGGCGTTCACCTTGGTGGAAAACCCCTGGCCGATGACTCGGGCGGGAAACCGGCGCGCCTTGTTGATGGGGATTACCGCCACGCCCTGGGCAACCCGTTCGGCAACGGTCTCCGGGGTGCAACCTTCCCGATCCGCAGCCTGGCGCATGGCTTCCGTGATTTTTCCTTGTCTGGAATATTCGAGTTGGGTCATGTCCAAGTGCATCCTTTCCTTGAAAAAACAAAAGCCGCCCCCTGGGGGGAGCGGCGCGAAAATACACCCGGTATTTCCGCCCATTTCCCTTCGCAGGCATTATCCTGATCAGGTTCAAAGGGTTGTCCGGTCAAAGCGGACTCTCAGTACGCGACACCCCCAATGAGCAGAGTTCAGTTTAGCCGCGCCTTCCTGGCGCGTCAACGATAGTTTGCCCGCTGGAAAAGAGGTTGATGCTTGACTGTTCCAGGGTGAAAGCCTAACCTGCCGCAAGGCGGCTGGCATGCCGAACCATCCCGGGAAAAGGAAGGATTTCATTCATGCAGTTTTCCATCGCACTGGCTGGAAAGGGTGGAACAGGCAAAACCACCCTGGCCGGACTATTGGTGAAATACCTGATCAAAAAAGGCAAATCGCCCATCCTTGCTGTGGACGCCGACTCCAATGCCAACTTCAACGAGGTGTTGGGCCTTCCCGTGACCATCACCCTGGGAGAAGCCCGGGAGCAGATGAAAACGGGCAAGGTTCCCCCGGGCATGACCAAGGATATCTTCATCGAGATGAAGATGGAGGAATCCGTGGCCGAGGGAGACGACTTCGACCTGGTGGTCATGGGCCAGCCCGAGGGATCGGGCTGCTACTGCGCGGCCAACACCCTTCTCACGCGCTTCCTGGAGAGGCTCACCGACAACTATGAGTACGTGGTCATGGACAACGAGGCGGGCATGGAACACATCAGCCGCCTGACCACCAAAAACGTGGATGTGCTCCTTATCGTCTCGGACGCCTCCCGCCGGAGCCTCCAGGCCGCAGGACGCATCGACAAGCTATCCAAGGCACTGAACATCGGGGTGGGTAAGAGTTTCCTGGTCATCAACCAGGTCCAGGGCCCCCCCGATGACCGGCTCCTGGAAGTCGTGAAGGAAGAGGGCCTGAACCTCGTGGGCGTCATCGGCACGGACCAGGCGGTTTACGACTACGATCTCGCCGGGACCCCCACCATTCGCCTTCCAGAGGACACCCAGGTGGTCCGGGAGGCTTTTGCCATTTTCGACAAGATCATGGACTGACGGGCTTTTTCTTCCGGTCCTTGCCCCGGCAACAGGAAAGGGCAGGGGCCGGAAAAGCCGATCATTGCCTTGTGCGGCTGCCCCGGCGCGGCTGGCCTTTCCCGAAAACGGGATGTTATTCACAGCCTGACCCGACCCCCCTGAACACCAAGCGATAATACCCGGGGAATCCAAATGGGATGGTTCAGCCCCAAAGGCCCCGCCAGGAACCACACGGCCCTGTTGTATGACAGGAGATTCCTCCTCCACGACACGGGTTGGAGCCATCCGGAATGCGCCCAGCGCCTGGGTGCCCTGTACGGAGGGATCAAAAACGCCGGCCTGCTGGACCGGCTGCTGATCCGGACCGCGCGGCCGGCGGGCATGAAGTGGCTGGAAGCGGTCCACGACCGGTCCTACATCCAAAAGTTCAAGCAGGCCTGCAAGAGCGGGGAGCCTTATTTCGGACATTCCGACAACGCCATGGGCAAGGAAACCTTTGAAGTGGCCAAGCTTGCCGTGGGCGCGGTCTTGAAGGCCACGGACCTGGTGATGCGGGGAAGGGTGAGAAACGCTTTTTGCGCCGTCCGGCCGCCCGGACATCACGCTGGCCGCTCCTCGGCCCTGGGGTTCTGTTTTTTCAACAACGTGGCCGTGGCCGCCCGCTACCTGCAGAAAAAATGGAAGCTGTCCCGCATCGCCATCGTGGACATTGACGTCCATCATGGAAACGGCACCCAGGCCCTGTTCGAGGAAGACCCCACGGTCTTCTACTATTCCATTCATGAGCATCCGAGCTTCGCCTTTCCCGGCACGGGCCGGGAGTTCGAGGAGGGAAAGGGGCTTGGAGTGGGAGCCACAAAAAACGCCCCTATGCCCCCCGGTTCCTCGGACGCGGAATACGAGTACCGGATCCGCCGGGACCTTATCCCTGTCATGAACGACTTTTTGCCAGAATTCGTCCTGGTTTCCACGGGATTCGATGCCCATGCCAACGATGAAATGGCGGACATGGCCCTCACCGACGCCGGTTATGCCGCCGTGTTCCGCGTCATCCACGCCATGGCCCACCGCCTTTGCCATGGACGAATGGTGAGCGTATTGGAGGGTGGGTATTGTCTTCCGTGCCTGGCGCGGCTGGCCGCCGATCATGTGCGCATCCTCCTGGATGAATGATTCCAGGCCCATTTTCAGGGGAGAAACCAGATGTTCATCAGCCGATCCATGACCCGCAAGGTCGTCACCGTGGGCCTCGGGGCCACCCTGGCCGAAGCCGAGGCCCTGATGCAGGAAAAGCGCATCCGCCACCTTCCGGTGGTGGATAACGGGAACCGGCTTGTAGGCATTGTGACGGACCGGGACCTGAGGAGCGCCATGCCTTCCTGCCTGTGCACCCCGGAGGAGGGAAACGCCGGGTTGTCGCGCTTCCGGGACACGCGGGTGGAGGAGGTCATGAGCCGAAACCTCGTCACCCTGTCGGTTGCCAACACGGTCCAGGACGCCTTGCTCCTCATCCAGAAACGCAGGGTCGGAGCTCTTCCGGTGGTGGATGAGAACGGCTGCATCCTAGGGATCGTCAGCGTCCGGGACCTGCTCCAGTCCTTTATCAACGTTATGGGTATCGGCGAGCCCGGATCGCTTCTATGTATCGTGGCGGAGCACAGGCTGGGGGAGATCAAGAAGATCGTGGACATCCTCACCGAGGAGAACGTCTCCATCGGCAGCATCCTGGTGTCCCGTCACTGGGACCGGGAAAAGCGGGCCGTTTTCCCCTATGTGCACACCATCAACGTGGCCGGCCTGAAAAAACGCCTGTCCAAAGCGGGATTCACCCTGGTCGACCCGGTTTCCTGGTACATGGAGAACCTGGCCCGCATTCCGGGGAAGGGGGACCTGTGAATCCAGAGCACCCCAAGGCATGCCCCTATGGGGATTTGTACATCTATCATCTCTCGGCCAGGCTTTCCCGGGAGATGGAACGGGGGCTGGGCCGAGATTTTATTGGCAACTGGGTGGAGGAGGACACGAGTTTCCTTTTCTTTTCCTCCCCAGCCGACGAGGCCGTAAACCGGGCAAAGGATCTCCAGGGTCAAATTTTCGTCCTGGACCGCTTCACCACCACCTTTGACCAGTGGCAAGGGGGGGAGGGGGAAGCTTTTTCCGCTGGGCCGTTCTACGTGCACACGCCCTGGAATCCGGGGGCCGTTCCCCTGGGAAGCCTGGCCATCGCCATAGACCCCGGCGTGGTCTTTGGAACGGGAACCCACCCCACCACCCGGGACTGCCTCCTGGCCCTTGCCCTGGCCATGGGGGAGTGTCCAGCCAGCCGGGTCCTGGACCTAGGTACGGGGACTGGTCTCCTGGCCCTGGCGGCCTCAGCCCTGGGAGCGGAAGAGGTCCTGGCCGTGGACCTGAATCCCCTGGCCGCGGATACCGCTCAGAGGAATGTCCTGGAAAACGGATGTTCGGACACCATCACCGTGGTCCAGGGTAACGCGGAGGATTTCGCGGACCAGCCTGCGGACCTGGTGGTGGCCAATATCCATTTTGCCGTGATGAAAAAACTTTTCCTTCGTCCGGAATTTGCGGACCACCCGCGATTCATCCTCTCGGGCCTCCTTCGTTCCGAGGTCCGGGAAATCAAGGGTGTGCTGGAGGTTTCCGGGCACGGGATCGTCCGGGAATGGGATTGGGAGAACACCTGGTTCACCCTCCTTGCCGAAAAGCCATTGCCGCTTTGAGCGGAATCGTTCGTTTTCTTTTCACGGAAAGGCCCTGAAGATGATCATTCGATGCTGGGGGGCACGGGGCTCCATTTCGGTGTGCGGTCCGGAGTTCCTCCGCTATGGGGGGGAGACCACCTGCCTGGAGCTCCGTACCAAGAACGACGCCGTGATCATCCTGGATGCGGGAACGGGAATCCGGAAGCTGGGAAAACAGATGGTGAAAAACGGCGAGCTTTCCTGCGACTTCCTGTTCACCCACGCCCACTGGGATCATCTCATGGGATTCCCCTTTTTCCATCTCCTTTACCATCCGGATGCCCAGGTCCGTCTCCAGGGATGCCCCTATGCCAGGCAATACGTGGAGAACCTCATCAGCCGGGTCATGGCCCCTCCCAATTTCCCGGTAAGGCCCTCGGACCTTCGGGCCAACATGGTCTTCGAGCCGGTATGCCCTTCGGATCTGACCATTGATTCGGTCACCGTCTCCTCCATTCCCCTTTCCCATCCAAACCGGGGCGCCGGATACCGTATCACCGAGGACGGCAGGAGCTTTGTTTTCCTCACGGACAACGAGCTGGATTTTGCCCACCCCGGGGGCCTTTCCTTTGAAGAGTACCGGGAATTCGTCCGGGACGCAGACGTGCTTTACCACGATGCGGAATACACCGCCGAGGAGTACGCGGGCGGCAAACAGGGGTGGGGGCATGCCTCGTATCCAAGGGCGGTCCAACTGGCCGCCGAGGCTGGGGTGGGGCGCCTGGGGCTTTTCCATCACAACCAGGACCGAACGGATGACGAAGTGGACCGGATCGTGGAGCATTCCCGGGAAATATTGAGGGAAATGGGTTCGGACACCGAATGCTTTGCGGTGGCCGTGGGTTCGGAAATTCGGGTGTAGGGCAAAAGGATGAACGAGGAACTGATTTCCAGGCTGACGGAGGACCTTAAGGCCTCACGGCTCACTGTGGTCCTGACCGGCGCCGGGGTTTCCGTGGAGAGCGGCATCCCTCCGTTCCGGGGCAAGGGGGGCCTGTGGGAACGGTTTGATCCCATGGAGGTGGCCCACATTGATGCTTTCATGAGGAATCCGGCCAGGGTATGGGATCTGCTGCTCCGGGAAATGCACCATCTTCTGAACAGGGTGCGGCCCGGGACTTCCCACCAGGGCCTGGCCCGGCTGGAGGAAGCCGGATACCTTTCCACGGTCATCACCCAGAACGTGGACGGCCTGCACCAGGCAGCTGGAAACACGGACGTCATCGAGTTTCACGGCAGCTTTGCCAGGCAACTCTGCCTGGATTGCGGGAAACAGATCCCCACAACCCTGGTGAGCTTGGAAACCCTTCCGCCCCGGTGTTCCTGCGGCGGCATCCTCCGGCCGGACTGCGTTTTCTTCGGGGAGATGATTCCGCCCCAGGCCCTGGAGCGATCCTTTCAACTGGCCGAGGCCTGCAACCTCATGCTCGTGGTGGGAACCTCCGCCGTGGTCCAACCCGTGGCAAGCCTGCCCGGGGTCGCCAAAAGCACCGGGGCCAAGGTGGTGGAGATCAACCAGGAGCCTACGCCTCTTTCGGCCAGGGTGGCGGATTATTCCCTGTTCGGCGAGGCGGGGAAGATCCTGGGACAGGTGGCGGCCGGCCTTCCGCCCAGGGGCCGACGACATTGAATGCGGTGCCCGGGTGGCGGATACCGGGCCGGGGACGGCTCCTGGTGGTTCACCAGGCCGCCCTGGGGGACCTGATCCTGGCCCTATGGGCCCTCCGGGATGTCCTGGGCCCGGAGAACCTCGCCCAGGCTTTCCTGGTCTGCCAGGGTACCTGGATGCCCCTGGCCCGGGAGGTGTTCGGCTTCGCCCGGGCGTTTCCCGTGGAAAGCGCCTGGTTTTCCAGCCTGTTTTCCCAGCCGGACCGCCGGGCCCTGGAGGTTTTGTCCTCCCTGGATGGGGCGGTCCTTTTTTCCGGGTCCCGGGAGCTTGGGGAAAGCTTCTCCCGATTCGGCCCGCCTTTTATCCGGGCCTCCCCCCGGCCACCGGTAAATCTCCGGGTTCACGTGGCTGAACACCTCCGCCGGGAACTTTCCGAATCCCTGTTCGGAAAGGCTTCGGAAGCGATCCCCTCCTGGAAATCCCTTTCCGCAGGAACCCCGTCGCCTCTGTTCCCTTCCCGGATCGTCCTTCACCCCGGGGCCGGGAGCCCACGCAAGCGCTGGCACCTGGACCGTTTTCTGGACCTTTTTCAGCTCCTCCAGTCCCGGGGACAAAGCCCGGTCTTTGTCCTGGGACCGGCTGAAACCTGCCTTTGGGAGAAACTGACCGCAGCAGGCGTGGACAGGGATTGCCTGGTCCTGCCCTCGGACGTGGGGGGGCTGGCGCGTCTGTTGCGGGAAGCCGGTGGATTCGTGGGGAACGATTCGGGGGTGGCCCACCTGGCGGGGTTTTTGGGTGTGCCCACCGTCACCGTGTTCGGTCCCTCGGACCCGGTCCGGTGGAGCCCCCTGGGGCCTCGATCAGTCGCTTTGCGGGCTCCAACGGATTGTGAACCCTGCTTTGAAAAGCAAAAAATCTTTTGCCAGGCACCGGTCTGCCTCTTCTGGATGGATCCAGGCCAGGTGCTGGAGGCCCTGGAAGGGCTCGTTCCTCTGAATGCTGATTCCCTATAATTCGACGTGGGTCAGGGAAACATTCCGCTGTAGGATGCTCTGGGCGATTTTGGCGAACTGCTCAGTGACGTCAGTGACGTAGAGGCAGGATGGGTCCGAAGAGCGGAGCTTGTCATGAAGTTCGGGACGGTCCTCCAGAAAGCGGACCAGGGAATTGGCCACGGCCTGGGAGGAATCGATGACCCGGACGCGTTTTCCGATCTTTTGCTGGACCACGTCCTTAAGGAGGGGATAGTGGGTACAGCCCAAAATGAGGGCGTCAACCTGGCGGACCTTCAGGGAATGAAGGTACTTTTTCACGATCATCCTGGTTTCGGGCTTGTTCATCCACCCTTCTTCCACCAGGGGCACCAGGAGGGGGCAGGCCTTGCTGAACACGCTTTTTTGGGGATCCCTCTCGCGGATCATGCGCTCGTAGATCCCGCTGGCCACGGTTGCCCGGGTTCCGATAACCCCTATCCGCTGGATTTTGGGCAGGGAGAGAACGGTTTCCACGACAGGGGTGATGACCTCGAACAGGGGGATATCAAAGGTCTGGCGAAGGGCGTGGTAGGCTGCTGCGGAGGCTGTGTTGCAGGCCACCACCACCACCATGGCCCCCTGGGCCAGGAGGAACTCCGTGTCCTGGATGGCGTAGCGGGTGACGGTCTCAGGGCTCTTGTTGCCATAGGGCGTCCGGGCCGTGTCCCCCAGGTAGCACACCGGGCAGTCGGGAAGGGCCCGCATCACTTCCCGGGCCACGGTGAGCCCGCCGATACCTGAATCAAAAATTCCGATCATGAATGGAATCGTTTCCGGAAAAGCTTTCGTCCCAACCAACCCCGTCCCTGGCTCGGGCCGTCAAACCACGAAAAGCCCCCAAAGGCAAGACCCAAGCGGGGAATCGTCCATGACCATTCAGCACGGCAGACCGCCGCGCGGTTCACGAGGCTCAGGAAAAGCCCCCGCCTCCGCCCCCGGAACCGCAGGAGGAGGAGTCGAGGGAAAGGAAGTCGCTGCCTCCGGTCTTGCTGGAGCACGTGGACAGAAGCCTTCGGGTGTCCTTGTTTCCGCATTTGGGGCAGGCTGGAGGGTTGTTATCGCTTATCCGGACGATTTCCTCGAACGTTTTGCCGCAAGCCTCACATTGGTATTCGTAGATGGGCATAGAATGACCTCCTTGCCAAAAGTATGGGTTTCTGGCAAAAATTGGACACGATCGGCATGGTTGTCAAAGGAGGGGCAATGGAAACCGGCGGTACGCACACCATGGATCAGAAAATTTTTAAGATGGGGCTGCCGGTGGAGGCAGTGTCCCTCTACCTGTTGTGCTGCGGCCTGGTGGACGCTGGCGCCACGGTCTCCACACGAAATCTCCTGTCTGCCTGGGCCCAGACCCCGGAAGAGATGGACAAGGCTCTCCAGATCCTGGAGGAGCGGGGCATCCTGCAGAGAATCCTTTCGGATGCTGGCAACTCCGCTTACCGCATCCGAAAGTCGGAGAACTGGAAGTGATCTTTTCCCGAGGTGCCCCCATCCGGGCCACCTCATCCCTCCTTGTTTTCCCTGTATCCACAATCCTGCGCCGGGCACACCAGGTAGGGGCCGGTTTTCTTTGAGGTCTTCTCCACCAGGAAGGGTCCGGCGCACGCTGGGCAGGCCTTGGGCACCGGCTGGTCCCAGGTGGCGTACTTGCAGTCCGGATATCGGTTGCACCCGAAAAAGATCTTGCCTCGCTTGGAGCGTTTTTCCACCAGTTCCCCCGGGCATCCCTCTTCCGGACATTTCACTCCGGTCGCCCGGGAGGTCCCTCCGTTGGCCGAGCGGGTGTTCTTGCACTCCGGGTAACCGCTGCAGGCATAAAACGGCCCGAACTTTCCTTTCTTCAACATCATGGGCAGGCCACATTTTTCGCAGACCTCGTCCGTGGGTTGGGCCTCCTCCACTTCTTCCATCACCAGGCCGCCCTTTTCGTCCCGGATGTAGTTCCGGGTGAACCGGCAGTCGGGATACCCCGAGCAGGCCAGGAAGGGCCCATTCTTGCCCACCTTGATGTGAAGCGGCTTTTGGCATGTGGGGCAGGAAAGGGGAGTGACCAACCCGACGCCCTTGGCGCTTACCATGCGCTCCTCGGCCTGATCCAGGTCTTTCTTGAAGGACTGGTAGAAGGATTCCAGCACATCGCCCGGATTGATCTGGGCAGCTTCCACCTGGTCCAGACGGTCCTCCATCTGAGCGGTAAAATCCACGTCGAACACATCCCCGAAGGTGGAGGTGAGCAGGTCGTTCACGATGAAACCCAGTTCGCTGGGACGGAAATATCCCTTCAGCAGCTCCACGTAATTTTTTACCCGGATGGTGGACAGGATGGCGGCATAGGTGGAGGGCCTGCCGATGCCGTTTTCCTCCAGTTCCTTGACCAGGGTGCCCTCGGAGAACCGGGGGGGCGGCTGGGTGAAATGCTGCTTCTTCTCCAGGTCCAGGCAGTTGAGGGCATCACCCTTTTCCAGGTTAGGGAGGAGATCCACGGATTTTTGGGGGTCTTCCTCCTCCTTGGTCAAGGCCAGGTAACCGGGGAATTTCAGTGTGGAACCTGAGGCTGCGAACTGGTAGAGGCCCGCGCTCACGGTCACGGACGTCTGGTCCACCAGGGCAGTGGCCATCTGGCTGGCCACGAAACGCTGCCAGATAAGGGTGTACAGGGCCAACTGGTCAGCCGAGAGAAAGGGGGCCATGGCCTCGGGTGTATTGGCCACGGATGTGGGCCGGATGGCCTCGTGGGCGTCCTGGACCTTCTTCGTGTTCCGGTACTGGCGGGGCTTGTCCGGTCTGTATTCCCGGCCGAAGGTCTTCTCCACATGGTCCAGGGCTTCCAGGGCGGCCTCGTCGGCGATGCGCGTGGAGTCGGTCCGCATGTAGGTGATGAGCCCCTCAAGCTCCCCTGGGCCCAGGTCCACGCCCTCGTAGAGCTGTTGGGCCACAGCCATGGCCTTCTTGGCCGTAAACCGGAGCCGGCGAATGGCATCCTGCTGCATCTTGCTGGTGGTGAAGGGCGGCGGAGGATTCTTCTTCACCGTCTTTTTGACCACCTGGTCCACCGCCCAGGAAACGTCGGCCAGGTCCTTTTCTACGGCCTCGGCTGTTTCCTGGTTTTCGATGGTGAGCTTTTTGCCGTTCTTCTTGGCCAGGCGGGCGAGGAATTTCGGGGGGCCTCCCTTTTCCAAGGCGGCGGTGAAGCTCCAGTACTCCTGTGGCTCGAACGCCTGGATGGCCCGTTCGCGTTCGCAGATGATGCGCACGGCCACGGACTGAACCCGTCCGGCGGAAAGCCCACCCTTCACCTTGCGCCAGAGCAGGGGAGAGACCTGGTAGCCCACCAGGCGGTCCAGAATCCGGCGCACCTGCTGGGCGTCGAACTTGCTCTTGTCCAGTTCTTGAGGGGCGGACATGGCCTTTAAGATGGCGTTTTTGGTGAGCTCGTGGAAAAGGACCCGGTGAAAGGTCCGGCCCTTTTTTTTCAGGATTTCGCTCGTATGCCAGGCAATGGCCTCCCCTTCACGATCCGGGTCGGGGGCCAAGTATATCTCCATTGCCGATCCTGCGGCCTTTTTCAGGCAGGCCACCACCTTCTGCTTTCCGGGGATGACCTGGTAGGTGGGGGAAAAACCGTGTTGGGTATCAATGCCCAGATCTTTTTGGGGCAGGTCCATGACGTGACCCACCGTGGCTTCCACGTTGTAATCCTTGCCCAGGTATTTCTTCAGGGTCCTCACCTTGGTGGGGGACTCCACGATGACGAGTGGCTTGCTCAAAGTGATCCTCTTGAAAACATTTTGCCAGGGTCCTGGCAAACCAGGCCCTTGAGTTCCAGTTGGAGAAGCAGTCCGGCCAGATGACCGGGTTCCATTGCCAGCCTGCGGATCAATACGTCAATGTGTACGGGGTAGGGCGAAAGAGTTTCCAGCACGGCTTTTTCCTCGGAGTCCAGGTCCTGCACGGCTCTGTCCTTGCCATCGGGCCTGGCGCCCGTGACCGGCACCCTTTCGAGGGGGGACAGGGAGCCTCCCAGGAAATCCAGGATGTCCGAAGCCCTTTCGGCCAGGGCGGCACCCTGCCTGAGGAGGCCGTGGGTTCCTGAGCTTTTGAAGGAATGTACGCTGCCCGGCACGGCGAAAACCTCCCGCCCCTGTTCCAGGGCCAGTCCCGCAGTGATAAGGGAGCCGCTCTTCTTGGAGGCTTCCACCACCACGATGGCATGGGACATGCCGCTGATGATCCGGTTCCTCACAGGAAAATTAGACGGCTTGGGCGGGTCCGCAAGGGGGAATTCGCTGATCACGGCGCCGTTTTCGGCGATCCTGTGGAAAAGATCATGATTTTCAGGCGGATACACGGTGTCCAGGCCGCAGCCCAAAACGGCCACCGTCCGTCCACCCCCGGCCAGGGCTCCCCGGTGGGCGGCCGTGTCAATGCCCCGGGCCATGCCGCTTACCACCAGGACCCCGGCGCCAGCCAGATCCCGGCAGATTTCCATGGTGATGGACAGACCGTACTGGGTGGCGTTCCGGGAGCCCACAACAGCTACGCATTTTTCCATGGAACCCAGATTTCCATAGGCATACAGGAAAGGGGGCGGGTCCGGGATTTTCGCCAAAAGAGGCGGATAGCCGGGATCATGAAGGGTGATGATGGAAAGGCCCGGGCGTTGGACGGCGCGGTCCAATTCTTTTTCGATATCGCCGGGCAGGGAATGGGAAGCCAGGACCCGGGCGATCCGTTCGGGAACTCCGCAGGCCACCAGAGCTTCTTTTCCCGCTTCCCGGACCCCGGAAGGGTCGCCGAAAAGGTCCAAGAGCTTGCTGAACCACAGGTTCCCCACCCCTGGCACGCTTTTGAGCCAGAACCAGGGAAGCAGGTATTGTCTCCTGGCGTTCGCTTCTACCTCTTGGACGCGCTTTTCTGCCATGCGAGGAGTATGGGGCTGGCGATGTAAATGGATGAATAGGTGCCCACGCCGATGCCCACCATCAGGGCGAACGCGAAATCCTGGATCACCCCGCCGCCAAGCAGGTACAGAGCCATCACCACGATGAGGGTGGTGCCAGAAGTGAGAATGGTGCGGCTCAGGGTTTCATTGACGCTCCGGTTGACGATATGGGCCAGGCTCTGGCGGGCCATTTTTTTGGAATTTTCCCGGATTCGGTCATACACGATGATGGTGTCGTTCAAGGAGTACCCGATGATGGTCAGTATGGCAGCCACCGTGGGCAGGTTGAATTCCTTACCCACCAGGGAGAACACCCCCACCGTGATGGTGACATCGTGGAGCAGAGCCACGATAGCCCCCATGGCGAAACGGAGTTTCAGGATCACGAATCCGATGATCGCCACGATGAGGGCTGCCAGGATCTGGAGCGGGATGGACCATCCCATGACATTCAAGGCTGTCACCGCCCCAAAAATGGCAATGGCCATGACCGCGCTGATGACCCATTTTAACTCGAAACGGCCGGAGATATAGACCGTGATGAACAAAAGGGCGTAGAGCATGGCCAGGAGGGCCTTTTCCCGAAGATCCCTGCCGACCTGGGGCCCCACCATATCCACGCTCCGGATGTCCACGCCAAGACCCGTGGCCGTGGACAGGGCTTCCCGGATCTTGTCGGGATTCGGTCCGGCCTCGCCCTCCGAAATCTGGTCGGTCCGGATGCGGTATTCGCTGTCCTCCAAGCCGAACCGCTGCACCGTGGCGCTTCCCAGGCCGAGGGGGCCCAGGGTGGAGCGGACCTTTTCCGCGCTGATAGGCTCGGAGAAACGAACCTGGATGACAGTGCCGCCGGCGAAATCCACCCCGTAGTCCGGCCCCCCATGTAGTACGAGGGAGACCATGCTGATGACGATGAGGGTCAGGGAGAAGGCCAGGGCGATCCAGCGTTTTCCAATGAAATCCAGGTTTATATCCGGAGAAATGAGTTGCATGGCGTCCTCATATACTCAATTTACGCACTTGGCGGAAAAACAGGAAATAGTCGAACACGACCCGGGAAACGAAGACTGCGGTGAAGAAACTGGCCACGATGCCTATGGACAGGGTGACCGCGAATCCCTTCACCGGTCCGGTCCCGAACTGGAACAGGACAAGGGCTGCCACCAGGGTGGTAACGTTGGCATCCAGAATGGTGATTGTGGCCTTGGAAAATCCCGAGTCCACCGCTGCCCCTGGTGTCTTCCCTATGCGAAGTTCCTCCCGGATGCGCTCGAAAACCAGCACGTTGGCATCCACGGCCATGCCGATGGTGAGGATCACACCGGCGATGCCGGGGAGGGTCAGGGTGGCTCCGAACACAGCCAGGCCCGCGGCGATGAGAATGATGTTCAGGAGCAGAGCGAGATCCGCAATCAGACCCGCACCCAGGTAGTACACCGCCATAAAGAGGATCACCAGCACACCGCCGATGAGCATGGAGGCAAAGCCGGTGCGGATGGAGTCGTGGCCAAGGGATGGGCCGACGGTGCGTTCCTCGATGACCTTGACCGGGGCGGGGAGGGCGCCGGCCCTCAGAACGATGACCAAGTCCTTGGCGTCCTGGTCCGTGAAGCTCCCCTCGATCATGGCGGAACCGCCCGAGATCCTTTCGCGGATCACCGGGGCGGAGTACACGGTGTCATCCAGGATGATGGCCAGGCGTTTGCCCACGTATTCGCCGGTGATGCGTTCGAACAGCCGGGCTCCGGTGCTGTCAAATTCCAGGGAGACATAGGGGTCCCCGTACTGTGAATCCAGGGACACCCGGGCATCCTTCAGGTATTCGCCTGTCATGAGGGTCTTTTTCTTGACCAGATACGGGGAGCGCACGGTGCGTCCGGTTTCCCGGTTGACCTTCTTTTCATACATGACTTCGCTGTCGGGCGGAGGATAGCCTTCCTCGGCCCTTTTCAGGTCTCCAGTTTCGTCCAGCAGACGAAACTGGAGCTGGGCGGTTCGTCCCACAAGGGCTTTGGCTCGTTCGGGGTCCTTGATGCCCGGAAGCTGGATCAGGATCCTGCGTTGGCCCTGGCGGCGGATATCCGCTTCTGACACTCCGAACTGGTCCACCCGGTTCCGGATGGTTTCTATGGCCTGGGCCACGGCAAATTCCCGGATGCGGGCCTTTTCCGCGTCCGGAAGGGTGATGCGCATGACGAGGTCTTCCCCGTCCGGGGACTTGGAGTCCACCTGGAGGTTGGGGAACTCCCGGTCAAAGACCACCTGGAATTCCTCCTGGGCCTCGGCACCCAAAAGACGAACCCGGATGGCCTGATTGACCAGTTCCAGGTCCTTGTGGCGGACGCGGGCCTTTCGGAGTTCCTCCCGGAAATCCTGGAGGACGCGATCCATGGTGGAATCCACCGCCTTGTCCGCCTGGACTTCCAGCGCAAGGTGCATTCCTCCCTGGAGATCCAGGCCGAGATTGATCTTCGTGTGCGGCCACATGGATTCTTGGAATGTGGGCAGCAATATGACAATAGCCGCCAGGACCACTGCCGCCACCAGGATGGCTCGCCAGGTAAAATTCTTCAACTGCCGCTCCCTGTTGGATCATTGTTTCCAGGGGTACGCCACCCTTGAATCAAGCTCCGTTGGCCTGGGCGTCCAGGCTGGCCACCGCAGAACGAAGAACTTTGATCTTCACCTTGTCCGCGATTTCCAGAGTGATTGTGTTCTCGTCGAGACCGGAGATGCGTCCGTAAACCCCGCCGTTGGTGACCACCCGGTCCCCTTTTTTCAGGGAGGAGATCATCTGCTGAACCTCCTTGGCCTTTTTCTGCTGGGGACGAATGAGCAGAAAATAGAAAATCACGAACATCAGGATGAGGGGCACGAAGAAAGCGCCTCCTCCCTGAGGGTTGCCGGTCTGCGCCCCGGCACCCATGGCATAGGCTATGCCCATGAGGTGTCCTCCTTCTCAGTGCGGACTTTCCATAGGGGTTCTCTCCTCCGGCGCCGCGGATTCCCAGCCTGCTTCCGGCTGGCCCCAGGCCAATCTGGCTGATCCCGAAGGACCGGTGATGACCAGGGAAAGCCACTGGGTTTCAGGGGTCAACAAACTTTTTCCGGAATCCTGGCTCACATGGGGGAACCGGAAAATGTAGGCCTTTTTCCAGGGAGTGAAGTAGGGGTAGAAATGCCCTGCCACATTCCTGTCCTGCGAAAAACTCCGGATTTCCAGGGGGCTGACCCGGATACCCTCGTCGTTCTCCAGGTAGACTCGCCAGGAAGAGTTGACCCCGGAAAAATCGTTGCCCCCCATCTTCGGGGTGTACGCGGCCACCGTGAAATCCAGGTTGGCCTGCCAGGCCGAAACCTGGTCCCCGGCCATCCGGGCCGCTTCCTCCGGGTCCAGGAGATAGATCCTGGCGTACTCCCTTGCGTATTCCAGGCGGAAGGGCAGGGAGCGAAAGGTGGCGTCCACCAGAAGCGCACTGTCCAGCCCGTCGTAGATGCTGCCGCTTTGGGTCCAGCTTTCCAGCACCTCCAGATAGGCGCTCGCGTCCTCGTTCCAGACGGGATGGGGAAGCCTACCCCGGTCCACGCAGGAGCAAATCGTCAGGATGGAAAGGATGCACGCGCCAAGCCGGATCATTCTTTCTTTTCCGGAGCGGAAAACACCCTGTCGAAAATGGTGTTCACCTGTTTCAGATGATAACGAAGGTCGAATATCTGCTCGATTGCTTCCCGGGTCAAGTGTTTGGCGATATTTTTATCCGAAAGAACCAATTCCTTGAAATCCCCCCCCTCGTCCCAGGCCTTCATGGCGCTGCGCTGGACCATGGCATAGGCATCCTCCCGGCTCGCCCCCGCCTCGGCCAGGGCCAAAAGGACCTGCTGGGAGAAGATAAGGCCCCGGGTGGAGTCCAGGTTCCTCTTCATCCTTTCAGGATAGACCACCAGATTTTCGATGATCCCGCTCATGCGGTGGAGCATGTAATCCACCAGGATGGTACTGTCCGGGCCGATGACCCGTTCCACCGAGGAATGGCTGATGTCCCGCTCGTGCCAGAGGGCCACGTTTTCCATGGCAGCCAAGGCGTTTGTGCGAACAATCCTGGCCAGGCCGCAGAGGTTTTCCGAGCCGATGGGATTACGCTTGTGGGGCATGGCCGAGGAGCCTTTCTGCCCCTTGGAGAAGAATTCCTCGGCTTCCTGGACCTCGGTCCTCTGGAGGTGGCGGATCTCCATGGCCAATTTTTCGATGGATGAGGCCAGTATGGCCAGGGCGGTGAAAAAATGGGCATGGCGGTCCCGCTGCACGATCTGGGTGGAGGCGGGGGCCGGGGTAAGGCCCAACTTTTCGCACACGTAGGCTTCCACCTGGGGCGGGATGTTGGCAAAGGTTCCCACCGCGCCGGAGATTTTGCCACAGGCGACGCTTTCAAGGGCCTGGGCCATCCGGAGGCGGTTCCGTCTCATTTCGTCATGGAACACGGCGAGCTTCAGGCCGAAGGTGATGGGCTCGGCATGGATGCCGTGGGAGCGCCCGATCATGATCGTGTCCTTATGCTCCCGGGCACGGCGGGCCAGTGCGGCCATGAGGCGGTCGACGCCGGTGAGGATTTTCTCCCCGGCCTGCTTCAGCAAACAGGCGAAGGCGGTGTCCAGGACGTCGGAACTGGTCATGCCCAGGTGAATGTACCGGGCTTCCGGGCCCACGTGCTCAGCCACAGAGGTCAGAAAGGCGATGACGTCGTGCCGGGTCTCCTTCTCGATCTCCTCGATCCGCTCGCAGGAAAAATCGGCCTTTTCCTCTATGATATCAGCGGCTTCGGATGGGATGAGCCCCAGGTCGGCCATGGCCCGGCAGGCCAGCACTTCCACGGAAAGCCACGTCCGGTAACGGTTTTCGTCCGTCCAGAGGCACCCCATCTCTTCTCGGGAGTATCGTTTGATCATTCCGGTTTTCTGCCTAACTCTCTGCGGGCATCCATAGGGTGTCTCCGTCAAAGCGGATCATGCCCACCTTGCCGGTGTCGACCTTTTCCAGGAGGAAGAACACCTGGTTCATGTTGTACACCACGATTTTGCTCCTGGGTTGGATGAGGTTCAGATCCGTGTCCAGGGAGCGGGTCTCCAGATTGTAAATGTGAACCATATTCTCGGAAAACTTCAGAATTTTTCCGATGCCCGAGGAATATCCTTCCCGGCTGGGTTCGTCCGCCATGGGCGAGAGGGTGACTCCGCGGCTGGCGAAATATTCCTGGAGCAGACGAAAATGCGTGTTCCAGATGTTGTCGTTCTCCTGGACAACGTGTATGCCGAATTCCATGGGGGTCTGGCTGGGATCTCCGGGGGCCAGGGGCGTTTCCACGATCTGGCCGGATTGGAGCCGGACTTCTTCTATAATATCCTTCATGGAAACCCGGTTTCCACCCACCACGATGTCCTCATTCTCGGTGACAACTCCGTCCAGGCTCGTCTCCACCCCGTACTTCCCCATGCGCTCTTCCATGAGAGCGGCGGTGACGGACTCCCGGTCGCCCTGGAGTTCGTCGAAATCCACAACCCTTTCGGGTTCGGGAGCGGTCTCCCGGGGGATTGCCCTGGCCGGAGCGGGCGGCGCGACCGGAGCAATTTCCACGGGCTCGCGGCGAAGCAGCATGATGAAGATCACCAAGCCGACGGTTAGGCACGCCGTAGCTGCCCAGATGACCACGCGGCTTTTCCGGCTGCGGGATTTATCTGGCATGGATTCCCCCTTTCCTGGCGGTTATGGGAAACGGACCGGTAAACCTGTAACAGATTCCCCGGGTTGCTGTCCACCCGCGTCCCCGGCCACCTTCAGGCAGACTCCCCATGCCGATAAGCTGTTTTCCGGCCCCTTTATACAGGCCGTTGGCCAGGAAACAACTTTCAGGCTTTTTGGGCCTCGGCGGTCTTCTTCCTCTTTTCCAACGACTGGAAAAAACGGCCGGAGATCCACATGACGACCTGGATGATCCCCAGCACGATGAAGATGCCCACGAACCGGATGATCAGGGTGCTCAGGGCGTAGCTCCAGAACCCCTCATCCCCGCGCTGTAGTTCGGCTTTGGCCTGGAGGGTCTCTGCCGCTTCCTGGACTTCGGAAGGAATCTCCGATTTGACTGAATACACGCCCACTTCCCCCAGAGCCGAGGCTGACCCGGGGAAGAACGCGGAGCCCAAAAGGGCGCAGGAGCAAAACAGGGCCAGAAGGAAAATTCCCGAAGGTTTGATGGCAGTCATGGCTTCTCCCCGATCAGCCGAACATGGCGATGAACATTCCGGCGGCGGCGGCGCTTCCGATAACACCCGCCAGGTTGGGCCCTATGGCGTGCATGAGCAGGAAGTTGTGCCGGTCCTCCTGCTGTCCGGTAATTTGGGCCACTCTTGCGGCCATGGGAACGGCGGACACCCCTGCCGCCCCGATGATGGGGTTCATCTTGTCCTTCAGGAAAAGGTTCATGATATGCACGGTGAGTACGCCTCCCATGGTGCAGATGGCAAAATCAAGAAGGCCGAAACCGAAGATGAGGAGGGGTTTGGGGGTGAGAAACTTATCGGCATGCATGGTGGCGCCCACCGAAATGCCCAGGAAGATGGTCACGATGTTCATGAGGGCACCCTGGGCCGTGTTGCTCAGGCGTTCCACGACCCCGCTCTCCCGCATGAAGTTTCCCAGCATGAACATACCCATGAGGGGGGTTACCGCCGGGATGAGCAGGGCGATGATGGTGAACACGGACAGGGGGAAGATGGTCTTTTCCAGCTTGGAAACGGGCCGTAGCTGCTTCATGCGGATCAGGCGCTGCTTTTTTGTGGTCATGAGCCGCACGATGGGTGGCTGGATAAGAGGCACCATGGCCATGTAGGAATAGGCGGCCAGGGCGTTGGCCCCCAGGAGATGCGGAGCCAGTTTGGCCGTCAGGTAAATGGTGGTGGGACCGTCCGCCCCCCCGATGATTCCCACGCTGGCCGCTTCTTTCAGGGTGAACCCGAAGAAGAGCACGCCGATGAAGGTGACGAACACCCCCAGTTGGGCCCCGGCACCTACAACCATGGTCTTGGGGTTGGAGATGAGGGGGCCGAAGTCCGTCATGGCTCCCAGGCCCAGGAAGATGACACAGGGAATGACCTCCCACTCCACGCCGTAATGGTAAAAAATCTGGAAGAGCTGCCGGTTCCCGTCATCATTGAATCCCATGAGGGGAACCAGGGGAAAGTTCACCGCCAGGATGCCGAAACCGATGGGCAACAGGAGAAGGGGCTCGTACTTTTTGGCCACGGCCAGGTAGATGAAGAGCAAGCCCACCGCCCACATGACGAACAGTTTGGGGGTCAGGTGGAAGATCCCGGTCTGGGTAATGAGGATCTGGTTCAGGACCTCCAGAAAGCTTTCCCACGTCATGGCATTTTCCTCAAAGGGTTACAGGTTTCCTGTTTCCTGTTTCCTTGTTCGAGCAAAGCAAAGCCGCCTCCCGGTTTCGACGCCTAGGGGACGGCTGACGGATAGCGGTCTGTTTTTTATGCGGATCCATCAGCCTCAAGGGCTCTATTCCATTGCGGCCTGGAATCCTAAGGAGAGGCTTAAGTAGAAAAAATACCTTTTCCCGTCAAGTCTTATTTTTCGCTGTGGATGTGGCTTTCCCCTGGCAGGAGGCGGCTGTCACCCTGGACCACGATGGAGATTTCCCGCCGGCTTTCCAGTTCCGCCAGCTCCTTGCGCTTCTTGTTCAACAGGTAATCAGCCACGTTCACGGGCAGAGTGCCCTCCACCAGGGTGACCTCGGGCTTCAGGGATTCCAGACGGACCTTTCTCAAAAAACTCAAAGCCAGGGTTTCGGTCGATGGAACCATGCCCCGGCCCTTGCAATGGGGGCACTCTGTGTAGCTGCCATACTCGATGGAAGGGTTGATGCGCTGGCGGCTCATTTCCATGAGCCCGAACTGGGAGATTTTGCCCACCTTGATCCGGGCCTTGTCGATCTTGGTGTGTTCCCGCATGGCCTTTTCCACGGCCGAGCGGTGCTTGGCGTCCCTCATGTCGATAAAATCCACCACGATGAGCCCGCCCAGGTCCCGCAGCCTCAGCTGGCGGGCCACCTCCTCGGCGGCTTCCAGGTTGGTCTGGGTGGCCGTCTTCTCCACCGAAGCCTCCCGGGTGGATTTTCCGGAGTTCACGTCCACGGACACCAGGGCCTCGGTGGGAACGATGACCACCGAGCCGCCGCTCTTCAGGGACACCCGGCTGTTGTAGATGGAGGCGATCTGCTCTTCCAGCTGGTGCTTGCTGAAAATGGGCTTGGGGTCCTTGTGGAGCTTGACGACGTCCGCCCGCCGGGGGCTGATGATGTGCATGAACTCCCGGATCTCCTCGAAAATGCCGGGGTCGTCCACAAGGATGGAGGTCACGTCCGGGGTGAAATAGTCCCTCAGGGACCGGATGGACAGGCTCCGCTCCTTATATAGAAGCGCCGGGGCCTTTTCCTCCATGCCCTTCTTCTTCAGATCCTTCCAGAGCCGCATGAGGGACCGGATGTCCTTGGTCATCATGGTCTTGTTGCAGCCCTCGGAAGCGGTGCGAACGATGACCCCGAAGTTTTCCGGAAGATTCGCTGAATCCACCAATTCCTTCAGGCGGTCCCGCTCCTTTTCATCCTCGATCTGCCGGCTCACCCCACGGCCCTTGCTCCCCGGCATGAGCACCAAAAAACGCCCGGCCAGGGAGATGTACGTGGTGAGCATGGCGCCTTTTTTCATGATCGGGTCCTTGGTGACCTGGACCAGGAGATCCTGACCCGGCCTCAGGACTTCGCTCACCGAGGTGCCGCCCGTGCTGGTTTCTTGGTAGTAGTCCGGATGGATTTCCTGCTTTTGCAAAAACCCGTGGCGCTCTCCGCCGTATTCCACGAAAACCGCTTGGAGGCTGGGCTCCACCCGGACGATGGTGCCCTTGTAGACATTGCCCCGGATGATCTCCCGAGCGGTGGTTTCGATGTTGAAACCTTCCAGCTTGTTTTGATCCACGATGGCAATGCGGACCTCTTCAGGGTCCACCGCATTGATGAGGATTTTTCTAGTCATGAAGTTTGCGTGTCTCTCCTTAGGGGGGCGAATTTTTGTCGGAGCTTAAGGGTAAGCCCCGGGCAAGTCAACGAAATTCTGTTCTATTTTGTCTCCGGGATGGTCCCCGGAGCAGGGGGGGCCTCCTTGCCATTTCGCCCGCGTTGTGGCACAAGAGGGCAACTCCAACCGGGGGTTGAAAGGGTCTTTCATGAACGAGCACTACCATCCCAAGCCTATCGAGCGTCGCTGGCAGGACTATTGGAAGAATAACAAGATTTTCGAAGCCCGGGAGGACCCCTCCAGGGAGAAATACTATCTCCTGGAAATGTTCCCCTATCCTTCGGGCAAGATCCACATGGGGCATGTGCGCAACTACACCATCGGGGATGTAGTGGCCCGTTACAAATCCATGCGCGGGTTCAACGTGCTCCATCCCATGGGCTGGGACGCCTTTGGCATGCCTGCGGAAAATGCCGCCATCGCCAACAACACCCATCCTGCCCGGTGGACCTATGAAAACATCGACTTCATGCGCCGCCAGTTGAAGAGCATGGGGTTCTCCTACGACTGGGACCGTGAGCTCGCCACCTGCCGGCCGGAGTACTACCGGTGGGAGCAGTGGCTCTTCCTGAAGATGTACGAACGGGGCATGGTCTACCGCAAGGAGTCCGAGGTCAACTGGTGCGAAACCTGCCAGACCGTGTTGGCCAACGAGCAGGTGGAGCAGGGCCTGTGCTGGCGTTGCGGCAAGGAGGTAGGGTCCAAAAAGCTCAAACAGTGGTTTTTCAAGATCACGGATTACGCCGACGACCTTCTGGAACACTCGGACAAGCTCCTGCCCGGCTGGCCGGAAAAGGTCGTGACCATGCAGAAGAACTGGATCGGGAAGAGCATTGGCGCCCGCATCCTTTTCCCCTTGGCGGACCGGGATTTTTCCATCGAGGTGTTCACCACCCGCCAGGACACCGTGTTCGGGGCCACCTTCATGGTCCTGGCCCCGGAGCATCCCCTGGTCCCTGAACTGTCCCGGGGAACAGCCCAGGAAGGGGAGGTGGCACGGTTCGTGGAACGCATGGCCCGCCAGGACAAGGCCCTCCGCACGGCAGAGGACTACGAAAAGGAAGGCGTGTTCGTGGGGGCCTATTGCATCAACCCCATGAGCGGCCGGCGTATGCCCGTGTACACGGCCAACTTCGCCCTCATGGACTATGGAACAGGCGCGGTCATGTCCGTGCCCACCCACGACCAGCGGGACTTCGAGTTCGCCAAAAAGTATGGCCTGGACCTGGTGGTGGTCATCGACCGCCCGGATGATTCCCTGGATGCCGCAGCCATGACCGAGGCCTATACCGAGGACGGGGTCCTGGTGAATTCGGCCCCCTTTGACGGCATGGGCAACCGGGATGCCATGGAGGCCATTGCCGATCACCTGGAAAAGAACGGCATAGGCAGCCGCTCCGTCCAGTTCCGCCTCCGGGACTGGGGCATCTCCCGCCAACGCTACTGGGGCGCTCCCATCCCCATGGTCCACTGCCCGGCCTGCGGCGTGGTTCCCGTGAGGGAGGAGGATCTCCCCGTGGTGCTCCCCGAGGACGCGGACCTGTTGCCTGGCGGAAAATCTCCCCTGACAGCCCTGGAAAGCTTCATGAAAACCTCCTGTCCGGCCTGTGGCAGCGAAGACGCCCGGCGGGAAACCGACACCATGGACACGTTCGTGGAGTCCTCCTGGTATTTCGAGCGGTACTGCAGTCCCCACTATCACCAAGGCATGTTCGATACTCGGGCGGTGGACTACTGGATGCCCGTGGACCAGTACATCGGCGGGGTGGAGCACGCCATCCTCCACCTCCTGTATTCCCGCTACTTCACCCGGGTTTTGAAGGACGTGGGCCTAGTGAAGTTCAAGGAGCCCTTCACCCGTCTCCTGACCCAGGGCATGGTGTGCAAGGAAACCATGAAATGCGCCACCCACGGCTTTCTCTTTCCCGAGGAGGCCCAGGGATCGGGCAACGAACGGACCTGCGTCAAATGCGGAGGACCCGTGGAAATCGGCCGCATGGAAAAAATGTCCAAGTCCAAGAAGAACGTGGTGGACCCGGCCAGGCTCCTGGAACAGTACGGAGCTGACACTGTGCGCCTGTTCTGCCTTTTCGCATCGCCGCCCGAGCGGGACCTGGAATGGAACGAGCAGGGCGTGGACGGGGCCTCCCGATTCCTGAACCGGGTTTGGCGCATGACGCACCAGCGCTTGGCCGAGGTTTCCGGCGTGGATGCCTATGAAGGCTCCCCCGAGGCCCTGAAGGGCGACTCCCGGGAACTTTACCGCAAGACCCACGACACCATCCGCCGGGTTTCCACTGACATCGAGGACCGGTTCCATTTCAACACCGCCGTGTCGGCCATCATGGAACTGGTGAACGAGATTTACGCCCGGGAAAATGTGCTAAAGGCTTCCCGGGGCCGGGAGATCCTGAAAAAAGCCATGGAAACCGTGGTGGTCCTCCTGGCTCCCATCGTGCCCCACATGGCCGAGGAATTGTGGGAAGCTCTGGGCCACGAGCCCGGCATCGCCCATGCTCCATGGCCGGAGTTCCGCCAGGACGCCCTGGCCACCCGGACTCTGACCATCGTGGTCCAGGTGAACGGCAAGCTGAGGTCCAGGCTCACGGTGGACGCGGACACGGATGAAGAAAGCATCAAGGACCATGCTCTGGAAGATCCCCAGGTGAAAAGATTCATCGAGGGCAAGACCTTAAGAAAAGTCATCTACGTGCCCGGCAAACTGGTGAATGTAGTGGTTTAGGTTTTCGTGCGAAAAGGTCAGGGGGCTTGCTTCCTGAGCGCGTGGTCTTCATGAAAACACCGGCGGCCAAATGGATTTTCTGGATGGCTCTCCTCCTGTTTCCCTTGTGTGGGGGGTGTGGATACCACTCTGCTAATTCGGGCGGCAACGGCCCGAGACTTCCGGTTTTCATCACTGTTCTGGAAAATCGAACGGCTGAGACAGGCCTGGAGAACCGGATCACCAACGAACTGGTCCGGGAACTCACTGCGGATTCGCGCTTTCTGGTGAGCGCCCCGGACGAGGGGGGAGGCATCCTGTCCGGCGCAGTCCTGTCCATCCTGGAGGACAGCGCATCCCGGCGGGTGAGTGGCCTTTCCAGTGAGCGCCGCTTGAGGGTGGCGGTTTCCCTGTCCCTCCTGGGACCCGAGGGGCGGACCGTCTGGAAAAACAATTCCCTGCAGGATTTCGAGACCTACGTGGTGGTCCAGGAACAGCCAGGGCTGACCAGCGAGAACCGTTCAAGGGCCCTCATCCGCCTATCCACCCGGCTGGCCCGGAAGGCGCGTTTCGAGATGGGTTCGGTATGGGAGGCTTTCGGAGGGGATGTCCGGGAGGACTGAGGCTGTTTTCAAATCTGGAAACAGCCTGCTAAATGAAGGGACAGAAAAAGCCGGAGGGGTCCCTGGAACAGGGAACTCCCCCGGCTTTTCCGATGGAAAGATGTCCCGGAAGATCAGGCGCCGGTCTGGTTCACCTTGCGGGCGAGCCGGGAAATCTTGCGGGCGGCCGAATTCTTGTGGAGAACGCCCTTGGCCGCGCCTTTCTGAATGACGCTCTTGGCCTCGTTTAAGGAATTCGCGGCGTCTTCCGGATTCCCTCCCTGGACAGCGGCCAGCACTTTCTTGATCACGTTTTTGATCCGGGTTTTCCTGGAGCGGTTTTCCATCTGGCGACGCTCGTTCTGCCGAGCGCGTTTGATGGCTGATTTGTGATTTGCCAATGGAGCCTCCTTTGGGTTTTTCGCGAAAAGTCCACCCGTCCGGGCCGGGAGAATTCACGGTCATTGTAAAACGATTCTTGTAAGCCAAGACCCCCTGCTTGTCAAGCAGGATGTGCGAGCCAAGGATCTGGTGGGGGCAAAGAAAGGGGCGGGGAAACAATTGCTTGGCTTTTTTCGCAAACTCCTGTTATCTTTAAGAAAGGATAAATGAAGGGCGACAAGGAGGCGGCCCTGAGTTCCAAAAAGCCTTCCTGCGCCAGGTGACGGGTGGCATAATCTTTTGAAAATAGCTATCATTTCAGATATTCACGGCAACCTGGAAGCCCTGCTGGCCGTTCTCAAGGACATCGGCCACCAGCGGGTGGAGCGGGTGGCCTGCCTGGGAGACTGCGTGGGGTACGGCGCGGACCCCGGGGCCGTGCTCCAGGTCCTGCGTTCCGAGGAAATCCCCTGCATCCTGGGCAACCACGAGGAGGCTGCCTACGACGAGGCCGTGGTGGAGTGGTTCAATCCCCAGGCCCGGGCGGCCATCGAACGGACCCGGGAACTCCTGTCCGACCACGAAATCGAGGCCTTCAAGTACTGGCCCCGCACCATGGAGGTCGAGGGGGCCCTTTGCGTACACGGGTTCCCCCCCCGGTCAGTGGAAACCTACCTCTTTGAGGTGCCCCGGGCCCGGGTGGCCGAGGTGCTGGAGGAACTTCCCCAGTCCCTGTGTTTCGTGGGCCACACCCACACCCTCCAGATGATCGCCTGGGACGGCGAGCGGGTGCGCAACTACCGTCTTTCGGAGGGGACCCTCGCCCTGGAAGATGCAAAGTACATCGTGAACGTGGGCAGCGTGGGCCAGCCCCGGGACGGGGACAACCGGGCCAAGTACGTCATATGGGACTTGGAGAACCAGAATCTGGAAATCCGCTACGTGGCTTACAACATCGCCCGGGCCAGCCAGAAAATTCTGGACGTGGGCATGCCGGATATCTGTGCCAAGAGATTGTGGTGAAGATTCCGGCCCCGCCTTTTGCCCCCCCGGCCTTTTCGCCTATCCCACCGCCTGTTGGTATTCCCGCAGGAACCGTTCCCCCTGCTTGATGACTTCGCTGATGTAGGCCCGCATAATGCGGAGTTGGTCCAGCATGTCCATGTGGAACTGGTGGCTCTCCACCGACTCAGGAATTCCGGCGGCCAGCCTTTCGTAATGGATGTGCCGGGAGGCCTGCTCAATCTCCTCCAGGGTGGCCTTGGAGCGGTTGAGGGCGGCCAGGGCGTCCAGATTCGGTTCAGCCACAAAACGCATGGCTCCGGAAAAGGCGGCCAGGACGCCCTTGAAAAGCGCATCCACTTCCTGGATTCCTTCCTCGCTCATGTACACCCTGTCCTCGATTTTGCGCAGCACGATGCGGCTGGTGCTGGTTTCCAGGAGATCGGCCAGGTGGTCCATCTCCGACAGGATGTCGGCCAGCACCCGGGCCTCGTCCACCTGCGCGGCGGACAGGGGCGTGCGCAACACGCTGGTCAGATAGGCGTTGGTCTGCTCGATAAGCCCATCCACCTTGTCGTCCGCTTTCACCACCCGCTGGATGCGTTTCGAATCCTTTTTCAGAAAACCCTCCATGGTGTCGGCGATCATGCCCTCCACGATCTCCCCGATGTAGATGAGTTCCAGGCGCACCCGCTCCAGGGCCAGGGACGGGTTTCCCAGGAGGGAGGGGTCCAGGTACTTGGGCAGGGCCATTTCCTTGAACTCTTCCGCAGTCACGGGCAGGATCATGCCCGCCAGTGCGGCCAGGCGTTTGGTGAAGGGCAGGAAACCCAGGCAGGCCAGGACGTTGAACAGGGTGTGGGCATTGGCAATCTGCCGGGGAAGGTTTGCGGCGGATGTGCCCCCCGGGGGTGAAATCACCCGGGTAAGGTGGGCCAGCTGGTCCACAAAGGGCAAGAACAGGATCACCCCGGCCAGATTGAAGATCACGTGGATCAGAGCCACGCGCTTGGCTTCCCGGGAGGCCTTCATGGAAGCCAGAAGGGCCGTGGCGCAGGTCCCCACGTTGGCTCCCAGGATGAGGGGGATGCTCGTTTCCAGGGTCATAAGGCCCTGCTGGCCCAGGACGATGATGATGCCGGTGAAGGCCGCGCTGCTCTGGATCACGGCGGTCATGGCTGCGGCGGCCAGGATGCCCACCAGGGGATTTTTCAGGTGAAGCAGAAGTTCGGCGAACCAGGGTTCGCTCCTCAAGGGATTCATGGCCCCGCTCATGAGGTGCATGCCGAAAAAGATGAAGCCCACGCCGGTGATGGCGTAGCCGATGAGGATGGCCCGCCGGTTCCTGGACAGGGTGGCGAAGAGATACCCGGCCGCCACGATGAGGAGGGAATAATCCGTGATTTTGAAAGCGATGAGCTGGGTGGTCATGGTGGTGCCGATGTTGGAGCCCAGGATCACCCCCACGCTCTGTACGGCATTCACCAGGTGAGCCTGGGAGAAGCTCACCAAAAGGACTGTGGTGGCGCTGGAGCTCTGCATGAGCACCGTGACCACCAGGCCCGCGAAAAGGCTGGACCACCGGCTCCGGGTCATGGCCGCGAGAAAGGCCCGCATCCCGTTGCCAGCCGTTTTTTGCATGTTCTCCGAAAGCAGGTCGATCCCAAAAAGAAAAAGGGCCAGTCCGCCCAGGAGCCCCCCAAGGAATTCCGCCGAGGCCAGAGAGAATTTTCCGGAGGATGCGCCCAGAGCGGTCAGGGCCAGGACGGGCAGGGCGGCCAGGGCGAGTTTGTTCAGGAGGATGGGTCTGGATCGGTGCAAGGAGAGCCTCATGGGGAAACAAACTCGGCCAGGATCAGGTCGTAAATTTCCCTGCCCATGTCCATGCCTATATCAATGAATTGGGGGCCGTATTTCCTGCCGGTTTCGGAGCGGAAGGTCTCCTTGATGCGGGCCACGCTTTTCACCCCTTCCGGGTAGCGCCGCAGGAACTCCTCCAGGGGCACCTGAAAAAAACAAGCCATATGCCACACCGTGTCCGTGAAGTTGTCCGGGCCCCAGCGAAACTTGTCCGCGTCGTAAAGGCAGTCGGAAATCGCCTGTCCCCTGGGGGTGTCCACCGGAGTGGGGAGCTTGAACGCCTCGTGGTTGCGGATGGCCTGGCAGACGTCCTCGATCTCGAAACGGTCCAGGGGAAAGGAGCGAAGCACTTCCTCTGCGGTTTCGGCCCCCCTGGCCGCGTGATCCTTTTCCTTTCTCCTGATGTCGTGGAGAAGGCCCGCGCATTGGGCCAGGACGATCCATCGGCCGGTGGTTTCGGGGTCCTGGCCCGATTGCCGGGCTTCGGCGTGCATCAGGGCCCCGGCATCCACGGTGACCTTGGTCACGTGGTCCAGGCCGTGCCCGAAGTCGTTCTCCAGGCGGCTGGCCACGTATTCGTAAACCGCCACCAGGAACGGATCGTTTTTCAGAAGCCGGGCCGACAGGGCAAGGCTTCCGGCCAAGTCCCGGTAAAAGGCCGGCTGGGGATAATGGGCCGCTATTTCGTGCGCCCGAATGCGTATGTTTTCGTACATGAAGGCCATAGGGTCCGAGAAGCCGATGGATAGGCGCCAGGGAGGCGCTTTCCATTATTATCATGATGGAGGCGATAACGGAATGACTTTGAAGGCTCGGCCAGCAGGCAGGGTATGGATAGCCACACCAACCCCTTGGACGCCGGAACCCGGAAAATGGCGGTCCTGGCGGCCGGTGGTCTTGAACATTGGGGCGGTCCATGCCATATTCGCGACACCGTTGGACTATGCTTCCTTCAACAGGAATGGCTTTCGTGTTCCATGGACGATCCCAGCCGCACCATTGAAAAGCTGAACGAGATCGAGACCCGCCTGGGCGAGGTTTTTGATGCTGTTTCCTTCCTGCCGGGAATTCAGGGGAGGCCCTTTCTGGAGTGGGAGAAGACCCTGGAGCGCCTGCGGAACCAGGAGGAGAAAAACCTGGTGCGCATGGCCGTGGTGGGGCCCATCAAGTCCGGAAAGAGCACCCTGACCAACTCTCTGTTCGGCGGTGATTACCTGAAACGCGGAGCCGGGGTCATCACCTCCATCGTCACCCGCATCCAGCCGGGGGATCATCCTATGGCCATTCTGGAGTTCAAGACCTGGGATGATGTCAACCAGGAGATCGGGGACGCCCTGGCCCTGGTGCCTTCCTTTGTGGCCGCCCGGCCGGAGAAGGGGGTGGACATCCGCCTGGAAAGCGACCGCAAGGAACTGGCACGAGCCCTTTCCCAGTTAGGGGCGGACCAGCTCATCGCCCAGGACACCCGCAGCATGAACGCCATGGTCCTTTCGGCCTTTCTGGCCGGGTATGAAAAAGTCCGGGACATCGTGGGGTCCGAACCGGTCCGGAGGATCTTCGAAGGCCAGGATTTTCCCCTTCACAAGGAGTTCGTGGGGGATGAGAACCTGGCCACGTATCTCAAGGATGTTCTCCTTTCCCTCCCCGGCCCGGAGGAGTGGAAGGACCGGGTGGAAATCGCGGACTGCCAGGGGAGCGACTCGCCCAACCCCCTCCATCTGGTGATGATCGAGGACTATCTTTTCCACGTCCACCTTATTCTGTACGTCGTGTCTTCGCGCACGGGCCTGCGTCAGGCGGACATCCGGTTCCTGAGCCTGCTCCGGGAAATGGGCCTTCTGGAAAACATTCTGTTCGTGGTGAACGTGGATATCTCCGAGCACGAAAATCTGGAGGACGTTAAAAACCTATTGGCCCGGGTGGCCAACGAAATTTCCCTCATCCGTCCTGAACCCGAGGTGGTGGCTGTGAGCGCCCTCTACAATCTCCTGGAAAATCTGGGGCCGGACATGCCTCCCAGGGAATCGGCGCGCATGGACCAATGGAACGGGGAAAAGGAATTCCTGGAGTTTCTTGCTATCGAGAACAGCCGCCTCAAGGCCCTGCTCCACAAGCGTCTCTTGGAGGACCAGGCGGCCCTGGTTTTGGGGAACAAGGCGGGGCGGCTCCAGGTCATGGCCACCGCTGCCACGGACTGGGTGCGGCTTCACCGGGACCTTCTTTCCAGGGACCGGGCCCAGATGGACAAGGCCCTTGCCCGCCTGCACAAGGAGCGGGAGGGTCTGGACCAGATCCGGGCCATGATCCGGGACGCCCTGGCCGGCGTGAACCGGAAGGCCCAGGCGTCCCTGGGCTGGGAGACAGACCGCTATTTCGACCCCGCTGCCGGGGAGATCCTGGACGGGGCCCGGAAATTCATTCATCAGTTCTCCCCGAACCTGGAGGGCCTGGAGAATCGCCGTTTCACGCTGGCGGTCCACGCTGCCTTCCAGGAGTTGAAAATCGCCCTGGACCGGCACATGGCTGAATCTGTCAACCCCATGGTGGCCGGTTTTGTGAAACGCAAGGAAGATGACATCGCCAGGCTCATTGAAAAATCCGGCGAACCCTACCAAATCATGATGCGGGAAGCTGCCAGGCGGTTCAACCGCATCCTGGAAGGCATGGAATCGCCAGGCGGGGAGAGGGAGCCCGATCCCGAGCCTCTGCGCCTGAATTTGGGAGAGGTCAAACGGGTACATGGCCTGACCATGCCCCCCCTTCGCTCCGCCCTGAAGTATTCCGCCCGGATCCGCACCGAGGCCGTGTTCCGCCTGGGAGCCTACCGGGCGTTCCACGCGGTCCTGAAACTCTTTGCCAAGAAACGGCCGGACGCGGATCTTTCCTCGGCCCGGGCCATCCGGGACGCGGTGCGCCGCATGAAGGAGGAAACCCTCCATTCCCTGGCCGAACAATTCATGGATTTCAAGGAGAACCTGAAGTTTCAATACCTGTACCGCCTCCTGGATCTTGGGGCCCAGGCCCTTATGAAGGACCTGGACGAACGGTTCCAGGGTTTCACCTCCGGGCTGGAGGAAAGCCGGGGGCTCCTGGACACCAAGGACCAGGAGCGCAAGGAGGCGGGCCAGCTTCTGGAGGGGCTGGAATGGGATTTGAGGGAGGTGCGCAGGAAACTGGATGCCGTCCGGCGGGAACTCGCAGGCCCGGGCCCGGCGGGTCCGGGCGGGGAAGCCTGAAGTCCGGGCGATCCTTCACCAGGGGAAGGGGGGGAGAAATGGCCAAGAGGAAAACCCGGATCATTGCGGTGGTGAACGAGAAGGGCGGGGTGGGCAAGACCGCCACCGTGGTCAACCTGGGGGCGGCCCTGGCCAAGATGGGCAAGGAGGTCCTGGTGGTGGACGCGGACCCCCAGTTCAACGCCACCCGGAACCTGGGGGTCAAGGTGGGGGAAGGCGAGCCCACCCTCTATGACCTCATGACCGGCGATCCGGGCCCCGACCCCAGGGGAGTGGTCCGGGAAACAGCCTGGCCCCGCCTGTCCTGCATCCCCTCCCACGTGGACCTGTCCGGCGCGGAGGTGGAACTGGTGGACCGGGCGGAACGGGAAAACCGCCTCCATTGCCTGGCGGACATCGCAGGAGACTACGATTTCCTGCTCCTGGACACCCCCCCCAGCCTGTCCCTCCTCACGGTGAACGTTTTTTCCTTTGCCCGGGAGGTCCTGATTCCCTGCCAGACCCAGCCCCACGCCTATACCGCCCTGGACGACCTCCTGGACACCATGGATCTCATCCGGGAGGAGGTCAATCCGGGCCTTTCCCTCTGCGGCGTGGTGCCCACCTTCTATGCCCGGCACATCCGGGTGAGCCGCATCATCATGGAGAAGATCCAGCAGGACAAACGCTTCACGGGCCGGGTGTTTCAGGCGGCCATCCGGGCCAACTCCACCATCGCGGAAAGCGCGCTTCACGAAAAGCCCGTGGTGTATTTTCGCGGTTCCAGCAATGGGTCCAAGGACTACCAGGCCCTGGCCCGGGAATTGACCGGCGGGAAACCCTGAAGGGCGTACCATGCAGGTTTATGAAAATCGGGTCGAGCGGCTTCGGGCGAAAATGCAGTCCGCCGGGGTGGACGCCCTCATGGTCTCCGTGGAGGAGAACCGGCGCTACCTCACGGGATTCACCGGGGAGGATGGCCATTACGACGAGTCGGCCGGAACCCTCTTCGTCACCCCCGGCCGCATTCTCCTGGCCACGGATTCCCGGTACGTGACCCAGGCCGAGACTGAGAGTCCTTTCTGCGAGGTGTTCTGCTACCAGAGGGGCTTGGCCGAATCCCTGGCCGGGATCGGGAAAAGGCTCGGGTTGAACCGACTGGGGTTCGAGCCCGCCCGGGTTTCCGTGATCCAGCGCGACCGGATGCAGGAGGCTTTGGAAAAGGCGGGGAGCCGGTTGGAGTTGCACCCGTGTTCGCCTCTGGTGGAGGGATTGAGGGAGATCAAGGATCAGGAGGAGGTGGAGGCCATGATCCAAAGCCTTCGGATCGCTGAATCCGTTTTTTCGGACCTCATTCTCCGTCTGAACCCGGACCTCACGGAAAAGGACCTGGCCTGGGACCTGGAAAAAGGGATGCGGGAGGCGGGCGCCGATGCTGCGGCCTTCCCCTGCATCGTGGCCTCGGGAGGCAACGCGGCCATGCCCCACGCGGTTCCCACCCCCCTGCCCGTGGGCTCGGGAAAAACCCTTCTCTTCGATTGGGGCGCGCGCCTCGGTGGATACTGCTCGGACATTTCCCGCACCCTCTGCCTCGGGACCCCGGATGACCGTTTCCGAAAGGTGCGGGACACGGTGGCCCAGGCCCAGGAAAAGGCCATCGCCATGATCCGGCCCGGGGTTTCCTGTCGGGAGGTGGACGCTGCCGCCCGGGAGCACATCCACCAGGCTGGTTTCGAGGGACTTTTCGGCCACGGCCTCGGCCATGGCGTGGGCCTGGCGATCCATGAGGACCCCCGGCTGGGGCCCATGCGGGAAACCCTCCTGGCTCCGGGCATGGTGTTCACCGTGGAGCCGGGCATCTACATCCCCGGATGGGGCGGGGTGCGCCTGGAAAACATGGTGGCCGTGACCGGGGACGGGTGCCGGGTGCTGAACGAACTCCCCGCAGTCCTGGAGTTCTGACGTGGCCCGGAAAACCGCAAGGCCCATCTACATCGACGAATTCCTGGACCCATATTTTCATTACCTGGTGGTGGAAAAGGGGCTTTCCAACAACACCCTGGAAGCCTACACCCGGGACCTGGCCCGGTTCGCCTCCTTCCTGGAATCCATTCGCATGGTTGATCTTTCCCGTGTGGACACGGCGTCTGTGCTGCGGTACCTCATCTCCATGCAAAAGCAGGGCCTGGGGGCACGCACCCGGGCCCGGCGGCTGGTTTCGGTCCGGGGTTTTTTCCGGTTTCTGGTTCAGGAGAATGTCCTTTCCAAGGATCCCGTGCGCCTGGTGGACCTGCCCAAGGCCGGCATGAGCCTGCCGGGCGTTTTGTCCGTGGAGGAGATGGAACGCCTCCTGGATGCCCCGGACCCGGTGGACCGCCTTGGGATCCGGGACCGGGCCATGCTGGAACTGGCATACGGGGCTGGGCTTCGCATATCCGAACTCATTTCCGTGCGGACCCAGGACGTGTCCCTGGTGGCGGGCTTTGTCCGGGTCATGGGAAAGGGCTCCAAGGAACGGATCGTGCCCATCGGCGAGGTGGCCATCCAGCGGGCGGGGGATTACCTGGAGAATGTCCGGCCCCTCATGGTCAGGAAAAAAATCCATCCGTTCCTGTTTGTGGGCCAGGGAGGCGGGCCCATGACGCGCCAGAACTTTTTCAAGCGCCTCAAGGACCACGCCGTGGCGGCGGGCATCCGTAAAACGGTTAGCCCCCATACCCTGCGCCACTCGTTTGCCAGCCATCTTCTGGAAGGCGGCGCAGACCTCCGGGTGGTCCAGGAAATGCTCGGGCATACGGATATCGCCACCACCCAGATCTACACCCATGTGGCCCGGGAGAAATTGAAGGAGATCCACACCCGCTTTCATCCACGGGGTTGAAAAATAACAAAAGGAATCATCCCGTTAAGCAGATGGGAAATCGATCCATGAAGATCCATCAAGTTCCATCCGCTGCGGCGGAAAAAAGGCTTTTAGCCATAGAGGGGCGGGGGGTGGCGTTTCCAACTCGGCAGGTCCGCCAGGTGGAGCGCATCCTCGCGAATATCCGGAAAAACGGGGACCACGCCCTGTTGGGATACGTGAACCAATTTGACGCTCCGGACCTGGACGCCCCGGGCCTGAAGGTGAGCCCGGAGGAAATGGACCAGGCCCTGGATTCCCTGGACCCGGAATTCGCCCGGACCCTGGAGCTGGCCGCGTCGAGAGTGGAGGATTTCCACCGGAGACAGGCGCCCCGGTCCTGGATGACCCTGGACCGGGAAGGGGTCTTCCTCGGGCAGCTGGTCCGCCCCGTGGATGCGGCGGGGATTTACGTACCAGGGGGCCGGGCCGGGAGCACACCCCTGGTGTCCTCGGTGCTCATGGGATGCATCCCCGCCCGCATCGCGGGGGTGGAACGCATCGTGGTGGCGACCCCGCCCCGGGAGGACGGGTCCGTGCATCCCTATCTCCTGGCCGCCGCCAAAAGGGCCGGGGCCAGCGAGGTCTACAAGGCGGGGAGCGCCTGGGGCATCGCCGCCCTGGCCTTTGGCACGGAAACCATCAAAAAGGTGGACGTGATCGTGGGGCCGGGGAACATCTGGGTGACCATCGCCAAGAAGCTGGTGGCCGGGTCCGTGGGTATCGACATGATCGCCGGGCCCTCGGAGGTCCTGGTCATCGCGGACCAGGGCGCAGACCCGGAACAGGCGGCTGCAGACCTCTTGTCCCAGGCCGAGCATGACCCCCTGGCGTCCTGCATCCTGGTGTGCACCAGGACGAGCCTGGCCCGGAAGGTGAAAAAGGCGGTGGAGGAAATGCTGCCCAAACTGTCCCGCCGGGAAATCGCCGGAAAATCGATGGCCAAAAACGCCGTGGCCTTCGTGGTCCCGGATCTTGCCACCGCCGCCCGGGTGGCGAACCGGATCGCCCCGGAGCATCTGGAACTGCTGGTGGAGGACCCGTTCCTGCTCCTGTCCTCCATCCGCCACGCCGGAGCCATTTTCCTGGGTTCATGGGCTCCGGAGCCCGTGGGCGACTACCTGGCCGGACCCAACCACGTGTTGCCCACCGCCGGGACGGCCAGGTTTTCATCAGCCTTGTCCGTGGATCACTTCATCAAGAAGAGCTCGGTCATCCATTATTCCCGCCAGGCCCTGGAGGAGGACGCCGGATCCATCATCCGGCTGGCCGAGACCGAGGGGCTTACCGCCCACGCGGAAAGCGTCCGGGTCCGGCTGAAGAAGGAGGAATAGGGAAGGGAGGGCTGCCCGGCCTAGCTCCAGACTCCATGGCAGGGGGTGCCACAGTTGGGGCAGTCGCCGTTCTTGACGCGGTTTAGGGCCACGTGGAAGCCCACGCGTTCGATGAGCAGGTATTGGCAATGGTGGCAAAGGGTGTTCTCGCCTCCCTGGCCGGGGATGTTCCCCGTGTACACATAACGAAGTCCCGCGTCCTCGCCGGTTTTTTTCGCTCCGAGGAGGGTTTCCAGCGGAGTGGCGGGGCGGTCCATCAGGCGATAGGTGGGATGGAAGCGGGAGACGTGCCAGGGAGTCTGGGGGCCCAGTTCGTCCCGGATCCACTCGGCCAGGCTCTTCAACTCCCCGGGATTGTCGTTGGCCTGGGGGATGACCAGGGTGGTCACCTCCAGGAACACCCCGGCTTGTTGCAGATTTTTCAGGGTTTCCAGGACCCGGCTGCGGACGCCGCCCACCAAGTCCTTGTAAAATCCGTCCGAAAAGCCCTTGAGATCCACGTTGGCCGCGTCCAGGTAGGGCGCGATGAGATCCACGGCCTCGGGGGTCAGGTACCCGTTGGTGACGAACACGTTTTTCAGGCCTTTTTCCGAAGCCAGCCGGGCCGTGTCCCGGGCGTATTCGAAAAAAACCGTGGGTTCGGTATAGGTGTAGGAGATGCTTTTGCACCCGGTACGCAGGGCGTCCTCCACCACCTGGGCCGGCGAGAGGGACTGGCCGGCGATCATGCCGCCACGATTTGCCGGAAATTGGGCGATTTCCGCGTTCTGGCAGAAAAGGCAACGAAAATTGCAGCCCATGGTGGCGATGGAATAGGAGAGGGTGCCCGGAAGGAAGTGAAAAAGGGGTTTCTTCTCGATGGGGTCCACATGCCGGGCGATGACCTTGCCGTATACCAGGGAGTGGAGGACGCCGTCCCGGTTTTCCCGGACCCCGCAGATACCCCTCTTGCCCGCCAGGATCAGGCACCGGTGCTGGCAGAGGTTGCAGCGAACCTTCTGGTCTTCCAGCGATTGGTACAGGCTGGCTTCCATGGCATCACCTTTGAATGCGATTTTCTGAAACCCTCATTCCCGTGCCGCCCGCCAGGTTCACTCCCGTGGCCAGACGGCCGGGTTCCCGGGCAGCATACCGCAGATCCAGGGGGCGCAGCCGGAACCGGGGAACCGGGGTGACCACCATGGCCACGAAGGCTCCCCAGGGGGAACGCTGGACCAGGGAAGAACCTTCCAGAATCCGTCGCCGGGGTCCCGTGGACAGGGGAAGGTGAAAGGCGGTTCTCCACTTGACGGGCACGTCGCCCAGGACATGGCGCACCATGCGCTTCAATTCCCCCACGGAAAAAAACCGGGCTCCGGGAATCTCCCTCTCCGCAAGCCCTCCCGGCTTCATGGACCCCAGGGCCCGGAGGGCAAAGCGGTTCACGCAGCCTATGAACACCCGGTCTTTGGCCACCCGGCAGGCCTCGGCGAACACGGCGGCCGGGTTGTCCACGAATTCCAAGGTGTGAATGAGCACGGCCATGTCGCAGGAGTTGTCCTCCAGGGGCAGGTCTTCCCCGAAACACCGGAAGAGTTCCGCCCGCCCACCCAGACGGACCCGGGCCGCGTCCAGCATGAAAGGGGAGGGGTCCACCCCGGAAACGTCCAGGCCATGGCGTGCGAAAAACGCCAGGTCCCGGCCCGTGCCGCACCCGATGTCAAGAATCCGGGCGCCTGGAAGGGGATCCAACAGCTTGAGTATGAGGTTTTGGCGAAGCTCCACCGCATGGCCGTACAGGGCTTCGTCCAGCCAGTTTTCGAACCGGGTGGCGTCTCGGTAATCGAATATGCGGCTCATGATCTCAAATCTAATGGAGAATCCATTTTGCATCAAGGCCAAAGAAAAATTGGACACCCCCCAAACACCCACACCGGCTCCCGCCCATGACCAGGCCTGAACCAGGGACGGAGAGCGTTTTGCCGGCCTCCAGGCCGGGGACCCCAGGCCAAGGTCTCCCGGCATGGATATTCATGGCCCTGTTTGTCCTGGCCCTTGGCGTCCGCCTTCTGTTCCTATGGGAAACTTGCAACACCCCCCTCTCCCTCCATTTGTCCGGGGATGAGGAAGGGTATTATCTCTGGGCCAAGGCCATTGCCGCGGGGGAATGGAGCCGGAATCGCCCTTTCTATCAGGCCCCGCTTTACCCCTATTTTCTCGCGGTGTTCCATCTCCTCCCCGGGATGGGCCCCGGATTGATCCGCATCATCCAGGCTGTGCTCTCCTCAGGTGCCTGCGTCCTGTGCGCCGCCGCAGGCAGGACGTGGTTCGGGCCCAGAGCCGGCCTTTTCGCGGGCGTCCTCCTGGCGCTATACCCCCCAGCCATTTATTTCACCGGGCTCCTGCAAAAGACAACCCTGGCCCTGTTCCTGGCTTCCCTTTTCCTCTTCGGGGCTTCTTCATCCGGGTGGAAACGCTGGAAATGGTTTGCGTCCGGCCTGATACTCGGAGGCCTTTGCCTGACAAGGGAAAACGCGGCCGTCTGGCTCCCCGTAAGCGTGGCTTTTCTGATCCTGCGGCCCTGCCCGAATCGGGCAAGACGCCTTCAGTGCGCCGTCATGCTGGCGATCGGTTTTTTTATGGCCCTGGCTCCCGCCCTGGCTCACAACTGGGCCGCAGCCGACCGGCCTATGTGGATCACCTCCCAGTTCGGGCCCAATCTGTATATCGGAAATCGCCCGGATGCAGGGGGGCTGTTTGTGCCCCTCCTGCCGGGGAGGGATCATTGGAGATACGAGGAAATGGATGCCCGGGCGCTGGCCGAAAAGGAGACCGGGCATCTCCTGGACCCGGTGGAGGTGAGTGCCTTCTGGACCCAAAAGGCACTCACCGACATTCGAAAGGATCCCCTGGGCTGGATGGCCCTCATGATACGCAAGGGGCTCCTGTTGCTCAACGATCTGGAAATCGGCGATACACGAGATATTCTTACCTGTTCGAACCATTCCACCACACTGCGTTTCCTCATGCCTGTGTTTTCGTTCGGGACTCTTCTCATGCTGGGGGTGTTCGGCTTGGGCATGGGCTTTCCCTGGAACCGGAACCACCTCTTTGCCTTGGCACTTTTTTGTCCTATCTGGCCGGGATCAGTCTTTTTCCGGTTTTTGACCGCTACCGCCTTCCCCTGGTCCTGTTCCTGGCCCTGTTCGCGGGGTCCGGGATGGTGGGTTTTTTCCAGACAAAAAGAAACGCACGAAAGAAGGCCATTTCCATGGCCCTGGCCGCTCTGGCGTGGATCATCGCCGGTCTTCCCATGGTGAATCCAGACCTTATCCGTGCCAACACTCTGTATAATGCGGCCTTGCTGGAACTGAAAACGGACAATTCGGCTGGGGCCCTTGGGTATCTCCGGGATTCCGTCCGCCACAATCCGGCGCATGCTCCTGCCCAGCGGGAATTGGGCCGCCTCCTTCTCCTGGAAGGAAACCGGGAGGAGGCACTGGAGCATTTTCGCATCGCCCTCCGGGCGTTTCCGGACGACCCCGATACCCACCGGATTCTCGGAGGCCTGTACCAGGAGGAAGGAAGGCTGGACGCATCCTTTGCCCATCTGGTCACGGTGATCCGTCTGGAACCGGATTTTGAGCCGACCTGGGACCAGGCGGCCTGGCTTTTCCATCGGCATCCCGACCCTGGGGCCCTTGACCGGATCGGAAAGCGAGTCATGGGAGAGGAAGCCTGGAAGACGTTGAAGGCAAGGCTTTTGGAAAAGGAGCTGGAGGGCAGGGGGGGAAACCAGGTTGATGGAGAGTCCCCGGCTCACGTGCCAGGGGAGGGCGAAGTCTTTGGACATCCTTGACTTTGCCTTGGGCCGTGGGATAACTATCCACAGAAAATCCGGTTATGAATAATCCGGGGATAAATTTCCGGTCCTTCCGTGATCCCAAGGGGGAAATATCTCCTCCTTGTTCTTTTTCCTTTTTTTAACCATTTGATGGAGGCGAACATGGCGGGTATGAGCAAGGCCATCATCATCGGCAACCTTGGCCGGGATCCGGAAATGCGTTACACTCCCGCAGGTTTGGCCGTGGCGAACTTCACCCTGGCTGCCACGGAAAAATTCAAGGGCGAGGAGCGGACGGAATGGCACAGAATCGTTGTCTTCGGGAAACTGGCGGAAATCTGCGGGGAGTACCTCTCCAAGGGCAAACAGGTCTTTATTGAGGGCAGGATCCAGACCCGGGACTGGGAGGATAAGGAAGGCAACAAAAGAACCACCACGGAAATCATCGCCAGCGACATGGTTATGTTGGGGAGCCGCCAGGATGGAGGCGGCTCCAAAAACCAGCGCGGGAACGGCTATCAGGGCCAAGGCGAATCCGGCGGTCAACGCCAGGGGTATTCGGGCCAGAACCAGGGAAATCCCGATTCCCACCAGGGCCAGGGATCTTCCGGTTCCTACCCGGAGCCCTCCGGAAGGCCCCCCGGGGACGACATCCCGTTTTGATCTGAAAATCCACTTGAATGAAAAAAGCGGGGAAGCCATGGCTTCCCCGCTTTTTTAGCTTCCCGTCAGGACTCGGGACCAAGCCGTCAGGACTGGGGTCAGGATTTTTCCTGGTCGCCTTTTTCGTCCTTGTCTTCGATCTCCTCGGAGGAGTTGGTCTCCACCTCCTTGGTGGCCCGCTTGAAATTCTTGATTCCCCTGCCGATGCCGGTGCCGATTTCAGGCAGCTTGCCGGCTCCGAAAATAATGAGGATGATCACCAGGATGATGATCAGCTCGGGAATGCCGATTCCGCCGATCATGAAAAGCCTCCTTGGCCGCCGGCCTTTACCGGGTTGCCGGTTCGGCGGTGGGTGCGTGTCCGGATGCGCGAAAGGTCTTTTCGGCCCGTATCCCGCCTGATAGCACCGCCCCGTGGGTCTGTCAATTCGTTGTTTGACGCCCGCTTGTCCCCCGCCTTCCGCTGTGATAAACCCAACGCCAATGAAAACGTATCCATCAGGGCCGAAATAAGGAGAAGCATGGTCATGAAAAAGAACTTCCGTCCCGCCTGCCTGTCCGCCCTCATCGGCAGCCTGCCCCTTTCGGACCACGAGGAAGCTGCGGACTGGGTGCTGGATCACACCCCGGAAATTCCCCTATGGGTGCAGCTTCCCGTCCACCCCCAGGAGGGCATGGTGCCTCAGTTCGTGCCCGGCATGCCCGGGCTCACCGGGTCGGGAGACCGGATTTTTGTGGACACCGGGTCTCCGGGATTCGACGATGAACTGGTGGCCTTCTACGAGGATTACCTGGACGTCACCGAGGGAGGCAAACCCCTGGACGATTCCCGGTTCGCCCTCTCCCGGGACATGGCGCCGGGGTTTCACATCTTCCTGGAACGGCTGGCCGGGAAACCAACGGGCCTTCGAGCTGTGAAAGGACAGGTTACCGGCCCCTTCACCCTGGCCACCAGCCTTACGGACCAGGATGGCAGGGCCGTGTTCTATGACGAAAGGCTCCTGGACGCGGTGGTGAAGCTCGTGGCCATGAAAGCCCGGTGGCAGGCGGAAAAGCTCTCCGCCTTCGGGGTTCCCGCCATGGTGTTCCTGGATGAACCGGGCCTGGCGGGTTTCGGTTCCTCGACATTCCTAGGAATCTCGAAAGAGGCGGCGGCCGGATGTCTTTCCGAGGCCATGGAAGCCATCCAGGCCGCAGGGGCACTGGCCGGTGTACACATCTGCGCCAACGCGGACTGGTCCCTGGCCCTGGAATCTCCGGCCAATGTGGTCAGTTTTGACGCCTACTCCTTTTTCGACCGATTCATTCTTTATGGAGACCTGATTCGGCGGTTCATTTCCAACGGGAACATCCTGGCCTGGGGCATCATTCCCACCTCGGACCTGGACAAAATCCGCGCCGAAACCGCCGGGTCCCTGGAAAGCCTTTTTTGGGAGCACATCGAAAAGGTGGTGAACCTGGGCATCCCAAAAGAACAGGTCCTGGCCCAATCCCTCATCACCCCGGCCTGCGGCACGGGCTCCCTTTCTCCGGAACTGGCAAAAAAAGTGCTTGCCCTGACCCGGGACCTTTCCGCCAGGGTCCGGAACCGGACTTGATCGCGTATTCCCGGAACTACCGGGATGAAATGAACAGGAGAAAAGCATGAGCGGTATCGAGCGCTTCAGGGGGGATAGCAAATACGTTTTGGACGACGAACTGGCCCGGATCGTGAACATATCCATGGCTCTGGAAATGCCTCTGCTCCTCAAGGGGGAGCCGGGCACAGGCAAGACCAT
>Ga0180009_10000562_pt1 | contig 50896 bp, 38 predicted proteins | sample OS_PC_MetaG_FD_123537 | JGI IMG/M metagenome (GOLD analysis project Ga0180009, IMG submission 123537) | Groundwater microbial communities from the Aspo Hard Rock Laboratory (HRL) deep subsurface site, Sweden - OS_PC_MetaG | ecosystem: Environmental > Aquatic > Deep subsurface > Groundwater... | reverse complement strand
GCTGATGCGGCCGAGGGGGAGACGGGCGCCGCAGAAGCGCAGCTCCATCTGGCCGTCGACGATGCAGAGCCTGAGGACCTCCACCGGTGAGCCGGTGGCCGGGCCGGCCAGCTCCTCGATGACCGTGGCGTCGTGGGGCAGGCCGCCCTGGCGCCGGCGCGAGATGGCGTCGATCTGGGCCAGCACGCGGTCCGCCCTGCCGAAGAAGCGGTCCGCTGGCGTCAGGCCGTCGATGCCCATGTGCGCCCGGCGCTCGTTGTAACCGGCGATGAAATCGGCCAGCCGTCGCTCGGCGGAGACGCGGTCGTCGAAGTGCTCCACGTCCCACAGCTCCCGGCGGATGGTGCCGATCAGGGACTCGACCTTGCCTCCACCCTGGGGGTGGTAGGAGTGGCCGACGATGTGATCGATCATCTCGGTCTCGAGGACTCGGGCGAAGTCGCCGTCGTTTGTGCTGGCGACGAAGGCCCCGGCGCGGTCGGTACGGATGGTCTCGGGCTTGCCGTGGCGAGAAATGGCCTGTTGGAGGACCTGTACGGCCACCTCGCTCGAGGGGCTGTCGGACAGGGTGTGGCCGACGCAGAAGCGCGAGAAATCGTCGAGGGCGACGAGCAGGTGGAGCTTGCTACCAACGATGCGCATCTCGGCAAAATCCATCTGCCATAAGGCATTGCGGTGTGGCGCCTCGAAGCGGATGGGCTCGGGGCCTTCGGGACGGCTGCCGCGATGAACCGTCTCGAAGCCGTTGGCCTTGAACACGCGCTTGATGGCCTTGATGGAGGTGCGCCAACCCTTGAAGCGCTTGAGCTGAGCGCGAACTTGAGCCGGCTGGTAGGAGGGGTGCTTCTTCTTGAGCTCGACGATGGCCTCCTCCTCGTAGTCGGCGAGGCCCTGGCCCGGGTCCTTGGGCTTGTAGGGAGACCTGATCGGTTTGGTTGCTATGGTCGTGCTGGTGACATCAACAGCTTCGGCTGCATCGGAGGACGAAGGAGGCTTGGGCATCGTGCCTTTTGCCTCGGCCTGGCTGACCCACCGCCGAATGGACTCCGTCGTCGTGCCAACGACACCGGCGATCTGCGCTCGGACCATCCCCGACGCCACCAGGACCAGCGCATGGTGTCGTTGCTCTGGGGTGAACCGCTTGCCTTTGCGCGGTTGCTGCTCGCGCTTCTTCCTACCCTTGGTCTTGGCCTGGCGGTTTTTCTTCTTCGGCTTGCCTGCCATGAGCGCCTCCTGCCGGCTACTGCCGGCGATCTGGCGCCCGGCCCCTCTCAGCTCACGCTGGCTCTTGCGGACTTTCCGGGCCTGATTGCGGCAAGACGTTTGGAGCTACAACAACTACGATTGTCCGCTCCGCCCGCCAAACTGCAATCCTGTCTGCTCCGCCCCCACCCCACCACCACACTGCAATTGCTGGGTACGACTGGCCCCGGCGCAAGCGGGAACTTCTGACCCCGCCGCCTCCGGTCACCGGCAGCAAGCACTCGTAATTCAGCGGGATCCTCTTCTGGCACGCATGGCATGCCTGGTGCATTTCCGTGGGCATCCAACACCCAAGGAGGAGACATGGCAGCTCGGACTGTTACCCGTGTCGAGACCCAGGCCCGAGATCGTCGACGAGCCCACCGTCTGGTCACCTGGCTCCGGGTGGATTTCTGCCCCCTGGTGACCCGCACCGAGGGGCTCCGCATCGGAGGCATGCAGCGGGGCATCGCCACGGACATCAGTCAGAGCGGCCTGTTCGTCTCCGATGTCGGATACCTGCAGATGGGAGCCACGCTGCACCTCTGCCTCCGCCTGCCCGACATCGCGGCCAACCCGGTCACCTGCTACGCCAAGGTGGTTCGTCGTGACAGGGACGGCTACGGCATCCGCTTCATCCGGGTCAAGGAGACCGATCTCCGACGGCTGAACCGCTTCGTCGAGGATCTGCTGGAGGCCCAGTACCGACGGTCAGCCCGAGGCTGTCTGACCGCTCCCTCTGCTTGACAGAGAACGAGCCCTCTGCTAATTCCTGTTCGCTTTTCTCCCAGGCGGCATAGCTCAGTTGGTCAGAGCAAGCGGCTCATATCCGCTGTGTCCGGGGTTCAAATCCCTGTGCCGCCACCTCGAAACCCGGCCATCTGGCTGGGTTTTTTCTTGGGGTGTAGCGCCGACTGTAGCAGGTTTGCGCTTCAGTGCGACCGCCTCCAGATCCTCTGACACCGCCCGCTGAGCGGCCCGGCTGGCGTGGGCGTAGTGACGCTGGAGGGTCCCGGTGTCGAGCCAGCCGCCCACGTCCTGGACTGCCCGCATGGAGTGACCGCGATCCTGGGCCACCGAGGCCATCGACCGGCGCAGATCGTGAAGGGTGAGATCTCCCGCTTCAACCTGGGTCCGCAGATCCTTGAAGGCCCGTTGCAGGGCCGCCACCGTCCAGGGTTCGACTGTGACGTTGGGGCTCTTGCCGTTCAACCCGGCCCGGCGACGGGCGAACACGTAGACCTCGTGGCGGGGCTCCTGCTGGATCAGGTCCCAAAGGCGGGGCGGGAACAGTACTCGCTTGGGCCGGCCGGTCTTGGTGATCGCCGCGGGGATCACCGCCTCTCGTGCGGAGTGGTTGACCATCTCCCAGGTCATGGCAAGCGCCTCGCCGCGCCGCAGGCCCATGGTGAACATGGCAAGAAGCACCCGCCGCAGGTCGAACTCAGCCGCCGCCAGCAGTGTCCGTGCCTCCTCGGGCCAGAGCACGCGGGTCCTCTCACAGTGAGGGACCGGCACGGAGAACCGCGGGGGTGAGCTCAGCAGATCATCCTTCCAGCAGTAGCGCAGGGCCGTGCGGAGCATGGACAGCTCGTTGCAGGCGGTCTTCTCCGTGACGCCCTCCCCTGTCCGCCGGCGCCGGTAGCGGTCCACGTCGCCCTGCCGGACTTCGGCTGCTGGCCTGTTCCCGAGCACGCGCACAAGGCTGCGCTCCATGCCCTCGTGCTTCCTCCGGCTCTTCGTATGCTTGCCGTGGCTGTCCATGTAGTGGGCCAGGGCCTGCTTGGCGGTCAGTGTGTCCTGGGGCGTCGTGGGGGCACCCACCGGCCCCACGGTGACAGTGGCCTCCACCTTCGCCAGGATCTCCCGCGCCAGGTGCTCCTGACCGACGCGAAGCTTGGTCGACGCGCAGTGACGCTTGCCGTCTGCGCCCCGGAAGGCGACCCACAAGACATTGCCGCGTGCGTAGACCGAGCCCATCAGTTCACCGCCTGCTCGCCATCGCCACGATCCTGGCCGCCTCCGCTTCCACGTCCACCGCTTCCCCCTGACCGGCACCCGCCAGGAAGCGATCCAACTCCGCCCGGCGCATCCGCCACTGTCGCCCCGCACGGACTGATGGGAGCTTCCCAGCCCTCAGCCACCCGCGAACCGTCGCGGTCTTCACGCCAGCATACCGCGCCACGTCCGCCACAGTCATCAGGCGATCGTCCGCCTCCTGAGGCAGGGGCGCCTCCCGGGCGTCCAGCTCCTCACGAACCACTGCGCGGAACTCCTCGAGCACGGCCGGATCCCGCAGAGCATCGGTGAGCAGCTCGCGCAGGGCGAGGGCGAGGGCCGTGCTCCCGTCGGCGCTACTCATCGTCGCCCTCCAGGAGCTTGTGGTTCCCCTCCGACAACTCCCGCTTCTTGGCCTCGAGTTCCTCGCCGCTCAGGTTCTGGAGTTGCTGGACGTGCTGGATGGTGGCGTTCTGCTGGATATTGATCTGATTCAGCGGCACCTGACGGCCCCAGCGCTCGGGGTTGCTCCTCTCGAGCCGCCACGCGGCCGCGGTCCACTGGGGCGTGAGGATGTAGTAGTCCTCAGTGCGCGTCTCGGTGGAGCCGTCCTTGTAGCGACGGACGATCGTGCGCGTGGCCCTCTCACCGCGCATGGCTCGTTCGATCGAGGCCAGAGCGTTGGCCTGACTCTCGCTGCGGGCTCTTTTTACTAACTCCCGAAAGTCATAGTACAAGCCGCTTCTGGCCTCAGCCCCACGCTGCTGCCACCGGTACAGGGTGCTCTCGGCCACGCCGCAAACCAGCGAGGCCTCCTCGAGCGTCAAACCGATCGCGATGACGTTGTGGATCTTGGTAGCAAGCTGGGGCGTGAGCTTCGTTGGTCGGCCGGTTCGCGCCATCAGTTAGCCCTCCGTCTCGAGCAGGCGGGCAAGCAAACGCCAATCCGGCGTCTCCCCGGCCTCGATCACGCGCTGCAACTCCTCGCGGGCCTCGTGGGCAGACATGAACGCGAAGCGACCGAGGATCTGCGTCATGCGGGCCCGCCGGGCCAGCTCCGCTTCCACCAGCATCAGCTCCAGTTCCGGGGTTAGCAGGGGGGGTGTGCCACGTTGTGCCACGGCTTCGGTCTTACCCATCGGCCAACCGCTCTGTGCTGTCAGCAATCGCCGCGAGCAGACCGCCGGTGCTGTCTTCGCCGGCCAGCGCGTGGTGGATGCTCTCGAGGCGGTCCGCAATCAGGAGGAGGGCGACGGTTACCAAGTCGGTGCTGCTGAGGCCGAATCCAGTGAGCCGCTGGAAGGCCTGCAGCGCGTTGGACATCCCAGATTCGCTCGCGTCATCGTGGTTGGCCGCCTCGTGGAATGCGCCGATCTGATTGGCCGCAGCACCGAGCAGGCTTGCACCCAGGCGGTCCAGGCGGTCCAGGACACCCTTGCGGGCGGTCCACCTGGGGTGACACGTCTCGCAGTACAGCCCGTCAATAAGCGGGCGGACCTGCCCGCAGCCGATGCATCCCCGCGCGGGGGGTGTCTCGGGAGTCGGTGTCTTGCTCATGTCAGTCATGTCTGAAACTCTCCTCCGCGGCCAGCTCGCGGGCTGCCTGCAGTTCGGCCTCTCGGTTCGGGACGCCCAGGCGCCCCAGCTCCAGCGTCCGGGTGGCCCACCGCTGCTTGCGGACAAGCGGCAGATACCCGACGGCCTCAAGCAGGGCGGCGTCTGCTGCGGCGTCGTGCTCTGGCGCCGGTCCAGGTCCGAGGTCGAGCTGGCTCGGGGGCGCAGATTCTTCTGTAGACCCCCCTGCTGCATCCGCCACATCCGCCACATCCCGGGCATCGTTACCGTTTCCGGGAAATTCATCCGCCACAAACATGGCGCTCTGTGTCGGATTGTTTTTCCCATTTCCGCCATAATTCTCGTCTTGTGGCGGATGTGGCGGATTGCCGGGGGGGGCGCTGGCGCTTTCTTCTCCGAGGTACCGGCTGAAGGCGTCGCCGAAGTCCGTAGCCCGGTAGCCACGAACGGTCCGCGCCCCGTCGCGCCACTTCGCGGCCTGCACCTTGAACGGCCGGAGAAGGGTCCGCACCTTCTGGGGCGACAAGGCCCGGCCCGATCCCGGCAGCTCTGCCCAGGGGCGATCATCACGGTCGACCAGTGACTTGATGATGTCCTTGGTCTCCACCTTGTCCGCCTCCCGGAACAACTCCCGGAGGTCGGCCAGCAGCTCCACCCGCAGCGACTCGGCCTCATCCACCTTGCCGGCAGCGGCAGCGGCGGCCCGGGCCGCCATCACCCACCGGCTGCCCGCCGCTCCAGCGATCGCGAGCAAGGGGCGCCAGTTGTCCCGGGCCCGGTCGGAGGAGATCTCCTCCGGCATTGCAGGGTCGGCGCCTCGTATGGCGTCCATGTTGTCCATGGCCCACCTGGTGGCCTTGCGGCGCAGTGGTTCCAACGCGCCAGCGGCCAGCTTGTCCCGGCGCAGTCTGACCACCTGCTCACCCTTGAGCCGTCGCCGCATCTCGACCAGCACAGAGCGATCGTGCAGCGTTGCCGGCAGCCGGCCGATCAGCGCCACAACCTTCGGGCACCAGGTGCTGAACAAATGCGGTTCATGGTCATCGCCGACCGTCCGCACCACAAAGGCGGCGGTCCTGGTGTGGCCGGCGTTCAAGAGGCCCCGCATCTCCTCGCTGGTCTTGAGGAAGGTCTCCGCTTCGTCCACGAGCAGAGTCGGGACGAACTTCTCCACAGAGCGGAACAAGGCGGCCGGGCTGATGTTCGACGTCGGGAGCGGCTTTGGCACCAGGGCGGCTATCAGGTCCAGCGCCGTCGACTTGCCGCACCTCATCTCCGGCGAATTGATGCAGAGCAAGGGACTGACGTCTACCGCATCATGTGCATGCGAGAGCAGCACCCACAAGGCGATCGCCACGTCTGCGCCGTCGGGCAGCACCACGTAGCGGCGCAGGGTCGCCGCTATCCCGTCCAGCAGCGCAGCGCCGTCAACAGGCTCGCCCCACGGCTCGGGCGCCTCGAGTGACAGACCTGGCTTGTCCTCTTCTTTGCGCTTCGGCGTAGCAGCGTCCACCAGCTTGCCCGGAGTGCGGAACTTGGCCTCTCTGAGCACGGTAGCGGCTTTGGAGCAGGCCACGGCCCGGCTGATATCGTCGAGCTGGGCCAGCTCCGAGCCGAAGCGGCGTAGCGCAGACTCGATCGCATCCGGTAGCCCGTCGGGCTGGAGCTCCACCAGGTGGCGTACGGGGTCGGGCCGCTCGGCATGGTCAGGTGGCGGAGATGGCGCGTCGGGCGCCTCCGACGGGGGGCTCCCGGTGATCGGCTCCCGTCGGCGATCCTGCCACCCGGGCTCCACCAGATCGCGCAAGTCGTGCCACTTGTAGCCGACGCAGCCATCGTGGTGGCACTTGAAGAACACCGCGCCGCTGGCATGCTGCCCTATGACCGCCTCGCCGCGGCTGTGGTTGCTGTCGAACGGGCAGGTGGAGAGTATCCACTTGCGGCCCTGACCCCACGGGGAGGGCCCCCGTGTCTCTAGCCCGCTGTCGGCGATCCACCGCTCGATATCGAAGTCAGTGCTTCCCACGGTGGATCGCCGCCTGGGCTCTTCGGCGGGTAGCGTTGCCGCAAGCGCCTCGAGCAGCTCCCGCGGTACGGGCGCCAGCCCATCTGGCGGGCAGTGCAGCAGCGCGCTCCGCCGGTGGGGGCGCTCCGGCGTGTCGTCGCCCTTGCGGGCCACCGTGCCCGGCAGCTTGCAGATCCGCGCCGGGTTGTAGTTGGCAGTGTCGACCTTCACCGCGGCGTCGGAGAATTGGAGGTCCAGTGCCTGCAGCACACGTTGCACAAGTCCGCCGTCGTCCGCAGGGAGGTCCAGCGCAAAGAGCAACTGCGCGCCGTTTCCGCTGTCGACCAGCGCTGCGTCGGGCCATCCACCGTCGCGGAAGTGCTTGCCGATCTCCCTGGCGCGCGCGATCGCGGCCTCGTGCTCGTCGTCCGTGCTCGAGATGTGGGGGTCACGCACCGGGTCGCAGTCCACAAGGAGGCGGCTGCGACGTTGGATGTCCTTGTCACTGGTCGTCGCGTCGGGGTACGGCTTCGCCTTGTTCGCACAGCGGGCGAGCAGCGCGGGATCGACCGGGTTCAGCGTGCAGTAGACGCCCTTGGCTGCACCGTCGATGGAGGCGGCGGCGCTGGCCAGGGCGCCGGTGCTATCGAAGTAGCCCGACACCGTGTGCGGTCTGCCCCGTCCATTGCGCACACCCAGGGCGCGAAGCTCCACGACGCCACCAACGAAGAACAGCGCGCCGGCAGCGCGGGCCACAGCGGCGGGGTCGAGGTTAGCGGTCATGGCCGCCGCCCCTCGCCGTCGACGCCCCGCTGCGCCTCGCCGCATCCTGCTGCCCCATGAGTGCATTCCGGCGAGCCAGTAGCTGCTGGTATTCCTCGTCGCTCGCCAGCTTCGCCGCATCGGCCGGCCAGAGCTGGAATCCGGGCCATGGGCCAGGGACGCCGGCCCCTGCGTCGGGCTGTGCGTCGCCCTCGGGGTCGGCGCCCAGCAGCTCGGTCACACGGGCCTCGAGTGCTTGCTCTGCAAGCTCGACGTCGCGGTCCAGCGGGGTCGGTGCTTGCCGGCGTAGGTTGGCGCGGTGGATGTCTTGGGCCTGGGCCGGTGAGATGTGCTCTACGCCACGGGCGCGCTCGAGTAGCAGGCGACGCACCAGACCGGCATCGAACAGATACCGGTCGCCAGCACACACGTGGGGCAGGCGGCCAGCGGCAGCCTCGGATCGGAGCCATGCGGCCTTCACCCGGAGGCGACGGGCGAGAATGACATCGTCGATGAGTTGATCGATCATGCAGGAGAGGGTGACTCCCGCGGTCGATCGGTACAGACATGTTGGCGGACAGTTGGCGGGCAGTTAGCGGACAGTTGGCGTGCAGCTAGTGGCGCCTGGCGGCGGCCTTCTTGGAAGCAAGCTGCTCAGCGGCAGCCAGCCCAGCGGCGGTCAGCCCCCAACCTTTGCGCGTGCTGACCGAAGCGACCAGCGGCGGGGTCCGGGTCCCAAGACTTTCGCGGGCCTTCTTGGCCGCTCGCTCCGTCAGCCCGGCCCTGGCGGCAAGAGCGGTGGCGGACAGACACGACGGACGTTCCTGGTGGAGCGCTTCGAGCAGAAGCTGTTCATCGTCGGACAGAGACACCCGGCCCCCTCCGGCGGCCTCGGGTGCGTCGGCGGGTGTGTCGTCCTGAGCCGCCGGAGGCGGCTCCGGCGTCGCTGGGAGCGCCTGCACTGGCCCCTGCATGATCACGACCGGTGGCCTCAGTGGTTGCTGCACTGGCGCGGTGAACAGCGGCCCGAGCCCCGCAAGCGGATCCCACCCAAGCCGGCGCAGCATCTTGCGGTCCCGCAGCAGCGGTGGACGGTCGGCGTCGGGGACGACACGCCGGATGATGTGCCAGCCCCAACGCATCAGGGGGACCCTGTACGCCCACCAAAACGTCTCGCCCTCGATGTCCTGCCGCCCTCCCGGCAGCTCACCATTCTCGATGGCGCTGCGCCCCCAGTCGAAGCATTTCCGTGACAGCGGGCTGCCGCCATTGTACTGCAGCGCCTCTACCGGGATCTCGCCCCCGTCGACGTACCACCGAAGCAGCACGAGGGCCGGCACGCCCGGCTCGTGCCCCGCCAAGACGTCACACGCGAGCTGCAGCGGCCAGATGCTGTACCCGGCAAGGCCCAAGAGCACGGGCTCTGTGAGAGGCGGGGGTTGCCCTTCGGGGCTGTCGCTGCTAGACATACTCTATTCTCCCTTGGTGCCCCGTCTGGTTTCGCGGCCGGCGGGGCATCAGTCGTCTCTACCAGATGTCTCCTTCGCGTCAAGCCGCAGCCCGGCAAGCGGGTGTGCCCGTCGGTAGGCCTGCTGCAGCGCCTCGGCGTCCATCGCGAGGTAGCCACACGTCGTGGAAACCGACGCATGCCCAAGCAGTTCCTGGATCCCCCTGAGGTCCGCACCGGACCGCAACAGGTGCCCGGCGCAGCTGTGCCGCCAGATATGCGGGTGCAGTCCGCGCACCCCGGCCGCTTCGCCGTACCGACACACCATGCGATGGATGTTCCTCACGCCAAGCCGCGTCCCGACATGCGAGATGAACAGCGCCGACGGATCCTGCCATCCGCTACGGGCGCGCAAACCCCACCGACGCAGCAGGTAGACTCCCACCGCGTCGGCGGCCACCTGGCCGATCACGACGATGCGATCCTTGTTGCCCTTGCCCCGCCGGATCCTCGCCTCGGCACGGTCCAGGTCGAGGTCCTTGATGTCGAGCCCGCACAGTTCGCTCACTCGCAGCCCCCCGCCGTAGGCCGTCTCGAGGATCGCCTGGTCGCGGGCCCCGAGGGCTGTAAGACGGTCAAGGACACCCAGCACCCGGAATGCTTCGTCGACGGTCAAAGTGTGTGGCGTACGAGTCGCACGCTTCGGCAGCCGGATCCCTCGGGCGGGGTTGTCCGTCATCGCCCCCGTTGCCACGAGCCAATCACCGAGAGACCGCAGGGCGTACAGCCGACGCTGCATCGTGCCCCCGCTCACTCGCCCGTGCTGGTCGGCAAGAAACCGACGGATCGCGGGTCGCGTGAACTCCTGGAGCCCTGCGAGGTCCGACTTGTAGGCCCGGATGGTGTTCGGTGCCACCCGGCGCACGTGCTGCATGTAGGCCAGCCACTGCTCCACCACCTCACGCATCGTCTTCGCCGACCGATCGGGGGTGGTGCCGCCGGTGCATCGCGGCCAGGTGTCGCAGGTCCATGTGGGTGTACCGCTGAGTTGTCGAGATGTCGGCGTGCCCGAGCAGCGCTTGCACGGCGCGCAGATCGGCCCCGCCCTGCAGGAGGTGAGTCGCGAAGCTGTGGCGCAACGAGTGCGGCGAGATACGCTTGGTGATCCCCGCCGCTGCCACGTATCGCCGCAGCAGCACCCAGAAGGCCTGACGAGTCAGCGGGCCACCGAGGCGGGTGAGGAACACCTCGGAGGCGCCGCGTTTGTCCAGCCCCGGGCGGGCGCGGGCCAGGTACCCACGGAGCACGTCCGCTGCCACGTCGGCGAGCGGCACCTGGCGTTGCTTGTCGCCCTTGCCGACGACCGAAACATAGCTCGCCTCGAAGTTCACTGCGTCCAGCGGGAGGGCGCAGAGCTCGCTGACCCTCAGCCCACAGCCGTAGCCAACGGCTAGGGACGTACCACTCCGGCCGTCTCCCCCGTTGCAAAGTCCTACGGCCTCCGCCACCATCAGGGCTTCAAGGGGAGGTTCCATGGCAACGAAAAGGCTGTACGGGGCGCTGGTGGTGGTCTGCCTGCTGGTGCTGTCCGGGTGCGGTGCCACGCTCCTCGCTTCCGCCGGCGGATCGGATCCCTATGGCCCGGTCAACAAGAACCGCACCGGCATCGTGCGCTACTTGAATCAGGGGGCCGCCAGCCTCATCGATTCCCGGCGCAAGAGCGCGTACAAGTTGATGTACGAGGACTGCAGCGGAACGTATGAAATCGTCGGTGAGGGCCCGCGGTCATCGGGGCCACAGGCGTTCCTTGTAGCATCGGGCGGGAACGTGAACGCGTACTATGGCTCGACCGAGCGCTGGTACATCTACTTCAGGTGTGTCCAGCAGCAGACGCCCCCGCCGTCCCCCACCGCTGCCCCGGCGGTCGTGCGCCCTTCGACTTCGGCTCCTCCTCCGCGCCCTCCAGCCGCCGCGCCTCAGCAGCCTAGCCCACGTCCTGGGGATGCCGCGTGGCCGGAGCTAGCCCCCGCAACGAACAGGAGCGATGGACAAAGCCAGAGCCCGCCCCGCTGATTGGACCATTCACCCGACCTTCACGTGCGTACGATAGGGCGAACTACTACGCCAAGGTGGAGCTGGAGCCACCGTCGGCAATGCCGGCGCCGTAGTCGCCCCGCGTTGCGCCCATTGAAAAACTGGCAGGGCCCGTCACCATCATCGGACAGACGGGGGTTCTCATGACGACGATCAAGGTGTCTGGGGTGCTGGCGGTGATCTGCCTGGTGCTGGCCGGCTCTGCGCTGCTCGGGTGCGGTGGCGGAAACTGCTCCGATGTTGGGATTTACACCTGTACCTTCAGCCGCACGGGAGGATCATGCCCGGCCGGTGAACCCCCGGCCACATGGTCCACCCAAGTAGGAGTTGAGGAGCGATTCTGCGGGACCGAGGTAACAACGCAGTTCATCAGCACAACACAGGGGTGCTCTGACAAGTGCATGTTCGAGGTGGACTGGAGCGGCCCGTCCGGCGAGGTGGCTTGCACGAGCTGCAGCGGCAACTGCTCATACAACGCGACCTTCACGTGCGTGCGATAGGGCGAGCTATGCGATCGATCGCGCCGTGCCTCCATCGCGGTCGGCATCGAACCCGAGGCGCGTGACTAACGGCCCGATGCCCGGGAAGGCCTTCGCGTAGCTGGCGGTGACCCTGTCGAGGATGACCTGCAGCCTGTCGGTCAGATCGAGGGTGACCGCCGGACGCGGAACTGCCCTCCCATCAACCCGATCGAAGCCTTCGAAGGTGTATTCCCTCATTGGAGGTTGGAGGCGTTATCGTCACGGTCCGGACGCTTCACCAGTTCGATGCGGAAGGTGTCATGCCCACATTCGGGGCAGGTCACCCTGTGGCCACCTGGTTCCGTGATCGGCCCGTCGAATGGGTTCTCCACCTTGTGGCCGCAGGCGGAGCAAACGTAGACGATCTTGTGGTCGGCCTTCATGGCTATTCTCCTAGCCCAAAGCTACCACTCCTGTGGATTCTGTCATCGACAGCGTTCGACGTAGCCATGCTGGCTTCAGCGGTGGCCTGGGCCAGAGCAGCACGCAGCACCTCGGCGGCCAGCCCAACAGCGACAGCAGAGACGCGGGCAATGAGTTGCCTCTTGGGGTTCCGGCGCCGCGGATCCCGCGGTCGTCACCCTCACGGAACCTGGTGCCGCAGTGCGTGCAGGAATTCCGGCGGCCCACAAATCTTGAAATTGAACCGGGCGTCTTGATGCAGGTCCAAGAGGTGGATATCAAGTGTGACCAGATGCGTCGCATGCCCCTGAACCGCGCAGTCAAGGTAGACCTCATCGGTCCGGTCGACGCACCCATAGTAGGGGACCGGCCGGTCGGGCACTGGGAATCCAAGCAGCACAACGTGGGTCATGAACTCGTGGAAGATCCGCCGGGGGAGTCTGTGCCCGACGGCTACGCTGCTCCATTCGCGGACAATGTCCCTGTTGTAGAGGAACTCAAAGTGGCCAGCAAAGAAGCTGTGGAACACGGACTGAGCAGCGGAAGCTAGCTGCTTCGACAGGCCGGCCCTTACCAACACCGATGCGTCGACTACAGCCCTTACTTGCATTCTTCCGAGTCCGCACCTTCGTGTTTCTCGTCGGCAGACTCGAAAAGCCGGTCATACAGTTCCTGACCCCTGCGCCGAAGATCCTCAACTGGCTGGTGCTCCTCTTGAGCCTTCTTGGCAGCCTCGTACACCGTGTGCACAAAATGATTGAGCTCTTCTTGCGTCATCGTTACCCCCGTCAACTTGGAACTGTAGCATCTCGTGTTCTACACCGGGTGCAAAGAATTCGGTCAGGAGGCACACAGCACCCGTGTGTTTTCCGCTCGTTAGCCGCGAAGTCCCAAGTTGACAGTCGCAAGGCGTGTGTGCGGAGATCTGGTTGCTCAGATCGATCCAGGTCCACTCGTGGGCTATTCATGCTTGTGGTCCAGCCCCAAAGCAGCTCGGAGCGTGATGACGGCCGCCTCCACATCCCCATCCTCGAGCAGCTCGAGCGCCCGACGGATCGCCAGAAGCGCCTTGCTACAGTTGCTACAGTTTGACCGTTCTGGACCGTCATCAACGATCACAGGGGCGACGAACCCGATCGTTGGATTGCCTGCATCCTCGTCGGGTTCCGCCACAAACGGTGATAGACCGCTGCCAGCTCCGGGATTCTCCTGTGATTTCAAATCCCTGTGCCGCCACCTTGAAGGCCAGCGTTGTTGCTGGCCTTTTCCCTTGTCTGGCCCTCCCTGCCCGCGTTGAGGAGCGCCGACCTCTGGGGGCGCGACGGCCCGGTGCAGCTCACCGCGCTGGAGGCGATGTGGCGGCGGCTCGAGGAGATCCTCCACGCGCGGCCTTCCCCCGGTCCGAGGGTCGGGGAGAGATCCTCCGCGAGCTGATGGAGCGGGTGCTGGATGATCCGGGGCTGAACACCGAGGAGAGGCTGCTCGGACGACATTACCCGCGAAACGCGGTAGCTCAGTGGTGCGGTCCGCGCATAACGCGGATTCGGAACAACTCACGGCGTTTCCTGAGCAACGCTCCTCCGCGGCGCTGGAGATCGCGCAGGGTGGTCTCTTGTCGTTCCTTGGGCTCAGTGACCTTGTCCATCGCGTTGCGCAGCGTCAGGTAGAGCGTCCCGTTCTCCTGGGCCAGCACGAGGCGCTCGGCCTCTTCGGGCAGGACAAGCAGCGTCACCGTGCGATACCGCGGCCCCTTGTCCTTGCCCGACGGCAACGCGGACAAGGCCGACCTCTCGCCCGTAGCCAGTACGATGACGTCCTCGACAAGTGTCGTCGTAGTGGCCTTCTTGAAGGTGAAGAGCACATCTACGTGGTCATTGGGCCGGATCCATCTCCCCACCGATGTTGCCTCGGTGACCGACAGGGTCAGGGCCCGGCCGCCCTTTCGGATATTCTTGGAGAGGCGCTGGAGCGCCAGGATCCCCTCCAACTGGAACCAGAACAGCGGCTCGCCGCGCTTCACCCCTACCACCAGCTCGCGGCCCAACGCGACCTCCACATCGCTGGGCAGGAGCATGCTCTCGGAGACGAAGCGTGACGGCATGATGGATACCGTGATGCTGTCGCTCGAAAGGTACTCCTTGGGCTTGAGATCTCGAGCAGCGACGATGATACGCTTGAGCTTCCACTCCGAGCCGAGTTTCAGCAGCCCTGCCTCGATCCGGGACTCGGCCAGCTTCATCCGGTTCGCGCGTCCCTCGAGGTCCACCTGCTTTTTTTTCAACGCCTTTTCACGCTTGTCGAGCTGTGTCGACCGGGACGTGACACACCCGCTCGTGCCGATCGCGCAGCTCAGCATGATCACGCCCCAACTCACCATAGTTGTCTGCATTGTCTTGGACTCCGGCCCCGTCCCCGACACTATCCTCTTTGTTTGTCGGTGCGCCAGCGGCAGTTGCCAGAGGCGGGAGGGCTACCCAACCGGGTCCTCATCCCCTCCGTCTGCTCCCCACAAGCATCACCAGCGGCGGCCAGATTCGGCCTCAGGTCTGCAATGGAGTCTGCAAGACGGTGCGCGGCAAGAAGCACAGAACGTCACCAGGCGATACGAGCTGGACATGCTGTAGTGAACGATTCAGGCGGGGTAGAGTCAGGGGCGCGTGTTGATTCAGGACCCGCTGTTGACTCGCCAGGGCAGGCCGCCAATACTGTTGTCAGGTCGGAATACCTGCCCGGAGGCGTCATGGCTAGCGCTGGTGAGCTTCAACTGCTGCGGAAGCTGGTCGACTATGACGCGCAGCATGGTTACTACCGGACGTTGCTGGCGTACAACCCATTTGGTGTGCGCCCCGCCGAGCTCAACTTCGACGTCAACACAAGGTTCGGCACCGTGGACGTGGACTGGATGCTGCGCATCGCGTGGGCCGCCAAGATCGAGCTTGTCGGCTGGCTGACCTTTCGCACCGCCAAGTTCTACTGGAACCTGATCGACCCGAGACGCGGCGGTCTGCGGCGGCGCGTGCTGTCCTCCATCTCCGGCACGGCCAACGAGCGAGCGGTCACCGCGGCCCACACATGGGCCATGGGCCGGCGCCTGGCGGAGATCTTCGCCCCGGCGCTGAAGTAGGCAGAGCGGAGCTCGGCGGCCACCTCAGGCCCGGTCCGTCCGGCCAGGAGCAGACTACCGGATCAGTCCTGGCCCATCTTGCGCTTGAGCGCGGCCAGGGCATCCTCCACCTCGAGCCGCTGGAAGTCCCGCTCCAGGCCGGGTCGACGGGGCGACTGTTGCAGGCCTCGCCTGCGCTCGCTCAGTCGGGCGAGCTCGGCCAGGGCGCGGTGCATCGCGCTCATGTGCCGCTCTACCAGCTGCTCGGCCTCCCGCTTCAGATCTTCAGCGCCCCGCTGTGCGGCGAGGGCAGCACGGCGAGTCCACAGATCAACCTGTGCCTGGCGCTCGGTGACCTGGCGATTGGCCTCGGCCTCCGCGGCCTCGAGATCCGCCACCAGCTGCGCCGGATCCGGCTCCTCCTCCGCTGGCGCGCCCCCGATCGTCTCCAGCGGCCCACTCTTCACCGGCTCCGGGGGCGGCTCCGCCTGGACGGGGACGTTGACGGTCCGCCGCTCCTGCAGGATCTGCCTCGACCGGGAGCTGACCTGTGCCACCAGACGCGCGATGTCCGTCGCCGCCACGCGGCGCGAGATCTCTCCCATGCGCCGCCGGCTCTCGACCAGGGCGTCCGGCGCCAGCTGAAGCTCGATCTCGGCGGCGAGGGTCGAGAGGTGATCGACCACCCGGCCGATCCCCCGGTCGACGTAGACCCTGGCGGTCTTCTTCTCCAGCTCCCCGCCGGGCAGCAAGTGAATGTACGGCAGCCGCAGGGCGATGGCCCGCTGCTCGATGTAGATCTGCGTGCGCGCCACCACGATGTCGGCCGCCGCCCACAGCTCGCCTGCCTGCTCCACCTTGCCGAACATGCGGGCCTGCACGCCGTACAGCCCGGCCCGCCGGCGCAGCAGGTCGGCCGCGTCGTCGTCACGGGCCACGTCGAACATCACCGTGGCGCCCTCGGCCAGCCCGAGCTGGAACAGCGCACCGGTGAGCTCGTCCGGCTCGAGCCCGTCGGTCACGACCAGCACCACCGAGCCGCCCGGGGGCAGGTCGAACTTGCCCCTGAGGTGGGCCTTCTCGTCCGGCGACACCGAGGAGAACCCGCCGCAGACCGGGATGCCGCTCGGGACCAGGGACTCGGGGGAGAGCCCCAGCTCCATCGCCGCCTTGCCCTGCTCCTCGTCCGCCACGGCCAGCCGGTCCACCGCGGTCCTGGCCCACGCCGGATCGAACCGCAGGCCCAGCATCAGACCGACCAGGGGAGCTGCAAGCTTCCCCTCGGCGCGCCAGACGTCGACGGCCATCGCGGCGATGGGATCGACCGCAAGCACGACGGTGGGCCGGGCGCCAGCCAGCTGCTGCTGGACCACGGGCCACCCCCGCGCCGCCGCCACGGTGGACTCCAGCCGCAGACCGGTCCAGCTGGCGAGGGTTCGCACCAGCGACTGGCCGGTCAGCTCCTCGGCCAGGTCGACCTCCACCGTGCTCAGGTAGTGCGGCTTTGACCGCAGGCTGCCGGCCAGGGTCCGTCCCACGCTGTGGACCCCTCGCTGGGGGGAGGCCCAGATCGCGAGGACCGATTGACGCTGCGTGTCAGACGGATCCGTTGCTGGATCCTGGTTGATCTCTGTTGATGTCATGGGGGGGTTATAGCCCACAGGGCGCGAAATTCGCGATCCGAAACAGGCGGATGGTACGATCGCCCCAATGAGCAGGGTTCGCCCACTTTCGCTCCCGGCCTGGATCGTGGCGGTCACCATTCCGGTGTTCATCGGCACATGGGTGCTGGCCCCTAGCGAGACGCTGTCCGGCACGGTCGGGAGCGCCACGGCGCCGCATATCCCCGTCCGCCAGCCAAACGAGCCGCCGCCGATCATGCAGCTCCACCACCCGCGCGTGCAGCGGGAGCCGGCGTTGCATCCGACAATCTACGGGCTCGAGCAGACATGGAAGGTCGCCTTCACCTTCGACGACGGCCCACACCTGGCGCACACCAGGCGGCTGCTCGACATCCTCCGGCGGCACGAGGTCAAGGCCACGTTCTTCATCAACGGCTACTGGCTCGACGAGCAGCACCGGTGCTCCGCCCTGCGGGCTCAGCAGCTGGTACGACAGGCCTACCGGGAGGGGCACGGCATCGGCAACCACACCTTCGGCCATGTCAGGCTGAGCCACCTCTCCCCCGAGGAGCAGACCTGGCAGATCGTGGCGAACCACGAGCTGATCACCCGCGTGACCGGAAGGCCCCCCACGCTGTTTCGTCCGCCCTACGCGACCATGACCGACCACACCCGCCAGCAGCTGCAGGAGCTGGGGTACACCGAGGCGCTGTGGAGCGCCACCGCTCCCGACCAGGAGATCGACGACCCCACCGAAATCAAGCGCACGGTCATGAGCTGGCTGCTGACCTACAACGGAGGAATCGTGATGCTCCATGACCGTTTTCGCTGGTCGGTGGATGCAACCGAGCTGATCCTCCGGTCGCTGGACCGGTTGAACTGCCGCAGGCTGCGCCGCGGGCGTCCCACATTCGAGGCAGTTTCCCTTGACTCGTTCCTGCGGCCTCCCCCACAATCCGGGGCGCTTCACGTGGAAGTCGAGCAGCAGCGCCACATGGAGCGGCTCAGGCGCATCTGCTCGAGGTAGGAACCGAGCAAGGTCGCGCAGCTCAAGCCGCGCTTCCAGACACCAAATACACGGGCCGCGATCTAGATCGGCCAGTCAGCGGTGGTGGAGGGTGACCATGAACTGTCCAGAGTGCGGACAGGAGCTGGTTGTTGGCGCAACCCGGTGCGGCGGGTGCAATGCCGAATTGCAGTCCGGTGGGGCGGGTGGGCGGGGCGGACAAATGCGGCAGCTGCCGGCCGAGGAGGAGACCACCGACCGCGAGATGGCCTCCGCGCCGCACCAGGGGGACAGCCACACCGAGATCCGCGCGCGCTTCGTTGGCCGCCTCGACATCCTCCAGCGGCTCAAGCAGCTGTTCCTCACCAGCCGCGATTCGCAGCTGTTGAACCTGGCGACCCTGGTGGGCGATCCCGGCGTGGGGAAGACGCGGCTGGCCCTGGAGTTCAACCGGTCAGTGCGCGCGGCAATCGCGGACGCCCGTGTGCTGACCGGCGCCGCGCGTGGTCCGGGCATCCCGGGCTATGGGCCGATGATCCAGATCCTGTGCGAGCGGTTCGGCATCGTCGAGTCGGAGGCGCCCGCGGACGCCCGGAGCAAGATCGAAAGCGGCGTGGCGGAGGTCATGCCCGAGCGACTGCAGACCGAGGTGACGCACCTGCTGGCGCACCTGCTCTCGTTCCCCTATCCCAACTGCTCGGTGGTCGAGCCCCTGGCCCAGGTGCCGGGGCAGCTGGAGGTGCGCACCTACATCGCCGTGCGGCGCTTCCTGGAGCGCGACGCTGCCGGCGGCGCGCTGCTGCTCTGCTTCGACGGGGCCGAACGCGCCGGGGCCGAGACCGTCAACTTCATCCACTACCTCGCCGAGGGCCTACGCGGCTGTCCGGTCCTGATCCTGGTCACGGCCCGGCCGACTCTGTTCCGCCGTCATCCCCAGTGGGGACAGGGCGAGTTCGCCCACAGTCTGATCGACGTCGGCCCGCTGAACCCCGACGAGGCGCAGAGCCTGTTCAACGAGCTGATGCACTGCGAGCAACTGCCGGTCGAGCTGACCGAGGTGGCGCGCGACCGGCTTGGAGGATCGCCGCGCGCGATCGAGGAGCTGACGCGCTACCTGGTCGAGGTCGGGGCGGTCCATCCCGGCACTCAGAGCTGGAGCATCTCGCTCGACCGCCTCGCCAGCCAGACGATCCCACGAACCCATGAGGAGATCCTGCGGGCGCGTCTCCAGGCGTTGTCGCCGGCCGAGAGGAGCTGTCTGGAACAGGCCGCCGCCATCGGCGAGGTGTTCTGGCTCGACGGCGTCGTGACGCTGGTCCGCTGTCCCGCGATGGATGCGGGGGATCCGGACGGCCCGACCCTCGAGGAGATCGCAGACGCGGCGCAGATGACCCGCCCCTATGTCGAGGGGATCCTCGGCAAGTTGAACCGGCGCGGGCTCGTCACGCGATCCCCGGAGAGCACCATCGCCGGCGAACAGGAGTATCACTTCTCCTACCCACCGATCTGGGACCTGGCCTACGAGCTGATCGACCCCGACAAGCGACGGCGCTACCACCGACTGGTGGCCCAGTGGCTCGAGCTGCTGCCGCAGGGACGCAATGCACAGCAGCAGGAGCACGCCGGCCGCCACCTCGAGCGCGCCGGGCTGGGCGTGCTGGCCGCCCCGCGCTTCCGACGCGCCGCCGACGACGCGAGGGCTCGCTACTTCAACGACAAGGCCGTCCGCCTCTACACGCGGGCGCTGGCCTGCCTCGGCGAGGCCGACACCGCCACCCGCATCCACCTGTGGCACGACCTCGGCAGCGTCTACCAGCTCAAGGGCGAGATCGACGCCGCGCTGGACGCTTTCGAGCGCATGCTGCGACTGAGCTGGCTGGTGGCCAGCAAGGCGAAGGGGGCGGTGGCCTTCAACAAGATGGGCCGTGTGTGGCGCCAGAAGGGCAACCTGGACCTGGCGCTGGAGTACCTCGAGCGAGGGCTCGATCTCTTCCGCCAGTCGGGCGACCTCCGAGGGGAGGCGACCAGCCTGGACGATATCGGCCAGGTGCTGTGGATCACCGGGCGCTACGAGGATGCGCTGGACCGCAGCGCCAAGTCGCTGGAGATGCGCCGCCAGCTGGGCGACCGGCGCTCCATCGCCGCCTCTCTGTCGAACATCGGTAGCATCGAGAAGAGCCGCGGGCTGTTCGACGAAGCTGACGCCTGCTTCAGGGAAGCGATGCAGCTCAGGCGCGCGGTCGGCGACCGCTACGGCCACGTCGTCTCGCAGGTCGACCTGGGATCTCTGGCCTTTGCCCGCGGCAACCTGGAGCAGGCCCGGGACACCTGGGAGGATGCGCTGGCGGAGTCGGAGCAGATCGGCGCACTGCCGCTGCAAATGGTGCTGCTCAACCACCTGGGCGAGACCTCCCTGTCCCTGGGCAAGGTCAAGGATGCCCGACAGCGCATCGAGCGTGCCATGGCGCTGGCGACCGAGATGGAGGACCAGCGGGCCTACATCGACATCGCCATCAACCTCTCCGCCGTCGAGCTTCGTGAGGGCAACAACGAGCTCGCGAGGAAATACGCCGAGGAGTGCCTCGACCTGGCCCAGAAGCGCCAGATGCGGCGCAAGATCGGGCGTTCGCGCATGGCGCTGGGAGAGGTCCATGCCGCGACGCTGTTCGACGAGGAGCAGTCCGAGGAAGGCTCCCGGGTGGCCCAGACCTGTTTCCGCAAGGCGGTGCAGGTCTTCCGCGAGCTGGGCAACGAGGTCGAGCTGGCACAGGCGCTGAGACGGTTCGGCGAGTTCCTGGCGGAGCGGGGACGCTCGGACGCCGGGTGTGAGATGCTGGCGGAGGCGGCGGGGATCTTCGAACGCCTGGGCAACCCGGCGGCAGCCGAGGTTCGCCACACCATCGACGAGCTCGCGGCGCCCGCGTCCTGAGGGCCCGGAGCTCAGACCAGCTTCAACGCACGCCGCGCTGCCTGCTGCTCCGCCAGCTTCTTCGAGGGCCCCCTGCCCTGAGCGACCTCTCGCTCCCTGAGGAAGACCGCCACGATGAACAGCTTGGCGTGATCCGGACCCTGCTCCTGCAGCACCTCGTAGCGCGGCATCTCGCGGTGCACCCGCTGGGCGACCTCCTGCAGCCGGGTCTTGTGGTCGCGGTCGAGGTCCCCCTCCACTGCGGCGTCGATCGTCGGCCCCAGCAGTCGTCGGATCGTGTCGTCCGCGCCGGCGAACCCCCCGTCCAGATAGACCGCGCCAACCAGCGCTTCGAACGCATCGGCGAGGATGGACGACTTCCGCCGGCCGCCGCTCTGGTCCTCCCCATGCCCCAGGTTGAGGTAGTCGCCGAGGGCGAGCTCGGCGGCGCAGCGGGCAAGGCTGGCCTCGCTGACCACCATCGCGCGGAGCTTGGTCAGCTCGCCCTCACGCGACCCGGGTAGCAGCTCCATGAGCTGATGGCTGATCGACAGCTCCACCACCGCATCCCCGAGAAACTCGAGCCGCTCGTTGTGCGACTGTTCCAGCTCCGGCAGCTCGTTGGTGTAGGAACGGTGGGTCAGGGCCTGCCGCAGCAGCACGGGGTCGCTGAAGGTGTAGGCCAGCTTGTCGGCGATGGCAGAGACCAGCTCGTCGTCGTCCAGCATCCCCGCCATTGTAGGACATCCCCACATGAGGTTGCCACCCTGGCTCTGCTCCACCCACCCGCCCCACCGGACCACATTTGTCTGCTCCACCCACCCGCCCCACCGGACCACATTTGTCCAGCAACCTCGTCGAAGCTATAGTAAAATGCCGCCTTCCAGAGAGTAGGCTCTCGGCTGTACCAGCGATGACAAACCAGCCAACGCTAGGCAAGTACCACCTGCTCGAGCGGCTCGCGGCCGACGATATCGCCGAGATCTACAAGGTCAAGACGATCGGCATCGCTGGCTTCGAGAAGGTTCAGGTGCTCAAGCGGGTCTTGCCGGGCTGTGCGCAGGACCCGAAGTTCATCCGGGCGTTCATCGACGAGGCCAAGATCGCCTTCTCACTCAATCACCGCAACATCGTACAGGTATTCGAGTTCGGCAAGGTCGATGGAGACCTGTTCCTGGCCATGGAGTACATCCCCGGCGCCAACCTGCACGAGCTCATGCTCGCGGCGCGGCGTCACCGCAACGTCTGCCCCGTGGGGCTCACCTGCTACCTGCTGGGCGAGGTGGCCGCTGGCCTGGAGTATGCGCACCGCAAGACCGACCACTTCGGCCATGATCTGAGCATCGTCCACTGCGACATCAGGCCGCGCAACGTCGCCTGCTCCTTCGAGGGATCGGTCAAGATCCTCGACTTCGGCATATCGCGAGCGGTGTGGCAGCTGGTCGCGAGCCGGGGACTGGTCGGCTGGGATCTGCGCTACCTGGCCCCCGAGCAGCTACGGGGGCATCCGCTAATCCCCCAGTCCGACCTGTTCAGTTTCGGCACCATCCTGTGGGAGCTGCTGACCGGCCTGCCGCTGTTCGACGCAGACACACCGGAGGAGATCCGCGACAACATCCTCGGCAAACCGATCCCGCCCCCCGCGACGATCAACCCCGACGTCCCGGCCCACCTCGACGATCTCACGATGCACTGCCTCGTGCGCGATCCGAACGGACGTATCGCAAGCGCCAGCGACCTGCAGATGGAGCTTCACCGCATCCAGCGCATGCTCGGAGCGGTCATCGGCTCGCGGGCGCTGTCGTCCTACATCGACGACCTGCTCCCCGGGTACAACGACACCCGCGATGTCCGGCAGGAGGGTCCCGAGGAGCTGGCAGCGGCGCCGAACCGTCTGCTCGACCGGCCGCTACGTTCGGATGACCTGGTGGAGGCAGCCGCCGAGCTGGCGCAGCCGCCCAACCCACCTGCCGAGGCGGTGTCCGACTCCAGGGAGGTCTCGTTCGACTCCACCTTCGATCTCGATCTACTGGATCCCCCCATCGCGCGGATGGCGTCCCAGGAGGCCGAGATGGTGGGGGTGCTCAGATCCGGCCGCCACCCCGACGAGGATGTGGCGGTGGCCCGACGCCTCCGACCGGCAAGGGTGCTGTCGGCCATCTCGTCCGACGAGGTCACGGCGGGCCCGGTGATGCTGCAGCGGCCCCGCAGCATCGACGATCCCACCCTCGATCCCGCGATGGAGGAGCCCACCGCCACCGGGCCGGACGAGGAATCGCTGTCGGAGATCTCCATCTCGCAGTTGCTCGAACCGGAGTCGACCGAGGACACGAGCCTCGACGAGCCGGACACCGACACGCGCGGGCCGTTCGCCATCTCCGCCTCGAAGAGCTACCTGGAGGCCGCCCCTGGCCTCAGCACCAGCCCCTCGGACCAGGCGCAGGACCAAGCATCGTCCCAGGCCCAGCCTCTCGGCGAGAAGAAGCGCTTCATCGCCTGCGCCGTGATCTTCAACGGGGCCGAGCCTGCGCTGACCGAGGCCAGGAACCTCGTGGCAGACATCGCCTTCAAGTTCGAGGGGATCATCCACGACGAGCAGCACCACCAGCTGATCGCGCTGTTCGGCCTGCCCACTGCCGACGAGAACGACGTCGTCGCCGCCATCCGTTTTGCCTTCGGCGCACAGGAGGCCGCCAGCGGGCTGGCTCTCGGCGCGAGGGTCGGGATCCGCGCCGGCACGGCACGGATGGGGGGGCTCCCCTCGGAGGAGGGCTACCAGCTGCTGGGCAACACCCTGGTGGAGACCGAGGCGGTGGCCCTCCACACCCAGGTCGGCCAGACATCCATCGCGGGCGTCGCCGCCCGGCTGGCCTCGGTGCACTACGTGCTGCGCGCCGGCCCTCCGCTCCGGCGACACGGCAAGATGATCCGCTGCTATCGTGTCCTCACGCCGCACCTGCGGACGGCCGCCAGGCAGTCAGACTCGGCGGTCCCGTTCGTCGCCCGGGAGGTAGAGCTCAAGGCCCTGCGTTCGGCCTACCGCGAGGCGGTGCTGCGCAGCACGCAGCGCGCGATCCTCGTGGCGGGCGAGCCGGGCATCGGCAAGAGCCGTCTGGTCGATGAGCTGATCGCCCGGCAATCGTCAGAGGCGCAGGTGATCGCCGCCCACGCCACCCCGCACCGGCGCGGCACGCCATACTCCCTGCTGGTTGACCTGATCCGGGCGGCAACCGGCGTGTGGAGCCGCGGCAGCGACCGGGCCAGGACGCGGCTGGTCGACTCGCTGCGCCGTCTGATGGATGGCGAGGACGAGCAACTGCTCGACGCGCTGGTCACGCTGATCGTCCCGCGGGACCAGCCCACATCAGAAGGAGGCTTCAGCCTGCTGGGCATCCACCGGGCGATGCGCAGGCTGCTGGACCGCCTCACATCATCGCGTCCCCTGATCGTGCTGCTCGAGGATCTGCACTGGGTCGACCACGCCAGCGTGGACTGCATCTCACAGCTGGTGGAGCACCCCGAGGAGGCCGCCGGCCCCTGCCTGTTCCTGATGACGATCCGGCCCGACGAGGAGTTGGTGCCGGAGAACCTGTTCTCCAGCGGCAGCTCCTTCCTGATGCTGGAGGAGCTGGACGAGCCGGACCGGCTGCGGCTGATCCAGGAGGAGCTCGGCGAGCGCGGCACCCCGGAGCTCGTGCGCGAGGTCGAGCGCCGCGCGGGAGGCAACCCGTTCTACATCCGCGAGCTCGCCCGGGCGCTGCACGAGCTGAAGGCCTCCGGTCCGACCGAGGTGCCACCGACGGTGCAGGGCGTGGTCTCCGGCCGCGTCGACAGGCTCCCGGGCCCGGTCAAGTCCCTGCTGCAGCACGCGGCGGTGATCGGCCCAACCTTCCGCGAGGGCATCCTGGCGCAGCTGATCAGCCGCAACCCGGCGCGCTCCCTCGGCGTGCTGCGCAACCGCGGCATCATCGTCCCCGGTCTACGCACCGCGGTGCCCAACCCGGTCACCGCCGGCAAGAGCGAGCAGTTCGAGCGGGAGTGGGCCTTCCGCCACGTGCTGATCCAGGAGGTGGTCTACGAGGCGATCAGCAGCCTGGCCCGCCGCGATCTCCACCGGCAGGTGGGAGAAATCATGGCCAAGCGCGTGCGCCGCGGCTCCAACGATCCGCCGGCGGAGGTGGCGCGGCACCTCGAGCTTGGCGGGCTCGGCGAGGATGCGGGGGAGTTCTACCTGCGCGCCGCCAACGAGGCCGCCGCGGCCTTCGCCAGCCGCGAGGCGGTGGCGCTCTACGACCGCGCCCTGGAGCTGTGCGCCGGCAACCCCGAGCGCCAGTATATGATCCACGCCGGTCGGGAGCGGATGCACGCGCAGCTCGGCAAACACGTCGAGCAGGCCGCCGATCTGGAGGCGCTGCGACGCTTGTGTGGCGACAACCCTGCCCGGCTGGCCGACCTGCACAACCGCCAGGCCTTGCACCTGCTGCGCCTGGGGGAGTTCTACCGCGCCCTGGCAGCCGCCGAGCAGGCCGAGGCGGCGGCCCGGGAGGCCGCCATCGAGCTGGCCCGGGGCGAGGCGCTCCAGCTGCGCGGCGAGGCCTACGAGCGGCTCAACGACCACGGCCGGGCCATCGACGCTGTGACCAAGGCGCTCAACATCTTCGAGCAAGAGGACGCGATACCCAACCAGGTACGGGCCCGCATCGGCCTCGGTCGGATCAACCTGGTCCAGGCGCGCTACGACGACGCCTTCGCCCAGTTCGACCCGGCGCTCGAGCTGATCAAGGAGACCGGCGACCGCTGGCACGAGCGCGTGCTGCGCTACAACCTCGCCGTGGTCAACTACTGCCGCGGCGACTTCCAGATGGCGCTCGACGAGGCGCACTACAGCCTCAAGCTGTGTGAGCAGTTCGGCGACCGCGCGAGGGAGGGGGACAACGCGACGGTTGCCGGCATCGTCTACCTCGAGCTCGGACTGCACGCTCTCGCTCGCCGCTACCTCGAGGCGGCGCTGTCGATCCACAAGGACACCGGGTCGCAGTGGAGCGAGGCTGACACCCTGGTCTACATCGGGTTGCTCGAGGCGGCGTCCGGGCGGTTCCAGCGTTCGCTGCGCTTCCTCGATCACGCCAAGCGCATCGCCGAGCGCATCGGCGCCCGCTACATCACGATCAACGCCCGCAACGCGATGGCCTGGGCGCTGTGCGAGCGTGGCACCACCAACGACGCGGTGCGGGCCACCGACGAGGCCACCGAGGCGGCGGAGACGGCGCGCCAGGCCCGCCTGATTGTGGGGGAGATCCCGGGCCTCAGCCGCTCGGCGCGCGCGACCGCGATGCTCGGCAACCTCGACGCGGCCCGCGCCCTGTCACGCCGCGCGGTCGAGCTGCTCGAGGAGCAGCGGATCATCGAGTCTTCCGAGGAGGAGATCTACTACACCCACTACCGCATCCTGGCCACCCTCGAGGATCCGAAGGGGGAGGAGTACCTGGATCGGGCCTACCAGGGGTTCCTGTCCAAGTTCAGCCGGCTGCAGAACCATGAGCATCGGGACTCGTTCTCCGACCAGGTTCCGCTCAACCGGGCGATCCGCCGCGACCACGGCGAGATCATCGGGGAGCCGACGACACAGAGCTGAAGCCACCTGGATGCCAAGATTGACACGGGACACCACGCGCATACCATCGAGGCCGGTCCCATGACAGCACCACCCCCCGCAGCCACGCCCCGTTTGCTCTCGGTCTGGTCCATCTCCCTGGCGACGGCGGGGATCCTGGCGGCGATTAGCCTGGTGGAGCGCCTGTGGTCCCCGCCGGTGGTACCGTCCAAGGGGAGCGTGGCGCCCTACACCATCCGTGCACGCCAGGACGCGGTGTTCGACCTGCACGAGACGGTCGTGGCCGAGGCACGCGAGGCGAAGCAGGCCTATGTGCCGATCTACGACAAGGACAACCAGCTGCTGTTCGACTACCGCGAGCGGATCGTCAAGGCGGCGCTGTCGGAGGCCCCCTCGTTCTGGCGCTGGCTCTCCTCCAGCAGCGCCGAGGCAGGCGACGCCGGTCCCGAGGCAGGGCCGCTGCTCGAGGGCCCTCCCCTGCCGCCCGAGGCCGGCGTGGGCGCGCCCGATGCCGGAGTCGATGCCGGTGTGGCCAGTGTGGATCCGCTGGCCGGGGCCCGGCTGCTGCAGGAACGCAGGCAGGAACTGGAGGCGCTGGTCCGCGGCTGCGTGCGGCTGCTGGTCCCGTTCTACCAGGACGGGGTCGTTGGTGACAGCGAGTTCCCCAAGGAGAAGAGCACGATGCGCATCTTCTCCCAGGGCCGATACGTCTTTCGCGGCGTGGAGGAGCTGCACCGCTTCTCCGACTTGCGGCCCGCCCTGCGGCAGAGCGCCCGACAGTTCTTCTTCAAGACGAACGCGGAGCTGCGAGACCAGGTGATCGAATTCATCCTGCAGCGGCTGCCCCCCAACGTGACCTACGCCCAGGAGAACGAGAAGTTCATCGGTGACATCTCGCAGGTCACGGGGATGAAGGTGGTACTGATCCGACGGGGAGACATCCTGGTCAAGCGCGGCCACGTGGTCGACACCCGGGCCTACTACGCCATCCGGGCCAGCATCCAGGCGGCGAAGGAGACATCCGCGCTCGGCCGGCTGACCTACCGGCTGTTGCTGCTGATCTCGCTCCTGTTCGTGGTCGTGGTGGGGACCCGGGTGTTCTGCCCGAGGACCTTCAACAGCGTCAGGCCCTATCTGCTGGTCTACAGCGGGATGGTGCTGCTGGTCGGGGCGGGAGAGGCTGCGCTGGTCTACCTGCCGACTCACGTCGTGGTCCTGCCGCAGGCGGCCCTGGCCCTGGTGATGGCGGTGGTTCTGGGGCGCGGGCCGGGCATCATCACCGGCCTGGCGGTGCCCGCCGTGCTGGTCGTGACGCAGATCTTCGATCTCTCGACGCTGGCGGTGGCCAGCGCCGGAGGAGTGGCCGCCGCCCTGGCGGTTCGCAAGCGTCGACGAGGATCGGCCCTCGCCGCCGGCGTCCTGGTCGGCCTGGTGCAGGCAGTGGCGTTCGAGGCCTGCCGTGTGATCGAGGGACGGCCGCAGGTCTCCGAGGAGCTGTGGAGCGCGGCGGCGGCCTTCGGCGGCGGTCTGCTCGCAGGGGTCGGCGCGCTGATCTGCACGCCGATCGTGGAGTGGCTGATGGGGCGGAGCTCGAGAGGCAAGCTGAAGGTGCTGACCGACTTCGACCACGCGCTCGTGCGGGAGCTGAGGGAGCAGGCGCCCGGCACGTTCGCCCACACGGTGAACCTGATCAACATGGTCGAGATGGCCACCGACGCCGTGGGCGGTGACCGGCTGCTGGCTCGGGCGGGGACGCTGTTCCACGATGTGGGCAAGATGGTCGAGCCGCAGTACTTCATCGAGAACCAGGGGCAGGGACCCAACGTCCACGACAGTCTGACGCCCGAGCAGAGCGCCCGCGCCATCCTGGCGCACATCCCGGAAGGGCTCAAGATCGCCCGCAAGCACAGGCTGCCCCCCGACGTGGTCGCCTTCATCCCCGAGCACCACGGCACGACCTCGATGGCCTTCTTCCTGGCTCGGGCGCAAGAGCAGGGCGCACAAGAGCAGGGCGCAGAGGTACAGGCCGATCTGTTCCACTACCCTGGACCCAAGCCTCGCTCGATCGAGACCGCGATCCTGATGGTCGCCGACTCGGTGGAGGCGGCATCGCGCACGCTGCCCAGCCCGACCGAGGAGGCGCTCGGCGCCCTGGTCGACCGCATCGTGCTGAAGAAGTTCGAGGAGCAGCAGTTCGACGAGTGCAGCATCACGCAGGGAGACCTGCGCCGGATCAAGACCGCGTTCGTGGCCTACCTCAAGGGGGCGCTCCACCGCCGGGTGGAGTACCCGTCACAGAAAGCGCAGGACGGCGGACAACCTGGCGCAGAGCAGTCGGGGCCGGGCATGGACCGGAGCGCGCCGAACGGAGTGGGCGCGCCCGACTGAGCCACACAAGATGGCGACGTAGCAACGAAAACTCCCCTGTTTGAGCCAGACGCGGTAGCATGGCCCCGTCACTGGTTTGTGTCCGTTCGCGGCCACGCTAATATCCCTACTGACGAGTCAACGCATCGGTGGGCAAGAACGCTCAAATCAAACAGTTGATCGAGGCGGTGCAGCGACACCCGGGGTCCCCCGCTTTTGCCCTGCTCGCCGAGCACTACCTCGAGCAGGGAAAGACCGGCGACGCGCTACAGGTGTGCCAGGAGGGCTTCTCTGCCAACCCTGGCTACGAGCGAGGGGCGGTGGTCTACCTCACCGCCCTGCGCCGTAAGGGAGACAGCAGGACCGCTGGCGAGGTGTTCGGCAAGGCGGTGGCGTACCTGCCGCGGTCATCCCGGCTCCGCCTACAGTGGGCCATGCTCCTGGCGGAGGCGGGCCGCGACCAGGAGGCTCGACGCTTCGCCCGTGAGGCTCTCAACCTCGATCCGCTCAACCGGGAAGCGCGCGCGATGATCGCCACGCTGGGCGAGGCGGCGACCCCGTTGGGGGGCACGAAGGAGTACGTCTCCCCGCAGGCTGATCCCACCGCCGATCTGGAACACGAGATCGACCAACTGTTCGACGACTCAGACAAGGACAAGCACGGCACCGACCACGGTGAGGAGATCGAGGAGGAGATCGAGGAGATCGAGGAGATCGAGGAGATCGAGGAGGACGGGCTGTCGCGTCAGGCCCGGTCTCAACGGGCCGCCGCGATCCGGCCGCGGATCCGTCCCATCGGGCAGCGGACGACCCCACACGCCCTGTTCGACCTGACGCCAGGGCCGCTGATGGAAGACTCGCGCCATGCGAGCCCACGGGCGCTCCACGGTTCCCCGTTCGACATCACGCCGATGCCGCTACCCCAGAAGCCGAGCGACAGCCCCCAGCCGGAGGTCGTGATCCCGGCCACAGAGGATCCATCGCAAGCGCCGCCGCCCGCCGAGGAGCCGACGGAGGAGCTGAGCCCAATCGTCACGGCCGAGGAATTGCGCAGCTCCATCCCGCAGCGCCCCGCAGGGGCGCGAGGAACGCAATTGCTCGCCGACCTGCCTCGCAGGCGACATCGCTGGCTCTGGATCACCGTCGCCCTGGTGCTGCTCGCGGGGGGCGCCGGCGGCGGCTATCTGTTCTATCGAAGGGTGCAGGACCGGCGGATCGCCGAGGCAGTGGCCCGGGCGCTGGAGGCCACCCGTCCCGACCTCCTCCCGGGATACCACTCCGCCAAGAAGATGCTCTCGGACCAGCTCAGGCAGCATCCGGACGACTTTCGCGTACGGGCTGGGATGGCGCTGGTCAGTGCCCACCTGCTGGCTCGATTCGGCGGCGACCGCAGCCTGCAGGCCCAATCGCGTCAGCTGCTCGCCAGGCCAGGCACGGACCCGCGGGCCAGGACGCTGGCCCTGGTGGCCGCAGCCCTGCTTGCGCTCGCGGACGGCCAGGTCGCCCAGGCCCGCCAGCACCTCTCGAGGACAACGGCCGGCAGCGACAACTGGCAGCTCCTGCTGGCCCGAATGCTGTGCGAGGAGCCCGGCCAGCGGCTGTCCCTGGCCGAGCGGGTGGTGCAAGGCCGCACCGAGCCGGCTCTGTTGCTGGAGGCCGCCACTCTCCTGCGCTGGAGCCGCCAGCTGGACCGGAGCCGTCAGGCCATCGCGAAGGGGCTGAAGGCCAGCCCAAGTCACCCGGGGCTGCGGATCCAGCAGGCTCTGCTGGATCTCGACAGTGGTCAGTCGGTGCCCGAAGGCACCGTCGCCGAGCTGAGACGCGCGGCGGGCGCCATCCCCCGATATCGAATCGGAGTGGCGCTGCTCCAGGCCCGCATCCTGGAGGCGCGAGGCCAGCGCGCGGAGGCTGCCCGTGCCGCCGAGCAGGCGCTGCAGCCGGCTCCGCGCGATCCGGAGGGCGGGATGACCCTCGCCAGGTTGCTCCTCGGTCCGGGGGGGGACACGAGCCGTGCCCTCGGCCTGCTGGAGCACCACGCCGCCGTCATGTCGGGCTTCGACCCGCTGGCGCCGGTTTGGCTGGTGCAGGCGCTGCTCGCCATGGGACGCCCCCACGAGGCGAGGGCGCTTCTGGGAGAGCTGTCACCCGGCAAAGACCCGCGCGCGCCGCGGGTGGAGGAGCTGAGGGTTCGGTGCGCACACCTCTCGGATGACATGGAGGGGCTGAAGCAGGTCTGCAGCCGCCCCGCCGGCTTCCGCGCCCGCCTGGCATGCATCGAGGCAGAGCTGGAGCGCTTAAACCTGGCCCACACCGATCAGCTGATGCGCGGGATCACGGGACATCGGCAGGCGATGACCTACATCAACGGCCTCCGCGCGTTGGTCCAGGGCGACACCGGCAGCGCGGTGAAGCTGCTGTCGAGGGTCGACGGCAAGGACCTTCCCGACCCCGTGGCCCCGAGCCTGGCGCTTGCCGCTGCACACACCCGCCAGGCGGAGTCACGAGCCGCGGTGGAGATTTTGCGCAAGGCCGTGACCCGGGACGCCAGCTCGGTTCGCAGCCGTCTGGCGCTCGCCACGGCGCTGGTGGCCGCTGGCCACGACTCCGAGGCCCAGGCGCTGCTCGAGGAGGTCCTGTACGCAAAGCCGACGCAGCCCTCGGTCCTGGCCCACGCGGGCCAGGCGTTCCTCTCGCTCGGTCTATCCTCCAAGGCGCTCAAGCTGATCCAGCACGGCATCAAGTACAACCCCGCCTCCGCGCCGATCCAGGTCCTGGCCGGGCGCGTGGCCGCTGCCAACCAGCGCTGGCCCGAGGCGCGCGCCATGTTCGCCAAGGTGCTGAAGCAGGAGCCCAACAACCCCGAGGCCCTGGTGGAGCTCGGGCGGCTCGAGGCGGCCGCAGGCGAACGAGCCAGGGCGCGTAAGCACTTCGCCCGGGCCCTGGAGCTACGTCCGCGGGACCCTGACCTCCTTCTGCTGCTGAGCCGGGTGCAGGCCCAGTCGGGCGATTTCCGGGGCGCCCTGACCCAGGGCATGAAGGCGATCAGGCTGCTCCGGGAGACCAACCAGACTCACCGATCAAACGAGGCGCTGGTGGAGCTGGGCCGGAACCTGCGGCAGAAGGACCGCTGGGCCCAGGCCCGGGCCGAGGAGTTGCTGTTCGAGGCGACCAAGGCCAAGGGCGCCCCCGTCAGCGCCTTCCTCGAGCTGGGTCTGCTGTACCAGGCGCGCCACGACCAGAACCGCGCCATCTGGTGTTTTCGGCAGGTGATCGATCGGGACGCAACCTACGCCGATGGCTACCTGCGCCTCGGCCTGGCGCTGATGCGCAAGCCGCGGCTGAAGGCCAAGGCTCGCAAGGCGCTCAGGCAGTATCTGAAGCTGCGTCCCAGGGGCCAGGAGTCGACACGGGTCAAGGGCCTGCTGAAGCGTATGCGTTGAAGGAACACGGACCAACAGGGATTGCACCATCCCCCTGGATCCGGTAGCATCTTTCCTATACTGCCTGAGTAGATACTGTTAACTGGCTAACAACTCAGCCGCCGGGCCAGGTACGTACCAAGATTGAACCCATGGAAATGAACTACAACAGCGCCTCTCCGGCTGGTGCTGCCGCACCAGGCGCACAGCATCTCCAGCCCGGTGCGGTGGTCGCCTCGCGTTTTCAGGTGGAGGCACTGCTCGGCACCGGGGGACTGGGGCAGCTCTACCGTGCGCAGGACCTCGAGTCGCACAAGCCCGTCGCGTTGCGTCTTGTGGCCGACGATGTGTGCCACGACCCAACCGTGGTCGATCGGCTGCGTGAGCAAGTGAAGGCGGCCTCGGCCCTGCAACACAAGAACATCTCCTCGGTGTTCGGCATGGGGAAGGAAGGGGATCTGCGTTTCATCGCGATGGAGTTCGTCGAGGGACGCAGCCTGCGTCACCTGATCGAGAAGAAGCGCTCCGCGCAGAAGACCTTCTCCCTCAAGGGCGCATACAACGTGATCGCCCATGTCTGCAACGCCCTGACCGATGCCCATCGCACGATGGTGCATGGTTTGCTGGGGCCCGGAGTGGTGCTCATCAACCAGGTCGGACGAATCAAGGTCTGCGAGTTCGGCGTGGTTCGTGCCCTGCCGCCGGGCACCAGCAGCCTCAACCGCCTCGGAGACATCTACTGCATCGCGCCGGAGATGGAGCACGACCCCGCTGGCGCCACTCCCGCAGCAGACATCTTCAGCCTCGGGATCATCCTGTTCGAGCTGCTCACCGGTCAGCCGCCGCGGTCGATCGAGATGGTGCCGTCCCAGGTGATGCCGGGGCTCGGGCCGGACATCGACCAGGTAGTGGGACGTTGCCTGCAGCTGGACCCGTCGCTGAGGTATCAGGAGGCGCGCGAGCTGAAGGCCGTGTTCTACGCTGCCATGCAGGCGGCCGAGAGCAACCTCGATGAATCGGGTGCAGTGGTGGCGATGGCCGGTCCCCCTGCCGCCGAATCCGCGCCTCCCGTCACGGCTCGGCCGCCAGCGGCCGCCGTCCAGCCTCCCGCGCCGGCTCCGGCCGCTCCTCGAGCGCAGGTGATTCAACCCATGCAGCCGGCGGCCCTGCCAGCCGTCCAGGCGCCGGTCCAGAAACACGTGGACATCCAGGAGCTGCTGGCCGACGTGGGCGAGGACCAGACCGAGAAGTGGCTGATCCAGAAAGACCGCCTCGACTTCGGGCCCTTCGCCCTCGGCGACCTCAAGCAGCAGCTGTTCAAGCAGGAGTTCACCGGTGACGACATCGTTGTCGATCAGGAGACCGGTGAGCGCAGCCGCATCCGCAACCACCCGGCGCTGAGGGACTTCATCGTTCAGCTCGAGCGACACTTCGAGTCGCAACGGATGAACCAGGCAGAGGTCGACCGCCGGCAGCAGGACCGCCGACGTCGAGCGATCCTCATCGGGGTGATAACGGGGTCCCTGGCCGTCCTCGGTGCGGGAGGCGGAGTGGCCGCATACTACCTCACGCGGGAACCGGAGACGCGGGAACGCATCGTGTACCGCGAACGAGACAACCTGGGGGCGTTGCTCAAGGGGATCGACATCACGTGGAAAGCCGAGCCCGTGGAGCAGGCCAAGAAACGCAAGCACCTGCGCCGGCATCGCCGGAAGGTCAAGAAGGGTCCGGGCGGCGAGGACGTGACCTACCTCGGGGACGCGACCAAGGAGGGCGGCGACGCGCTGCTGTCGCAGTCGGTGGTCCGGAAGGTCATGGCCGACAACTTCAGCAAGCTCAAGGGCTGCGTGATGCAGGCCGCACGCCGTGACCCTTCCTTGCGACAGGTCGTCATCGACTTCGGCGTCCGCGGCAGCGGGAGCGTGAGCTCGGTCAAGGTCAACGGCAAGCCCTCGGGGCCCTTCGCCAGCTGCATCTTCGCCAGGATGAAGTCGATCAGGTTCCCCGCCTTCGACGGCCAGCTGACACGGGCTATCTTCTCGATGAACCTGCAGTACTAGGAGCGTTCGGGAAGACTCAAAAGGAAGGAGACTTGGATCGTTTGGAGGTCTTGTGCATTGAGCTTTCCCAAACGCTCCTAGGGTGAAGTGAGCCGCCAGCGGTTCACTTCACTGAGGTTGTTTCGCCCGTCGGCCCCGTGGGCCCCCGGGCTGGGGCCGAGGGCCGCACCCGCGTCCCTCGGAATGATCAGCGTTCGGCAGAAATGCCGAACGCTGCTAGGAGCGATCGGGAGCCATCGTGTACTCCCAGAGGAAGAGGGCAGGCAGAGGGGCTTCATTGCTGCTGGGCCTGGCCTTCGGCCTGCTGCTGCTCGCGGCCAACTCTGCGGACCTGTTCATCGCCCGCCCCCTCGCCGCCGGGCAGTCGCTGATGTTCACGCTGAGAGTGCCCGGGATAGGCGTGTATCAGGACACCATCGAGTCGGGGGGGGCCACCTATCAGTACGTCCGGAAGATCTTCCCCCGGGGCAGCGCCCTCACGCCGGAGCAGCTCCGGCTGGTCCAGGCCGTGGAGGAGACGCGGCGCCCGCCCCGGCCCACCCTCCTGCTCGGGTTCGGCCTGGTCTTCACCCTCGTGCTGTTCCTCTTCAGCCGCTACTCGAGCTCCGACGGCAAGGCGGGCGAGCTGAGGACACAGGTGGTGCTCGTGACCTACCTCGGTTTGTTCGCGGTCGCGTGCAAGGCGTTCCTGTTGCTGACCCCCTACAGCGCCATGTGGCTCCCCCTGGCCCTGGTCGTGGCCCCCATCGCCCTCCACCTCGGCTGGAGAACCGCGACCCTGGCCGCGGTCGCGGGTGCGGTCCTCCTCAGCTTCCACACCGGCATCGACCTGGCCCTGCTCTTCGTGCTTCTCGGACAGGGGCTCAGTGTAGCAGCGCTGGCCGGGCTGCCCACCAGGCCCCGCGGCGTCTGGGCCGGGCTCGGCGCCTGCGCCGGCGGGGGAATGGCCTACCTGACATCGAGCCTGCTGCTCCAGCAGCCGCTGCTGGCGGGCAGCACCCCGCCACTCGACCAGGGGCTGGTCGCCGCGCTGGCTGCCGGCCCCGCTGGCGCGATCCTCGCCCTGCCCATCCGGCCGCTGCTCGGCTTTGCCCTCGGCATCGTTTCCAGGGGCAAGCTGCACACGATGGCAAACCTCGACGCGCCGCTGCTCAAGCAGCTGGCGTCAAAGGCTCCCGGTACCTGGGCCCATAGCATGTCGATGGCCAACATGGCGGAGATGGCAGCCAACGCCATCGGTGCCGATGCGTTGCTGGTCAGGGTTGGGGCGTACTACCACGACCTGGGCAAGGCTGCTCAACCTCGATACTTCATCGAAAACCAGGATGGATCCGACAACCCCCACGACGAGCTGGCGCCGGAGGTCTCGGCCGACGCGATCTTCAGCCATGTCACCGAAGGCGTGAAGGCGGCGCACAAACACAAGCTCCCCCGGCAGGTCATCGATTTCATCTACTCACATCACGGCCAGGCAGTCCTGGAGTTCTTCTGGCACAAGAACCAGCAATCGAAGAACCCCAGACAGCTGGCCGAGGATGACTTCCGCTATCCGGGCTACCCTCCGCGGACACGAGAATCCGCGATACTGTCGCTGTGCGACGCGGTCGAGGCGGCCTCCCGGACCCTCGAGGATCCATCTACCGAGGCGATCCGAAAGCTGGTGTGGCAGATCGCGCTTGGCAAGCTGGACCAGGGTCACTTCGACCAGTCGGGCCTCACGCTGGCCGAGCTGAACAAGGTGATGGATTCGCTGGTGGAGACCCTGCGCAGCTCCCGCCACGGCCGCATCCGATACCCCTGGCAGGACGACAGCTCCCCGTCCGCCGCGGCCCCGGCGCCCGGGTCGCCGGCCTGGGCCGCGTCGGCCGAAGAGGGAAGAGAGCGGGTCCGCACGCGCCCGCTGGGGATGCGCAACGACAAGGAATGAGCTGGGGAGCGGTTGTGGCCCGCCTCCGATATCATCTCCCCGGTGCCCGCTGATGGGTACATCAGGCAACCCGATCCGTACTACGTCTGTGCGTGCCGGCCAACACCGTGGGTCCATGCCCCACACACGGGGATGTGTTAGGCTTCTCGGGCTGATGCGAACGATCTTGCCCATCTTGGTTGCGGTATCCCTCCTGCTCCGCGGGCAGGCGTCTGCGCTGGACTGGGCCGGGAAGGTGCAGAAGGACATCCGGGATCTCAAGCACTCCGACGTGCAGGTTCGATTGCGTGCTCTCGACCGACTCGGGCAATATCGCGATCGTGAAGTGATCCCTCTGATCCTCAAGGCGCTCGAGGATCCGGACCCCAAGGTACAGCACGCCGCAGCCTCGCTGGCCGGAGAACGTGGCTTGCGGCAGGCGGTCCCGGCGTTGTTGCGGTGGCTCTCGCACTGGGATGCCACCAACCGTCTGTCGGCCGCCGAGAACCTGGGGCGGATCGGCGACAACCGGGCAGTCAAGAACCTGGTACGAGCTCTGGTGGATCCCGATCTCAAGGTGCGGATGGAGGTGATCCGGGCGCTGGGTCGTCTGAACACCCCCAACCGCGACGCAGTGATCCCGCTGCTGGGCCGGCTCGGCGACACCAACGCCAAGGTCCGCAAGGCGGCCGTACAGGTGCTTGCTGGCAAACGGGACCACCGCGCCGTGATCCCCCTGATGGGCCGTCTCGAGGACTCTGCCAGGGAGGTGCGGATAGCCGCCGTCGTTGCGCTGGGCGAGCTGGGCGATGCCAAGGCCGGTCCGTCGCTGGTCCGGCTGCTCCGCGACCCGCGCCCGGATGTCGCGTCAGCCGCGATCAGAACGCTGGGGAAGCTGCGCTTCGAGGGGGCAACGGAGCCTCTCGTCGACCTGTTCAAGAGTGGAGCCTCCCGCCATCGAGACGAGGCCGCCTCGGCGCTGGCCAACCTCGGAACCGACCTCGCCATACGGGCCCTCGTTGCCGGACTGACCAGCCCCAGCCTCCGGCCGGCGGCCCGCTCCGCGCTGGTTGACGCGGGACCCAGGGCACAGGATCTGATCGTCGAGCTGCTGCAGGACCCCCGAACAGAGCGCGCCGTCGGCGTCGCGGCGGTGGAGATTGCCCGGGATGCCCGTCTCAGGCAGGCGGTCCCCGTGATCGTCGAGCAGATCCGCGTGGGGAAGCTCCCGCTGCTGCTGCTGATCCAGACGCTGGGCAAGATCTCCGATGCCAGAGCCCAGCGGCCGCTGCTGGATCTGCTGGCCCACCCCAACCTGGAAGCCCGCGCGGCGGCGCTGATCGGCCTGGACCGCATCATCGACGAGCGCGCTGCAGCACCCCTCGTCCGGCTGCTGGACGACCAGAACCGCAACCTGCGTATCAGGGTCATCGGGTACCTCGGCCGTCTCGCGTCGCGGCTCGCCACGCCGAGGCTGCTGGCCCTGGCCAGGGGGACCGACCGTGCGGTGGCGAGGGCCGCGGTGGCGGCGCTCGCCCGTGCTCGCGATCCACGGGCCAGCCCTACGCTGGTCGACCTGCTGGGACACCGCGACCGGACGATCCGCCGCCAGGCCTCCCAGGCCCTGGCCCGGATCGCAAGCCGTGGCTCCGTCGATCCTCTGCTCGAGCTCTGCAGGGACTCACTCGCCGCGATACGTGTGGTCTGCCTGCAGGCGATCGGCGGCGTGATGCGGGGCAAGACCGACGACAAGGTGTTCGCGCTGGTGAAAGAGATGAGTTCCGGGACGGACCACTCGGTGTTCCTGGCCGCAACAGACGCCATGGCTGCCATGCGGGACCCGCGGATCCCGACGCTGCTGATCCAGCGCTATCACTCGCTCGAGCCGCCTCTGCAGCGCAAGGTGGTCGAGATCATCGGCAACGACCCTTCCTACGCCGGCACTTCGTTCCCCTTCCTGTTGCAGCGCCTCGGCGAGGCACAGCCCGAGCTGCGAAGCGCGGCGGCCTGGTCCATCGGCAAGCTGGGGCTCCGCGGCACCATCGCGCCGCGGCTGATGAACGCAACCCGGGACCCGAGCTGGATGGTGAGGGTCAACGCGGTGGCCGCGCTGGCCCGCCTGCGGCAGGTGAAGAACCAGTCCCTGTTCCGTGTGCTCGCCAGCGACCCGGTGGCCTATGTTCGCGCCAACGCGGTGCTTGCCCTCGGTTTGTCTGCTCCCCCCACCCGCCCCACCGGACCACATGTGTCTACTCCGGCTGCCCGCCGCCCCACCGGACAACATCTGTTTGCTCCGCCCGCCCGCCCCACCGGACCGCGATCGACCCGCGATCCCGGCAACACGCGGCTGCTGATGGAGCGGTTGCTGGGCGACCGGAGTCCCTGGGTGCGAATCAACGCCCTGAGAGCCCTGCGGCAGCTGTCTGCTCCGCCCACGAGGAAGCAGCTGCGCGCACCTGACGGGCGTCGGTGGAATGACGTGACAGCGCTGACCAGGAGCGTCCTGAAGGAGGATGTGGACCAGCGCGTGCGTCAGGTGGCGAAACGGCTGCTCGAGCCCAACGAGCCCGACGAGGGCGGCTGGATCGGGCTCTACCTCCTAGACCCGGCCAGACGTCCCCTGCGCTCATCGCCGGTGCTCCTTGTCACACCCAGCGGCCTGGTACGCGCCGCTGTGAGCGATGGCCGCGGTGAGCTCTGGGAGGAGAACACGACAGACGGCTACTGCTACTCCGAGCTCCCGCCCCCCATGTTGAAACCCTCAGAAAACTGAGGTTTACGCCCGGTCGGTTGTGAATATTCCGTCAGATAGTCCATGTCAACGAAGTTGACATGGTGTCGAGAAATGAACATCCAGCCACCCTTCGTGTCTTCTCAATCAACCTCACGATTCAACAAACTTGCCCTTGGTGACTGTGACCATCGTGTCACGGTTGTTGTGTCAGCGGCACGGGGGTGTGGTGTGGCTCCTGCTAGTTTCCGTAGAGTTAGGGCCATGAAATCACTGGCATGCCCTTTGCTTGATTCCACCACATGGCTCCATCCAAACGGCTCAGTTTCGAGCGTGAGGCCCTGGGACACCTGGGGGAGCTCTACACGACAGCCCTGCGCTACTCTCACAACGAAAAGGACGCTGAGGATCTCGTGCAGGAGACCCTGCTCAGAGCGTATGCCGCGTGGGAGCAGTTCGAGGAGGGGACCAACTGTCGAGCCTGGCTCTTTCGCATCCTCACCAACAACTTCATCAACGAATACCGTCGATCCCACAGAGAGCGTCGGTGGCTCGCCCGCATCGACCCCCTGGTGTCTCCAATCAGGCGTCGCGCGGCGTGGGACCCCGAAGGCGTGCTGCACGAGAAGCTGCTGGGTGATGAGGTGGTGGCAGCCCTGGCGACCCTTCCGGACGATTTCAAGCAGGTCGTGGTGCTGGCCGACCTGCAGGGCCTGAGCTATCGCGAGATCGCGCTACGGATGGAGTGTCCCCTCGGCACGGTGATGTCCCGCCTACACCGGGCCCGACGGATTCTGGGTCAACAGCTGCTCGACTACGCCCGGGCTCAGGGTATCTGCCGGTCGGTGGCTGCCGCCGCCTGACCTACTCCCACTGCTTCAGGACTCTGCCCATCTCCGCGAGCAGGTCCGACGCCAGCAGCCCCCGCTGGCCGTTTCGCTCCGCCGCCAGATCACCCGCCATGCCGTGGACGAACACACCCAGACAGAGCGAGTCGACCGGGTCGTGACCCTGAGCCAGGAATCCACCGATCATCCCGGTCAGCACGTCGCCGGTACCTCCGCTGCCCATCCCCGAGTTCCCGGTTGGGTTGATGAAGACGCGGCCATCCGGTGCGGCGATGATGGTGCGCTCTCCCTTGAGGGCGAGGTAGACATCGTGGGTCTGGGCGAAATCGGTGGCGGCTCCGACGCGATCCGCCTGGATCTGCCCCACCGTCCGCCCGGACAGCCGGGACATCTCTCCGGGGTGGGGCGTCAGCAGCACCGGGACCGTGGCGGCCCGCAGGCAGTCGAGCTCCCCGGCCAGCTCGTTGAGCCCATCCGCGTCGACCACGATCGGGACAGTCGACTCCCGCACCAGGCGACAGATGAAGTCCTGCATGCCCTGCCCCCGGGGAATGCCGGGCCCGATCGCCACCGCCGCCTTTCCTTCCATCAGCTGCAGGCAGTGCGCGAACGCAGCGTCGCCCCCGTCGAGCACCACTGAATCGGGGACCAGCGGCGCGAGCATCACCTCCCGCGTCTTGGCCTCCATCGCCCGCATCGCCGCGGGGGGGCTCGCCACTGTCACCAGGCCCACGCCGCAGTGGAGCGAGGCCTCGCCGCACAGCACAGCCGCCCCGGTCTTGCCCGGCGATCCCGCAACGACGAGCAGATGGCCGTAGGTCCCCTTGTGGCCCCAGCGCGGCCTGTGCATCAACCACCTGCCGATCATCTTCGGCTCGAGCAGCTCGGCGGCGAACTCCCTGTCGCTGGTGGCGGCGGCAGGGATGCCGATGTCCACCACGTGGAGCTGACCGACCCTGTCCACCCCGGGGTGAGTCACCAGCCCGACCTTGGGAAGGCCGAAGGTGACCGTGTGGTCCGCGTCAAACGCCACGCCCATCACCGCGCCGTTGTCGGCGTTCAGCCCCGAGGGGATGTCCACAGCGACCTTCAAGCCGGACGCGCGGTTGGCGCGCTCCAGCACCTGGCGGTAGTGTCCCCGGACCTCGCTGTTCAAGCCGGTCCCGAGCAACGCGTCCACCACCACCGACGCATGAACCAGCGACGACTCGGCTCGCTCGAGGTCCTCCTCGGTCTGGAGCGGCAACAGATCTGCGCCCATTCGCTCGAGGATCTTCAGGTTCACCAGAGCGTCGCCGCCGATCCTGTCACGCGCCGCGACCAGAAAGACCTGCACGCGATAGCCATGGCCGACCAGGTGTCGCGCCACCACATACCCATCTCCCCCGTTGTTGCCGCTGCCGCACAGCACCACCACGCGCTGGCCATCCGGCTGACGCAGGCGGGTCACGACGTCGACCACGCCCCGGCCCGCGACCTCCATCAGCACCACCGACGGCACCCCGAAGTCCTCGATGGTGATCCTGTCCAGCTCTCGCATCTGGGCAGCGGTGCATACGAGCATGGTGCTACTCCCTTCTGGTCAAACACGATCATATTCCCTGGGCGGACGGACGCTGCGCGAAGCTCACGAAAAAAACTGTGCAGGGCTCGGCGCTCGGGGGACCTGCCGCGCCGCCCACACGTCGGGGTGATCTGGGCTTGGGAGGGCGGCCTTGGCTGCTTCGCGCAACGCCCGTCCGCCGCCGACGCTGATGCGGGCAGGAGCCGCGCAGAGCAGCCAAGCGGCCCACCACGGCACAGTCCACCCCGACGTCTCGCGCCGCGCGGCATGCCGCCCCCACCGCACAGACCACCCGGTCTTCCTTTTGGGCTCTGTGCGGCTCTTGCCCGCTGGCGACATTTGTCACGCATCTCTGTTCCACAGGAACATCTGTCTAGTCCCGGATCAGCTCGATCATGTCCCTGACCGCCCGATCCAGCCCGACGAACACCGCCCGGGAGATGATCGCGTGCCCGATGTTGAGCTCCTCGACCTCGGGGATCATGGCCACCGGCCTGACGTTGGGATAGTCCAGGCCGTGGCCGGCAGCGACCCTCAGCCCCATGTCCGAGGCCAGCGCGGCGCTCTGCTGCAGGCGCGTCAGCTCGCGCTCGACCTGGCCTCGAGATGCGGCGCAGTAGTCCCCGGTGTGGAGCTCGACCATCGTCGGCCGCAGCCGCGCACATGCCTCGACCACCTCACGCTCGGCATCGATGAACAGGCTGACATGGATGCCGCCGTCACGTAGCCTGCGTATCGCCTCTGCCAGTCCGGGTGCCCTGGGGTCCAGACCTCCCTCCGTCGTGCGCTCCTCCCGATGCTCTGGCACGAGCGTCACGATGTCGGGCCTCAGCTCGAGAGCGATGCCGATCATCTCATCCGTCGCTGCCATCTCCATGTTGAGCACGGTCCGCACCGACTGGCGCAGCAGACGGAGGTCGCGGTCGACGATGTGCCGCCGGTCCTCGCGCAGGTGCGCGGTGATCCCCTGCGCCCCGGCGAGCTCGACCACCGCTGCCGCCCACACCGGATCGGGATAGCTCGTGCCCCGGGCCTGACGCAGGGTCGCGACATGGTCGATGTTCACATGAAGATTCACACAAGCACGGGTCATCTCCGTTCTCCTTGCTCGTTCAACCGACAGGCAGATCACGCGAGCTGTTGGCAGGCCCGCTGCAGCTCGGCGGCGATCTCATCGGCCAGAGTGCGGATCACGTCCTCCGACGGCCCCTCGACCATGACTCTCGCCTTTGGCTCGGTCCCGGAGTAGCGCACCAGGACCCGGCCCTCGCTGCCCAGCTTCGTCTCCGCCTGCCGGATCAACGCCGTCACCGACTCGAGCTGCTCCAGCGGCCGCCGCTCGGCCACCTTCACGTTAACCAGCACCTGGGGGTAGCGCATCATGACCTGTGCCAGCTCGCTCACCGGCTTGCCCTCCCGGACCATGGCCGACAGGATGCGCAGGGCGCCCACCACACCATCGCCGGTGGTCATGTAGTCCAGGAAGACCAGGTGCCCCGACTGCTCCCCACCGACGTTGTAGCCCCCCCGGCGCATCTCCTCGACCACGTAGCGATCCCCCACGGCCGTGCGCACGATCTTGCCGCCGGCGGAGGTGATGCACCGCTCCAGCCCCAGGTTGCTCATCACCGTAACCACCAGGGTGCCGTGGTTCAGGGTCTTTTGCCGCAGCATCCGCGTGCCGATGATCGCCATCACGGCGTCTCCGTCCACCACCTGCCCCTTCTCGTCGACGATGATCACCCGGTCGGCGTCACCGTCCAGCGCGATGCCCAGGTGCGCCTCCTGCCGCAGCACCTCCTGCTGGACCTGTTGGGGGTGCAGCGCGCCGCATCCGTCGTTGATGTTCCTGCCGTCCGGGTGGACGTTGAGCGGGTAGACCTTGGCCCCCAGCTCCTCGAACACAGCGGGGGCAGACTTGTAGGCCGCGCCGTTGGCGCAGTCCACCACAAGCCGCAGCCCCTCGAGGGAGAGCTCGCGCGGGTAGGTGCTCTTGAGGAAGGCGACGTAGCGTCCTCGGGCGTCCTCGATCCGGGTTGTCCGTCCCATCTTCTCGGGCTTGGCCAGCGAGGCTGCGAGCTCGTCCGACTCCAGCAGGCGCTCCAGCTCGGCCTCGGTCTCGTCCGGCAGCTTGAAGCCGTCCCCGGCGAAGACCTTGATCCCGTTGTCGGTGTAGGGGTTGTGGCTGGCGCTGATCACGACACCCGCATCCGCGCGCATGCTCGAGGCGATGTGGGCGATGCCGGGCGTCGGCAACGGGCCGCAGAGCCAGCAATCGGCGCCCACCGAGATGATCCCCGAGGCCAGCGCGGTCTCGAACATGTAACAGGAAAGGCGGGTGTCCTTGCCGACCACGATGCGGCCGGGACGCCCCTTGTAGCTGAACAGGTAGGCCACCGCGCGTCCCAGGCAGAGTGCCATCTCCGCCGTCATCGGCGGCTCGTTGGCCACGCCCCGGACCCCGTCGGTACCAAACAGGTTTCTCTCTCCCATTGTCACCTGGCCTTTCCGACAGCAACGATCCCTGTCCTCTGCCCGGCTGTCAAGGAGGGGTCAGCAGCGGTTGGCTTGTAGGCGCCGCGGCAGGCTGGCTCGCGGGGGAGAGGCTCGCGTCGGGACGCACCATCGGCGGCGTCCGTCTGCGCTGGACCCCGATGTCGGCGGGGACCGCCACCTGTGCCCTGGGCCGTCGGGCCCGCGGCTTGACGTGGTTGGACCGCTCCACGGGTCGAACCAGGACGTAGAGCAGCACCGCCAGCGCGAGCGAGAGCAGCTTGAGGGGGAAGTTGCGGAACATGACCTGACGCAGCCAGCCGCTCATGTCGGTTGCCCCGCCTTGTCCCGCGGTTTCTCGTCGGGGACCTGCAGCTCGTCGCGGATCACCTCCACCAGCAGCTCCTTGGTACGAATCGCGCGCCTCACGCCGGTGGGCGTTGCCGCCGCCCCCCCGCGGACCAGCGAGGTCTCCAGCCGCCGCACAAGGCGGCCGAACCACTGCCAGCGCAAGCTGCGGGGCCCCGCAAGCCGCTCGAGCAGCTCCCTGCGCAGCTCGTCGGGGGGCAGGTTCATCCGGATCCGTCCGCCGGCGCACAGACTGATCGCGCCCCTCTGCTCGCTGACCACGATCGAGATGGCATCAGTCTCCTCGGTGATCCCCACGGCCGCTCTGTGCCGGGTGCCAAGCCGGGGATCGAGGGCCTGGTTCATCGACAGCGGCAGCACCGCTGCTGCCTGCCGGATCCAGTTGCTCTTGATCACCACCGCCCCATCGTGCAGCGCGTTGTCGGGCCAGGGCGCGAAGATGTTGTGCAGAAGCGCCGGGGTCACGCGGGCCTCGATCGTCACTCCCTGCTCGATGATCTGGGACAGGTCAGCCTCGCGCTCGAAGACTATCAGGGCGCCCGTGCGGCTCAGCGCCAGCTGCGAGCAGACCTCGACCACCTCCTCCACGTCCTCGACCTCGACCGACTGCTGGGAGAACAGAAACAGCCGTCGGCCCACGCGCATCAGTCCGCGCCGGATGTCTGCCTGGAACACGATGATCACGATCAGGATGATGTAGGTGATGACATGGTCGATCAGCCAGCTGACCGTCGTGAGAGAGAGCTTGCGCGCCACGAGGAAGATACCCGCCACCGCGAGCAGCCCGATCAGCATGTAGGCCGCCCCCGTGCCGCGAAGCAGCAGGAGAATCCGGTAGATGATGAAGGCAACGATCAGGATGTCCGCGACCGAGGCCACGACCGACCACACGGTGAGGTGCTCGACCCATGCCAGCAGATGGCTCACCCCTGCCTCCCGACGCCATGCACGGAGCGGACAGCCGTCGTCCCTCGGGACGGGCGGGCCGACCGAACAATCGCGTTGGCGACACGCACCGCGGGGAGCAACTGCCCCACATCGTGGATGCGGACACCGTCGGCCCCGGCCAACACGGCGGCCACCACGGAGGCGCAGGTGCCCATCAGCCGCTCCTGCACCGGCTCGCCCGTCACCGCCCCGATGAAGGACTTGCGCGACGGCCCGACGAGGATCGGATAGCCGATCCGCTCCCGCAGCTCACCGGTCGCCCTCAGCAGCGAGAGGGACTGCTCGGCAGTCTTGCCGAATCCGATCCCCGGATCGACCCAGATACGCTCGGCCGCGACACCCGCCTTGACGGCCCGCCGCACCGAGCTCCGCAGCTCGTCCGCCACCTCCGTCACCACATCGACGAAGCGGATCCCCTGCTGCATCGTGGCCGGCTGTCCCCGCAGGTGCCCCAGGATCACCGTGGCCTTGGTGCGGGCCACCACCTCCGGCATGTCGGGATCCAGGGCCATCCCGCTGATATCGTTGACCACGGCGGCCCCCGCCGCCATCGCCTCCTGCGCCACCATGGCCTTGTGGGTGTCGACGGAGATCGGCACCTTGCAGCGCTGGACCAGCTCCCTGATCACCGGCAACACTCTGGCGAGCTCCTGCTCGACGGAGACCGGCGAGGAGCCAGGTCGTGTCGACTCGCCGCCCACATCCAGCATATCCGCTCCCTGCGCCACGAGCTCCAGGCCGTGGGCAACGGCCGCGGCCGGCTCGGCGTGGCGTCCACCGTCATAGAACGAATCGGGCGTCACATTGACCACGCCCATGACGCAGGTCCTCGACCAGTCCCAGACCTTGTCGCCAAGTCGTGATGGAACAAACAGCGTCGGCATACGGCGCGATCCCATACCGGAGAGGGTCGGGCTATCAGGCTTTCTCGGGGTCCTCGCTCAGCGCGGGCAGAGGCGGGGGGGGCTTGGGCGCGTGGACGCTTGCCTTCTTCTCCCGCTCGGCCGCATTGGTCGCAGATTCCTCCGGGGGCTGGGGCACTCCCCGGCCCTCGATCACCGCGTCGATCTGCTCGGCATCCAGCGACTCGTACTCCAGCAGCGCCTCGGCCACTGCCTGCAGCTGGGTGGCGTGCTGCTCGAGGATCTCCCTTGCCCGCTGGTAGTTGTCCTCGACGATACGCTTCACCTCATTGTCGATCATCTCCGCGGTCTTCTCGCTGTAGTCCTTGTGGCGGTTGATCTCCCTGCCGAGGAAGATATGCTCTTCCCGGTGTCCGTAGGCCAGCGGCCCCAGCCGGGGGCTCATGCCCCACTCGCACACCATCTTGCGTGCGATCTCGGTGGCCCGCTGGATGTCGTTGCCGGCGCCGGTCGTGATCTCGCTGAAGGTGATCTCCTCGGCGATCCGCCCCCCCATCAGGATGGCGATGGTGTTGTTGGCGTAGGTCCGATCCATGCTCAGCCGGTCCTCCAGCGGCAGCTGCTGGGTCTGACCCAGGATCGCCTGGCCGCGCGGGATGATCGTCACCTTGTGTACCGGATCGACGCCCTCGAGGTTCTTGGCCACCAGCACATGGCCCGACTCGTGGAATGCGGTGTTTCGCTTCTCGCGCTCGGAGATGATCAACGAGCGGCGCTCGGACCCCATCAGCACCTTGTCCTTGGCGTACTCGAAGTCCACCATGTCAACCTTGTCCCTGTTGCGCCGCGCCGCCTGCAACGCCGCCTCGTTGACCAGGTTCTCAAGGTCGGCGCCCGAAAAACCTGGCGTGCCCCGGGCCACCACCCCCAGTCTGACATTGTCCGCCAGGGGAACGCGACGCGTGTGCACCTTGAGGATGCCCTCGCGACCGCGCACGTCGGGTCGGGGGATGACGATGCGGCGGTCGAAGCGCCCGGGCCGCAGGAGCGCCGGGTCAAGCACATCTGGCCTGTTGGTCGCCGCGACGATGATCACACCCTCGTTGCTCTCGAACCCATCCATCTCCACCAGCAACTGGTTGAGGGTCTGCTCACGCTCGTCGTGGCCACCGCCCAGCCCTGCGCCGCGGTGGCGTCCGACCGCGTCGATCTCGTCGATGAAGATGATGCAGGGCGCGTTCTTCTTGCCCTGCTCGAAAAGGTCGCGCACACGGGAGGCACCGACCCCCACGAACATCTCCACGAACTCCGAACCGGAGATGGAGAAGAACGGCACGCCTGCCTCGCCTGCGATGGCCCGTGCAAGCAACGTCTTGCCGGTGCCGGGCGCTCCCATCATCAACACGCCCTTGGGGATGCGGCCGCCAAGCCGGGTGAACCGCTTGGGGTCCTTGAGGAATTCCACGATCTCCTCGACCTCGTCCTTGGCCTCCTCGATCCCCGCGACGTCCTCGAAGGTGACCTTGTTCTGGTGGTCGGAGAGGAGCTTGGCCTTCGACTTGCCGAAGCTCATCGCCTTTCCGCCGCCGGCCTGTAGCTGCCTCATGAAGAAGAAGAAGATCAGAAACAGGAATATCACCGGCAACCAGGAGATGAGGATCGACTGCCAGAAGGAGCCCTCGTCCGCCTCCTCGATCGCGTAGGGGACATTGGCCTTGTCCAGCTTCTCCCGCAACTCGCTGTCCAGCGCCTGCCCCGTAGTCCGCACCTGCTGATCGGTGTACTCGATGTCGTACTTGTTGCCCTTGATCGTGACCTTCTTGATCTTCTCCGGGTTCTTCTCGACGTCCTGAACGAACTGGTAGAAATCAACCTTGCCCTGTTCCCGCACGGGCGTGGTGAACAGGCTGTAGATCCCCAGGAACATGAAGATCAGGAGGATCCAGAGCAGGATCGTCTTGTGGGATTGCTTCAATAGATGCCTCCAGCCCCTATTATTAGTCACCCGCCGCAGTCAGTCAACATAGCGACGATAATAGAGTTTTCAAGCCCTACGCCATAAACACCCAAACAACACAGCCAGCTCAGCCAGGTATAGCCCAACGTGGGCCCATCTGCCGCAGAAAGCTGAAGCCCGTCACGCCTCGGCCAGCCGGACCACCAGTGCGGGCCCTCCCGGCTCAGGGGCCCACCCGGCCGCACGTCGGTGACCCAGCACCATCACCACCTCGGATGCGCACAGTAGCAGGGGCACCGAGCCGCGCAAAGAGGCTGGTACCCTGGCGTCCATCAGCACACGGCTGATCTTGCGATGGTGCCCCTGACCGATCGCGATCCTGTCGCCCGACTCGACCGAGCGGAGGGTCAGGGGAAAGCTGAGTCGCCTGCTACAGAGCAGGTCGCGCGGGTGGCGGTTCTCCCAGCTCTGCTCCAGCGTCAGATGGGCCACACGTCCGTCGGCCAGCGGGTGCCGGCCGGGGGCCGCGATCGTGATCGGCGCGATGGTCGGCGTGCCCGCCCCGCCGCGGACCCAGACCAGGCTCCCATAGCGTCGCTCGACCCGCGCCCCGGGCAGGTCGACACCTTGGCAGCCCTCCGCATCGTGGAGCAGCCGGCTCATGGCCTCGACGTGGCTCCGCTCCAGCCCCCGCAGGGCGCCCACCGACTCCCGGTGGGCCATCCGCAGCACCCGGTGAAGCAGACCGGTGGGGAGCGCGCCCAGCGACGCGACGGACACGCTGTGGCCGGTGACCGACCGCCGCAGGATGTCGGCTGCGAGCCGGTCGAGGGCATCCGACTCTTCCCGGCAGACCTGTGCGAGGCGGCACAGCGCATCAACCACCCGTGGGTTCTCCCGACGGAGCAGGGGCAGCACCTGGTTGCGCACCCGGTTGCGGAAGTAGGCGTCGGTTGCGTTGGTCGGGTCCAGCACCGGCCTCAGGCCGTGGCACCGCAGGTACTCCTCGACCTGTTCGCGGCGCACCCCGAGCAGCGGCCGGACCAGCCTTGGCCCACCTTCGAGCTCCTCGGACCATGCCATCCCGGCCAGCCCGGTCGGCCCGGTGCCCCTGACCGCACGCATCAGCACCAGCTCGGCCTGGTCGGTTGCAGTGTGGCCCAGGGCGAGCCAGTGCGCCCCGCACTCCCTGGCATGCTCGGTCAACAGGCGATGGCGCTCGACACGGGCACGCTCCTGCAGATTGCCGCAACCGCCATCGATCGCCGCCTGCAGCAACACCACGTCGACTCCGAGACCCTCGCCCAGCGCCCTGGCCTGCCTCGCCTCGGCGGCCGAGCCTGGCCGCAGACGGTGGTCGACGTGGGCCGCGTGGAACACGACTCCGAGTTCCTGCTGGCGTCTGGACAGCGCGTGGAGCAGACAGAGTGAATCGCCGCCACCCGACAGCGCCACCACACCGCGCTCTTCGGGGTGTACCAGCCCCCGCAGGCGGATCCCCGCCGGCACGGCGCGCGGCCTCATCAGACGGCCGTGCCCTTCGCGCGGGCCAGGGCCAGCTCGACGGCCTCGGCGGCCGAATCCGCCGCGAGCACCACCTCGGCCCTCCGCCCGTCGAGGGCTGTGCCGGCCAGACGGGCGGCCCACCCACCGCTGCAGCGCAACGCCACCAGCGGCTTGCCAAGCTGCCAGGCGTAGGCTGCCTCGCTCAGCGTGCCCGCGCCCCCGCCGACGAGGATCACCGCATCGGCGGCGCGGACCACCAGCACGTTGCGAGCCACCCCCATGCCGGTGGGGATCACGATGTCGCAGAACCGGTTTCCCCCGTCCAGCTCGGCGACCGGCAGGATCCCCAGCACCAGGCCCTCTGCGCCCTGGCCCCTGGCGCGCTGCCCGCCCCGGCACGCCGCCTCCATCACCCCTCCCATGCCGCCGCAGACGAGCACGCACCCCCGCCGGACGACCTCCTCTCCGACCTCCTGGGCCAGTTGCTCCGCCACGCCGTCGGGGGACCCTGTCCCGCAGATGCTGATCGCAGTCCTTCGTGTGGTCGCGGCTGTCACGGCGAACATCACAGCCGCGCGCGGCCCGACTGTCAACCCCCCGCCGCTCCCTGCGGTCGTGGGAGTCGAGCGGTAGGGACAATTGCAGTCCGGTGGGGCGGGTGGGTGGAGCGGACAACCAAGGACAACAAGTCTACCGGCGGAGCAGACAATTGCAGGTGGGTGGGCGGAGTAGACAATTTGACAGGCCGGCCGGCGTCCTGGACACTGCCTGGAAGGCGGAGTCACATGGCGCGCAGAAAACTGGGTGAGCTGCTTGTCGAGGCGGGTGTTATCGACGTGATGCAGCTGCAGTCCGGGCTGGGGGAGCAGAAGAAGTGGGGACGTCCCCTGGGGCAGACCCTCGTCGATCTTGGGTTTCTCCACGAGATCACGCTGGTCCAGGCGTTGAGCAGTCAGCTCAACATCCCGGCCGTCGATCTGCAGAACGTGGTGGCACAGGCGCAGGCGCTGCAGTGGCTGGAAGCCGAGTTCTGCCAGGCCAACGCGTGTTTCCCGTTCGGATTCGAGTCCAGCGGGTCGTTTCTCGACGTCGCGATGGCAGACCCAACCAACCCCGAGCTGTTCGATCTGATCCGTGTCCAGACACGCTGCAACATTCGCCCACACCTCGCCGGACACCGGGCGATCGACCAGGCCATCCGCCGGGACTACCTGGGGGAGATGCCTGCGACCGAGCTCGAGATCGAAGATCGACCGTGGCATGACGATGGCTATGCCCAGGCCCCGGAGGGCCAGCGACGACGACGCCCCTCCCAGCCTCTCGCGCCGGAAACCCCGGAGCCGTCACTCATGCCGGAGCCAGCCGCCGACCGTCCCCCGGGCCGACGGCGGCCCCCGACCAGTGAGCGGCCGGCCGCCTCCGCGGCTGCGAGGGACCAGTTGCTGATGCAGCTGCACGAGACGGTGCGACAGCTCGTCGCAAACCTCGAGCGTGACGAGAAAGTGATCCGCAAGCTGATGAGCCTGATGGTGGAGAAGGGCGTCTGCACCCGCGCCGAGATCGTCG
>Ga0180009_10000561_pt1 | contig 50901 bp, 49 predicted proteins | sample OS_PC_MetaG_FD_123537 | JGI IMG/M metagenome (GOLD analysis project Ga0180009, IMG submission 123537) | Groundwater microbial communities from the Aspo Hard Rock Laboratory (HRL) deep subsurface site, Sweden - OS_PC_MetaG | ecosystem: Environmental > Aquatic > Deep subsurface > Groundwater... | reverse complement strand
TGCATCATTTGTGGTCGCCGTATGAAGAAATAGCGACCAGATCATATTCAAAGTTATAAATGAATGTCTTGATTATCTATGATATCGAATGAATAATAAATTTTATTAAAAGTTTTATTAAACCTCATCACTCCATCTTTAATGTTTTCTCCCTTAAACGATTTATCTAAAAACTCTGCAATTTGTTGCATTTCTTTTTTCTTCATTCCTCTTCTGGTAATCTCTTGCGTACCTAGGCGGATAAACTTTCCTCTGCCCAGAGGCTGATCAAAGTTAACTGCGAGATGATTATTAAATAATTTGGCATAAAGATCTTTATAGTCGCCAATTTTTTCAGTAAATAAATGTACCTGATGATTTTCAGAATATCTCCCGGTGTTTGATTTTCTAATCTCATAACCTAAATTAGCTAGCGAACCAGCTAAGTCGTTGGAGTTTTGAACCACTTGTTGAGCATAATTTTGTCCAAATTCTTTCATCTCCAATATCGTGGTAGCCAGGGCAATTAGATGGTGGGTATGGGGGCTAGAATGTAAACAGCCATTGATGATAGCGTTGGCTTTATCTCCTAGATTTTTATCCTTGAACGCAATCATACCTTTTTGCGGTCCGGGTAAAGTTTTATGAGTATTAGCGCTGATAACATCAGCTCCTTCAGTGAGGGGTGATTGAAATATTCCTCCCATAATTAAGCCCATGGTATGACTGGCATCATAAATAATAATGGCTTTTTCACCCAAAGCCTGCCTAATTTCTCTTAGATTGTGAGGATTAATGTAGTAGGAAACGTCCATATAAAAAGCTGTGGCGTTTGAGTCTTGGAAAATTTTGGCTATTTTTTTTGTATCAAATCTTAAATTCTCTAGATCAAATTCTGCAAAAACCTGTTTTCTCCCTACTCTTTCTAAAATTCCCGCAGTAGCAAAGTGGCCGCCACTGTCTTTTTTAACAGTCATGATAGTATCGCCAGCTTGAGTTGTGGATAAAATTGAGCACATCATGGCGTGCACTCCAGAGAGACAATTTAAATTGACACTTTCTGCATGAAGCATTTTTTTAGCTGCCTCTTGGGCTTGATGTAATAATTTTTCAATTCCTGGGTAGCCAAGGGCAGTAAAGGGTCCAAGGTCAATTTTACTATTTGTTCCGCCGCCAAAATAATATCTTTCAGATAATTTTGAGCCCAAAAACATTCTGGCTGTTTCAGACATCTGAGCTTCATTGGCAGTTAGATGCAAAAAATTCTCATTTCTTTTTTCTTCTTTTTTGATAGTGGCAAGGATTGATTGTATATCCATACTTTGACATTATAGTTGATCATTAATTTGGTACAATGAGTTAATTAGCGGTGGTAGCTCAGTTGGTAGAGCGTCTGCTTCCCAAGCAGAAGGTCGCGGGTTCGAACCCCGTTCACCGCTCACTACCCACGCTATTTGTTCTTAGCAGAAGGCGCCTGCGTAGCTCAGTTGGTAGAGCAGCGGTATCGTAAACCGCAGGTCGTCGGTTCGACCCCGACCGCAGGCTCGTATTTCTGGTAGTATGTAAGTATTATGCCTAAGACACGATCGCGTCTCTCTAGAAAACAACAACAGCAGATGATGCACCAGACAGTTTTGATTGTCGTTGTTGCCCTATCTCTGCTAGTAGCCTTTATCTTTTTTATTATGCCGCAATTCCTAAGTTTAGCTGACAGCATTTTGAACGGCCCCAGTATTCTTAATGAAGATCAGGATCAAATCCCTCCGCAAACCCCAATTTTAGCCGTTCCTGTTTCAGCCACCAACAGTGCTTCTCTATTAATCTCTGGAATTGGTGAGATGGCCAGTCAAGCAGTGCTGGTTCTCAATGGGGAAAAACTAGAAGAGGTGAAGATCGATGACAAGGGCGAGTTTAAGTTCAAAGTTAGTCTCATAGAGGGCGGAAATGCTTTGGCAGTTTATAGTATTGATGAGGCAGGCAATGAATCAGTTCAAACTCGAGAATACAAAGTTACATTAGATACCGAAGCGCCAGTTCTTGAGGTAAGCAGCCCTGAAGATGGCAGTACTATAGAATTAAGAAAAAATCAAATTATTACCATTATTGGCACCACAGAGTCGCAGGCTAAAGTTTTTATTAACGATCGCTTGGTCTACGCAAAAGCTGATGGAAGCTTTTCCATGAGCTATAAACTTGAAGAAGGTGAAAACAAACTTAAATTCAAGGCGATAGACAGAGGAGGAAATGAGAGCGAAAAAGAAATAACGGTTAAATTTAGGTTTTAGATTTCCCTAAAGAGAGTCCCAAACTTGATAGCCACAACCAAACAAATGGTTGAAATAAGGTATGATTAAATTGTGAATGGATAAGTATTGCAATAAACGCAGTGAATATAAAGATATCTTTATGATATAAATTTTGTCCAAATTTATATAGGATAAATAAAAATATTATCAGCCCCACGACTCCAGTGGAAGTAAGAATAAAGACAATTAAGTTATCAGGAAAATGGGCAGTGTTATTTAAAAGCGAAGCATTTGATTGGGATGTTAAGGGTGCAAATAATCCTTTACCAATTAGCCATTGGTAATTTTTCAAACTTATTAAAGCAGATGAACTAGATTCAACTCTTGAGCTGACCGAAGCTGTTCTCTCCAGCCTAACTCCCTCCCCTGCCGGTCGAGGTAAAAATGGAAGTCCGATAATAAATAAGCTCATAATAATTATGAGAAAATGATTTATTTTATGGGATTTAATAAAACGTAGTAATAAAAGGAACGCTCCTGATCCCAAAAAGCTTAAATAGCTAGCTCTGGAATATGTCAAGAGAAGAGTTGTCATAAAAAAGAGTGATATGCCTGTTTTTAACCAACCAGACTGTACTTTTATGGTTTGACTAAGAAAAAATGTTATGACTAAAATTATACCGGCAAAATTAGGATCAAATTGAGTGCTAATCAGCCTAAAATAATGGTCATCCCAGCCTAAGTATTTTAAAAATCGAGTATCAGGAAAAAAGAGATACTGCAACAATCCCCAAAAACCGATCAAGAGCCCTACCATTATCCAAAGCTTAACCTGGCTTTTTCTAGAGAATGGTTTGATAAAAATCAGACTAAGCCCAAATAAACAGTAAGCAAAAGCTCTTAATAAATAAAGTAAAGGGATGGTGCTAAAGCCAGCGATAGCATAGTTAATGACTATTCCAAAGCATATCCAGCTAAGCGTAAGTAACAAGAGTTTGTTTTTGGTCATTCTTTTAACTAATTTTATCCATTGATCTGGAAATTTAACGATACTTAGTATGAGCCAAATGAGTAAAACTATATCATAAATATAAAAAGCCAATACTTCAGTCAATTGAATTCTTTGTAGTTGCCCCAGAGAAAAAAGTGCTAAAATTAGCAAAAATAATGCTTGGAATACTTTTTTCATGATTTTTCGTGTTTTAATTCGTATTGCAAAACTCTCACTGCTAAAGAATGCAGGCTCATCATCACAGCATAGCTTAATCCTCGCCAGCCATCTAGAAAACCGAGCTTTATTACATAATTATAGATAAACTTTCCCCAAGGATAAAAAAGTAGTTGGCAGAGATAAAAAGATTGGTTACTTTGATTTCGAAAATTTGTTTCTAGTTGTGCATAATTTGTTATAGAATTACAGAATGCTTGCAGAGATGAGTGGGCATAATGGAGAATTTTAATGTTGGATTTTCCCACCTCTCCTCTTATGTTTGCTATTTCGTGAACTGGACGCTGCCATTTCATTTTTGTTTTTTTGCCCATTCTCAAAAGCACGGTGCTGCCCGCTTCACCAAATTTTAGTGGCTTATCATAAAAAACATCTTGACGATTGATATAAACACCGTCAAGTTTGTTTTCAACAATAATTCTTCTTATTTCACTCACAGATTCTGCGGTGATGATCTCATCACTATCTAAAAATAAAACCCACTCATACTTGGCTTTTTTTAAGGCTTGATTGCGAACAAAAGCAAAATCAGAAATTGATTCTTTTTTAATGACTAAAACCTCGTTAGCAAATTGAGCTGATTTTTTGGCTTGGGCCAAAGTAGGAGCGTCGGGACGAGTGATAATAATAATACTTAAATTAGCGGTAATAGACATCGAGTGTATTAAATTCTACTTTAGTTATTCCTGGATAACTGGCTAAATCAGAGTTTTTGGATTCAATGTAGAATACCACACCCGACTTTTGGTTCTCAGGAATGCCCATTTCTTGAGCCAACCAGCGAAGGTTATCAAAGAAACTCGGGAATTTTCCAGCCATCTGTGTTGTTGCAAATTGAAATTTTCCAGGTCTTAATTTATTCAGATAATTAATAATTTGTCTCTGCTCACCAATTGAGGCTTGATAGCTAAATGATTGATGATTGCCCACAAAGAAGTTGTAATTAAAAATTGCGATAGTATTAGTGATAGCCAAAAATATAATCAGGAGTTTTAGAATCAAGTGATTTTTTTTCAAAATCAAATTTAAACCCCATCCCAAGAGCAAGCTCAATAAAGCAAAGTAAGGTGGGAAATAAGCCTCTGAAGGAGATCCGTGAGCAAAATAGCTTATTGTCAATAACAGAGTAGCCATAGCTATCAACTCAAGACCAGGCTGAAGTGATTTTCTTTTTTTAAGCAAAGTAAAAATGGTGAATAAAAGTATGCCTAAAAAGGCGATGGAAATTAGAATGTTCTCTACTCCAAATATTCGATGCCAGTACTGCCAATAAGAAGATAGGGTAATGATTAGTTTATTTATTGTTAGCTGATGTTGCCCAACTATACCGGTTAAAGAAATAATTCGGTAACCCACCCAGACAAAAAATCCTCCCAATTGGCTTTGGGAAATCGGAACAGACAAATCGTGAATGATTTGGGGCAAGAAACCAACCATGATTGCGGCAGATGCTTGCGAAACTATCTGTAAGGAAATTTTTCTTTTTTGTCTCCATAAAATATAAGGAATCATTAGTCCCAGGGCAAATAAGGATAGTTCAAACTGCATTAATAAAGCCCAGGCCAATCCAGTTACAAAAACTCCATATTTTTGATCACGCCAAAGATAAAGTAAAGCAAAGAGAAAGATGATCATCACTAATGGAATTGGAGTGGTGTGATAAGGCACGCGACTATTGGCTATAGCTAGGGGTGAAAAAGCAAATAAGGTTGCGGCTATTAAAGCAGTACCTTTATTGATGTGGACCAAAGCATATTCATAGATAAAAATTAGAGCCAAAACACTTAAAAAAGCAAAGCTAAGTGAGAAAGCCAGTGTTTTTTGTCCAAAGAGCAAATAAATGACCATTTCTAACCAGATAGCTACTGGGCCTTGGTGGAATCTTGGGATGCTGGAAGGAATTCCTAGTAAAGGCAGAGAGCCTGATTCAAGAGCCTGTTTGGCTACCATCAAATCCCGACCGGCATCTCCAAAAAAGATGCCATGAGTGTTGATTTTCCAAGTTCTCAGCAAAGTAGCAGAAATAACAATCAAAACTATTAAGCTGTGTTGACGAATCAACTTCAGGATAGATTTAATTGTTAGTTGGTTTTGTTTGTTGATAGACACCATAGGCGATGATGGGCAATGATAAGATTCTTCCGAGAGCTAAGCCGATGACAGCTCCTAGCAAGCCTTGTTTTAATCCTAGGAAGACAATGAGTGAGACGGTTAAAACTAGATTGGTGAGTTGATGAAAATTGAGGGTTTTATAAGCACTTTTGGCCAAAAATAGAGTGTAACCTAGCAAAGCCAAACTGTGAGCTACCCCTGCCATCGTAAGCCATTTCACTAGTGGGACTGCATCTAGCCATTGATCTCCTAAAACTATTTTGATTATTGATTCTGGGAAAGTTATAACCACAAGCGAAGTAATCAGGAGTAATAAGCTAGTCCAACCAAAGGTTTGAAAAATAGCCTTTTTTAGGCTAGAAGGATTTAAAGCAATTTTTGTATAGATGGGTAAAGTCCCGTGATGGACTGATCGAGCAAGATCATAATTAGTTTTATGAGTTAGGGCATAGGCATTATGATAAAGACCAAGTTGATAAGTACCAAAGAGTTTGCCAATGATTAGATCGTCTAGGTTGTCATTAAGATATCCCATTAAGGAAGAAAGACTCAGCCATTTAGCATTATGAAAAATTGTTTGGGCTCGAGATGTTAAATATCTAAATTGAGGTCTATGTTTAAAAAACAAAAAAGAAATCACCACCTCAAACATAGCGGCCCCAATCATACTTAAGATCATGGCTTCGACACTATGTAGTAAGAATCCCAAAGAAATGGCAAGAATCCCTTCTACGATGACTAAAGTAAAATAATAAAGGCTATCTTGAAAAAATTTCATGTTTTTATGCATCATGATGATACTGGGGTTGATAAAACCCTTGATGACAGGTACTAGCGAAGTTAGAGCAACTAGAGTGATTAATCGAGGGTTGTCAAAGTAATGACTGAGTCCTATGCCTATTAAAGTCATTGCAGTAGCAATAATAAAACCCCTGGCAATAGCAATCACCCAGGCAGTATTTAGGAAATAAGCAATGGTTTTTTTTGACTGCAAAATAGTAATGTTAATACCCGTTTGAGCAGCGGCTTCACTTAAACCCAGAGCAATAGCTGTTAAAGAGAAAAGTCCAAAATCATCAGGACTTAGTAGTCTGGCTAAGACAGATATCTTTGCCAGCGCCACTAATGAGCTGAGTATTTTTAAAATAGTTTGCCAACTAAATCCCTCTACAGCCTGTTTGATGTAACTCATGGGTGAAATTGTATCTAGGTTTAGTTATAGTTAATAGGTTGATATACTACATGACATTGTAATCTATGAAATTCTTCAACAAAATAGGCTCTGTATTTTTTGATTTTATTGAAACCATTGTTATTGCTTTATCAATTTTCTTGGTGGTTTATTTGTTTTTCTTGCAACCACATCAGGTGAATGGGCAATCAATGGTGCCAAACTTCCTAAGCGGAGAGTATGTTTTAACAGATAAGGTGAGCTATCGGATGAGAAATCCAGAACGAGGCGAAGTTGTAGTTTTTCACTCACCTGATTCGGCTCATTGTGCTAAGGGAACAGGTTGTGATTTTATTAAACGAGTCATTGGGGTCCCTGGAGAAAATATTGAGGTTAAGAATAATGGTATATACGTAAATGGGTCTCGCATATTAGAATCATATATCCCAGATGATTATCAGACACTGGCGGGTGAGTTTACTAAAAATAGGGTTGTTACTTTGGGGGCGAATGAATACTTTGTGTCTGGGGACAACAGACCGTATTCGAGTGATTCAAGAGCCTGGGGACCGATTAAAAAGGAGGACATAGTTGGCAAGGCCTTTTATCGATATTGGCCACCACAAGTGATGGGATCGATTCACAAGGCGAACTATTAGTTATTTTTTTCAGCTATTCCGATAATTTTCTCTAAATCTTGTTGGGTTTCTTCTGGAGAACCCTTAAGAGTAATCATGACTTTTGTTTGTCGGTGTGATCTGGTGAGCTTGAGATTAGATTTGGTATGAAAAAATTGATTAAATCTACTCTGCCATTGCTTGAGTTGTTGTTCATTGATTTTAATTGAAGGTTTGGTGCCAAAAGGTGAATTTAATTGAAGGCTATCTTTTTTAAATCTTCTAGCTAGTTCTTCTGCTCGGCGTACAGAGGCATTTTCCTTGAGAATAATTTTATAAGCCCTAATCATCTCAGTTTCACTATTGATAGAGCTTAGGGCTCTGGCATGTCCTTCTGTGATCTGGCCAGAAATCAATCCATCAGCAATCGCATCTGGTAGGTCTAAAAGTTTTAAGGAGTTACTAATATAAGAAGGAGATTTGCCCACTTTTTCAGCCAGGTCAGAGTTGGAGTAGTTAAAGTTTCTCATTAATTGCCGGAAAGCCTGTGCTCTTTCCAAAGCATTGAGATCTACTCTTTGAACATTTTCCACTAAAGCCATCTCGAGCATGCCTTTGGGGGTGGTTTTTTTCACATACACCGGGACTTCTTCTAGACCTATTAATTGAGCCGCTCTCCAGCGACGTTCTCCGGCAATGATTTGATATCCGGCTGGCGTATGAGCCACCACAATGGGTTCTAAAATGCCATAGGTTTTAATTGATTTGGCTAGCTCTTCTATTTCTTCATTCTTAATTTTGCCCCTGGGCTGAAAAGGGTTGGGCTGGAGTTGTTTGGTAGAAAGTGTGTGTACCACAATGATGACATATTATCAGAATAAATCCCGAATATACTAGCCCCAAAAAAGACGTGAAAATCCGTGAAAATTGAAATTAAGCCTGAAACAATTTTGTGAAAACTGTGTAAAAATTATGTAGCCACGACATTCACCACGGTTTTGCCATGTTTTTGGCCAAATTGGACAGTGCCGTCATGCATGGCAAAGATGGTGTGATCTCGACCCATGCCGACACCCTTGCCTGGTTTATACTTAATTCCACGCTGACGAATGATGATTTGACCTACTTGAATAGTCTCCCCGCCCGATTTCTTTAGTCCGAGGCGTTTGCCGCTTCTTTTTTGTTGCGATTGTTGGCTGACTTTACCCGAGCCTTTAACATGTGCCATATTATCCTTTAAATCTTAAAAAAATAATTTGTCTTTTCACAATTGCCTGTGGTCTGCTGTAAGTAACAGGCTGAGAAACAGTAGTGTACCCGAGTCCAGGAAGCTTGTCAATCAATTTTTTTAGATCATAAGTCTTATTTTTAGTCTCTACCAAGGGCAAAATAATCACAACGGCGGCATTAGGCTTGAGAATTTTTATAAAGCTTTTGAAAGCTCCGAGATAAGTGCGGTATAAACCTTTAAAAATATTGGGTAATTCTTTTTCTTTAGGAGCGGGTTTTCCTAAGAATGGTTCGGTGACAATGACATCAATAAAGGGGGCCGTAGAGTCAGTAAATTTTTGAGTGGCATCGCGCTTTGTGACTGAAAATTTTGAGTTGAGCTGATATTGATCAATTATCCAGGCTAGGTTCTCTTTTGTGCCCTCAACAGAATTTTTATCTAGATCTGCACCAGAAACAATAAAACCAGTTAATAGAGCCTCTATTAAAATATTTCCTGATCCGCAGAAGGGGTCATAGAGAATTTGGTTTTGAGCTTCACCCCGATTTAACCCTTGAGCAATGTTGACCATGATTCGAGCTACTTTGGGCGGCAGCATCCCTTTTTTGCTATCCGCATAGGGTTTTTGGCGATCTCTTTTGGTCCAGTCATCAATATTTTGGATGGAAATAGTTTTAGCTAAAATTAGTTGCTTCCCATCATTAATAATAATTAATTCCAAAATGTTCTGGTGAAGTAAAACAGCTGCTGATAAACTTTGATTTTTTGATTCAAGATACCTAACTTTGAGACCTCGATGGCGTAGTTGGTTTTTAATAGATAGGAAATCAATTTGGGGTAAATCTCGATCTCCCAGAGCTGAAATGCTAAAAGTAATTTTTCCTACTTGAGAAGCTAAGTAATCAACTATTTTGGTCTCAACTTCTTCAAGAGTATTAGTTTGAAGTTTGGTGAGTTGGAGAAAGCTTTTAACTAATCCTCCGGCTTGTTGCTGAATTGATTCTATATCTAATTCTTGATTGGTTTGCAGTACTGCTAATTGAGATGAGATTAACTCTGGCTTAGCAGAAAGTAAATATTCAAGCTCGAGCAGAGATAAGTTGGGGGTATTCCCCAATTTAAAAAAATAAGTTGGCATGAAATTAGTATTCCTTTAGCCGTTAATCTTCACGACTTCAACTGTGCTTTGAGGCTGGCGGTGACCAAAAACCTTGCGGTAACGAGACTTAGCGCGGAACTTACCCACTCTAATTTTTTTGCTGCGGCCGTGATCTAAAAGCTTGAGTGTGACTGAAGCTTTTTCAATAAGCGGCGTCCCAATTTGTTGATTTTTTTCATCACTAATCATGAGAACTTCACTAATCTCGAATTCCTGCCCTTCTTCCTGATCTAGGCGGTCTAAAATAAACTTATCTCCAACAGTAATTTTGAACTGTCGTCCGCCAAGTTGAATTATTGCGTATTTTGCCATGATATATTTTCCTTGTAACGAAAAGCAATTATAACATGATTTTAAATGAGGTGTAGGATTGCCTTAGGCTGAGTTTGATTTGCAATTGATTGAACCATGGCAAGCATAATACACAATGATAAGACAGAACTCCCCCCATAAGATATTAGGGGTAGAGTGAGGCCGGTAATTGGTAGTATCCCGATATTCATACTAATATTAATTCCGGCTTGGACAATTGTCATCACGGCAATAGCCATGCAGTAGCGAAAGGATTTTTTTGAAGAAGTATTTAATCCAGTTTTAATTATAAAAATGATGAGTACCACGTAGAGAGAAATCACTGCTATAGAACCAATAAAACCAAACTCTTCTGCCAATGAAGCAAAGATAAAATCAGTTTGACGCTCTGGCAAAAATCTAAGATGAGACTGAACTCCCTGACCCAAACCTTTTCCCAACAATTGACCAGACCCAACGGCAATTAGGGCTTGACGAGCGTTATAGCTTGACCCCTGCAGATCTTGATCTGGGCTAATAAAACTGGTGATGCGCTGTTTTTGATACGGCTTTAGTATAAATAACCATGAAAAGAACGCCCCAACAATCACTAAGCCAGTTAAGGTAATGATTTTTTTCCATGAAAGATCACTTAGAAAAATAATAATGCTGGTACTAATTAAATAAACCAACGTAGTTCCAAGGTCAGGTTCAATTAAAATTAAAATAGCAGGCAGCCCGATGACTAACAATGCCCACAATAATCCCCTGAAATTATTGAAGGATTCTTTGAGTGCTAATAAAGTTAGAGCTGTTGCAGGAATAGCTAACTGAGAGGGTTGGGCATTGAAAATATCCCAGAAAGGAATCCAGCGACCGGTTTTACCGGTAAAGATCCCAAATAGGTAGGAAACAATTAATAATAAGTTTACTAGAATATATATTGGCCAAGCCAGTTTAACTAATTGTTCAAATTTAATTTTAGAAACAAAAAAGAAGATAGCAAGTCCTATGATAAAAAAAATGGTTTGTGCGGTAGCTAATTCGGGGGCGACACTTTTTAGCGTCAATACGCTTTTTAGTGCCAGCGAAGTCATCACAGCTGGTAGCAACCAACGCATCATGAAGCTATTATACCGAGCTTATCACCTTTAACTAGTTGCGTATTAGTTCTTTTTTCAATCTCACTTTGCCAATCTTTTGGCCAGCTTGGAGCTTCTACTTTGGCTCGCTGATCAAGTTTCAAGCCGGTTTTCTTGCGAAGTTTTTGAATCTCTCTCATGACTTCTCTAGCCTCACCTTCTGCTAGAAGTTCATTGGTGAGATCAAAGTCCAGGTTAACCTCTAGCTTTTCTCCACTCTGCCAATCAATCTTTTTGACATTAAGTTCTTGAGCAATAACTTGGAGTAAGTTTTCTTGTGGTGTTTCTCCCGGAGCTATAACTATCAATTTGGCTAAAGGTTGGCGAAGTTTTATTTCTTGATTTTTTCTTAGGCACCTAGCTTGATTAACTACTTCTTGAACTAAAGTCATTTCTGCTTCCAAAACTGGATCCATGAGCGCAGTATCAACCTTGGGCCAATCGGTGTGGTGAATCGAGGTACTTTCATCAATTAAATTATGATGAATTAACTCTGGAAAATAAGGAGTCAGGGGAGCCATGAGCTGAGCTAAGGTGTAAAGAGCATAGCCAAAAACATGACTGGCACCCTGATTGTCTTTTTCTCTTAAACGCTCACGACTTAGGCGCAAATACCAGGTTGAGAGTTCATCTACAAACTCCATCAGGGTTCTGCTGGATCTAATTAAATCATAGCTATCCATATACCTAGTGACATCGAAAATTAAATGTTGAACACGGCTAAGCAGCCATTTGTCCATCACATGCTTGGGCTTGGTTGGAGTTTGAGCAACATCAATTAATTGATTGGCAAAAGTTTTAAAGAATTTGAATACGTTCCACCAAATCACAAAGACTTTGCGGCGAATATCAGCTACTTCTTTTTCACTAAAATTTAGATTTTCTCCCTTCATAATTGTTGAGCTCATTAAGTACAAGCGTAGACTATCAACTCCGTATTTATCTATTAATAGGGTGGGGTCGGGAAAATTCTTTTTTGATTTACTCATTTTTGAGCCATCTTCTGCTAATATGGTGCCGGTTGTGAGTACATTTTCAAACGAGGGCTTGCCAAAGATACCCACACTCATCACATGCATGGTATAAAACCAAGCTCTAGTTTGAGCAAGATATTCACTCACAAATTGGGCTGGATAGTTTGTTTCAAACTTTTGTTTATTTTCAAAGGGATAATGAATCGAAGCAAAAGGCATTGAGCCTGACTCAATCCAGCAATCAAAAACTTCAGTTAGGCGCGTGCCCTGAATAGTTTTGCTATCATCCACCCAGACTTTAATATGATCTAGATATTGACGATGAATATCACTAATTTTGCTAACCTCATCAGGATTAACTGCCCATTGTTTTAGTTCTGCTAAGGAACCAATAATACGAGTAAATATTTGATTGTCTTTTTTGCCACGCCAGATAGGCATTGGCGTGCCCCAATAACGAGAGCGGGAGATGTTCCAATCAGGAGCATTCTCTAAGCCTTTTTCAAACCGACCATGCTTGAGATGATTGGGGTACCAATTAATTACCTCATTTTGCTCAATGAGACTATCTTTAAGTTTGGTGATGTCAATAAACCATGCCGGGACAGGTGCGTAATAAAGTCTAGTCCCACAACGATAGCAAGTTGCCACGCTATGAGTTAGCTGTTCATCTTTATAGATTAAACCACGTTTTTTTAAATCTCTATTTATGAGAGGATTGGCTTCTAAAATATCCATTCCTGCCCAAGGTAAAACTTCTGATTTGAACTTTCCCTCATCATTGACATGCTCAACCAATTGGACATTTTCACGCTGCATGACTCGGTAGTCATCTTCACCATAGATTGCCAAAGTAACTATGCCCGTTCCTTCTTCGTCGGTCACAAAATCATCAGCTACAACTACCCCGGCTCGTTCTTCCTTCTTACGATTGGGATAAAAATCAAAAAGAAGCTCGTATTCAAGCTGGGTGAGTTCTTCCCCAGTCATAGTTGCGACAACTTCATAGGGTTTATTAGACAAAGTCTCATTCAATCTGTTAGTGGTTAGTATGTAATATGCATCATCCTGTTTAACCTTAGAGTATTCTAAAGTTGGATGAACAGCTAAAGCTGTAGTAACTAACTTATTCCAGGGAGTAGTTGACCAAGCGAGCAAATAAGTGTTTTCTTGTTCTTTAACTTTAAATTTGTAGGTGGTTGAGAGCTCAGTGATTTCTTCGTAGCTATCATCCATGGCAATCTCAAAGTTAGAGAGCGGGGTGCTACAACGGGGACAATATAAAATCACGCGCTTACCTTCATAAACTAAGTTTTTTTCATAGAGTTGTTTAAATCCCCACCACACAGACTCCATGAAATTACAATCCATGGTTTTGTAGTTATGAGTAAAATCTACCCATCGTCCTAGGCGAATAATTATTTTTTCCCATTCTTTATCAAGACGCAAAACTTCTCTTTGACAAGCATCGTTGAACTTACCAATTCCTAATTTTTCAATACCCCTTTTCCCACCCTCAATCTCCAATTTTTGCTCAATCATGTTTTCGATTGGGAGTCCATGGCAATCCCAACCCCAGACTCGCCCTACCCGGTAGCCTTTCATGGTCCAGTAACGCGGAATGACATCTTTGGTAGTGGAGGCTAATAAATGACCATAGTGAGGCATGCCAGTAGCAAAGGGTGGACCATCATAAAAAATGTAGGCTTTATCTGCTGGTCTCATTTCAACTGATTTTTCAAAAGCCTTAGTATTTTGCCACCATTTAAGCACTTTTTCTTCTAACTGAGGTAAGTTTGGTTGTTGATTTAGATCTATAATTTTTGGCATAAAAAAACCCTCTAATTTTAGTATAGAGGGCTCGTGAGAGCGGTACCACCTCTATTTATGCTTTATGTCTGCAATATTAAAAACCTATTTATACTTATCCGAACCCATCCAAAACATAGGGAGACCTAATTGAACTCTAACACAGTAATAGATATGATTTGTAAATCCTCTATCCCATTGGGTAAGAGATTCCATTTTAGCAATAGCATCCTCCACAGTTTCTATTTCACCATCTTTTATCTCTTTTAGTACTATGGGCAGAGCATCATTGATACATATCCCTGTTTGTTCTCTATATTTTTTTTCTTTCAGAATATCCTCCCTTACTTTTGTCTTAAAAATGCAGGAATTTCAAATTCATCTTCAAATTCATTATCTTCAATGATTTGATCAGCATCATCTGAGTCTGCTTTATCGCTGGTTTTTGTTGTTGATTGCAAATGATCATCTTGGGAGGTCGCTAAAGTTTTTTTGCCAATGATCTGTGAGCTAGTTTGGGGTTGAGTCCAGCTGGTGGGAGCTCGATCAAACTTAGGTGTTGGTTTTTCTTCTTCAATTTCATCATCAAGTCCTAAGTTTTGTTTTGATTGTTGACCATAGGCACCAAAGACATTGCGAGTATTGTATCGATAACCATCAAAGCCAGTAGCGATAACGCTAATTTTTAGGTTAGTACCCATATTTTTATTTATAGTGGCCCCAAAAATTATATTGGCATCATCATCAGCGGCATTGGCAATAATGGCCGAAGCATCAGAAACTTCAGACATCGTCATGTCTTCTCCGCCAATGATGTTGTAGAGGATGCCTTTAGCGCCATCTATTGAAATTTCCAGAAGCGGTGAAGAAATTGCCATTCTTGCAGCAGTAGCGGCTCGGTTTTCACCACTGGCTTCGCCAATACCCATTAGAGCAGAGCCGGATTCAGTCATGATAGTTTTGACATCAGCAAAATCGACATTGATTAATCCAGGCGCAGTAATTAAATCTGAAATACCTTGGACACCCTGCCCTAAAACATTATCAGCTAATCTAAATGCATCTAATAAGGTCATTTTTTTATCTACTACTTCCATTAAACGTTGATTGGGAATGACAATCAGAGTGTCGACCTTTTCTCGTAGCTCTTCAATCCCTTCTTCAGCAGTTCTCATACGATGCACGCCCTCAAATGCAAAGGGTTTGGTAACCACTGCGACAGTCAATGCTCCAGCGTCTTTGGCAATTTCTGCAATTATAGGAGAAGCTCCGGTACCGGTTCCACCGCCCATGCCGGCAGTAATAAAAACCATGTCGGAATCAAACAGCATATCTTTAATTTTTTCCTTGCTTTCATCCGCTGCAGCTTTGCCTATTTCTGGATCGGATCCAGAGCCAAGTCCTTTAGTAAAGTTTTGACCAATTTGCAGTTTAGTTTCTGCTTTAGAAGTGAGCAGAGCCTGGGCATCAGTATTAATGGAAATAAATTCAACACTATCAATTTTCCCCGACTCAATCATGGAGTTTACTGCATTGCCGCCACCACCACCAATTCCTAAAACTTTAATTTTGGCGAATGTAGTATTTGAGGGTTTAACTAAAGCCATAGAACTTGGTTGAAATTAGATTTGATTTTAATATCAAAATTTTAATTAGTCAAAGTGTATCATATATTACAAACTAAGGCATGAGTGATTTAAAGAATGAACCAATGGTTCCGCCGAACTTTTTCCCAAAAAGTGTTTTAAACAACGATCCAAGATGAAGTCCTGAGCCAGTAGATGATCCTGCCCCATGCTGACGGCCATATTCTAAAAGTCCAATACTGTTTACAAATGAAGGATTATGAATATCCATGGTTAAACCCTTGATTTCTTTGGGCATGCCAATTCTGGCTGGCAAATTAAGAGTTCTTTTAGCAACTTCTTCTATGCCTACAGTTTCGGCCCCTCCTCCAGAAATAATGATTCCTGCCGGAACTACTGGGATTAAATTTTTTTGTTCAAGTTTTTTACCTACCATCGTGAGAATTTCTTTCATGCGCGGAACCATGATGCCCTCAATGATTTTTTTCTTAGATAAGTTTTCCATTGAATCATGTACGTCTAGTTCTACAGGATCGATCACGTCTGCTAGTTTTTTACGTTTGGTAAACTCTTCCTTAGTTTCTCCTGGATTGGGTTTCATTTCTTTAGGATCACTATCTGTTAGAGCGAGTTTTATTTTTTCAGCAGCCTCGAGGCTGACACGGCATCCCAAGGCAATATCTTGAGTGATGTGACGCGCTCCAATGGGCAATGAATCGGAAAGTTCTAGAGTACCTTCTACAAAAACACACAGTGATGTTGATCCGGCCCCGATGTCAACCACTACCACACCCAGCTCTCGCTCGGTTTCAGAAACCACGACCTCAGAGGCGCTTAGACCTGAAAATACAAAACCATCGACATTAAGTCCTAGATCATGAACGCATTTTTCTAGGTTTTTTAAAGCAGTGGTCATGCCAGTCACAATATGTGCTTCTGATTCAAGTCTAACCCCCGTCATTCCCACTGGGTCTTTAATACCTTCTTGTGAATCAACTTTGAAATCTCGTGGAATGACATGAATTACGCTTCTATCTGCCGGAAGTGAAATAGCGCGAGCGGCTTCAATAACCCGATCTACATCTTGAGAGGTAATTTCTTGATTTGGGGCCGCCACTGCCACCACTCCCTTTGAGTTTTGAGATTTAATATGAGTTCCGGAAACAGAAACATAAGCACTCTTGACATCAAAACCAGCCATTCTCTCAGCTGCATCCAGACTTTCTGTCATAGTGATAACAGCTTTTTCTAGATCAACTATTTGGCTTTTGCGAATTCCATGAGATGGAACCGTAGCAACTCCTTTTACTTGGAGTTGATTAGTTTCTTCATCGAGAGTGGCAATAAGGGTAGCACATTTATCTGTACCTAAATCAATAGCAGTAATTACTCGGGATCGCGGCATATAGTTGATGATAACAGAATTATCAAAGGAATGTCGAGTCTGATGACGGAGATGTTAGGACGGAGATGTTAAGATGGAGATGAAAAATTGGTACGAAGTAAGGGAAACTTAAAGCGCAGATCAATTTCTTTAATATTTTGATCTATACTTGGAAAATCAAGTTTTTCTAGTATTATGGCTAGTTTTGCTATCTGTTGTTCTAATTGAGATTCTTGAGCGATAGCAATGAGTCGGTTGTCTAAAATTATTTCTATATGGTTGGGATGATGAATAATAATTTGCTGTATTTTTATTTGATGTTGATTAAGATATTTGACGAGATTAGTAATTAGAGTGTGTAAAGATTGGTTAATCCTATTTTCAGTAATTACTTCTGGCCAATTTTTGAGAGTGATTCTCATGACCAAGTCATTGCTTTTGTCAGGGTAAATTAGTCCATTCTCTGTGACTAAATATGGCTGCTGATTTGACTCTATGGTCAGTGTGTAACTATTAGCTTTAGTTGAGAACGAAAGCTCCATTCTTCCGGGTAAAGTTTTTTTAATTTCATTTAGTTGATAAAGATCGAGATTGAGATCTAATACATGTTTTTCTATGTTAGAAAATAATAATGATTTTTTTTTGAGGCCATCTAGTTTTTGTGTGAGTTCATGAGGACAGGAGTCATCATTCAATTTACATTCGATTTGATGAATTTTAATGATTGGATTTGAGATTGAACTGGCAATAACTATTAATCCCGCTATTGATAAGACACCAAAAAAGATAATTAGTTCACGCTTCATGACTAGAGGCTTCCACCATCAGTTGATAGAATAGTTCTGCGGCATTAGTTGGAATTTGGATTTGATTCAGCCTGTGAGTAAACTTTAACTTTTGACTTTTGACTAGCTCTAGTTTTTGGACCAAAAGATTTGGCGTCAATTGTTTTTGAGAGATTAATTCAGCTGCTTTTTGTTTAACTAAAAACTGAGCATTTATTTGTTGTTCGTTGTGGCGGGAGAAGGGCAAGGGAATAAAGACTGTGGGAATGCTTTTCAGAGTGAGCTCCATGACAGTATTAGCTCCAGCTCTTGAGACTGCTGCCTGTGAGTTGTTATAAATCCAAGCCATATCTTGGGAGCTTGCCCATTCTCTTACATAGTAATTTTTTTGTTGGGTAGCTGGTAAATTTTTGGTAGCTAATTTGAGCTTTTGCTCATAATCTATTTGAGAGTGTGATTGACCACACAAATGAATCACTGTCCAGTCTTTGGTTAAAATGGGAAGTGCCTGCATCACTGTTTGATTAATAATCCAAGAACCTTGATTGCCCCCCATAACTAATAAAACTGGTTTTGAAAAAGGCTGGTGTATCCATTCGGGCCTTTTTGTAGTTTTTGTGATTAATTCTGGTCTGATTAAATTGCCCGTGAGGACAATTTTTTTACTAGGGAAATATTTGGCCGATGATGAATGTGAGATAGCTACTTTTTGGGCGAGTTTGGCTATTATTTGATTAGCTATTCCCGCCGCATGGGTTTGCTCATGCGTGATAATAGGAGTCTTAGTAAGAAAAGCAGCAACTGCTAAAGGAAGCGCCACATAACCTCCAAAAGATACAAAGATGGTGGGTTTTTCATTAATAAAAATTAACCACGCCATGATGACTGACTTTAGAAATACAATTGGAGCAGTTAGCTGTGCAAAAAATGGGCGAGTTTTTGAAATACGCACAGCTTTTAGAGGAATGAACTTAATTCCTCTTTGGGCAACTTCCTTTTTTTCCTGAGCGAGTTGTCGGAGTTTGGTTTGACTAAAAATTCTTCCTACAAAAATCAACTCATCATGTGGGTGATTTTTTTTTACATAATCAACTAAAGCTAACGCTGGAGTGAGATGTCCTCCCGAGATAAGTATCTTCATGATTTATTTATTATACTCTGCACTGATTCGCAGGAGAATGCCATTGGCAAGCAAGATCATCACTAGAGATGAGCCACCATATGATAAGAAGGGCAATGGGAGTCCGGTTAATGGCACTAGGGCGACTACCGCAGCTAGATTTAATAAAGTTTGAGCGGCCAGCCAGATAATAATGCCCCAACCCAATAGTCGCTCAAATGAGTTGGGGGCAAGGTTAGCAGTTTTAGTTGCAAAATAAAAATAAAGAGCAAATAGAGCCAAAATTATCACTGAGCCGATGAAGCCAATTTCTTCTGCAATGATGGCAAAAATAGAATCAGTGCTTGCTTCTGGAATATAAGAAAATTTTTGTCTAGAATTGCCAATTCCCTGACCCAGCCAACCTCCTTGGCCAAGCGCAAGGGTGATTTGTCTAATGTGAAAACCAGCTCCTAAAGGATCGGCTTGAGGATTAAGAAAAGTGGATAGTCTTTCTCTTCTATAACCGGAACCTAGGATAACAATGAGCAGTATTAACACAGATATTCCCGTAATTCCTAAAAGGTGAGAGAGTTTTCCTCCTGCGATAAAAAACATCCCAAAAGCAATGCTGACAATGACAAGCAACGAACCTAAATCCGGTTGGAGTAGGATTAGTAGAGCGGGTAGGCCGGTGGTAAATAAAAAGGGTAGGAGTTTTTGATGATTGCTCATCCAATTAGCAAAAAAAACTATCATTGCTAATTTGAATGGTTCTACTGGTTGAAATCTAAAATTACCCCAAAATATCCAGCGGTGAGCCCCATTAAATTCTCTCCCAATCCCCGGAATAAAAACCAATAAAAGGGCAAGTAGACCAAAAATATAAAAAAATTTAGATGTTTGTTTCCAAAAGGATAAGGGAATGAACTTAGCTAGTATCATCGCTAATAAGCCCAGACCTATCCAGGTTAAGTGTTGTTTGAGAAAGTGATACTGATCGCCAAAGGTGTTGAAGGCCTCTGCTACCGAAGCATTAAAAACAAATAGTAAGCCAGCTAGAGTTAGGATTAAAACTAGAGAGATCAGCCAAGCGGAGGGAGATAAAAGCGATTGATTCTTTTTACCCATGGTATAAATTTAAATCACTGCTAGCCATACGCCGAATAAAGTTAACATTATTTGGACCAACCAAGCCCGCTGGACTATCTTGGGTTCTTCCCAGCCATGATGTTGCAAAAATAAATGAAATGGTGCAGCAGAAATTATTTTTTTACCTAAATATTTTTTACAGAGTAATTGTAGAGCAGAGCTGCTAATTTCTAGAACAAAGATAAAACCAATAATAATTAAAGCGAACGTTTTGCCTAATAACAAGCCGATTACAGCTAGGGTAGCTCCAAACGACAATGAGCCCACATCGCCCATGAATAGTCTGGCAGGAAAAACATTAAAATATAAAAATGAAATTAGTGAGCCTAACCACATAGCGATAAAAATTGATAAGGGAATGTCTAAAATCGAGGCTGACAAAAACCACAAGCCAAATAAAGAGATCATCAGTACTCCCGAGGCTAGGCCGTCAAGCCCATCAGTGATATTGACGGCGTTAGCAAAGGCCACAATGACAAAAGACGCAAAAGGAATAAAACTAATTCCTAGTTGAAAAGTACCGATAAAGGGAATGTATAAGATAGAAATCCCTAGGCTAAAATACATTAAGCAGGAGATAATTACCGCTAAAGCAATTTGGAGAAACAACTTAACCCTTAACCTAATTCCAAAAAATCCACTTTGCTTAAAGCCGAAAAATTTCTTCACATCGTCATAAAGGCCTAGGATGGAAAAAGATAAAAAAGTAAAGAAAAGAATATTAATCTCAGCCTGAGCATTTTGATAGACACTAGTGACCTCTACGCCCAAAAAATCTAGTATGGGTAAGATAAAAGCAAACAGGATTGACACAAAAGTGATAACCAATAGTCCCCCGCCCACAGGCGTGCCTGCTTTTTTTGCATGAAATTTATCAAAAATAGGAGTTAATTTGCCAAAGGCATCTTTCGTGACTTGACGAGCTTTTTGAAATTTAAGTTGATATAACAAATTAATGAACGGCACAATGGCGATGCTGGTCACAATAAACGAAAATAGTAGCAGGCCCAAAAGTAATGCCATAGTTATAGTCTAATCTAAACGCTTGATCTTCGCACCCATAGTTTGGAAAAGTTGGTCGAGATCTTCATAGCCCCGGCCAATATGATTTTTGGGGTCTCTCAGAGTAGTTTTACCCCAAGCAGTCATGCCGGCGATCAATAAAGTGGCTCCATGACGCAAATCTTCGATTTCAAATTCGCCACCAATTAAATCTGTTTTCCCGGTAATTTTTGCAGCATGCTTGTCTTCCTTTTTAATGTCTTTGACATTAAAGTTGTAGATTTTCTCAGGATTTTCAACTCGAGGATTAAATAGTTTAATTTTAGCTCCCATTTTTCGCAATGCCTGGGTGTATTTAAATCGATTTTGTGAAACTGTTTCATGAACCACACTCTCTCCTTCTGCTTGAGTCATAAGAGTAGCCCATAGGGGTTGCCAGTCTGTTTTAAACCCAGGATGGGGCTGAGTGATGACGTCAGTTGCAGTCAGGGGTTGTTTATAGAAAAAACGAATGCCGTACTCTCCCACTTCATATCCACCTCCGGCATCATCTAATTTTTTAAGAAAAGCCATGATATCTTGAGTCCTGGCGTTCTCTACAATAATGTCGCCCTTAGTTGCCAAAGCAGCACAGGCAAATGAAACTACCTGGTTTTGATCTGCCATCACTTTAAAAATAGCACCTTTGAGCTTTTTTACTCCTTGAATTTCAATGGTTCGATGTTGAGTCCGTTTTATTTTGGCCCCCATGCTATTTAAAAATTTGATTAAGTCATCTACCTCGGTTTCTTGCGCAGCATTTTCCAGCAATGTCGTGCCTTGAGCTTTAACCGCAGCCATGATCAGGGTCTCAGTACCCGTGTGAGTATTTTTTGCAAATTTATAGTGTGTGCCGCTAAGTTGCTTGGCACTAACTTTAATTAAATCTCCCTTGGCTTTTATTTCTGCACCTAGAGCAATTAAGCCGTCAAAGTGTCTTTCTAGGGGTCGTTTGCCAATTTTGTCTCCACCCGGGTATGGCACAATAGCTTGTCCAAAGCGGTGGAGTAAAACCGGGATAAACATGGTTGAAGCTCGAGAATTTTGTCCACAATTGCTCTCTGGAGAATAACTGTTTAAGTTTTGGGGATTAATTAGATAAGCCCTCTCGCCCATGGTTTTAGCATTTGCTCCAAGAGAGTTGATTATTTTTGCCACTAAACCAACATCACTAATCCGGCTGAAATTTAAAAGTCGAGATGGAGAGTCTCCTAAAAGAGCAGCGATCATGATTTTATATGAAGCATTTTTGGCCCCGCCAACTTTGACCGATCCATAAAGCGGAGTACCACCCGTAATAATATAACTGCTCATAGTTCTCCTTTAAGACAAATAAAATATTTCTTCTTCTAGATTGATATTAAACTGTTGTTTGATTCTTTGTTTGACTAAATTGACGAGCTTTTTTAAATCAGTCGATGTGCCTTTACCCTGATTAATAAAAAAAGCTGCATGTTTTTTAGAAATCTCTACATCACCAACTCTAACTCCTTTTAGTCCGGCTTGGTCAATTAAAAAACCAGCTGAAACACATTGTTTGTCTGAAAATTGAGGAAAAAGCTTTTTAAGCTGTGGAGTATTAGGAGTGTTTTTAAAGATACAGCCAGAACTAGGTTTACCTAGGGGCTGGGTGTTAGCTCTATACTTCGTAGCTTGGCGCACTAGTTGTTCTGATTTCTCTTTATTACCTTTTTTCAATGCAAACTCAACTGTTAAAATCATTTCTTGAGTTTTTTGAAAACGAGATGAGTCATAACTAAAATTACATTCTTTTTGGCTAATCCATTTAACCTTATTTTGTTCATCAATGATTTCTACCTGGCTAATATGCTCACTAATCAGAAATTTTAAGTAATGAGCATTGTTGTAAACAGCTCCCCCCAGTGTGCCGGGTATTCCTAAAAAGTACTCTAACCCAGAGTATCCCAAATCAATTACTTTTTTGACCAAAAGTGATGTTTTGATTCCTGCTTGGGCTTGGATGAGCCATTTTTTATCATTAGGAAATTGTTCATCTAGGGTAGACTTTTTGAGATCAATTAGCTCTGTGATTTTTAAATGTAATACTAAGCCGGAAACTCCCCGATCATGAACAACCACATTGCTAGCTCCTCCCAAGATAGTGAGCTTAATATCATTATTTCTACAAAAATTCACTACATCAATAATTTGCTGACGCTCTTTAAGCTCTAGATAAACTTCAGCTTGACCGCCGATTTTAAAATAAGTTTGAGGAGATAAAGAAAAATTTGATTTGAAATCCAACTGAGGGAAATTCTGACTAAGCTGGGTCAAAATAGACATAATGCAGAAGCTATTATATCAACTCATGAACTTGATAAATATCACCTGCTCCTACGGTGATAAGCACATTCCCCCTCTTGAGCTGTTTCCGGCAGTACTTGGCTAAATTTTGAATAGATTCTAAATTATGCGCAGGTAAATTATGTTTAGACACTATGGCCTCACATAACTTTGTGCTGGAAACTGATAGATCGACCTTTTCTCTAGCTGAGCTAAAAATATCAATCATTAATACTTGATCGACATCTTTAAAGGCATCAATAAATTCATTAAAAAGTTTTTTTGTTCGAGAATAGGTATGAGATTGAAAAGCGATAATTTTTTTTTGATCGGGGCACCAATCCTTCAAAGCTGCAATCACGGCTTTAATTTCATGGGGATGATGAGCGTAGTCATCGTAATATTTGACGCCATTTTTTTCTCCAATAAACTCAAAACGGCGCTTAGTAGACTGAAAGCCAGAGAGGGTATCTACAGCCTGTTGTGGGTCAATATCAATTTGGGCTACCGCTAGGATGGCAGCCAGAGCATTCAGGACGTTGAACTTGCCGGGAATTTGTAGGATTAAGTTATAAGTTTGATCTTGATAAACAAACTGCGAGATAGTTTTTCCCGCCAGAGATCGATAGCTTTTTAAGTATAAATCTGCCTCAGGGGTTTCTCCAAAGGTAAGACAGGGTTGTTTGACTAAATTTTTATCTTGGTCATTAATAATCAATTTTTCCGCCTGGGCAAAAAATTTATTAAATACCTGTTGGGTATGTTCAAAATCACGATAGACATCGGGGTGATCAAACTTAAGATTAGTACAAATCGTGAGATAGGGTTTGAGAAATGTAAAACGGGGAATGGCTTTGGTTTCTTGTTGAGGGTTGATGACGTACTCGTCAGCTTCAATTACAAAGTATCGAGCCTGAGGGCTCCATTGGCCGGTTTTATTCAGACCGGGTATATTCCCTACTCCGATTGAAAAAGAGGGTTTGAGTCCTTGTTTTTGTAGAATCCAGGTAATCATGGCAGAAACAGTACTCTTGCCTCCAACTCCACAAACAGCAATGCCTCGTTGTTGATTAAATAATTGCGCTACGGCTTCTGCTTGAGAAATAACTGGAATATTTTGTGCTACCGCTGCTCTTACTTGAGGATTTTCATTAGCTTGATGAGCGGCTGTATAGATAACACAATCAGTTTTTTTGGGCAAGTTTATTTTAAAATCAGTATCAATTTTGACATTGAGTTTTTCTAAAATTTCTTGAGTAACAAAATTTTCTTCAACATCACTGCCAGCAATATGTTTGCCTGCATCAATTAATAACTGTGCCATCGATGTCATGGCAACACCTTTGATGCCCACTAGGTAAAAATTGTCGTAATTAAGTAAGTTCATCCTTTAAGGATTTCTTTGGCTACTTGAACATCACTCCATGGGTGTTCGATTTTACCATAACACATTGACTGTTCATGTCCCTTGCCTAAGATAGCGATAATATCGCCTTTTTTTGCTAGTTTATTAAGGGCAAATTCAATCGCCTGCTTACGATCAACAATACTCATGACTTTATCTAAGTCTTGATGGAGGTTTTCTTTGAGCTGGCGAATAATTGACCATGGATTTTCAGTGCGAGGATCTTCTGCAGTAAAGATGACTAAATCTGCAAGTCTAGCTCCAATTTCGCCCATTTTTGGTCTTTTTTTATAATCGCGTAGTCCTGCAGAGCCAAAAACTGCAATTAAACGTCCACCCTTACCTTTAAGTTGCAACCTTAGAGCAGATAGGACAGCTTCTAGGGCCTGAGGAGTATGAGCAAAATCAACAATCACTCGAAATAATTTGTTGGTTTCAATTTCTTGCATTCTTCCTGGGACTTGAGGGAAACTAGCAATGGCCTGAGCAATCTTTTGATCATCAAGTTCAAGTTCTGCGGCTATCTTATAGACCAAGCGAGCGTTCATCCAGTTATATGTTTCTAAGAATCGTTTTTTAATTGCCTGATTAACCACAGGAGGTAGTTCATCTTGTAGTTGATAGCTTGAAATTTGTTCCCATTGGTGTTTTAGAGCTGCTTTGATTTTTAATAAATTCGGGTCATCGCCATTAATAATTACTTTCTGGGCTTTGTTTAAAATAAGCATTTTGGCTTTAATGTATTCGCCTTCATTGAGGTGATAGTCAAGATGCTCTGAGGCGATGTTGGTCAAGCCAGCAATCATAGGTTTGATCCCCCAGGTCCGGTATTGATATGCCCCATGAGAAGTGACTTCTAGGACCAGATACTCTACTTTTTTATTAACCATATTTCGCAATAGTTTGTAGAGTTGAAATGGATCTGGAGAGGTCACATGGAGGCCGGTGGTAATTTCTTCTGCTCCAATATAGGCCGCGACGGTTGAGATTAAGGCAACTTTTTTGCCAGCTCTTTTAAGGATGTGATAAAGCAAAGTTGCCGAAGTAGTTTTGCCATCTGTACCAGTAATGGTAATGATTTTTAATTCTTTAGCAGGAAATTTAAATTTAATCTGTCCCGCTAGTCCTCTGAGCAGACCAGTTTTAATGAAGTGATAGGGACGCTTGAGTTTATATATTATCCAAGACAAATGAGTGTTCATACACCTTAATTATAACTCAGATTGCTGTTGATCAGGGGGAATGTTTAAACTGAGAAAAAGTTTTTCCGCGATTTTATACCAAAGTGGCGCAGCGGTTTCAGCAGCCCAGGGAGAGCTTTGAGGTTCAATCAATTTAACTAACATTAAAAATTGAGGATTTTCTGGAGGAGCAAAGCCAATAAAGCTCGCTATGGTGGCATCTTGCTTATACCCTCCTTCTTTAGCTGGAATTTGAGAAGTACCAGTTTTCCCCGCCACAGAATGAGTTTTAGAGTAGGTCCACTGAGCCTCACCGCTTTTAGCGGCATAAACCATCATTTCTGTCACCTTTCTGGCTGTTTCCGGAGAAATCACTTGCCTAACTTTTTTTGGTTGAACAACTATCTCCTCTCCGTCTGGGTCTAGTACTTTTTTAATAATTTGTGGCTGCATCATGGTGCCTTGGTTTGCAATTGCGCTTACGGCTCGCACTATTTGTAAGCTAGTGGCAGTGATTCCTTGTCCAAATGATCTGGTTGCTAGTTCAACAGGACCCCATTTTTCAGGAAAGGGCGTATTGGCATCGCCATATAAATCAATCTCGAGTTTTTCTCCAATTCCAAAATTATTAAGATATTTTTTAAATATGTCTGGACCCATTTCTTCAGCCACAAAGATCATGGCAATATTATCTGATTTGGCCAAAGCGTCAGCCATATTTATTTGCGGATGATACTCCTCATTCCATGTCCTAATGGAATACTGATTAATTTGGCGAGGTCCATCACAGCGGGGACATTGAGTTTCAGGATTTATGACTCCCGCATCAATTCCTGCAGACACGGTCAGGGTTTTGAAAATTGAACCTGGCTCAAAGAGATTGGTTAGAGCTGGATTTTTGTACAAATACTCTTCAAATTCATGGTAAGTTGATTGATCAAATTTAGGCTCAGCTGCTAAAGCCAATATTTCTCCAGTTTGTGGTTTGACAACAATGATTTCTCCAGCAGTAGCCCCATATTTTTCTAAGCCATTTTTTAAGGCAGATTCAACCAAAGTCTGCAGATCCCTTCGAATAGTTAAGGTGACATTTCTGCCTGCAGTTGAAGCAAAATTAATTGAGTTTAATCCAAAAAATGAGAAACCCAACGCATCTGCGGAAAAAGTAATTTTTCTTTTTTTTCCAGATAATTCTTTGTTAAGCGCTCCTTCAACTCCAAAATAACCAAGTGGCTGACCTTGCTCATCTTTGCCCACAAATCCAGTGAGGTGAGCAGCCAGTGAAGCTTCTGGATAAAGTCGAACAGCAGTAGTTTCAAAATCTAACCCGGCTAAGTCTAGAGCTAAAAAGCTTTTTTTTGTGTCTTCTGAGAGGTTGGGAAAAAGAGAAACCCATTTAACACGATCTTTGCTTAATTGTTGCTCAATTTTTTCTTTCAATTTTGTTTGTAACTCTTTTTTTTCAGCCTCATCTGTTGACTCTTGATATTCTGCTAGATCATTAAGTAAGAGGGGTAAAATTGTTTGAGAAATTTCAGCTGGAGTTTTTTCTAAAAGATAAGGATACCCCACCAGATGATACTTAGTGGCATTTCCAACTAAAAGATGTCCGTCTTGAGTATAAATTTGTCCTCTTTGGCCCTTTGTAACTTGAACACGTTCATATTGGCTTAGGGCGGCTGATTTTAGCCAAGATCCTTCGATTATTTGCCAATAAAAGAGGCGTAATAAAATGGTTAATAATCCGAGATAAATTCCAGCTAGAAAAAGTTTATTTCTCAGGGGAGTTTTAGCTGTAGTCAGGTGAGACCGAGTATATTTACTAACCATTTCTTACTATTTTACGCTAATTTAGGGCAGCGAGATTGGTTGAAGTTCCAATCACTATTGGCCAAGAGATGTCTTGGTAATTAGCTAAAGATGATTCTTGAGCAATCATTAGGAGTGAAGTTTTAATCGCCAATTTTTCTTCTAGCTTTTGTTTTTGATTGATTAATTGAGCGTGGTGGAGTTTTAAATCTCGTTGTTTCTGACCATGAGCTACGACAAAACTAGTTTGGTAGAGGGTATATGAAATTTGAATAAGCAAGCATACTCCAATTAGAAAGTAATAAAACTTATAATAATTTTTTTTGGTTGACATTTTATTTATTTTTTTCAAAGATTCTCATCCGCGAGCTTCTAGCTCCAGGATTATTTGAGATCTCTTCTGCTGTTGGTTTAATAACTTTTTTTGTTAACTGCTGACCTTTATTGACTTTTTCCCATTCTTTAAAATAGTTTTTAACAATGCGGTCATCTCCTTGGTGAAAAGCAATTGTGATGATTTTGCCACCTGGTTTGAGAATTTTTATTGCTTGGGGGAGGGCTCTGTCGATGCTACTTAATTCATCATTGACCGCAATGCGTAAGGCTTGAAAAACCTTAGTCGCTGGATGAATGCGGCTAGGGCGATGAGTTTTGGTGTCTCTGACAAGCTTAACTAATTGGCCAACAGTGGTAATAAATTCACCAGCTCGGCGTTTTTTAATAATTGTGCGAGTAATTTTTTTAGCTTCTCGCTCTCCTCCAAAGACTTCTAAAATTTTCTGGAGCTGTTTTTCTCCCAGTACGGCCAAAAGATCTCTGGCTTTGACTCCTAAGCGATCATCAAGCCTCATATCTAGTTCTTGATCTTCTCCCTCAAAACTTATTCCTCTGTCTGTAGACAGGAGCTGCTCGCTGGTGGTGCCAAAGTCAAACAGAATTCCAGCAATGGATAAATCAAGCTCGCTGATAATTCTCTCTAACTGATCAAAGTTTTCTCTGATTAGAATCAATGATTTGGCTTTGATTTCCAAAGCAAATGTATCCTGATTAGCTTCAATATTATTTTGGTCATAATCAAAGGCAACAACTTTGGCTCCACGATTTAAAATTTCTCGAGAATGACCACCTTGACCAAAAGTTGCGTCGACATACCACTGATCTGGTTTAATATCTAAAGCCCGAATAGTCTCTATCAGCATGACTGGAATATGTTTAATCTTGGTCATTTAGTCCTTCAGCAATTTTTTCTGCCTGGGCTTGGATTTTCTCTAAATAATGGTGATATTGATCTCTATCCCAAATCTCAACTTTGGAGTAGCTACCCACAATCACCACTTGTTTTTTTAATTTGGCGAATTCCGTCAAGTATTCGGGCAGGGAAACTCGACCGTTATCGTCAGCTAGCAGTTCTTTTGCATCATTGGCCATGAGTCTGATGAAATCACGATGTGCTTTTTTTGTGAAAGTGCGTTGTGAAAGTTTTTTTAATTCCTCTTTAAAGTTCACAGCTCTAAATAAAAACAAACCGCCATCTAATCCTCTAGTAATGATCCAGTTTGTTTCTATTTTTCTAAAGTTTTTTGGTAAAGAAAGCCGTCTATTCTCTTCTAGGGTGTGATAGTATCGACCGATGAACATCTTGTAGATACTATAAGCTTATTTACCAATTTTTACCATAATCAAAAGATACACCCAAGGAATCGTCAAGTAAACCCGGAACTAGTTTCGGGTGTTAGAGAAAAATTATGGTGATAATTGTGAGAAATATGGTAAAATAGAATGATCTGGATAATAGTAGTAATTTTTTTAAAGGAGTCAACATGAGAGAAGGCAGAATTCGCGAATTAGCGCAAGAGTATGGTTGCGGTTCAATAGATGATCTTGAAACTCAAAAATTTATGATTATTGAATTTTTTAATGAATGTTTAAGAAGGTATAAAGTTTTTATTGAAGATTTTGATGATGTTAAAGCTGCAATAGAAGCATTGGGTGGCACATGTTGTTTTCATAGTAAAGATTTATATAAAAATAACAGAACACAAACTGATTTTTGAAATGAGACTAGGCTTGAGTTGAGCTTTACTTTACCAGCACATACAGCTCCATCAACTTTACTTCTGCAGAAGCCATTTTGGCAGAGGTGGTTGTGTCAAATTCATGCCACTGTTGACCATCAAAGCCCATGATTATAAACTCGCCTTCTTCTTGCGCTCGGATGGTGAGATTGGCAGTCCCAGAAAGTTTGCTAGAACCGGTTAGGGAGTAAATCTCAGACACAGGTTCCCGTTTTAGACCATCTGGATAGCCAGCAGTATTAAAGATCACTAGATAGCGTTGCTTTTTAAGATCTTTGGAATCGATCTGAAACTTGGCATCTTGAGAGCTGAAAGTAGTTTCACTACCAGCATTATCAATGTATTTCCAACGGGATTTGAGAGCATACGGCTCTGGCCCATCAAAGCGAGTCAAAAGTGATCCACCCTGAACATCTTCATGAAAAGAACAGGCACCGCCCGCGCTACAACTACCCAAAAGTATTTTCTCTACAGCAGGAAGACTATTTAATTCAATTTTTCCAAAAGCGCCCTGCAATAAAGAGCCAGCTTGATATTCTAATTCATATTGCACGCTAGTCGCGTCTTTTTTGATTTCATTTACGATTAAGCTCAGATTGTGTCCATCTGCATTGGGGGTGATCTGAATATAGGGTCGCTCACTTACAGCAATCACATTAGTTGGTTCTTCAATGCGTTTTTTTTGAGTGATTTCTGGGATTGTATTTGATTTAGATTTAGATTTGAAAACAATAAAAATGCCCCCGCCTATGATCAAAATTGCAAGCATAAGAGGAATGAGTTTTTTCATAAGGGAATGTTTTGGTTATTCTATCTTATTTTTTAGATAGTCAGCAAGCTCGGTTAGGGGTAGGCGGATTTGTTGTGTGGTGTCTCTGTCTCTGGCGGTAACCGTGTTATCTTCTAGAGTTTCATAATCAATAGTAATACAACAGGGCGTGCCAATTTCATCTTGGTAAAGATAACGCTTGCCAATACTACTGCGGTCATCCCAGGCAACATGATATTTTTGGCTCAGGTCATCAAAAATTTCTTTGGCTTTAGCAACGAGTTCTGGTTTATTTTTTGCTAAAGGGAAAACTGCGGCTTTATAAGGGGCGAGGTTGGATTTGAGTTTTAAAACTATGCGCTTATTTTCTTTATCATCCCAGTAAGCATCACAAAGAGTCATGAGAAAGAAGCGAGCTAATCCTACGGCCGGCTCGATGACGTGAGGGATAAATTTTCTTTGGGTATGGGGGTCAGTGTACTCCATATTTTGGCCGGAAAACTTCTGGTGTTGTTTGAGATCAAAATCAGTGCGGTAGGCAATCCCCCAGAGTTCTTTATAACCAAAGGGAAAATTAAAATCTAGATCCCAAGTATCAAGGCTATAGTGAGAGCGCTCTTTATCAGTATGTTGCCGCCATTTGAGATTTTTATCATTAATTCCCAAAATTTCTGTAGCAAACTTCCACATTTGATCCTTCCACTTTGTCATGAGTTGTTGCCAATCCTCTTTTTGAGGATCAAAGAAATACTCAATCTCAGCCAGTTCAAACTCTAGGGTGCGAAAAACAAACTGTCCGGTAGTGACTTCATTACGAAAACTAGTCCCAATATTGCCTACTCCAAAAGGCAACTGGATTCTGGTTGAATCTAAGACATTTTTAAAGTTAGTAAAGATTCCCTGGGCAGTTTCTCCTCGAAGATAAACTGTAGATTTTTCTCCCGTCACTGAGCCAATCTGGGTTTGAAAAAGTAAGCTAAATCGCTTGGGTTTTGTGAGTTGATTGCCGTCTGGGCTAGAAATCTGATATTTTTTTATCAAAGCCGTCATTTCATCTAAATCCATATCTTCCACCACCAGCATTTCTAGATTGAGGTCTTTAGCTTTTTTAGATAGCCAGTTTTCAATAATATGATCCACGCGAAAGCGCTTATGAGTTACTAAATCTTCTACTAATGGGTCGTGAAAAGCTTCTACATGACCAGAGGCCACCCAGGTTTGTGGGTGCAGGAGAATTTGAGATTGGAGTCCAACCATGTCTGGCCGGCGAGTGATGAAGTATTGCCACCAAGCATCACGGATATTTTTTAGGAGTTCAATTCCCACTGGGCCGTAATCATAGGAGTTTGCTAAACCACCATAAATATCAGAGGTGGGATAAACGAAACCCCGGCGTTTAGCCAAAGCTACAATTTGTTCAAGAGTAGGTTGGGTTGACATTTTTTCAGTATATCATTGATCTGGTAGCGTGAGATACTCAAAACTTCTCATGGGTTTATCCGCTAACGCAGAGACATAGTCTAGTACACAGTTAAATTCAGTGTCCTTGAGATGAGGATATCCTAATCTTCCGATTAAATTTTCTAAACTAATTTTAATCTGTCTATTGGTAATTTTTTGGCTAACGATATTTTTTCGCAAATTTAAAATTTCTTGGTATAGCTTAGCTTCGATTTCTTCTTCTACAAAAAGTTTTTCTAGGATTTCTAGAAATTGAGTGAGTTTTCTAATCTCCGCCAAGTTATTTCTAATTTGGTTCGAATCATCGAGTAATTTAGTTTGAATTAGCAGAGGTAAAGACTTAGTTTTAATAAAATAAGCCTGAATATAATTACCAGGCTCTAACGAAGCTCTTTTAGTAGAAGAAAGTTTGCGAACGCCCTTAGCTATGGCTACTAGTCGGCCATATTCTTGGGTAAGTAGAGTCACTATGCGGTCAGTTTCACCTACGCTACTTCTTTTAAGGACTATTGCCCGAGAATGAAAGTTTCTAGAACGGTGTTTCATAAATGGTGTCTTTATTCACCATGATCTTTTCTTGACCCCCAGTCACATCCATCATGGTTTCTATAGGGTCAATTCCACCTTGCTTCCAGAGTTTAACCCGATAAGTTTGAGCGTCTGAGTACGGGATTGTATAGGTTAGCCTGAGCTTAGCCTGTCCGAGAGGCTCAAGAATAAAGAAGCCATCAATGACAGTAAACCCATTTTCCTCATATGACCTAGCTTCCTCTGTAAAGCCCCGAGCCTCAATTAGCTCACTCCCAGCTGGCAGATAAAGCCGTGTCCAATCTTTCAGAGTGGAGTTTAAACAGAGCTTCCCTGCTTCGAGATTACAGTTGTCAGCTTTTTTAGTATTTCTATAAGTAATCTCAACTGTTTTGGTTAATTTTCCATTCAAAGGAGCATCAATTTTTTGTTCAACCTGATAGTTGGTAAAAAGGTTAGATTTTGCTCCGCCTAAGTTAGCATTGATGATAGCTAAAAAATCAGTATTTTCGTTTGCAAGCATCCGTCCAGCTGCATTAATCGATTCTGCCGCTTGCTGATTTTTTTCATCCATAAAATAGAGTTGAGTGTGTCTTTGTTCAATGCTTTTAATAGCAATCTCAAAAAGCCCAGGCCATTGCTGTTTAGGAGCTCCATAAGATTTAGTTAAAATTGCTCTCATCATTGGACCTAAAATTCCCTTGCGATCGTCACGGAGATATGGTGTTGGTTTAGTAATTATTTCAGATAAAACATAAACTACCTGCGGACAGTCGCATCTAGGATCATTTTGGGCGCTGAAAGTTCCAAACCCTGGGATTTCAACTGGACCCAAAACTTCTAATAATTTAGTCAAAACTTCTGTATCAACCGCAATGACACCATTGATATCTTTAGGCTCTCCCCTGATTTCTAAGTAGTGTTTCAAGAATTGATCCATAGAAATTTTAAAATCAGGGGAGATATTCATGTCGCGTAGGTTCCAGTATTTTTCTGTAGTCAGGTATCTGCCCAATTCTTTTGGGATGGGGATTCGTTTATTAAATTTTTTATCTAGTTCGTAAATATCGTCGGATTTCTCGGGAGTAACCCTGCCATCTTCAATAAAAATAGTTGCATATGCAGTCATAAAGCCGCCTGTTGGGCGAAGTTCATTGTCATTCTGGAATAAAATTAAGTATTTTTTGCGTTCTTCTTTTGCTCCCATAATATTTGGCAATTGTTCTAAAATTGGTCGGTATTGTGTTATGGAGGCGCTAGCTGTGTAACTATATTCTTGGACGCTAGTTACAAAGGATCTTATGTTTTGACCTTTAATTTTTTCTGGATAACGCTTGGGATCGATTTGGGATAGCTCATTTTTGGTTATTTCCAGTTCAGACGTGATCTCATCCAAAATGGGCGAGATTTTGTCTAAAGTTTGTAAAATTATTTTGAGTCTATCTTCTGCTGTACCACCAGTGAATGTGGCTTCACCAGCAAAACCCAATACGTCTGCATAGGGGGCAATGGCTTCAACTGATTTTTGGCCAGCTCGAAGTGCCGCCTCGATCGCAGTAAAAACATGCAAACCATCTTGATAGTACTTTCTAAGTATGGGGATGTAGTTATAAATAGCTAGTTGTTGATAAGTTTGCCGCAACTCTTCCTCTTGGCTTTGAAGCTTTTTTAGTTCTGCTTCTGTTGCGGGAAGATTTTGATTTTTAAAATTAGTGTAAACAGCCTCAGCCGTAGTTTTAGCCTCAAGTGCTTGGGCTTTAAACATATTAATGACTTTAAATGTATACAGACCTAAAACTGAGAAAACAATGATTATGATAGCTAAAATTCCACCCGCAACAACCAAAGCCATATGTTGTTTAATGAAGTTTTCTTTGGAAGTTGTATCTAGATTAGCAGAGAGATTTTCAGACATAGAAAAAGTATAACAGCTACCATTTGGAAATCATAGCTTGGGGGGTCTTGAGGAGAATGATAATATCAGCCCAAATGGTTTTTTTATGAGCATAGAGCGCATCCATCTTAGCTCGGACTCGAAATGAGACCTCATTTCTACCTCCAGTTTGCCAGGGACCAGTAATACCAGGTTTAACAGAAAGAATGTAGTCAACGTATTTTTTAGTTTCAGGATATTTTTTAGTTTGTTCTTGAAGCTCTTTTTTTACATAGGCTCTGGGTCCAACCATGCTCATTTCACCTCTTAGTACATTGAGAAGTTGAGGGAATTCATCTATGGTTAAAGAGCGGAGTACCTTTCCTAAAGCAGTAATACGAGGGTCATTTTGCAGCTTCCAGTCATTATCTTTGAATTTTTTTAGAAGCTTGTAATTTTTATTATGAAGCAAATCATCAGCTCCCTGAATCATAGAGCGAAATTTCAATAAATTAAATTCTTTCCCATTTTTACCTACTCGTTTATGCGAAAAAAAAATAGGCAGACCTGAATCAGCCAGAATCATCAAAGGAACTAAAACCCAAATAGGAAAAAATAAGACAAATAGAGAGATCGCTAAAACTATATCTAGCAATCGTTTTTGAGTTTCGAAAGATAGCATAAAAACTTATAGATATTCTTCTCTACCCTCTTGTTCTAGACGATCAACTAGTTTTCTAACCTCTTGCGATCGGTTCTTGGGAGCAATCATCAAGATTTCATCAGTGTCAATAATTACTAAATCATCCACCCCAATTATGGCGATCAGACGACCATTGGTGTGCATTAAGTTATTGTGAGCTTCTATAGAAAGAGCTAGGGCTTTTTCACTTTCGCTGATCACTACATTTCCTGACAAATCTTTGGTGCCTAAGTCATAAACTACCCTCCAGTTTCCCACATCATTCCACCCAAAGTCTCCGGGGATTAACACTAAGTTATCTGCTTTCTCAGAAATAGCATAGTCAATGGAAATGTTTTCTGCTTGTTTGTATATTTCAGGCAAAGCTTTATGAAATTTTTGAGCAGATTTTTGCGATAACTCGCGAGTTAAAGTATACATTTTAGGCATATGCTTTTCAAAAGCAGCGCAGATGCTTTTAGCTGACCAAACATACATATTAGCATTCCAAAAATATTTGCCAGTAGAAATAAAAGCTCCGGCCGTGGCCTTGTTTGGTTTCTCAGTGAAGCTGTCCACCTTAAATAAAGATAAACCCTGATTTAGTTTTTGTATGTGTTCTCCGATTTTAATGTACCCAAATCCAGTTGAGGGGGTGGTGGGGATGATCCCTACAGTAACTAAGTGTTCATTTTCTGCTGCAGTTTTGATAGCGGCCTTCATGACGCGGACATACTCTTTCTCATTGGTTAAGGTGTGGTCAGAAGCAACATTAACAATTACTGCGTCAGGATCTAAACTTTTGGCGTATAAACTACCGACTAGCATAGCTAAGGCAGTATCTCTTCTCTTGGGCTCAGCGATGATATTTAAAGCTGGAACATCTGGAAGTTGCTCTTTGACTTCTTGTTCGTAAAGTTTGTTGGTGACGACAATGACGCGATTCCAGGGAATTATTTTAGTAATTCGATTACTAGCCTCTTGTATCATGGTTTTATCTGCCACAAGTTTAAGAAACTGTTTAGGATTTTTGTTTCTAGATTTTGGCCAGAGACGTGTGCCGCCTCCACCCGCTAAGACAACCGCATAACTATGATCAAGAGCGCTCATGAGCGTCCTTTCTGCTGTTTATAAATTTTAAAAACGGTTGTTTGGAACCGTCTGGTAAAGTCATTTATAGCATATTTTCTCAATTTTATCTTGAGGGGAGCAAACTCTAACCTGGAGCTTTCTAATTTTTTGATGGTTTTGACTAGTGAATTGACTGATAAATTGGTTAAATAAAGACCAACTCGATGGTTTTGGAATAACTCACTTGCCCCGGATTTTTCATGTAAAATAACCGGTATATCAGACAAAACTGCCTCAATCGCAGTGATGCCAAAATCTTCAATCCCGGGCATGAGTAGGGCTTTAGTTTGGGACATAATCGCTTGGCGCACAAGATTGGTAACATTGCCTATGAAATATGTATGGTGATTAGCAAGTTTTTTTAGCTCTGTTTTTTGAGGTCCTTCACCAATAATCACTAAATTTTTATTTAAGATCTGACAAGCTTGAATGGCCAGGTCTACTCTTTTATAAGGTACCAGGCGGGAAATAATTAAATAATATTCGTTAGGTAGATTGGCAGGGCGATATTTTTCTAAATCCTTTTTGGTTTTTTGTTCATTAAGATCTACTGGGGGATAAATAACATCAGAGACAGCTCGTTGATAGTATTTTTCGATTCTTTTTTTAACTAGGCCAGAAATTGGAATAATCACGTCTGGACGTTGGGCTGCAACCTGATCCCACCAGGTAAGATAATCGAAAAGCTTGCGGCTAAAAAAATTCAGGAGGGGGATTTTAAAAGGCCAATGAGTTTGTTCGTAATGAGCCCGATGACTATAAAGATAGCGGGTGGGGGTGAGCATGTAACAAACGTGAAGTTGATTGGGTCTTGTGATTATTCCTTTAGCCTCAGCACTAGTAACAGAAATGATAATGTCATACATAGAGAGATCTAGTGATTCAAATGCCAAAGGCATTAGAGGGACGAAAAAACGATGAAGTTGATTAGCAAAGGGAACTTTTTGTAAGAAAGAGGTTTTGATCTTAAATATTTTGGCCCACACAGCACGTGGATGAAAGACAGCAGTAAAAAGCGGAGCCTGTGGAAAAGCTTGATGAAGGGCTAATAAAACTTTTTCTGCTCCACCATAGGGCGTGTTAACTCGATCATAAACTAAAGCAATTCTGGGACTCATTAGTTCAATTGTAAAAGATTAATGATAATTAGTCAGGAACAAAGCGATCTATAGACTTTGACAGTTTTTTTGGTCATTTCATCCCAAGAATACTGCATTGTTACCGCGGCCATTTGTTTTTGAGTAGGTTTTTTCTTAGAAAGGTTTTTGACACTTTTAACCAAGCTATCCACCAAGAGTGGGTTAAAGTAAATAACAGCATCTTGATAAATTTCTTTAAATACTGGGATGTTTGAAGCTAGGACGGGCGTATTTAGAGCTAGGGCTTCGATGCCAGTGAGTCCAAAACCTTCTGATAAGGATGGTTGCACAAGGGCTGTGGCGCCTTTAATTTCACTAGCTAAGTCTTGGTCAGATAAATATCCAGTAAAATTGACTTGCTTCTCAACACCATTTTTTTTGGCCTGCGCTCTGATTTGATCTTGAAATGCATTTCTTGACCCCACAATAATTAACCTCCACCCGGGAAGTTGCTCTAGAGCCTTTATCACTAATCTGACATTCTTATGTGGGTAAAGTGAGCCGACATAAATCAATGTTTTGTTTTCCTTCTTAATTTTAATATCTTTAAACTTTAATAAACCACTATCCACACCTTCATGAGTGACTACTATTTTATCCTTGGATTCTGGATAGTATTCATTTAAAGTTTTTTCAATGGTTTGAGTGGGAACTAAAATTTTATCGGCTTTTTTAATCGCCCTTGAAGCTACTAAACGATAGCCAGTATACTTGCCCCAATATTCCCAAGGTTTGAGAGTAGTAACTTGAGTGCCTCGGTGTTGATGCCAAAGTAAATCGTGAATGGTGATAACGAGTTTTTTAGAATACATGATCGGAACGTTAAAGTGAGGGACGTGGAGTAAGTCTAGTTTAGCTTGATTGAAAATAGAAAACATCTGTATTTGTTCCTGAAGCGTATAGTGCCTAATAGGAATAATATGAGACTGCGCTTCAATGTTTGGAATAACTTGATTTTTATTTCGGTAAAAATAAACCCAATTAATTTCAGGGGCAAACTTGGGTAGTCGCCTAATTAAGTTTTCAATATAACGACCGATACCGGCATGAGAAACTCCACTCAGTCGGCAATCGACACCAATTTTCATAATTAAGATTATTTCTTGGTCTTAGCTTTAGCAGTTATTTTCGCTTGAGTGATGGGTTTTCTTTTAGCCGCGCTGGCTTTAGCAGGAGTTTTTTTGTTTTCTTTAACCAATGATTCGGTCAAAGATTCAATTTCTGATAAAACTTCATCATCTTCATCACAATAATCACAACAGCAACAGTCTTCTAACTCCATCTGTTTTTCAAGATAGTTAGCCCGTTTGGCTCGCAATAGATTGCCAATCACAGCGTAGATAAAATAGGCGATACCAATTACGAAACTAACCAGCGGAATGAATTTTAACAACAGGGGCTCGGTAAAGAGCTGTTGCCCAGCATAGACATATTGCACTAAAAGGCTTGGTAATAAAGCGGCCACAAATAACGCTGCCACAATTACAGTCACGGCAGTTAACATGACATTTTGGCTTCTGGCTCGCAGTTGCGAAACCTGAAATGCTAGATCTGAATACATTTAAAATCCTTCCTTTTTTATATTAATGTAATACCTGATAAGAGTACGAATAAATTTGGGATATTTATTAACGTAATGTTTATCGTAATACGCAAGCATCGTATCATAAAAGTACTTGTTAGTGGTTTTGGCAATTTTTTTAGAACTGCTTTTGATGCCGGATTTATATTTATGGTGCACAATTTTTGCTTGAGGATGATATACAATCTCATAGCCCTTGTCTCGGAAACGTCGACACCAATCCAGGTCTTCAGCGTACATAAAGAATCGATCATCTAAGAAGCCTACCTTATCCATGGCTGATTTTCTTACCATTAGGGTTGCTCCGCTACACGCATCAATGGTGTGATGACTGCCAAGATCTTTGAATGATTGGTGGTACTGCCCAAAAGTACGTGATTTGGGAAATAAAGATTCTAGTTTGGCAAAGTAGGTTAGAGAGGCCCAGAGGGTGGGTTCACCCCGATGACAGGCAGGATCAATTTTCCCATTCACAAACTCTATTTTAGGAGTGATCGCGCCAGTTTTGGGGTGTTTGTCCATGTACTCTACTAAGATGTCTAAGTTTGACTCTGGCTTAAATTCGAGATCAGAATTTAACAGCATCGCATAGCGACTCTCAACTTTTTTTAGCGCAACATTGTTGCCGCCGGCAAAACCTAGATTTTCTCCAGTTTCAATTAGTTCCACCCAGCTGATATTCTTTTTTACCATTTCAACACTACCATCTGTGCTACCGTTATCTACCACAATGGTTTTGATATTATATTTAGTTTTATCTAAATAAAACTCCTTTAGTGTTTCTAAAGTTTTTTTTAACCAAAATTGAGTGTTATAGCTAAGAATGATCAGGGTTAGATCGGTTTTTCTTAATCTTTTTTTCATGAAAACTCCTGATAAACTTGGTCTAGCTTAGTACTAATATATTTCCAATCATATTGTCTAGTCACAAATCGTTTGGCTCTGCGAGCCAACTTTCTTCTCATGGTAGGATTTTTAAGCAGTTGGGAAATTTTATCTGCCATGGCCGCGGCCGAATCTGCTAACAGCACGTGTTTGCCATCTTGGACACCCAATCCCTCAACAGCAATACTAGTGGCTACTACCGGAGTGCCTGAAACCATTGCTTCAAGGATTTTATACCGCGTACCCTTACCACTTAGTACAGGAGCAGCTAGGACATGAGCGCCTTTGAAAGCGTCACGAATGTCTGGGATATTACCAGTGACTTTAATACTCTGATCGTGGCGGTGATAATTGAGAACTTCTTGGGTCGGGGCATTACCCACAATCCATAATTGAGCTTTCTCAACTTGTTGGGTAATAAGAGGCCAGACTTTATTAACTAAGAACTTGACTGCTTCTACATTGGGTAGCCAATTAAAGGTCCCAACAGATAAAACAGTCAGCTTAGTGGAAAGTTTTCTTCTTTTTTTATTAAACCACTCTGCATCTACTCCATTTGAAACCACTTCTATTTTATTTTTATTGCCTATTTCTTGGGCAATAAAATCTTTGTCAGCTTGGCTCATGACGATGAGTTTATTAGCTGATTTCCAGAAGTACTTTTCCCAATGTTTAATTTTAGAGATGTCGATTTGCAGCAAAGGACGTAAAATTAATGGTGCTTTTTTGGCATAGCTTTCATATCCGAGATACTCGATGGTTTGTTCAACCAAAATCATGGGGATATCGGTGATTGGCAAATGTGGCATCATGTAAAAAGTTTCGGCATGAATTAAGTCATAGTTTTGTAGGGCAAGTTCTGTTTCAACTGCCTCAATAGTTTCTGGAACGTGATTGCGGATAACCAAAAATGGATAGCTAGAAAAAAGTGTTTTAAAAATGTTTCTTAAAGTAAAGGGTTTTTGGGAGCGTTTAAAAACTTTCACTTTGGCGCAATATTTTTCTAACTCGGAAATATATTGACGCTCTGATTCTTCCTTGATGAGGGCAAACAACGTAATTTCATGTTTGTCAGCGAGTTTTTTTAATAAATTGTAGGTTCTAATTTGACCACCACTTAGTAAAGGGTAGGGTAAGTATGGAGTCAGCATTAAGATTTTCATGGTTTATTGAAGTTTGATGATAACATATTCGTCAGTTTGGAAGATCACCCTATAGTCATTCATGAGCCGATTGGTTTCATCATCATAATTAACACTCACGTAGTAATCTGCCCCTTTAGCGATCTTGTCTGCAATCTCAAATCCAATCGGCCAGCCAGTGCGATTGGTTTGGAATAAAAAGGCGGTATCACCCTGATAGGGGGCAATAATTCTAGCATCCAAAGGGGTGATCTGGTCTACTTTTTGTCCAGCCCTGACAATTTCGGGGTGTTGAATCTCGTAATAACCCCTGATCTCCCACCAGGACATAAAGAGCGAAAGCGCTAAGACTATCAATAATGAAGGCCAAGCAACTAGCTTTCTAATGTATGAGCCTTCAGTAATCCATAAAATACCTCTGGCGGTTAGAATGGAAATGATGGGAATCAGCAAAGCTTGATAATAGTCATGCTGGACATTGCCCGTAGCAAAGGCAACCAGATATAAAAACATTGAACCTGCCCAAACTAAAGTGATAACATCAAAAAGAGTTGAACGACGATAGCTAGTTCTGATTCTACCAATAAGGCCCAAAAATAAGAATGATACTCCCCAGTAACCTAAAATAAGTTTGGCAATTCTTTCAGCAAAGATCCACCTCCACCAGGCAGGACGAAGCCGGATTCCATTTCCATTTAATAACCACGTTGAAACTGGAATGCCTTGGGGAAATTGTTTAATCCATTCCCGCCAACCGATTAAAGGAGTTATGGCAAGAGTGGCATAAGCAATTAGCCAGGGAGAAATAAAGGCTTTTTTGCCAAAATAAACTAAGCTTAGAATAATAAAGACCGGAACAATAAAAATAGCAGTGGGCTTGAGTAATAAACTCAGCGAAAACGCAATTAAACTGCCAGCATAAAGCAGGCGTGAGCTGGTTTTATTTTTATTAGTTTGTTGGAGCCAGGCTAAAAACAGCCACATACTCAATAGTTGGGTACCCAACATCGCAGGTTCTGGCAAAATAACACGAGAATAAAAGACGCTAAAAGGTAATACCGCAAACATAAATCCGGAGAGAAGAGCTAGCACTTGGCGTTTTGAAAGTAAGAAAACAAAGCCATACAAGCTAATTAATCCTATTAATGAAAAGCCAATTGAAACTAGACGTGAGGTGATTACTAAATCAAGTTGTGGATTTAATTTAATTATCTGGGCGATGAAAAAATTGACTATGGGAAACTCCACCATCCTATAACCCTGAGGATTATCTTGACCACTCTGGATATTAGAATGATCGTGATAATGTGGCTCTAAAATAGAATAGTTATGCTTAATAAACTCTCTAGTTACGGAAGCTGTATCGGCTTGACGGAAGCTGTGCCAATCGGCCAAAGGCGCATCGATACGGTAAAGTCTTAAATATGTAGCTAAGATGAGGAGCGCCAATACCAATAGCCAATGTTTTTTCATTTCTTTAATTTATAATAACCTAAAAATAGTCCGGTCACAGCCCAAAAAGTAAAGGCTACCTTGGAGGCAGAAAAAACGTCTATAAAGAAAGCATTAAACAAGAGTCCTAATGCTGCAGCTAGATAACCAATGCAAAGCGCTGAAAGAAGAGCATCTTTTTTTCTTAAACCCAAAATTGCCACAACCATACTAGTGATAATAGCCCCATAAAAAGTGATAAAGCCTAGTAAGCCAGTTTCACCCAAAGTTCTTAAAAAGTTATTGTCAGTACTGTCAGCAATGGTGAAATCTGTGGGACTGGTTTTATTAAGAGTGGCATAACCACTTCCCAAAAATGGACTTCTAACGAACCCTTGTACTGCTCTTGGCCATAAAGTATCCAAGCGAATTGCCATGGAAAGGCCATATTGAAGGGCATTGTCTGACCAAACGCGTGGTTTTTCTACTATTGCTGTCACGAAAGAACCATCGGCTGAGGTGGTGGCCACTACAATTTGATCAGGAATATCTGCATAGACATCCACTGGCCTTTGGGTGATGGGACGCTGATCTGATGCTACCAGCACTTCTGCCTCTTGTGTTGAGATGGAATTAGCGGGAGGTGATGATCCCAGCTGTTTGATTTTCAAGTGATCAATTTGAAGAAAAGCAATAATAGTCGTTGCTGACTTTTGGGTTTGTTTTTCAAAGCGTTGATACTGAGAATAAACTTGAGGATAGGATTTTATAACCTGGACAGCTCTTTCATAGATGTCACTCCCAAATCCAACCATTAAAATAAAAATACCAATCCACAGACCTAATAATCTGGTTACAATCCAAGAAATTTTAGACCGCAGAGATTCTTTTTTTAAGCCAAACAAGCTGATGACAATTACGGTTGATAAAGCATAGGCTATAAATGAGGTTCGCGCGGCACTCATAATTAACAGCCAAGCACCAAAAAATTGCAAGAAAAACAGATAGCCCTTAATTAATTTTTGCTTAGAATAGTAGGCAAGGGCTAATAAAAGTGGCAAAACAATTACTAAATATGCCGCCAAGTCGTAATGACCAGCAAAGGTAGATTGAACTCTGGCGTGTTGGGTCAGATAGAGGCGGATGCCCTTACTAAACTCGCGGTTCATGGTGGAGTAAACAGGCCAGTAGTAGTATTTTTGTCCTACTCCATAGATAGCTACTGCTAATAATGAAAGGCTCATGAACCCAAGTAAGATTTTGACACCTTTGGAGTTACTCAGGCTTGAATAAAAAATAAAGAAGAGAGAGAAATACTCCAGGTATCTAACAAAATGAAGGAATGTTTTTAAAACGTGTTTATCTATGATTGGGACAGTTTTGATTATGAATATTGCAGAAATAATTGAGAGCAATCCCACCACTGCATAGGCAATGACAAACCAGGCGGTGGTTGATTGCCATTTTATTTTTTTTCTGATTAATTGAATAACCCAAACTATTATGACAAAGAGCACCAGAAAATCTTCCAACCTAACTCTCACAATATATTCCTCAATGGGGCTATAGAACGGAATCTTGGGAAAAAGAGGGATAAAAATTAATAAAAAACCTGAAAGCAAAAGAAGGATGTTTTTATCTAGCCATTTTGTCAGCTGTTTAATTGATGAATGTTTTTTTGTCATTAAGACCCAGTAGCTAGATTTGCGATAAAAGATCCTGGTAGATAGCCCGTCTTTTCCCATCAGGGCGCAAAGTGGTAAAGGCAATGACTCTAAGGATCATACCCATTTTGAGAATCATTTTAACCAAGGGGATCTGCCACAGCGGTTTATGTTTTGACCAGTTGTAAAGATAAGATTTAAATTCACCCCTGATGGCATTGGCGCTACTTGAACTAGCTTGACCAAAGTGAGTGATCTTTGCTTCGGGATCAATGGCCACATCAAAATGGTGATGAGAAGCGCGCATGCAGTATTCTGTGTCTTCGCCATACATAAAAATGGCATCATCTAGTAAGCCAATTTCTTGGATCACTTCTTTTCTAATCATCATGGCAGTGCCACCCACCCAGCCTCTTTTAATTAGACGAGTATCATGAGTGTGATATTTCAGTTTTTCATTTTGTCTAAAACCAGTGTGTTGAGTTGAGGGCAAAAACTTGCCGATAATTGGTAGGTCATCTAAAAAACTCATGTGATTAAACAGCGCAAATAGAGTTGGCAGATCGCCACCTTGAGGTTGAAGGGTGCCATCAGGATTTAACAGCGTGGGAGCCAAAATACCTAGTTTATCAATCCTGTCTTGTTGCGAAACAAGAGTTGAGGTGCTGTCCCTTAAGGGGAAGCGCTCAAAAGTGTTAACCAGAGTGGCGAGGCTGCCTTTTTGCACAATGGTGTCAGAATTTAACAGAATAATATATTTGCCCTTAGCAATTTTAATACCTTGATTATTGGCTGAAGCAAAACCTTTGTTGTGTTTATTGGCAATTACTTTAATATTTTTACTCTCAAAAGTATTTTTAATAGTCGTGACAGTGCCATCTTTTGAGTTGTTATCAACAATGATAATTTCAGTTTTTTTAGCTATAGACGGTGAGGACTGGGCATCTTTCCAGGCAGTCTCGATAGTTTGGAGAGTGAGGTCTTTAGTGTTGTAAGAGACGATGATGATGGTGAGTGTCATGATTAGTTTTTAATTTGTAATAAAATTTTTAGCCAATCAATGGTATTTTTTCGTTTCATGTTAGTACTAATTATAACTCCATAGATAGCCAACACCAAGCTAAGGATGAGAATTGGCGAGAGTTTTTCGTGATAAAAAATAATTCCCGCAAAAGCAGCAAATTCAGGCGATAGGAGCGAACTAAAAGCTGCGGTGGAAACTGGTAATTTTTTAATTGCGAGTTGGGACAACCCAATAAAAGCCATAGAAGTAATGATAATTCCAGTAACGGAGATAAAGATTGGCCAGCTAAAGTAGGGATGAATTGATGTAAAAAATAGAGCGTAAAGAGCCAACGGTGAACAAAAAATTGTCAAAGCTAGATTGGTCAAAATTAGCATCTCGACGACAGATTTATTGATATTATATTTTTTAGAGAAGGTTAGATAAGCAGAGTAGCCCAGCATGCCTATAAAAATAAGTGAGTTGCCATAAAAACTACCCAAAGACGATCTTTCTTGAGGAGATTTTGAGGCAACTACTAAAATCAACACTCCCACTAGTGAAATTAGCAAACCAAAAATTTTTTGTTTGGTTATTCTTTCATTGACAAATAAATGAGCAAGGAAGCCAGTTGCTACTGGGACCATTACAAAAATAAGTTGAGAAGCTATTAAAGTGGTGTGATTAATGGCAACAGAAAATAGCGTAAGATTCAAACCAAATCCGATTCCCGTGATGATCAATAGGGGTAGATTTTCTTGATTAAGCAGAGCGGTGTAGTGGAATTTTTTTCCAAATAAAATGAGAAGTATGATTGTACTTGTAGTAACTCTAAGCCAATTAAAGATAAAGGGATGCAAATATGCGGTACCAGTTCTAATTAATGAAGGCAAAATTGCTCCACCTAAAAAAGCGGCTCCCAATACTCCAACTAAACCTAGGAATTTATTTTTATTCATGGTTACTGAAATAATCTGGCCCTACCCAGTTTGTAATTTAGTTGTTGAGTTTTTCGCTCACCAATTTTTACAGCTGGAATACCGCCAACAATTGTTAGGGGAGCAACATTTTTAGTCACGACTGCTCCCGCCCCAACTACCGCACCTTTGCCAATTGTAACTCCTGGCAAAATGATGGCGCGAGGGCCAATAAAAACATAGTCTTCAATTATGACTTTTTCTTCAATTGGATGCATATCTTCGCTGTGGATATCATGTTCGCTGGTCCAGATCATGACTTGAGAGGCGATATCGACGTGATTGCCAATTTCTAGTCCTCCGTGGGAGTTAGGAAGCTGTTTGCGCCCATCAAGAGTAGCTTGCTCGCCAATGATAGTATCTACCCCAATGGTGATATGGCGCGGATCATAAATTCTCCCCATCATATGAATAGTTGATCCTTTGCCAATTTTCATCCCAAAGAGATGATAAAAAAAATTTCGACAGCAATGAGAAGGAAAGAAACCTACTCCCCACCACAAAAAACCTGTCACGGCTTCAAGATAGATGGCAATTAAGCGACGCTTGATTTTGGTAAGTAACACTGATCTAAGTATAGCACTAGGTTGTTATTTACTCGAAGCAAAAACAGCAGATCTCTTGAGAGTGGGCAAGCCTAGGTGGGTTTCAAGACGATCAATTTGTCGATGCTGATAGTACAGATCATCTTCAAAAAGTCCAGTAATTTCATCAACATTATTTTTAATCTCATCCAGGATGAAGAAAATTTTTGTCTGCCCTCTTTCAAGTTTATTGACTCTAATAGTTAATTTTTTTACATCTTTCTTTAGACCACTGACGTCTTGTTTTAATACCGCTACATCCTGCTTCAATTCACTCACGTCTTTCTTCAATTCACTCACATCCTGCTTCAATTCACTCACATCCTGTTTTAATGTGCTCACGTCTTTCTTCAATTCACTCACATCCTGCTTTAATGTGCTCACGTCTTGTTTAATTACATCCAAGTCTTCTTGAATGTGATCTAACTTGCTTAGGATAATCTGAGTATGATTTGGGGAAATTTGTGTCATGTTTTTGATAGTATAAAGGATTGCTTACAAGAAGTGTAGAAAACCCATTAGTATATGTGAAGCAATTTCTAAACGCACTCCGACCGGTACCAAAGAACACGCCTATTCCTCAGGATATTCTTTACCCAGATGTTTATAGGCAGCTGCGGTGACCACTCTGCCCTGGGGAGTCCTTTTGAGGAAACCAATTTGTAATAAATAGGGTTCAATCACTTCTTCAATGGTGCCAGGATCTTCATTTAGAGTAGCCGCGATGGTGGTGATTCCTACTGGTCCGCCCTGATGATGCTGAATTAAGCTATTAAGTAAGCGCCTATCAGTTTCGTCTAAACCTTTAGTATCAATGGCAAACATCTCTAAGGCCTGACGAACTTCTTTGGTAGAAATTTGATCAAAGCCGTTAACCTGGGCGTAATCTCGAACTCGTTTTAAAAGCTTGAGAGCGATTCTAGGAGTTCCTCTGGAGCGCCGGCCAATTTCCAGAGCTGACTGGGGATCAATTTTAACATTAAGTTTTTTAGCACCTCTGGTAACTACGTCAGTCAATTTTTGGGGTTGATAATAAGTCAGGCGATGAATTAAGCCAAACCGATCTCGAAAGGGTCCAGCTAATAGACCAAACCTAGTGGTGGCGCCGACAATAGTAAATCGGGGTAGGTCTAAACGGACAGTTCGTGCAGAGGGGCCTTTACCAATAACAATGTCTAGGGCAAAGTCTTCCATGGCGGGATAAAGGGTTTCCTCTACAATTTTGGGTAAACGGTGAATTTCATCAATGAAAAGGACATCACCATCTTTAAGATTGGTCAGAATGGCAGCTAAATCACCAGCTTTATTTAAAGCTGTTCCCGAAGTTGCTTTGATATCAGCGTTCATTTCTTTGGCGATTAAATGGGATAGAGTAGTTTTACCAAGTCCTGCCGGGCCAAATAATAAAGTATGATCTAATGATTCTTTTCTTTGTAAAGCAGCCTCAATCGCTAAGCGGAGGGATTTTTTAATCGTGTCTTGCCCCACAAACTCATCCCAGCTCTGGGCCCGTAGTGTTTGCAGGAGAATTTCTTCTTCTGGTGTGTAATCGGTGGGTGCTTGATTCATAGTCATCTTAATTGCTGTAAGGCTTGCTTAATGGCATCTTGTTCAGATAATTTATCCAGATTTAATTTTTCTAAGACTAAATGAACATTCTCTTCATCCCAGCCTAACGATAATAAAGCATCAGCCACAGTTTGCTGTTTGGGTGAAAGTGGGGCAAGATTAAGCTCTTTAAGCTCCCCTAGCTTACCTCGCAACTCAATAATAATTTTTTGGGCCATTTTTTTACCAACCCTGGGAATAGATTTAAAAAAAGAAACATTAGCTTCTTGGACGGCGGTGATTAATTGATCGGGATCTTTATTTACAATGTGTAAGGCGGTGGTTGGACCAATCCCAGAAACTGATAGCACCAGCTCGAACAGCTGTTGTTCTTGTAAAGTTAAAAACCCATAAAGCTCCAGTTTTTCTTCTTTAACATGCGTATGAATGTAGAGCTCAACTTCCTCTTTATGACCCACACTAGATAAAACTTTTTGACTAGCAGAAACTCCGTACCCAACTCCATGAATATCTAAAATAATTTTGTTTTGCAGCAATTTGGGTTTGCCGCGTAAAAAAGAAATCATGCCTTTAATATAGCGTAGCAAGCGGTAACCGCCAACGGGAATTTGGGTTATATTCTGGTAACCATGTGTGTTAAGACTATCGCCATGGCATCAATGGCATCGTCGATGATTTTTTTATGAGGTATTTTTAGCTGGAGACGAATCATTTTTTCCACCCCTGTTTTGTCAGCATGGCCATCTCCTGTGACAGCTAGTTTGATCTGATTAGGATGGTATTCAAAAATATCTAGTTGATGGCGAGCACAACAGCCTAGAATCATCCCTCTAGCCTCACTGACCTGGAGAGCGGTTTTTTTATTAACAGAGAAAAAAAGAGTTTCAATGGCTAACTCTTGGGGCTGGTGTTTTGTAATAATCTCAGTTAGCCGAGATTCCGTGAGTTGATATCGCTCAACGAGGCTGGAGTTTTTATTAGTTTGGATACAGCCGAAATCGAGAATTTGAGGTTTATCTTGGGAAGGCAGACCAATTGCCCAGCCAATACGATCATATCCGGGATCAATGCCTAAAATAATTGGCTTATGCTTTTTCATGAATGATGGATTTAATGGTATTAAGAATTATTTGAGCTGATTTTTCCCAGCTAAACCTTGTTAGCTGTTCTTTGCCCTTTTTACGATAGATGGCTTTAGTTTTAGCTGTTTGCTGGTAAGCAGTCTCCATAGCTTGGTTGATGTCATTGACATTTTTAGGATCAACCAAAATTCCCGCCTCTCCCACTGCTTCGGGCAGGCTAGACATATTTGAGACAATGGGCAAACAGCCATACTGCAGAGATTCTAAAGGTGGAATGCCAAACCCTTCATAAAGACCAATGAGCAAGCTAGCCACAGCATCTTGATAAAGAATGGGCTTAATTTCATCTTTGACAAATCCGGGGAGAATAATCTGATCTAAAAAAGGTGAGGCCTTAATTCTGTTAATAATTGGATCAGTCAACCAGCCAATTTTTCCTGCCAGAACTAGTTGGGGCAGTAACTTCTGTCTCTTGTTTTTACCAAAGTTTTGGCTACTTAAGCGACGGCAAAATTTTTCATAAGCTTCTACCAAGATAAGTAAATTTTTTCTGGGCTGAAAAGTACCAATAAACAGAAAATAAGGTCGCCTGATGCGATGACGCTTAAAAAATTCCTTGGATTGAGTAGTTGTAGCAGGGGAAATTTCAGCCACAGCGGGTGGAGCCACCACCACATCCGTCTCATTTTTGTGATAAGTCTTAACGACATCAGCTTTAGTAAAGCTACTAATGGCAATGACTTTATTAGCATGCTTAACGCTGTAACTAGTCCAATGTTTGAGCTGAATTAAATCTGATTGTTGAAATTGATCAGGGTACTTTAAAAAGGCTAGATCCATTACCGAAGAAACATAAGGGATAGGACAACATCTGGGGGCATAATGTCCGGGAGTAAAAAAAACATCATATTGATCTTTGTTTAAAAACAAATGAATTGGCTCCCTAAACTGAGTCCATAAAAATTGGGGTCCAAATACCTTATACTCAAAGCCAGCTCTTGGAGTAGGCAGATCTGCTACGGGCTGGCTACTAAGTAATACACAGATGTGATAATCCGGGTCTTGTTGAGTCAATTTTTCTATTGCTTTCAAAATTTCAAAAGCATAAATATTACTGCCCACCCGATCAATGGTGTTGGCTTCATTGGCATCGATAGCGAGGTTAATTTTTTTTTGGTTCATTGGCGCGATTGAATTGCTTTTTTGTAAACCTCAATAGTTTCATCTGCGACTCTGTCCCAACTAAACATCTGGAGTCTAATGATCATTCTTTGGAGACGTTTTTTTTGCTCTTCAAGAGGTTCATTGAGAATGGTAGTAATACCCTGACGAATACTCTCCACACTTTCAGGATTAACTAATTCTGCGGCATTACCTGCTACTTCTGGCATGGAAGAAACATTGGAAGTCACAACTGGTGCGCCGTGAAAAAAGGCTTCTAAAATTGGCAAGCCAAAGCCTTCATAGAGGCTGGGATAGCAAAAGACCTCTGCTTCGGCATATAAAACTATCAGCTCGCCATCATTAACTTGGCCTAAAAACCGCAAATTAGGATGTTGGATCTGTTCGGATTTATCCCAGCCTTTTTCTCCAGCCACAATCAGCTGGTAATCGTTGGC
>Ga0180009_10000560_pt1 | contig 50978 bp, 44 predicted proteins | sample OS_PC_MetaG_FD_123537 | JGI IMG/M metagenome (GOLD analysis project Ga0180009, IMG submission 123537) | Groundwater microbial communities from the Aspo Hard Rock Laboratory (HRL) deep subsurface site, Sweden - OS_PC_MetaG | ecosystem: Environmental > Aquatic > Deep subsurface > Groundwater... | reverse complement strand
GCGTTCGCGCCTGCCTCCCGATTCAATCAGCGAATCTCCAAGCATCAAAACCTCATCAGATGGTATTTGCCATTATTCCTGCATAGCATAGAATACCGCATTTTGAAGATAAAATCCAGTCCCGGGACGACCGCCGCCCGCTTTAGCCGCGCAGGTCGACCGGCGCGACCCCAGCTTCGACTTCGATGGATTGAATGGGTGCGTTTTCAACTATCTCGAATTTTTGGATGCTTTCTTCCACGACCAGGGTGCGCACGTGCTTGCCTTCAGTCGTGGTGATGCGGACACTGACAGGAAAAACAAAATCACTGTTTTTTTGGAGGAAAGTGATCTCGGCGTTTGTTCCGCCAATACTGATCTGATAATTGACCTCCGGCAGCTGGCGCGAATAGATCCAACCTTTGAAAAACTTGCGCAGGCGTTGGCTGTCCCGGCTGATATGCTGGATGAATCGTGCTGTGCTCAGACTCTGGTACTTGAAATCGGCCAGAACCTGCCGCAAGCGGTCCAGCATCTCATCCTCGCCCAGAATATCCCTGAGCATCAGAAAAACCAGGGCCGCCTTGTTGTAGATGATGCTCTGGTAGGTGTACAGGTCCTCACTGAGATTGGCGATGCGCTGGCCGTAGATGATCGGTCCGGCGTCATTTTTGCGAAAAACCCACCTTTTGGCGCTGGCCACCGCCCGGCGGAACTGTTTCTCACCCAGGGAATCCTGCAGGTAGAGCAGTGTGGAGAACTGGGCCAGCCCCTCGGTCAACCATACGTCTTGATAGGATTTCCAGGAGATGACCCCACCCCACCACTGGTGGGCCAATTCATGGACCATGCTTTCGCGGTTGACATCGGTGAAGACCACGGGACTGTCGCTGCGGATGCGCCGGACAACGGTCAGGTCGTCATCAAGGACCCGGGTATCGAGGAGATTGAAGATCACAAAGCCCTGGCTGCTCCAGCCGCCGTAATCATGGTAGCGGCGAAACAACAGGTTCACTTCAGGGACCTCCAGCATGCCGAATTTTTCCAGCAGGAAATCAAAATAGCCCTGGATCGCATCATCGGGGAAAAAATCCCTCAGCCTCAACTTGGCCGGGCCGAATACCTGGATGGGCAATTTACTGGGGATGGTCAGTAATTTTTCGAAGTCTCCACAAACCAGGGAAACCCCCTTGGTGCCTGGGCTTTCATATACAAATTCGTTGTGGTCTCCCAGTTTCTGCTGCGAGCGCAGGCTCCCCGAGGCCAGGCAGTGCAGGGGAAACGGCAGCGAGACCTTGACTCGGCTTGGGAAGAAATGGTGGCCCGGGTTGGGATAGAAGTCCTGGTCGCGGTTCAACAGGTAAACACGACCGCGGTTGCCGCGCCCGCGGTTCTTCATGCCGATAGGGGGCGGTCCTTCATCATTTTCGCTGGGTGAGATGTTGCCGGCATAGTAAAAACCGAATTTATTGAGTTCCTGTCCCAGGAGGAAATAGGTGTCCTCGCGCTGGAACAGCTGCAGTTCATTCTGCTGCGACTTGCCGTAGCCCTTGACAACCAGCCCGGGAGCAAGGTTGACCGTCTTGATATTCGCAGGCTCCTTGAAATTCAGAACGGCTGTGCCGGAGAGAAAATTGACCTGGGGGTTGTAGAACAGGTTCAACTGAAGTTTTTCCAGCTCATCGAGCGCCTGGGTGGTGAATTTAAGGCCTTGGACGGCATTATAATTCAAATAAAACTTGTTTTCCGGGAACAGCACCAGGCTGGTGTCCGGAGAAATAGCGGAATTGAAAATGTAGCGGAAATACGTTTTTCCCGGTTTGCGAAAGAAGATGGCGGTGTTGAAATCGGCGGCAAAAGGCAAATACCACAGTTCATCGAAAAAGGGGATGCGCATCCCCCACTTTTTTTGAAAAATTTCATAAAGAAGCATGGCTTCCTGGTCAGGCGGTTCGCCCGCCGCTTGCGGTTCTGGCAAGCCGGAGATAATTTCGGGCCCTTTTAAAATGAATATCCCGGCCTGGGCCTCCTTTTTGAATCCCTCGCTGCGTTCCAGGTTAAGCAGGGTCAGCCGTTCCTCAGCATCTTCGGGGCGAATACTGAAAGTCCATTCTCCGCAAAAAATGAACAGGTTGTCCATGGGCAGCCCCTGGTAAAGGACTCCCTTTTTAAAAAAGATCTCGGCATCGCCCATGCGGATGGTGCGGTTGGACAGGTCATAACGGGAAAAAGCCTGGATGAACTGCAGGGGTTTGATGTTGCGCGTCAGAGTCAACTGCCGGTACAAGCCGTTTTCGAAAGCAAAAGTGATCTCGCCGATCTCGGCATAGTCGCGAAACCGGGCGAAAAACATCAGGTCATTCTGCCGCAGCGAACTGAAAGCAACCCTCTGGCATTCCTGAAAATATGCGGCTGCCTGTTGATGGCTGCCGTCGCCGAACTGAGCGGCCAGCAGCGGCCAGTCCTTGTTCTGGATCAAAGTTTCCAGTTTTTTTGCTGTTGAACCCAGAAGCGCTGTCGCTACAAGTAAAAACAGGATTAAAAGCGGCTTTTTCATGACTCCCATTATAACGTTTTGCAAAGAAATGTGAAATATGATATAATAAAAACCAAAATTCAAATCGCAAAATCAAATGAAAAAAGAAAATATTTTTTCATGGCTGGAATCCAATGTGGGATTGTCCCCTGCCCAGTTCCTGTCGATCCCGCTGAAGGGTTTCGCAAAGAAGGCGCTCAATCCCGGCTTGGCAATCTTGCTGCTGATCCAACTATTGGCATCCTGTTCCGGCAGCGGCCGGGTGGTTCGTACCATGCCTCCCGAGGACAGACAGTTCCTTTCAGAGGTTCGCTACTTGATCAGTAAAAAGGAAAAAAATATCTTCATAAGAACCCATAGCGATGAAAGGACACAGTTCATCGAAGATTTCTGGAAGCAGAGGGATCCCGATCCCACTACAGCGGAAAACGAATTCCGCGCAGAATACTACCGGCGCATCGACTTCGCCAACCACCTTTTTCGCGGCGGTGATTCGGGCTGGCTGAGCGACCGCGGCCGCATTTACATCCTGCTGGGCGAGCCGGAACGGCGCGACGTCTTCCCCAGCGGCTACAGTTTCTACGATCCTCCGGTCGAGATATGGTATTACGGATTTTTTCCGATCATCTTCGTCGATTATCAGCGCGAAGGCTTCTACAAGCTGGAACCGAGCAGCGCCCGCAGGCTGAGTATGATCAACGTCGCCCAGCAGCAGCTCAAGCCGCCAGGCATCGCCCGCAACGTCCGCCAATTCGATTTCGTTTTGACCCTGCAAGCCGACGCCCCCGGCGAAGCCAGGCTGGTGTTTGAGGTTCCCTACCGCGTAACCAACCTGGTACAGAACGAGCAAAGTGGGGCCCTGGAGACCCGCATCAAATTAAAGGTGCTCGTTATCAACGCAGCGGGCGAAACGGTTCTGGAAAAAGAAGAGCTGCATCCCGTATCCGTTGACAGGAACAAGTTGGAACAGCTGGCCAAGACCTTCACCATCGAATTCGCCCTCAAGCTCCCTCCCGGCCAGTATACCGCCAAAGCGACACTGGAAAATACCGCCGACAGAAGTCAGGTCCAGAAAGAGATCAAGATCAAGATATAAGTTCAAGGAGAAATATATAATGAAAGCAAGAAAAACTATTGTTACGGCACTGACCGTACTGCTGTTGCTATCGCTGCAGCTAGCGGCCGCAAAAAGCAAGCCCGCCACCGAAAAGAACCAGGGCCAGTTCTTCATCGCCCCCGAGGTTGCCGCCGTGTTTGCGGCCGGCGTCTCAACCAGGACGAACCGCGGCGACATCCCCATGACCTACCTGCGGACCTTGTACCTGCCCGCCCAGCAAAATAACATTTACCCGGTCTTCATGTTCCAGATGAAGAACGCCGACCTGAATTTTTCATCCCCAGCGGAAATTCCCGGAGTGCTCAAAGCCAAGCACATGGCATTCATCCGCGTCTACCGCATGGAGAACGGCATGCCCGGGGCGATCGTCAAGGAACGCAACATGCGCTTCGACCTGGAGGAAAACCAGCAGGGTTTCCAGCCCGATGCCCTGAACTACTACTCCATCGCCGGCGACATTTACCCGGCCGGCTCCTATCTGCTGGCCCTGGCTGTCAGCACAGCGGATTTCGCCAAGATCGCCACCTGCTACGCTGAATTTTCCCTGCCCGATTTCGCCAGCGTCAAAGACAAGCTGGTCACCACCCCGGTTTTTTCGGTGCGCGACCTGCAGATGATGCAGGCCGCCGAAACCAAAGTGCTCATTCACAAGAATTCCTTTGTCTACAACACCCTGCTGCTGGCGCCCGACCTAAAAAACGAATTCAAGGCCAACGAAAACCTGGACCTTTTTTATTTCATCATCGGCGCCAAACCCGACAGTACTACCAGCACCCAGAACCTGCAGATCACATATAAATTCAAGAAAGACGGCAAGGAGCTCAACAAAATGGCCCCGCAGACCGTCAACAGCCCCATCATCAGCCAGCCCATCGCCTTTACCTTCACCGAAGTGACCAAGAACGACAAAGGCGTCGAAACGGAACGCCAGGAGAAACTGCTTGAACCCGGTGACTATGTCCTGGAGATCGAAATCCTGGACAATGTTTCCAAAACCAAGGGCTTGCAGGAATTCACCTTCAAGATCGTATTGTAAAATCAGTTTTTTTCGTGCCGATCGGCCCCAAGCGGCGATCGGCACGTTTTTTTTCTGCTCACCCACCCCAATTTTCAAAGACCAAAGAGCGGAATTAACATGTTTTCAAATAACCGCAATTCCGATTTTTGAATAATTATTCAATTTTTTGAATTTTTAAAGGTTATAGAGAAACCGTACTCGCTGTTAGCGATACGGTTCCATTCCTCCCCCCAGGCGAAACCATTGCTAATCGCGCTTCTATGAATATTTTCAGTTCTGATTGACAACTGCCGTCCCCTATGTCAACTTGGCACAGTTCTTGCTTTGTTATTAGTGATTTGTCTAAAAATCTAAAAGGAGGACAAACAAATGAATTTTGCCAAAAAGTTCGCTCTGTTGGCGATCAGCCTGCTCCTGTGCGCAGGACTGCTGACCGCCCAGACATCTACGGCCAAGATCTTTGGCGTAGTGCAGCTTGAAGACGGCTCGCTGGTCCCCGGCGTTAACGTCGAGGCCACCAGCCCGAAATTAGTCGGTAAGACCACCGCGGTCAGCGACGAAAACGGCGCCTTCAGGCTTTTTAACTTGGCTCCGGGTATCTACAAACTGGTATTTACCCTGCAGGGATTCCAGACCGTCATTCGGGATGGCATCCAGGTAGGCGTGGAACAGACCCTCAGCATCAAGGTCTCCATGAAACTCGGCAACATCGAGGAAATGGTGACCATCACCGGTCAGGTCGCCCAGATCGATGTTAAGAGCACGGTCAAGGGCATGACGCTGACCAAAGAGGTCTTCCAGACCCTGCCCAAGGGCCGCAACTTCGACTCGCTGATCACCGCCATCCCCGGCGTTTCCAACGAGCCCATGCTCGGCGGCACCTCGATCGACGGTGCCACGGGCCTGGAGAACATGTATTACATCGACGGCACCGACACCACCAACATCGTTAAGGGCTCCGCCGGCCAGTCGGCCTCATTCGACTTCGTCGACGAGGTCCAGGTCAAGGCTTCCGGTTACAGTGCCGAATTCGGCGGCTCGCTGGGCGGCGTCATCAACGTCGTCACCCGCTCGGGCGGCAACGAATTCCACGGTGAAGTCTTGGCTTTCTACAGCGGCGCCGCCCTGCGCGCCGACTACAGCAACCTTCTCGACCTCGACATGCAAGACGACAGCGTGGCCAAGTATTACAAGTACACCGAGTACCGCGGCGACGACAATGACACCCGCCTCGAAGGCGGCTTCAACCTGGGCGGCTACCTCATCAAGGACAAGCTGTGGTTCTTCGGCTCCTTCCTGCCCATCTACTACACCAACACCCGCACCGTGGATTACGGCGGCGGCGTGGTCAAAGACTGGAAACGGACCGAAAACTATTGGAACTTTATGGGCAAACTCACCGCCCAGCCCGCCAAGAACCTGCGTGTGACCGCTTCCGTGGTCAACAACTGGCACAAGTACCAGGGCGACCCGGACCAAGTTTTCGGCGGCAACCCCAACCCCAGCCCCTCCTTCGACGACTACGGCTACAGCTATCCCAACCTCTCGGGCAGCTTCTCGGCCGACTTCACCGTGGGCAACAACTTCATGCTCAGCGCCCGCGGCGGCTATTTCCAGGCCAACACCACCGACCCGCTGGTCATCGCGACCGAATCCGCCGTCCGTTTCCAGACCGAAGCCCCCGGCGGCTATTTCAACACCTCCAACATCGGCCTGCTCGACGTTCCGGTTGAATACCAGCGCACCACCGGATTCCGCAACATGCCCGGCTATGGCCAGGTCCTGAACAAGGCCCTGAACGAAAAAATGAGCTTCAACGCCGACATGACCTACTTCCTCAACCTGGGCGGCGAACACTCCTGGAAGGCTGGCTTTCAGTTCGTGCGCCAGGGCCAGGACTACGACAACACAGTGACCTACCCGATCCTCCGCATGTGCTGGAACCGCAACTTCATCGCCTACGGCACCGACTACGGCCGCGGCAAGTACGGTTATTACGCCGTGCGCGGCAACGCCGACACCGGCGCCTACGGCGATTTCTACAAGTCCTACTCCAACCGCTACGCCCTCTACCTCCAGGATTCCTGGACCATCGCCAACCGCGTAACCATCAACTTGGGCGTGCGCACCGAAGCCGAATACATCCCCTCCTACAGCAGCCACCCTGATTTCAAGGATGTCAAGCCCATTTCCTGGGGCTTCGCCGACAAGCTGGCCCCGCGCCTGGGCTTTGTCTGGGACGTCAAGGGTGACTCCACCTTCAAGGTCTTCGGCTCGGCCGGCCTTTTCTATGACGTCATGAAGCTCGAAATGGCCGCCGGTTCCTACGGCGGTTTCAAGTGGAAGAGCTCCTACTATCCCCTGAATACCTACAAATGGGACGAGATCGGCAAGCCTGGCTGGGTTTACGAGGACCTCTACACAGTTCTCGATTTCCGCATCCCCTCATTCGATACCACCGACCCCGACATGAAACCCATGAGCCAGATGGAAATCTCCTTTGGCGTCGAAAAGAAACTCAAGGAAGACCTGGCCTTTACCGCCCGCTTTGTCAACAAGAACCTGCTCTGGGCCATCGAAGACATCGGCGTTATGACCGCACACGGCGAAGAATATTTCACCACCAACCCCGGCGGCGACTTCATCAAGAATGAATGGGTGAAGGCCAAAGCGGCCGGCGTCATCCCCCAGGGCGCCCCGGACATCCCCAAAGCCAAGCGCCTGTATTATGCCCTCAACCTCTCTCTGGACAAGCGTTTCTCCAACAACTGGATGGGCGGCGTCTCCTACACCTGGAGCCGCCTGACCGGCAACTACTCCGGCCTGGCCTCGGGCGACGAATACGGCCGCACCTCTCCCAACGTCGAACGCTACTTCGACCTCTGGTACCTGGCGTTTGACAAGGAGATGAACAAGATCGACGGCGTCCAGCCCGGCGACCGCCCCCACTACTTCAAACTGTACGGCTCCTACTCCCTGCCCATGGGCCTGACCTTCGGTACGGTCATCAACGCCATGAGCGGCACCCCGGTTTCGACCGAGTACGCCATGGACGTCCAGGGCTACCTGCCCTTTAACCGCGGCGACCTGGGCCGCACCCCCTTCTTCTGGTTCGCCAACCTCTACGCCGAATACAACCTCAAACTGGGCAAAAACAACCTCAACATCAGCGTTAACGTCGACAACGTCACCAACACCCGCACCGCGCAGAGGATCTACCAGATCTACAATGCCGGCGGCGTTGCCCTCACCGATGACCAGCTGATCACCGGCGATTGGGACATCAATGACTTCAATCCCGAACTGCACCCCATGTTCAAAAAGGAAATGTGGTACTACGGCGACGGCGTGCGCGGAACTCCGCTGGCTGTCCGCCTGGGCTTCAAGTTCAGTTTCTAAACGTCGGCTAATCGTTTAAATTAGCGGACTTAAAAGACCCTGCCCCCTCCGGGGGGCGGGGTTTTTTTTTGTAGTTAAAAAAGATTAGGCAAAAGGCAAAAAATCTGTAGGGGCGGTTCGCGCTTGTCCCCGCCAGGGGGAACCGCCCGTAAAAGAAGATAAAATCCAAATCCCAAATAAATCACAAATTCCAAAGTCCTGAAAAAAAAGCATTATAGATTTTCTTCTGAAGGAACGCAGATCTGCGTTCCCTACCCCAGACAGCTGTCATTCCGGATTAAAAAGAATGTTATCTGACTGCAAGGGTTTGATGAATCAAACCCCTACAAGATTATAATGATAAATTGAGAACCTCGAGCCTCGACATCTTCTCTTTCTCGTCACGCGTTACGATTGGTTCCGTCCTACCTTTCATCCGATCCAATTCATCCCCCCGCAATTCGTAATTCGTGATTGGTAAAGAGAAGGGGAAGATAGAACTCCCCTCTCTTTTTGAAAGAGAGGGGCTGGGGATAAATATGTAGGGGTTTGATGAATCAAACCCCTACTGGTTATTTGACCTTGGTCAGGGATTCGATCAGGCTCTGGACCACCGGCGCCTGGGGTGACTCGGGGTCATGCTTGAGGAATTCGTTCAGGCTTTCGACCGCCTTGGCCATATCCCCCTTGTTCAGATAGGCGTAGCCCAGCTTGAGGTAGGGCTCGCTCCATTCGGGCTTGATCTGGATGGCCAGCAGGTAATACTCGATGGCCTTGTCGGTCTGGTTGCGACCGAAAAATATCTCGGCCACGTTGTAGGCCAGGATCTCGTCCTTGGGGTTGAGGGCGATCGACTGGGTGAAGAATTGCTGGGCTTCCTTTAATTTTTCCTGCCTCAGGCAGATCTCGCCGAACGAGGCCAGCGCTCTGGCTTGCAGGATAACATCAGCCTTTTCCTTGGCCTTGACCTGGGCCATGGCGTACTGTTCGTTGGCCTTGTCGAATTCGCCTTTCTCACGGAACACATCGCCGATGTTGAAATAGATCTGGTAGACCTTGGGGTTTTCAGCAGCGAAGGTCTGATAGATCTGCAGGGCTTCGTCGAACTTGCGTTCCTGGAAAAGTTGGTTGCCTTTTTCCAATTCCAGCAGCGCCCCCGCATCTTTGAGGCGGATCTTTTTTTCCTTGTCCTCCTTCAGGACCAGGGTGACGAACTTGTTGCGTTCCAGCTGCTGCAGGTGAATGCTCTGGCTGCTGTCCAGGAATTCCTCCGCCGAAGCGGTGACGATGGCCATGCCCGTGCCCAGGCTGATGAAGCTCCATTCGCCCTTTTTGTTGACGGTGGTCTTGTCCACCAGGCCGCCTTTCTCGAACTCGATCTTCACTTCCGCAGTAACGATGGGTTCGCCCTTCTCGTCGACCACATTGCCGCTCAGGCGCCCCTTGCCGCGGCCGGCTTGGGCGAATGCCAATGAGGAAACGACCAGGACACAGGCCAGGACGCACCAAAGCTTTTTGTAATCTCTATTCATCTTACTATACCTCCATGTTGAATTGCCGATCTCCGGCATTATATTAGACGGTCTCATTTGGCGGTTTTCTGCAAACCAGCGACTTTTTCCTTGATGAGCGGCTGTTTGGGATTGAGGTCTAATGATTTTTCCCAGGCCTTCAGGGCTTCCAGCGCATTGCCCAGCTTAAAATAACACTCGCCAATCTGGTTGAAGACATTGATGTTGGCCCCGAAATGGGTGATGAAGTCCGCGTAATAAGCGATGGCATCGTCGAATTCATTCAACCCCTGGCAGGCATGGCCCAGGGGCAGGGCGAATTCAAAACGGGATTTCCCCTTGACCTGGGGCAGGGCCAGGGCCTTCACCTTGGCGAATTCCTTTTTCTGCAGCAGCAGTTGGCAATAATCGCTGCCGAAGCGGACGCTGTCGGGGTTTTGCCGGAAAGCCGATTGCAGAAGGGGCCGGGCCTTATCAAGATCACCGCTCTGAACGTACTGGCGTCCAAGTTCGTTAAGAAAAACGCTAAAATCGCCGACAGCTGTGGGAACGGAAACGACCCAGGGTCGAGGCAGGGAGGGTTGCGGCGTAATATAGAAATCGGCGTTTTCGGAGGCGATCTCGTTTTTCTTTTGGTCGAGCAGGGACACTTTGAGGTTGTAATAAGCCGGGGATTGACCTTTCAGGGACAGGGTTTCCAGCACGTCGGGCAGGGAACCGAGATCGCGGAGCAGCCGCTCCTTGGCGAAAACTTTTTCGCCGCGGCGGAAAAGGGATATTTCCAGGGAGCCGGCCTGTATCAAGTCCGCGCTCAGGCCGTGGAGTTGAAAAAAGAGTTCCAGGTTGTCGGCGGCGAGAAAATCGTTGCGCGGCGAGGGCAGCAGGTGGCTGCCGTCGAAAAGAAAAGGTTTGATGGCAACACTGCTCGCGGCGGCGGCCTTGCGGTTGGCCAGCAGCAGCGTCGAGATCGCCAGTTTTTCCCGGGCGGGAATGACAAAATCCTTTTCCATGGATGTGAATTCCTTGGTGGTAAGGTTTTTAAGGAAAATGGTGATGCGATGTTTGCCCGGGATGACCGGGATCATGTCCTGAAAGCTGAAAAGCTTGTCTTTGACCATGCGCATCCGGTTTTCGCTCAATTCGAGAGGAATACGGCGTGAGATCTGGGTGAGCATCTTTCCGGAAGGGTCGGTGATGTTGCCGGAAATTTCCAGGGTAGTGTAATACTTCTCCTTGTACTGTTCAAAGGATAGGCGCTTGGGTTCGATAAGGTAATGGATGAAATAGTGCCCGGAGGGGTGGCGGACAACATTGAGTTGGGAACTGCTCTCCATGAAATTGTCGGCGTAATCGATCTCGACCTGCCCTCTGAACTTGAGGAAATTGCTGGCGTAAATGTTCTTGATATTCCGCTGCGGGGTTTCAGGGATCTTCTCCCGGATCAGCAACTCCGAGGCTATGGAGGGATTCACGCCCAGCGGTTCACCGCTGATCAGCGAGAGAGAGACAGCGGCCAACTGAGGCTGTATATTCAGCAAGGCATAATAGGCATCCTGGTAGGAAGTGGCATCGCCTTCAAAGTTGCGCATCAGGGCTTGGGGACCGAACTTGACGGGAGAATAGAGCTCATATTCCCCTATGCCGTCCCTCTTGAAAAAAACCACGTTGAAGGAATCGGGAAGTCCCTTGGCGGCCATGCCCTGGTAGAACCAGACCACGGTAGGAACCAGGTCGTTGTCGCTTTCGAAGCGTTCGATCGAATGCGGTTCACCCAGGGTGATGTAGATGCGGCCCTGGTCGCTGCGCCAGCCCGGGCCCGGGGAATCCTTGCCGAACCAGTTGTTGACGTAGGCCCAGCGGCGGTAATGCTCTTTTTTAAATTCGTTTTCCGGCAGGTTGGGATTGGGATTGCGCTGTTTCCAGAAGGCGCTGATGAAGGTGTCGCGTTCCCGGTCGGATTCAAGCTGCAGAAAAACTTCCTTTTCAACGGAGGAAATAATGTATACAACCTCTTCGCTGAGCCAGACACGGTGTGGCGGCGGAAGCTTTTTTATGAGTTCTTTTTCGGATTCGGCATGAAGTGAAAAACAAAAAACCAGAACGCTGCAAAGCACAAGCAATTTTTTCATCTTTTCCTCGCGAGCGGATCCATTTCAATTATTATAGCACTCCATGCCGCAAATGACAAGAAAACCAAGCGTGTATCCGGTTTTGCACTAACAATAACCTGGATAGACTGCGGAGCAGTTTGGCTGAGACAAATTTGAGATAGGGGTTCAAAATTTTGAACCCCGGATTTCGGATCGTCCTATAACGGATCCCCTCAGTTCTTGTCCAGCAGCTTGCTGAAGAATTTGTTGATCTTGACCAGGATCTGCAGCAGCGTAGTCAGCACTTCATAGAAAACAGTGATGATCAGGGCATATATGGGCACGAAGATGAAATAAGCCAGCGGGTAGATGAGCAGGCCATGAAAATTGTCGAAGGGGAAAAATTCGAGCTGGAGCGGCAGGGGCAGGAAGTTGAGCCCGTAGTATTTCAGGATGGGATGAACGGCCAGCAGCGTCCAGAAAACCAGGATGGCAATGCAGATAAAACCCTTGATGGTGTAGCAGAAATAATCAATTCCTGCGTTTTCGTTCCCGGTCACTTCCAGGTCCTTCTTGCCGAAGGTGACGATCTTGCGGAAATAGCGGTAGGGATAGAAAAAGAACGATTCGGCCAGCTTGACGATGCCGACGGCCACCGGATTCTGGCTGGCAGCCAGAAAATTGACCAGTATGGAAACAAATGAAAAAATGGCCGTGATGATGAACCAGGGCTGAAAAAATGTCTCGGGCTGGGCCAGAAAGGCCAGGCCGATGAGGATCAGGGGCAGGGCGCCCAACCAGCGCGAGGGCAGTTTGAGTACTTTGTCCCATTTGGGCGTGGCTTTGCCAAGCAGCTTCTGCAGCAGTACCCAGCCGCAGAGCGGGACCAGCAGCAAGACCAGGTTGAGCAACAGGGCCACAAGCAGCCCGCCGCTTGAAAACACGCCCAGGCGCGAATAATTGCCCCAGGCGTTGCTGCCGGTGCCGATCTTGACCAGGGCGGAGAAGGCCTGTATAATCTGGGCCAGGCTGATCAGCCCCAGGGCCAGGAAAGCGATGGAGACAAAAAGACGAAGCGAGTTTTTCATGCCGACGAATACGGCGTCCATAATTTGCGGCTGTGCCGCCAGCAGGTAAAGCACCAGGCCCAAAAATAGGAAGAGGATGAACAGCGGGCTGACCAGGATGTTGAAGGAAAAATAGACCAGGCGTCCGTCAATGGCGAACATCAGGTCCATTTGCTGGAAAAGCCAATGCAGGAGCAGGAGCAAGGCCGGAATGAACGGCAGCCATTTGCTTTTTTCATATGTGATGGCCCGGTTTTTAAAAAGCGGCGCCAAAATAAAATAGGCGCCGGTCAAGGCACTCAGGTACACCAGGAAATAAGAAATGGTAGTGACGCGGAACGGTTCACTGAATTCACGAAAGAAATTCACCCACAAACCAATGAAAGCGACCAGCCATAATGCCAGGTACAGTTTCACGTAATCGGCGCGTTTGGACAGATAAACACCCATATGACCCTCCTTTATTATTTGATTGTAAATAAAACGGTTTTTTTTGTCAAAAGCCCTGGCAGTTGAAGCGGGGGAAGTTTCGGCACAGCCAGCGGTTGCCCAGGGTGAAAACAGTGAAGGTAATGGCGTAGGCGCCGATGACATCGATGGTGTAATGCAAATGCGAAAAGAAAACCACCAGCAGCGAAAAGATCTGTAGAACCAGAAATACCCGGGATTCCATTTTCCCCAGCCGGCGCGCGAACAAATACAGCAGGAACGTGGTGGCGATATGCCCGGAAAAGAACATGTCCTTGGTAAGGTAAACCCCGGCCGTGTCACCGATCAGGGCGCGGTAAGGATTGACCAGCTGCCACCAGGTCGTCCACAAGGAAAAAGGGCGCAGGGCGTTAAGGTCGCTTCCATGCGGCGGGCCCAGGCCTGTCAGCGGGATCATCAGGCCGCGGCTCAAGGAAATGATCCCGTCCAGGATGATGAAACGGGCGAAAAGCTTGCGGTCGCGATAAAGCAGGTACAGGGCGGGCGGGAAATAGCAGGCGATCCAGAGGTAATAATTGATGTGCGCCAGCCAGTCCAGGCGCGGCACCAGAGCCAAAACCAGGTCGGGGACGGTCGGCGCCGGCCGCAGTTCGTTGAACAGGACCGGGATGAGCATCAGGCTGTGGCAGATGTAGCGGAACAGGATGGCCGCGGCCAGGTAGCCGAAAAAAAACCTCCAGGGGTATTGCTCATGCCCTGGGCGCAAACGAGGCTCCACGTTCATCTGCTTCATGGTATTGATCCGGGTTGGCCAAGGGGTCGGGAAAGGAAAAGCTTCCGGGAATCCTTGGCAAGGCCCAGTAGTAACACAGGGACTTTTTTCTGTCAACCACAATGAAGCGAAAAATATCCTTAAAGATCACCGATATGAGGATTTTATTAGCCGCGGCTATTGAAATCCGCAACCTTTGAACTTATAATAAATGGGGGTGGTTTTATGGAGCGCAACATGAATAGAATTTACCTGGACAACAACGCCACAACCATCGTCGACCCGCGGGTCAAGGATGCCATGGAGCCGTTCTTCTGCCAGCAGTACGGCAATCCCAACTCCCTGCACAGCTTCGGCACCGAAACCCACCCCGCCATGCGCCTGGCCATGGACCGCCTTTACGCCGGCATCGGCGCCGGCGACGAGGACGACATCATCATCAACAGCTGCGCCTGCGAAGGCAACAACCATGTGCTTAAGGGCCTCTACTTCGACCTGATCCGCAACGGTCCCAAAAGCGAGATCGTCACCACCCAAGTGGAGCACCCCTGCGTGCTCAACTGCTGCGCATTCCTGGAAAGTCTGGGCGCGAAGGTCAAGTACATGCCGGTCAACAGCGACGGCACCGTGGACGGCGAAACGCTGCGCCAGCACATCCATCCCGGCCGCACCGCCCTGGTCTCGGTCATGTGGGCCAACAACGAGACCGGGCTGGTCTTCCCGGTGCAAGAACTGGCGGAGATCTGCCGCGAAAACGGTGTGCTCTTTCACACCGATGCCGTGCAGGCGATCGGCAAGGTCGCGGTGGACGTTGACCGGGTGCCGGCCGATTTTATCACCTTCAGCGCCCACAAGTTCCACGGTCCCAAGGGTGTCGGCGGCCTGTTCATTCGCAAGGGCCTGAAACTGACACCGCTACTTCACGGCGGTGAGCAGATGAGTGGCAAGCGGGCCGGAACGGTCAACGTCCCCTACCTTATCGGCATGGGTCTGGCCATGGAAATGGCGGTCGACAACCTGGCCTACGAAGACAGTTCCGTCCGCCTCTTGCGCGACAGGCTCGAGGACGCCATCCTGGCCATCCCCGACACCATGGTGGTGGGCAAACGCGAACTGCGCACCCCGAACACCATTCTGGCCAGTTTCCGCGGCATCGAAGGCGAAGCCATGATCTGGGACCTGAACGCCAACGGCGTGGCGGCCTCCACCGGCAGCGCCTGCGCTTCCGAATCGCTGGAGCCCAACCCGACTTTTGTGGCCATGGGCATCAGCCACGATCTGGCCCATACCAGCATCCGCTTCAGCCTGTCCCGTTTCACGACCGCGGAAGAAATCGACCGGGCGGTGGCGGTGATCCGTCAGTCGGCACAGAGGCTGCGGGCGATATCTTCGACCTATAAAAATGGCAAATAAAAGCGTGAAACATGAGTGAGGAAAAATGGCCAAGAACGATTTAATCGGCGGCTCCCTCTGGGAGCAATATTCCGCCAAGGTCAGTGAACGGATGAACGATCCCCGCTACCGCGGTGAAATCAGCGAAGTGGAAGCCAAAGCCCTGGGAGCAAGGCTGGTAGTGGCTGACTGGGGCGCCGAAGCCTGCGGCGACGCGGTGCGCCTGTATTGGGCCGTGGACCCCAAAACCGACCGCATCCTGCTGGCGAAATTCAAGAGCTTCGGCTGCGGCACGGCCATCGCCTCATCGGACATGATGGCCGAACTGTCCACGGGAAAAACCGTGGACCAAGCCCTGAAGATCACCAACATCGAGGTGGAGAGGTCCCTCAGGGACAATCCCGAAACCCCGGCCATCCCTCCCCAGAAGATGCATTGCAGCGTCATGGCCTACGATGTCATCAAGAAAGCGGCTTCGGTCTACAAGGGCGTGGACATGTCCAGCCTGGCCGAGGAGGATATCGTCTGTGAGTGCGCCCGCGTTGGTTTGCGCACAATAAAGGACGTCATCCGCATCAACGATCTGAAAACGGTCGAAGAAATCACCCAATACACCAAGGCCGGGGCTTTCTGCAAATCCTGCCTGCGCCCGGGCGGACATGAAAAACGCAAACATTACCTGGTCGACATCCTGCGCGATACCCGCATAGCCATGGAACAGGAAAAGCTTTTCGCCCAGGCCGACGCCGGGGATTTCGCGGCCAAGAACCTGATCCAGAAACATCGAGTTATTGAGAAAGCGCTGGACGAAAAGATCCGTCCGGCCCTGGCCGCCGACGGCGGCAGCCTGGAGGTCGTCGACATCCGCGAAGCCGCGGGGACGGTCAACATCTATATCCGTTACCTGGGCGCCTGTAAGGGCTGTGTTAGCAGCACCAAGGGCACCCTGCAGTTCATCGAGAACATGCTGCACCAGGAACTGGCCAAAAATATCCGCGTCATACCGGTCTAGCCCGCATTTCTCACAAATATTTGCTGCAATTGCGGATATGGGCATGTCTACAGCGTCAGGCTCGGTCGGATACCTCCAACGTACCCACAGTACGTCTCCGGTCTCCTCGGTCGCCTTCCTTGTATCCACACCCATCTGCGCAATTTCGCGACAATATCCGTGAGAAAAGCGGGCTATTGAAAAAATTAAATATTGTTAAAATAAAGCGATTCATATATAATTTTTCGGCAAATGGTAGACAAAAAAAAACTGCTTTTAAGAAAAAGCGCCAGCGGGAGGGACTCGGCTTCTGGAAAAAATTCACTGGATAATGATTTCCGTTATCAGGATCTGCTGCAGCACCTGCCGGTCGGCGTCTACCGCACCACCTCCAAAGGCCGCATCATCGAGGCCAACCAGGCGCTGGCCGACATCCTGGGCTGCAAGAGGATTGCCGACCTGTGGCAAGTGAATGTCAACGACTTCTACGTCAAAAAGAAAGCACGACGGGACCACATGCAACAGTTGGCCACCTCCCTGACCGTATTCAGCGAATTCGAACTGCACACCAAGGACGGGAAGACCATTTGGGTCAGGGATTACCCCCGCGCCGTGAAGGGCCCTGACGGCCGGGTGCTCTACTATGACGGCCTCTTGGTCGACATCAGCGAGCGCATGCTTTTCGAGGCAGCCTTGCGGCAATCGGAGCAGGACTACCGCCAGTTGTTCGAAAACGCCCACGACGCCATCGTCATCTTCACCAGGCACGACGAAATCATCCTGGACGTGAACCTCCGCACCTGCGAATTGTACGGCTTTAGCCGCCAGGAAATGATCGGCATGTCGCTGGAAAAGATCAGCAAAGATGTCCGGCGCGGCAAAACAAGTATCAAAAAAATATTGAAAAAGAAAATATTCCATAATTTCGAAACCGTCCATTTCCGCAAAGACGGCAGTGAAATGCTTCTGGAAATCAACGCGGCGCTGATCACCTATAAAAAACAACCGGCCATTCTGAGCATCAACCGCGACATTACCAGCCGCCGCCTCCTGGAGGAGACCATTCGCCAGATGGCCTACCAGGACTCCCTGACCGGGCTGCCCAACCGCTCTCTGCTCAATGACCGTCTGGTGCAGTCTCTAGCCTTCGCCAAGCGGCGCTCCCAGAAAGTGACGCTGCTTTTTCTTGACCTTGACGGTTTCAAGACCATCAACGATACGAGCGGCCACAGCGTCGGCGACGAACTGCTGAAAGTCATCGCCGGCCGCTTGGCCAGTCAGCTCCGCCAAAGCGACACCGTGGCCCGCCTGGGCGGCGACGAATTCCTGATTCTCCTGCCCGACGCCGGCCATGCCCGCGATGGGGCCAAGATCGCCGGAAAGATTCTTGCTGCAATTCGTCGTCCTTGCTGGATCGGCGGCCGCAAACTGCAAGTATCTAGCAGCATCGGCATGGCTATCTATCCGCAGGACGGCCGCAGCGCCGGAACCCTGATGAAGCACGCCGACCAGGCCATGTACGCCGCCAAGGCCGCCGGGCGCGACACTTGCTGCCGTTTCGTCAAAAAAGAAAAAAAGCTTTAATACCCCGGGCCGCAGAAAATAATCTTTGACTTGCCGGCCCGCATCCGCTAAAATCGCATGATAGAGGTGCGGCATGAAAAAAATCACGTTCACGACCCTGGGTATTTTGTGTTTGATATGGATTTCGTGGGCCGGCGACCTGCAGGACCATTGCGACAAACTTTCTCAAGGCCAGATGCAGAGCGTGATCGAATTCCTGAGCGCCGACGTCCTGGAGGGACGGGCACCAGGAACACGCGGCGGCGAACTTGCGGAAATATATATGCACAGCCTGTTCAAGCAGCTGGGGCTGAACAGCCGCTTCCAGCCGTTTACTCTCCATGGCTTTCAGCTCAGCGCCTTGAATGTATCCGCCTGCGGGCGAGAGCTGTTGTTTCTTGATGATACGGTCGGGAGTTATACCCGCGCCGAAAACCAGTTCAGCATCGAGGGCGACGCCGTTTTCGCCGGCTTCGGCATTCGCACTTCCCTGTGGGAATGGGACGATTACAAGAAAACCGACTTGCGCGGGAAAATCCTGCTGGTGCGGGTCAATGATCCCGGCCTGTTTATTCCGCAGATTTTCGACGGCAGCACCCTGACTTATTTCGGCCGCTGGATCTACAAGATCGAGGCAGCCGCCAAAACCGGAGCGGCGGCCATTTTGCTCATCCACACCACGCCCACGGCCGGCTACGACTGGCAGGTGGTGAAGAACTCCTGGTCGGGCGAAGAGCTGTACCTGCCGGCCAGCCTGGAAAACGACCTGAAATTCAGGGGCTGGATCCGCGAACCAAGCCTGAAATCACTTTTAGCCGAAAATAAAATAGACCTGGAGCACCTGTATCGCAAGTCGCTCAGCCGCAAATTCCGTCCCATCGACCTAGGTTTCAAGATCAGGATTTCCGGCCGCAACTCCTCCCGACAGCTTAGAACCCGCAATGTAATCGCTGAAATCCCCGGCAGCTCGGGAAAAAATATTGTGCTCAGTGCCCATATCGACCATTTGGGCCGTGACGAACAACTGGAAGGCGACCAGATATTCAACGGTGCCATCGACAACGGCTCGGCAGTGGCGGCCATGGCACTGATCGCCAAGATTTTCGCTGACACCGGCAAAGAACTCCATTATGGGCTGACCTTCCTGGCCTGCCAGGCCGAGGAAGCAGGACTTCTGGGATCGAAATATTTCGTGGCCAACAGCAAACGCGAAGAAATTGCGGCTAACATCAATTTTGAATCCACGCCGGTCTGGGAAAAGAGTTTGGACGCTTTCGCCGCAGGGGGCCGCTATTCAACCTTGGAGGAGGCCGTGCGCCTGGTGGCCGCGGCTCAAGGGATGGGCTACAGCCGGTTTTCCCTGAGCGATCAGGGTCTTTTCTACCGTTCCGATCAGTTCCCCTTCGCCCAGGCCGGAATTCCGGCCATCTGGCTTTCGGCCGGAGAAAAATTCGCCTCGGGGCGCAACCACATCGCCAAATTTTTCAAGGGCGGCGCCTACCATACGGTCAAAGACGAGTACGACCCCACCTGGGAGTTGGAAAGCTTGCGCCAAACGGTTAAACTGGCAGTAGGCCTGATCGAGCACCTGAATCGGACCCGGGAGTTGCCGCGCTGGAAGGCCCGCCTGACTTTTCCCGTGCAAAACCCGGATGGTAAATCTGCCAAAGCAATCAATAAATAGGGAAACCCCAGTTGATAATGTTTGACTAAAGCGGCAAATTGTGATATAAAAAGTAATATCCATTTAAGGAGATACGACCATGTTTGCCATACTTGAAACCGGCGGAAAGCAGTATAAGATCGCCGAAGGTGACATTTTGGAAGTGGAACTGCTTCCCGAAGAGCTCGTGAAAAAGAATACCGCCAGCCTGAGCACGGTTTTATTGATTCAAAGCGACAAGGATGTGCTGATCGGTGACCCTTACGTCAAGAACGCCAAGGTCAAAGCCAAAGTTCTCGATGAGATCAAGGCTAAAAAGATACACATTTACAAGATGAAATCCAAAAAAGGCTACCGCAAATCGCAGGGACATCGGCAAAAACTCCATAAGATACAGATCGAAAAAATCGAGATCAAAGCCAGCGCCAAAACCAAGGAGACGGAATAATGGCACATAAAAAATCGGGCGGCAGCGCGAAAAATGGCCGGGAAAGCACATCCAAGCGTCTTGGCGTCAAGAAATTCGGCGGTGAGCAGATCCCTGCCGGTTCCATCATTGTCCGCCAGCGCGGCACCCGCATCAGACCCGGTAATAATGTCGGCATCGGCAAGGACGACACCCTTTTTGCCCTGGCTACCGGCAAAGTGCGCTTTGTCGACAGGGCCGGGCGCAAATTCGTCGAGGTCGATCCCAATTAATTTGGCCGGCGTTTTTCAAACCCCGCCAATTTTTCAAACCTTTTATCCCCTACCCCATGTTCATTGACAGAGCCATCATTTCATTCGGCGCCGGCAACGGCGGCGACGGCTGTTTAAGCTTCCGCCGCGAAAAGTTCATCCCGCGCGGCGGCCCGGACGGCGGCGACGGCGGCAAGGGCGGCGACATCATCCTGGTCAGTAGCCAGGTATGCCAGTCCCTGACCGATTTCAAATACAAGCGCCAGTTCCAGGCCGAAAACGGTGGCCAGGGCCGGAGCAAAAAGCAGACCGGCAAAAACGGGGCTGCCATCGTTCTCCAGGTCCCGGCCGGGACCGTGGTCAAGACTTTTCCCGACGAGAAACTGATATTCGATTTCGAGCGCAGCGGCCAGGAATTCCTCCTGGCCAAAGGCGGCAAAGGCGGCCGCGGCAACATCCATTTCAAATCCTCGGTCAACCAGGCCCCGCGCCGGATCAAAAAGGGCGAAAAAGGCGAAGCCATCAAGGTGATCTTGGAACTGAAACTCATCGCCTTTGCCGGCCTGGTCGGACTGCCCAACGCCGGCAAATCGACCTTGATTTCAAAAATCAGTGCCGCCCGGCCCAAGATCGCCGACTATCCCTTCACCACCCTGACCCCCAACCTGGGCGTAGTGGATTTCAAAGACAGGAGTTTGATCGTGGCCGACATTCCGGGCATTCTGGAAGGAGCCCATCAGGGCCAAGGCCTGGGCCTGGAATTTTTGCGGCACATTGAGCGGACCCGGGTCCTGCTTTTCGTCATCGACGTGTCGCCTTTCAGCTCCCTGCCGCCCATGAAAAATTATGAGATCCTGGAAAAAGAGCTAAAAATGTACCAGGTGCGACTGCTGCAAAAAAAACTGGTGGTGGTCGCCAACAAGATCGATCTGGCGGCTGAAGACAGGACGCGGATCGACGTCTTGCGGAATTTTTGCAGAAAGCGTAAAATCCCCTACGTGGAAATATCGGCGCTGAGGGGGATCAACCTGGAAAAATTGAAGAAAACCATTTTCGCCTTTCATGAGCCAGAATAAAACCGGATTGCTGGGCGGAACCTTCAATCCGGTTCACCGTGGGCATATCGAACTGGGCCTGAAGATCAAAGCCGCCTTCAACCTGGACAGGATACTTTATATTCTTTCCGCTCAGCCGCCGCACAAAAAGCGCCAGGCCCTGCCGGCGGCGGAACTGCGCCTGGCCATGCTCAAGGCCGCTCTGCTTCCCCACCCAGGTTTGTTGCCCTGTGACATGGAACTGCACCGCCAGGGAGATTCCTGGACCATCGATACCATCCGCGAACTGAAAGCCGCGCAGCCGAACGAACGCTTCTTTTTTATCACCGGCAGCGAGGGATTTTTGAAGATCCGGACCTGGAAAGAATACCGCCGGGTCCTGCAGGAAGTATTTTTCATCATCGTTTTGCGCCGGGGCGGCCATCGACAGAAAGTAAAAAAACTGCTGCGCGAGGAAAATATCCCCTTGGGCCGGGAAAGCGAAAACCCGGCCCCACCCCCAGTCGCATTCCTGCACGCCTATGTGTCGGACTACCTGGAAATTTCGGCCACGGCCATCAGGAAAAAAATGTCCCGTGGCCATGACATTTCTCCCTATGTGGAAAAAAACGTACAAAAGATAATGGAGGAAATAAAACTATATGAAGAAGGATGAATTCAAGCTGATCCTGGAAGATCTGCACAAACGCCGCATTCCGGGCGAGATCAAAAAAACCGTGCAGATCCTTCTGGACAAGAAAGCGGAAAAGATCACGGTCCTAAAGTTGAAGGGGATAAGCGAAATGACCGATTACCTGGTTATTTGCAGCGGCAACTCCGCTCGCCAGAACAAGGCCCTGGCCGACGCCGTCAAGGAGAACCTTAAGAAAGAACTCCAACTGCAACCACTGGGCAGCGAAGGTGAAATGCTGTCCGAATGGATACTGGTCGATTACGTCGATTTCATCATCAACATTTTCTCGGTAGACTGGCGGAAAAAGTTTTCACTGGAAAAGCTGTGGATGGATGCCAAACGCTACGATTTTTCCCCAGATTTCTAACCTGCCGGACCCAAAATCGCTGGCCGTGAAGGCCGCGGTCGAAAAAGTCGCCGGGTTGGATACGCCCGTCCTCTTGTGGGGCGAAACCGGCAGCGGCAAGGATTTCTGGGCGGCCGTCCTGGCCGGCAGCAGCCCCTTCCAGCCGTTGCTCAACCTGGGCTGCGGCGACGTGCCCGAAACACTCTTGGAAAGCGAATGGTTCGGTTACCAGAAAGGGGCTTTTTCCGGCGCCGACCGTGACTTTTTGGGAAAATGGCGCCAAGCCGGGAACGGGACGATCTTCCTCAACCAGATCGACCTGTTGAGTTTGCATATGCAAGCCAAGCTTTTGCGCGTCATCGAAAGAAAAAAGATATTTCCCCTGGGCTGCAATCAGGAAGCCGACATCGCGGCCCGTTTCCTGTTCTCGGCCGACAGCACCATCGAGGAAAAAGTGCGCCGCGGCGAGTTCCGCGCCGACCTCTATTACCGGATATCCACGGTCAGCATTTTCATCCCGCCCCTGCGCGAACGCCAAAAAGATATCCTGCCGCTGCTGAACTATTTCTGCGCTGAAAAAGGGGTGAAAATTCAACTCAGCGAGGAAGCCCGGCAAAAGCTGCTGCAATACCCCTGGCCCGGCAACATCCGTGAACTCGAAAACTTCGTGAGCGGCCTGGCCGTGCGCGGCTGCATCCTGGACGAAAAAGGCGTTTGGATCCTCCTGGACCGGCCGCGCCCCATTCTGGACCTCATCCAATCGGGCGAGCGTTCACTGGCCGAGGTTGAAGCCGAGTACACCGCCTACCTGTTGCGCAAATACAAGAACAAGAGCAAGGTGGCGCGCATCCTGAACATCTCGCGCAAATCATTGTACAACAAGCTGAAAAAACATGAAGACCATTGAATTGATCTGCAGCGGCGAATTAAAATTCAAGGGCTTGCAGGAACTTGAAAAAAAGTATTTACAAAACATTAATTATTATGTAAAATTCAGCGTAAAAAAATTGAAGGAGACAAAAAACAAGGAGGAAGCTTTCGTGAGGGAGAAGGAAGGCATCATGTTTGCAGAGGAAATTCGCGAAAAAGATTTTGTCGTTGCCCTGGACAAGGAGGGCAAGAAAATGGACTCGCTGCAGTTTGCTCAGTTTTTGGGGCAAAAAATCTCTTATCACCCCGGCCGCCTGGTCTTTCTGATCGGCGGCTTTGCCGGTTTTGCCCCGGCCCTGGCCGCGAAGTTCAATCAAAAAATATCTTTTTCCGATATGACCTTCGCTCACGACATATTCCGCATCGTTTTTTTGGAACAGCTCTACCGGGCAGTGACCATAATCAATGGCGGCAAATATCACCGCTAGGAGATAAAAATGAAAAATGAACAGAACCCTAAAATAAGAAAAAGACTCCAGGCCCTGCGCGATGAAATCCTAAAAGTGATCGATTGGCGGGATGCGTCCAGCGGTGGCAGCGGCGCCATGGACGAGATCGACCAGGCCAACGAATTAATCGAAAAGGAAATGGGCTTTGTCATGTCCAACAACATGCGGGCTAACCTGAAGGAAGTGGAGGAAGCCCTGGAGCGCGTCGAAAGAAACCATTACGGAAAATGCCTGCATTGCGGCCAGGAAATATCCAGCAAACGCTTGGAAGTCCTGCCCTTTGCCCGCTTCTGCGTCCCCTGCCAGGAAAAATTGGAGAGCAAAAGCCGGTAAAAGCCTTATAACTCCAGGACCAGGCCCAGCCGCAAACTGCGCGGCAGCTGCAGTTCGTTGGCTAACCGTGCTCCGCCGGAAAAAACATTTTCCGACAGTTCGAGGCCAAAATCCAGAAGATTGAACAATTCAAGTTCCAGACGGCCTTTTTTTCCGAACAAAGAAATCTCATAACCGAATTTAAAATTGAAATCCCAAAGGCAATCCTCTCTGGGACCGCCTTTTTTGCCATATTCATCCTCAGCCTTGATGGTCTGGTAGGTGATGACCCACTGGTCATTTTTCTGAAAAGCACTGATAAAAGCGAACGGATTACCGTCACGATATTTGATGCTGGCACTCAGAAACAAACGCCGAGATAGATAGTAACCTAAAAAAATCTTGCTGACGAAAGCCCGATCGCCGTCGACACGCCCATAGCCATTGATCCAGGAATTCGGAAAAGCCTGGCTTTCGGAAATGATACCGATATCATTGGCGGTCGGACCGTTACCAAAAGCAGTATAGCCCATTCCTATGTGGGCCAGGAAAGAAAATGAAAAAAACCAGCGCTGAAGTTTTTGTCCATGCAATTGAATAAGCAACTGGGCATAAAACGGATCTTTGTCAAAGGCGGCATTTTCCAGTTTAAAAGCGCTGAACGGGCGGTCGAAAAAATAGTAATTCTGGCCGGCAACCTCTTCGTAATGGCCATAGTTATCAGAGAAATATGTCCATATAGGTTGGCGGATTTTTTTGTAGAGTCCCTTGATGTTAAGGTTGAAATTGGCTGAGAGCCGCGTGTTCAGCTGCAGCAGGATGCGCTCCCGTTGCGGCGGTTGCAAATTCGGAGAAAGAAAATGGCTGGCACCACCGATCTGACCAAATAAAGCGCCTTTTTCCTGGTTCTGGAAGCGGCCGTCGCTATTGTCATCATGCCAGTAAAAAATGGACGCTCCGGGACGCTGGTCTTCCAAGAAATCGCTGACATTGGCTCGCAATTCATAAGGCAGAATGCCATAAGATAATGAAATCCTGGTTTTGTTGTTAGCAAACCAAGTGATACCAAGTTCGCCACCGGGTTGGGAAAAACGGCTATTATTACGCGCCGTCTCAAATACAAGCTCCTGATATTGAAAAAATAGCCGGGCATCAAGGGTGATTTTCTTAGCCATCTTTATTGCCAACTCAGCTCCACCCGTTCCCAGAAATCGTTGATTGCGGTATTCAGCGCCTCTCTGCCACTCGATCACCTGGTAAGGCTGGTTGGAGAAATAAAGGGCGTTGTTTGACCCGGTTTGTTCGGCCGCTGATAAAAACACGGCTGTTAGATTCAGGAAAGGTTCAAACTCGACTTTTTTCCCCAGTAAAGAAAAATAATACTTTTGATCGATAGCTAAAGCCAGGGTATTTGCCCCAAATTTACCCCACTTCTCAAAAGGATAAAATCCCTGTCCATCAATGTCTTGCAAATCCTTGCCGGCGTCCAGAACCATCGGTGTCCGTCTTTCCCATTCCAGCTGCCAGGAAAATTTAAAATTTAACGGCCGGCCCTGCCAGGAAACCCCGGCAAACCAAGTTTTTTTATCCAAGTTATAGGTTTCCTGGGGGTAGCGCCCTTCCTCAGCAAATAAACGGTCACGCCGGCTGCCATTTACCGCCAGGGACAAATCAAGCACTCCCCGGGCATACGCTCTTTGCCAGCGGGATAGAAGCTGCAGCAGGTTGCCGTTTTCATCAAACTGGGCATCACGGACATTGAAATCATTGAAGCGGCGTTTCTGGTTGAAATAACTCAGGCCCAGCAAAAAGGAAGAATGCGGCGATTTCGTTTCCCAAGAGTAATCAAACGCTTCATTTCCGGAAATTTGCCGGCGGCCGCTGTACAGGTTGTCGGCCCTGAGACTGGCATGGTTGCCGATAGCCATTTTCCCCAGTGCCGTATAGCCGCCCATATTGGGAAAGACAGAGGAAACCATCAGCCGTGAACGGGTAGCGGCCGGGGAGCGCAGACGGAAATGAAATCCGTAGTCGCGATGCTGCGGGGTTTCGCTTTGCAAAGCCATAGAGCCAATGGTCAGAAAGGGCAGCTGGAAAGCCGGGGCACCGTCATCCAGGGCCGAGTTGATCGGAAAACCGTTAAAAAACCAGTTGAACTGTGTATAAGAATCGCCTTCAAAATAAACCTTGGGGAAATCGAGTTGGGCGAAACCATTACTTTCCTCGATCAAGAAAGTGGCATCGGGTGCCAAGTTCTCGAAAAAATTAGGGTAAAAATAGCCGCCCGGCAGCCGTTCCAGCATAAAATCCGCGATGACGAATTCGGCTTCATCATCGCCGGCCTGTCCTAGGACCGGCAGGACGGCAAACCATATCACTGACAATAAAAATATGAAAAGCCGGGTTTTTGCGGTCATTTATGAAATATACCATTAAATCAGTGATTCGTAAACCTTAAAAACACTCCCAACCCATATAGGAATCTCAAAAACAAACTCACCCCCAACCCCTCTCTTTCCAAAAGAGAGGGGAAGACGTCTTACTCCCCTTCTCTTCACCAATCACGAATCACAAATCACGAATCACGAATCACGATTGCAGGGAAATGAGTTCCAAGCATTCAGGCTCCGGGGCGGGCAATGCCGGGAACTATTTGATCTCGTAGCTGAAGGCCAGGCCGACGCCGCCGCGGGAAAGGGCTGGAGACCACTGCAGCCGCTTGTTGTGGTTGCGCACCACCATCTTGCCGACGGCGTAACCGATGACCGCTCCCAGAAAGACGTCGGACAGCCAGTGGGCGTCCTCAGTCACCCGCGACAAACCGGCCAGGGTGGCCAGACTGTAGCAGGCGATCGGCACCCAGTGGTGATTTTTGTAATTTTCGGCGATCACCGTAGCCAACCCCCAGGCGGAAACAGTATGCCCGGAGAAAAAAGAGTCGTAGTGCGAAAAAGAGCCCTGGCTGTAGCGCTTGAAAAAAGCCCCGGGCCCGTACCAATAATCCAGGCCGTTTTCGACTTCGGGGCGCTGGCGCCCGGCCAGGTGCTTGACGACCTGGACCAGGAGGCCGGTGTGCAGCAGCGTTTCCCAGGCCATCAACCCGGTGTCCCGGGCTTTTTGGTCCTTGAGCAGCAGACCGCCGAAGAAGAACAGGCCGGCGATGCCGCAATCCACGCCCCAATCGCCCAGCCTGGTGACCGTGGGGCTCACCTTGTCCACCCAGGGATTCCGGCTCTGATACAGTTTGAAATTTTCATAAATGCCTTCGTCGTTGGCCACCAGCAACCCGGCGCCGACCAGCACGGTCGAAAAGATCACAAGATTCTCCCAGCCCAGGTGAAAGGGAGCCGACCACATTTCCGCTTCATCCTTGAAAAAACCGGAGACATAGGTGTTTATTTTTTTTTTGCCCGCAGTATTCTCGACCGCGGCTTTTTCAGCTTGTTCGCTTTCGCCCACCTGGGAAAAAATTGCCTGGGCGGAAAAAAAACATACGAGCAGCAAAGCAGCCGCGCTTTTTCTCAGTTTCACGTATCTGTCTCCAAATTGAAATAGGGAAACGGATTGAAAAGATATTCTACTACAGTCGCCGGCGGAAGTAAATCGTCCCGGCAGCGACCGCAGTCGCGGTGGAGCGGAACTTTTCAAGCACGATTCCTGACCTTGCGGTCTTGACAAAATGTCGATTTTAACTTATAAGGTAACTTATCATGCCGAAGTGGTGGAATTGGTAGACACGCCAGTTTCAGGTACTGGTGAGCTTTACGCTTGCGGGGGTTCGAGTCCCCCCTTCGGCATGTTTTTTCATTGCCGCGGGGCGGAACTTGTCGGATCCGGCAAATGACAACCAGTAGCCAGAAAAACCAACCATGAACAAAGGAAGAATAGCGGTTTTCTTGTCGGGCCGGGGAAGCAATTTCACGGCCATGGTGCGCGCTTCCCGGAAGGCTGACGCCAACTTCTCAGTGCACTTGGTCATCTGTGACCGCCAAGACGCTCCGGGACTGAAAAAAGCCGCCCGTATCGGCATCCCCGCCTGTTATATCAACCCCAGGCAATTTCCCGACAAAGCCGCCTACGAAAACGAGATCTGCGGGCATTTGCAACGCGAAAACATAGATTTGATCTGCCTGGCCGGCTATATGCGCCTAATCGGCCCCGTGCTGCTCGACAAATATCCCGGACGCATCATGAACATCCATCCCGCCCTTTTGCCATCCTTCCCCGGCCTGGACGCCCAGGAACAGGCGTTACGCTACGGCGTCAAGGTCAGCGGCTGCACGGTCCATTTCGTCGATGCCGGGACCGACAGCGGTCCGGTCATTGCCCAGCAAGCGGTCGCTGTCCGCGAAGGTGACACGCAAGAGGCCCTCAACCGGAGAATACTGCGCCATGAACACCGCCTTTATCCGTGGGCCGTCTGCCAGTTTTTCGCCGGCCGCTTGCAAATACAGGGCCGAACCGTTATCATAAAATAAAATGAAACCGAGAATCGCCGCTAGCCTGTTCCTGGCCCTGGCCACTTTTGCCGCCGCAGCCGATTTTTCACTGAACAAAGCCAAGAAGATCGACAGTTTCCTGTCGCGCATCGCCGCCCGCAGCCAGCCCGCCCTTTTCCTGAAAAAAACTGCCTTCAGCGAAAGCGAATTGAATTCATACCTGAACCTGATATACGTCAAAAAATTCGCTCCGGAAGTGACCTTCATCGAGCTGCGCCTGAAGGACAAGAACCTGGTCAACGGCACTCTCAAGGTCAAGCTGGCCGGCGAAAAATACACCGCCGTGCCCCAGTTCCTGCGCGACGTGGAGGTCAGTTTCAACGGCAATTTTGAATGCAGCAACTATCACATGCGTTTCGTTTTTTCGGAACTGGTCATCAACGGCAGCCGCTTTTCTCCCGATATCCTCGATGAAGCGTTCAACGCAGCCCAATTCAACTCCAAGACCAAGAAGTCGATCTTCGATTGGTTCACCCTGCTGCCGGGCTTGAAAAACGTGCAGTGCTCTGAAAAAACCATCTATTTCTACTATTGACCATCACCCCCGACACCCCGGTTGAAGAACTCAAGGGGATCGGTCCCAGTTACGCCGCTATCCTGCGCCGCCGCGGCATGGCCACGGCCGCAGACCTGCTGCTGCATTTTCCCGAAACCTACCTGGACTTCTCCAAAATTGAGGAATCCCCCTTACCTGGCCGGGAAGGACTCTACGCCTTCGCCGTCGGCCGCGTCCGGGTAAGCCGCAATTTCAAGAAAAGATCCTCCCTGCTCACAGCCCAGGGCCAGATCGGCGGCCTACCGGTCACCCTGGTTTTTTTCAACCAACCTTACCTGCTGGAAACCCTGCGCCGGAAAGAACCGGCCTACGTTTTCGGCCGTATCGAAGAGCGCGCTGGCAGGTGGCAGATGGTCAATCCGCTGCTGACGCCGGAAAACCTGGTCGGAGGCATTCTTCCCCGTTACCGGCCCCTGGCCGCGCTGAAAGCCGGAACCCTGCGCAAGATCATCGCCGCCATACTCGCCTCCTGGCACGATGAAGGGGAAACACTGCCCGACCTGGTCCTGCAGCGGCATAACTTTCCCGGACGAACGGCCGCCCTACGCGCCATCCACCAACCTCAGGCCCTGGACCGGGATAAAATCGATAAAATGAAGGAGCGCTTCATTTACGACGAATTGCTCATTTTTCAACTCGAACTGCAATTCGTCCGCGCATGTTTCCGCGACCGCCGGCGGGTGCACCGCTACCTTTTCCACAACGACCTGCGCCGCTCCATTGACCGCCGCCTGCCGTTCCCGCTCAGCGAAGAACAGGTCGCCGCTTTCAGCGAGATCGTCAACGACCTGCGCTCGCCCCAGACCATGCAGCGCCTGCTGCAGGGCGAGGTGGGCAGCGGCAAGACCATCGTGGCCTTCCTAGCTTTGCTCCTGGCCCGCGAGAACGGTCACCAGGGAGCGTTCCTGGCCCCGACCGAGATCCTGGCCCGCCAGCATTACCGGAACGCCTGCTCCTTTTTCGGCAGCACCGGTATCGCCCTGCTGACCGGCGGCTGCGAACCCCGAGCCAGGAAGGAGATCCTGGCCCGCCTGGCCCGCGGCGAAATATCCCTGGTATTCGGCACCCACGCCCTGATCGGCGAAAGCATCGTTTTCAAAAACCTGTCCCTGGTGGTCATCGATGAACAGCACCGCTTCGGCGTGGCTCAGCGGGCCGCCTTGTTTTTCAAAAGCCGGGCCGCCGACCTGCTGGTCACCACCGCCACGCCCATTCCCCGCACCATGCTGCTGGCTCTGTACAACGACCTGGCAGTATCCACCCTGAAAAAACCTCTATCCGGCAGGCTGCCGGTCACTACCAGGATCGTTCCTGCCGCGGACCGCGACAAATTCTACCGGCGGTTGAAAGGGGAACTGGAAAGCGGGCGCCAGGGCTATGTTATCCTGCCGTTGATCGAAAAATCAGAGCATTATCCCGACTTGCGTTCGCTTCAGGAAGAAGGGGCGGCAGGCAAAACCCGCTGGCCCGGCATCCCCCAGGCCGTGCTTTCAGGAAAAAGCACCACGGTGCAAAAGGAACGGGCATTAAAACAATTTGGCAAGGGCGGCGTCCGCCTGCTGCTGGCCACCACCGTGGTCGAGGTGGGCATGGATTTTCCCGACGCCACCATCATGGTCATTGAAAATGCCGACCGCTACGGCCTGGCGCAACTGCACCAGCTGCGCGGCCGGGTGGGACGCGGGACGGAGCAGTCGCATTGTTTTCTGATCGAGTCGCCGCGACCGACCGAAAACGGCAAGCGGCGCCTGCAAGCCGTCGCCGCCCATCACGACGGCTTCAGGATCGCGGAGATGGACCTGGAACTTCGCGGCGGCGGCGTGATCGCCGGCCTGGAGCAGTCCGGGGAGCTGGATTTCAAGCTGGCGGACGTGAAAAAGGATTACCGGCTTTTGCAGGAAGCGCAAATCGACGCCCGCCGGCTTTTGCAAAACCCGGAATTGCAGAACCGCCACATAAAAATGTTTTTGGCGGCCCTGGCCGCGAAGATAAGGAATCTGAGCTTCAGTTAAGCCTCAAGCCCGGGGCTTCAGACGCCGCTCGCGTCCAGGTCGGCAGCGATCTGGCGGCAGATGATGGCGGCGGGTTTCTCCTCCTGCTGCAAACTCGCTTTGATGCGCCGGAACTCTCCCCGCATCTCTTCCCGCAGCCGGGGATCGTCCAGTATCTTTTTGGTTTCCTCATAAATGCGCCCGGCCCGGCACTCTTTTTGTATCAGCTCGGCCGCTACTTGGCGCCCAGCCAGGATATTGACAATGGAATAAAGGCCGATCTTGACAAAACGCCTGCCCAGCAGATAGGTCAGGCGGTTGACGCGGTACACCGCGACAAAGGGGACCCCGAGCAGGGCCGCCTCCAAGTTGGAGGTGCCGCAGGTGGTGATGACCGCATCGGCGGCGTTGAGCAGGTTGAAGCCCTGCTCCTGGTCCAGGACACGGATATCCGGATCGGCCGCGGCCAGTTGCTCCTGGTGAATATTCTGCGCTTTCTGCAGAAACACCTTCAGGGGAAACTCCCTGCGCAGCAAGCGCACGGCACCTATTATCTCCGCAAGCAGCAGACGCACTTCCGCTTCGCGGCTGCCCGGCAGCAGCGCCAGCAGGATGTCGCCGGCGGCCACGCCGTGGCGGCGGCGGAACTCCTCTCGCGGTTCGCTGACTCGTACTTCTGCCAGCAACGGATGGCCGGTATAGGTGAAGGTCACCTTCTCCTTTTCGTAAATGGGCACTTCAAAAGGGAAGATGACGAACAGCCGGCTCACCCAGCGGCGGATCTGCTCGACCCGGCTATAGCGCCAGGCCCAGACCGTGGGGCTGATGTAGTAATAAACCGGGATGCCGGCCCGGCGCAGGCGGCGGGCCAAACGCAGGTTGAAGTCGGGGTAGTCGATCAGCAGGGCGGCGTCGGCCTGGCGTTGCCGGGCCAGGCGCAGGACCAGGTTCAGCACCCGCCGGATGCGAAAGAGGTGGGCCGCGACCTCGACGATGCCCACTACCGACAGCGAGCGGTTGTGCACCAGGTTTTCAAAGCCGCTGGCGGCCAGGCGGTCGCCGCCGATGCCCCAGAAATGGAAGCGGTCGCCCCGGGCCTGGAATTCCTTCAGGACCTGCACGGCGTAGGTTTCGGCCGAATTTTCAGCCGCCACCAGCAGGATGTTCTTCACTGCCCGCCCTCGTATTGCAGCTCGGGCATTTTCTCGTTTTCCTTTTCACCCAGGTAAAAAGCCCATTCATTGTATTTCTTTTTGCCACGATATTCGCGGAAAGCCGTTTCCGGGGAAGTGGAGCATACGCCAACCAGCACGGCCCGGCTGAAATAGGCCTTGGCCAGGTGCTCCGGCACCACGAGGTATTTGGATTCACCGGCGGCAGTATCCTTGAAAACCATGTCCCAGCGGCCGTCCACGCTGACCGGATCGGGATAGAGTCGGCGCAGGAATTTTTCCAGGTGCAGGATCTCGAAATTCTGCGGGTAGAGGTTATTGTGGCTTTTGACGTAAAAGCCGATGGCGCTGACATACTGGCGGGCGCGGAATATCAGCTCTTCCTCGGCCTCGCGCTGCATCATGGTCTGCCAGAGCGGCACGGCCATGAGCATGAACACGGTCAGCACCACCACAGCGATCATCAGCACGATCATGACGTAGCCGGCGCGGCCACGGCCGCCGGGATAGGGCCTCTCTTTCAACGCTTGCCTCTTACCAATCGGCATAGGGCGTGCCGTCCATGGCCGTGGCCTTGGACAAACTTTTGACGTCGAGGACGCCCTGGTCGGCTTCGGGATCGAATTCCTCATCTTCCAGGGGTTCGGCCATGACCAGCTGCCATTCTTTGCTTTTGTTTATAGGGTCAAACGGTATTTCGCGCAGGTAGCGGGCCGTGACCAAGTCTTCCAGGCTAGCCGGATACTTTTTCTTGTCGAAATAGTACTTGTTGATGGAGTCACGGATCTGGAACAGGTTCTCTTTCAGGACCGCCTCTTTGGCCCGCAAAACCGAATATTTGTATTGCGGAACCAGGATCGCCACCAGGATGCCGATCATGGTGACCACGATCAGGACCTCGATCAGGGTAAAGCCTTTTTTCGCCATGCCATGATTATAGCAGATTTTTTTAAAAAAAAACTTTCATAACCTAGGGCCGGCAGCGGATTTATGCTTCCAGGCCTCGAATAAGATGATGGCCGCCGCGGCCGACACGTTGAGCGACTCCACAGCCGACGAATGGGGAATGGCCAGGAGCTGGTCGGCATTTTTTTTCAACAGGGCCGAAACCCCCTTGCTTTCGTTTCCCAATATCACGGCGGTTCTGACCTTGAAATCAAAATCATAAAAATTCATGCCGGCGCGCTGGTCGGCCGCCACTACCCAGAAACTGGCTTTTTTCAGTTTTTCGATATCCATGGTCAGGTTGCGCGACTGGACCAGGCGCACTTTGCCCAGGGTCCCGGCCGAGGTCTTCCAGACGGTATCGTTGACCGGAGCCGAGCCGCGGATGGAGACCAGAATCCCGTCGGCTTCCACGGCCGCTGCGGTGCGCACGATGGCTCCCAGGTTGCCTGTGTCCTCGATGCCGTCCAGGATCACGACCAGCCCTGTTTTAACCGTGGCCAGCAGCGAGTCGAGGGTTGCAAAACTGACGGGCGCGATCTCGGCCCAGACCCCCTGGTTCCTGGCGCCGGCCTTGCGGTCGACGGCTTCAGCCGGGACGAGCTGAAAGATCACGCCGCGCCGGCGGCACAACTCGATCACGGTGCCCATCTTCGCGTCCTGGCGCGAGCGGTTGAGCAGAACCTTGTTGATCGGCGCTCCGTCCCTCAGGGCTTCGATCAGGGCATGGAGCGAAGTGAGGGCAGCCATCAGCGGTAGTCCATGGCCACGCGGAAGCCCAGCACGTTCAGACTCCGGTCCGGACGCTCGCTGCTGCGGTTGGCGGAACGGATCAGCTCCAGTCCGTCTCTCCAGGAACCGCCGCGTACCACCCGGTCTTTGCCCGCGGCCGGACCTTGCGGGTCGCGGCCGACCGCTGTCTGGTAATAGCCGGGGTCGTACCAGTCGGCCATCCATTCCCAAACGTTCCCGGCCATGTCCAGGATGCCGTAAGGCGATTCGCCCTGGGCAAACGATCCGACCGGGGCGGTGAAGGCAAAACCGTCCGCATTCCCCTTCATGTTGACCAGGTTGGCGGTGGGAGCACTCCTGCCCCAGGGATACTTTTCGCGGGCGGCCTTTTCCCATTCGGCCTCGCGCGGCAGGCGGAAGTTGCGTCCGGTTTTTTGCGCCAGCCAGCGGCAGTAGCTGTCCGCGGCGTCCCAGGAGACATTGATCACCGGCCGGCTGCCCCGGCCCCAACCTTCATCGGCCGGCAGTGGCCGCCCGGTTTCATGGCAGAATGAATCGAACTGCTCAAAAGTCACTTCGGTTTTTCCCAGCCAGAAATCGCTGATAAAAACCTTGTGGGCCGGATGTTCGTCGTCTTCGCCCTCCCCGCGCGGCGAACCGATGGTAAAATTGCCCTGGCGGATCTGCACCATGACCGTGCCGTTGAAAAAAATCCGTTCCAGGAAGCCTTTTTTATTGGCCGCCGCGGCTTCGGCCAGCGATTCATCAGGCTGAACCCGGGGAATGGGCTGCGCCGCCGCAACTTCGCTGACCGGTTTAGCGGTTTGGCCCCTGTCTTGAACAGCGCTTGCCGCAGGCGCCGGCGCAACGACATTTTTTGGGGCCGATTCACTCTCGCCGGCCGGCAAGGCGCCAGTCGGGCCGGGCTGGCCGGAAGCGGTTTCGGCATGGGCGATATCCTTGGCCTCGGATCCGCCGCTTTCGGGCAGAGCCGCGGGCAAGAAAAATTCCCCACCCTGAGCAGATGGCTGAACATTTTTGCGGCCGACCGGCCAATAGACAAAAAAGACAGCGGCCAGCAAGCCGAGCAGCGCCCCCAGAAAAAACAATAGCGGTTTCCTGTGCTTGAAAGAAGCCGAAGAAACCGTGGCGCCGGCAGCGTCCAACAGCTGCGTGTCATGGTCGTGATAATTGCTTTCCCTGACCGTGGCCCCTTCAGGAACGGCCAAAGCGTACTTTTTTAAATCCGCAAGCAGCTCCCCGCAGGTGTGATAACGGGCGTCGGCATCGCGGGCCAGTGCTTTTTTGACCACGCCTTCCAGGCCGGCCGGCAGCTGCTTGTTGAAATCGCTGAGCGGGGGGAGTTCGGCGTGCATGATCTTGTAAATGACGGTGGTAATGCTCTCGCCTTCGAAGGGATTGCGCTGGGTCAACAACTCGTACAAGATGGCTCCCAGGGAAAAAATGTCAGAACGGTTGTCCACCTTTTTTCCGGAGATCTGTTCGGGGGACATGTAGCGCGGTGTGCCCATGAGCATGCCGGTCTGGGTCATGGTCGAGGCGGCGGTACGGGCGATGCCGAAATCGACGATGGATACATTGAGGTCCCGCCCGACCAGGATGTTGGCCGGCTTGATGTCGCGGTGGACGATCCCCTGCCGGTGGGCGTAATCCAGGGCCGAGCCTATCTGACTGAACAAATGGGTGATCTCTTGCAGTGTGAATTTCCGCTTTTGCTGCAGCAGGCTTTCCAGGCTGCAGCCGTCAATGAATTCCATGGCGATATAGATCAGTCCCTCATGTTCGCCGACATCGTAAATAGTGACGATATTGGCATGGGAGAGGTTGCCGGCCGCCTGGGCTTCGCGCCGGAAGCGCTTGAGCGCATCTTCCCTGCCGCTCTCCCCCTTCAGGATATCGAGGCGGATAGTTTTGACGGCCACGGAACGGCCAATCATGGGATCCAGGCCGCGGTACACCACCCCCATGCCGCCTTTGCCAAGCTCGCCGCTAATGGTATACTTACCGATTTTGGTCATAGTGCTTTTCCCGCTATTTTAATGCAAGGCGAGCCAGGAAACAATCCCCGGGCGCCGGATCACCGGCTCAGCTTCATTCGCACAGGGCCCAGCGCGATCTCGTCGCCGAGATACAACCCGCACTCCTCGACCTTGCGGCCGTTGACCAGCGTGCCGTTGGCGCTGCCGAGGTCACGGATTCGGAAACCCTGTTCACCAGCCAGGATCTCGGCATGGTGGAGTGAAACGGACCTGTCGGCGAGGACCAGCCCGTTGTCAAGCCCCCGGCCGATGGCGATGCGCGGTTGGGAGATTTCGAAGATCTCCTGTCTGCCGTCAGGATAATTGATTTCCAGGCTGGCCTGGACCTGCACCGCACCGGCTGCCGGGGCGGCTTCGCCCCGGCGGCCGAGCACCAGGACGATGAGCACGAGCAGCACAGCTCCCAGGGCGGCGAGAAGGATGATCACCCACGTCGGAAAGTCGGACGAGGGGAGCCCGGCGACACCGCCGCCCCCGCCGCTACCGACAGCCGGGATGGAGGCCGTCTTCTTGATCGTATCGACCATCTCCATCATCCGGGCCGGGACCTCCTCCGCCTTGTCGGCCGTGGTCGAGGTGCCGCCGCTCTTGCTGGACAACTCGGCGAACGCCGTCCGGGCCTCCTCGCTGAAGGAACCGGGGCTGCTGGCGATGAGGATCGTGTTGATCACCGCCGGGTCCACTTCGTAGGCCGCCTTGAGCACATCGGCGGCGGTCTTGCCCTTGTCCGGCCCCTGGGGGATCGGCGAATGAGGGGGGGCATCGCCCATCAGGATGATCTGCTTGTTGCAGCCGTCGCGCCACGGCAGGGCGATGGCCCGCAGCACCGCCTCGAGGACGGCCTCTGGCGTGTCCCCGCCGCCGCTGACCGTGAGGCCGTCGATCGCCGACTGGATCTCGGCGCTGTCGCTGGAGAACGGGATGTCCTTGAACATCTCGCTGTCACTCCAATCGCGGTAGCCGACGATGGCCACACGGAAATCGGGGAAGGAGGATTCGATCGAGGCCAGGATTGTCTTGGCCGTCTTCTTCACCTGCTCGATGTCGTCGGACATGCTGGAGGTCAAGTCGATGACGAAGATCAGGTCCATGCAGCCCTTGGCTCCCTTGGCGATGTCGACCACCTTCCCTTCCGTCGTCGGAATCAGGTCGCCGCCCGGCTTTTTGGTCGTGATCCACACCCCATTGCACTCGATCGGCATGGGCAGGCGCTCGGGATCGGTAGCCGTGATGGTCCTCAGCGTCCCCGAGGCGGGCGCGGCCAACGTCCCCTCGATCAGACCCGTGATCGTCCAGCGCAGCTTCCCTTCCACGTCGTGCCGGAAGTCGATCCAGCCGGTCATCATGCCCTTGGTGATCTTTCCCGTCTCATCGTAGTTGCCCTGCCAGCGCAGGGAATAGGGCTCATCCTCGTGTCCGCCGCTGAACTCCCCCCCCGACGCGGTGAAGCGGAACGGTATCGTCCTGACCGCCACATCGAGCCACAGCTCGGGGCAGCTCAGCTCCAGGGTGCCCGCGTACTCGCCGTCCAGGGCCGTGGCCTTGCCGGCGCCCTTGACGAAGCGGGTGAGCAAGCCGGCGCCGTTGAACTCGACGCGGGAGCCGGCCGGGCAGGATTCCATTTTCCCGTCCCATGTCCTCAGGGTTGCATCCACGGCCAGGGTTCCTTTCATCACGCAGCCGTCGTAGCCGAACTCAACGGTCGTCTGCCGGGCGAAAACGAGGGAAATTTTCTTGTCCGAGGCGGTGTTGACCACGCAGATCGTTGTGTCGCTTTCCAGGGTGCCTTCCTTGACCCCGCCGGCGGAGCGCTCGAAGCGGATGAACCCCGGCCCGAAAACCTGCTCGCGGGTCGTGTTCCAGACCTTCAGGTTCCGGGTCTCGTCCAGGATGCCGCTCTGCACTCCCTTCTCCCAATCGTCATAGGCGATGGGGCCGGGCGCGAACCAAAGCAAGCTGCCTTCCTTCCAGGCCACGGGCCGGAGCTGGGTCCGGGCCGCCAGCACGCCGAGGTCCCGCTCCGGGGGGGGCTCCTGGGCCGCGGCCAGTGCCGCCACGATGCAAACGCTCCAAACGATTCCGCGCAAGACCGGTTGATATTTCCTCATGGTGTCCTCCCCTTCGGTATGTGTCCGCTCAATGACCCCGGGTCGAGCGGCGAGCGCGCCCGCAAAGACCAGGGACCGCGAGCCGGGCCGACTGTGCTTCTCATCATCCTTCTATCCTCAGGCCCGCGGCACGGCCCAGGGCACGGGCCGGGCTACGGGACCAAAAAACCAACCAGGGCGCCCAGGACGACCAGGGCGCCGAGCAGGGCCAGGCCGAGCCAGGATAGAAATGGCTCCGCCGGCCGCAGCAGCCGGAGCACGGCCAGCAGCAGCAGGCCGGAGAGCAGCCCCAGCAGGGCTCCCGGCAGGGACTGTCCGTACTGCCGTTTCCTCTGGACCCGGCTCTTCATGGAAGCCACGGCGGATGGAGCCAGGGTCGGGCTGACCGACGCCAGAAATTGCCGGCGCAGCGCGGGGCGCTCGCCTTCCGGGGCCAGGTATTCCAGCTGCACCTCGTGCAGGCGGCCGTCGCCGGCGAACGACAGGTCGAAATCAAGGATGTACTGGTTGCTCAAATGCTCGCTGATCTTGCGGTACAAAGCCAGAAGATCCGCGGCCGCCACCGCCTTGAAGAACTCGCCGCCGGTTCCCGCCGCCAGCCGGCGCAGGTTCTCGTCGTCGCTTGCCGGGCCTAGCCCGACGGCATACAGGGAGACACCGCCCACCCTGGCCAGCCGGATGTTTTCGTCCACGGTGGACCGGCTGCGGTTGTCCCGCCCGTCGGTCAGGACGACCAGCGCCCGTCGGGGCGCGCTGACCCCCTTGAAAAGGGCAAGGACCTCGGCGACGGCATCGAAGAGGGCGGTGTTCCCGCGCGTGCGCACGGCGGCCAGCGCCTTGACAGCCAAGTCGCGGTCGCTGCTGAAATCCATGTGCCGCGAGAGCGACTCGTCACAGGAGAAGATGGCGATCTGGTCATGGCGGCTGATGTGCGAAATGAAGGCGGTCGCCGCCGTTCGGGCACGCTCCAAGTGCAGCCGCATGCTGCCGCTGCCATCCACCAGTAGCGCGACGCTCAAGTAGCGGCCGCCCTCCATGGCCGAGGACAGGCGCAGGACCCTTTGCGGGATGCCGTCGACATGGACCGAGAAATCGCCTTCCACCAAGCCCAGCAGAGAATCCCCTTTCTCATCAATGACGGTGAAATAACAGGTCACCAGCGGCAGGCCGGAGATATCCAGGCGCTGCATCCGTACTTCAGCTGCCGGCGCTGCAACGGTTGAAAAGAACCATCCCCAGAGCAAAACGGCCGTGCGGCCAGCCGCTCGCCCAACCTTCAGTGGCGGCACGCTACAGAAGCTTGATGCGCAGGGCGGTCTTTCCCATCTCGATCAGGTCGTTGCCCTTCAGCGGTGCCGTCCCCTCAACGACGACGCCGTTGACCCGGGTCGGGTTCTTGGCGCTCTCGTTCAATATGGATAGCTTGCCGCTGCCGGCATCATAGTACAGCGACGCCTGCTCCTTGGAGACCGTGGGATCGCTGAGTTGGACATCGTTGATCCGGGTGCCGGAGCGGCCGATGGTGCAGGTGTTCGTCGTGACCGTGAACACCTTGCCCCGGTCGCTCCCCTGCTCCACCGACAGCTCGGCGATCGGATTCAGCAGCAGCTGCGTCTCGCCGCCATGGGGCGCGCCGCGGGGGACAACGATGGTCGGGGCCGGGCCTTTCGGGCCTTCGCGGCGCGACTGGGGGGTGATCACTGCCTGGGCGCCCGGCTGGGCGCTGGCCGACTTCTTGGGCTTGAGGAGCAGGACCAGGAACACGATGACCAGGAGCGCCATCAGTACCCCCAGGGCGATCAGCAGCGTGCGAGTCTGCCCGGAAAAACCGCCGGCACCGGCCCTTTCCAATTCCTTGATCACGGGGACAGCGGCATTGGCGGGGTCCTGCATCACAATCCCGGTGACCCGGAAGGCGCGGCCGACAGGGGGGAGATCCTTGGTGCGGACGACGATGGTATTGGGGCAACTGTCGTCGAGAAGAGTGTAAGTGCCACGGGTTGTCCCGGCGGGATTGGCATTGACGTTCTGCACTTCACCGATCAGGGTGACCTGCATGTTCCAATAGCGGGCGGGTGCGATCAGGATGTCGTTGATCCACTCATCCTTGGCCTGAGCGGGTGCGCTCAACGCCAGGACCAGGCACAACATGGTCAAGAAGATGCGGCCGGCATATTGCTTCATTTTTCCTCCTCTTCGGTTCCGGGAAAATTCTACGCAATCGGCTTTGTTTTGTCAATCCCCCGGAGGCATTGATTTTGCCTGAGAAGTATTCTATATTATTTCATGCAGCTGCAGCCGGGAAAAAACCCGTTTCCCGGCCGGGAGGCGCCGATGCAAAGCACCTATGATCCGCAATTGATCTACGACGTGTTCGACCGCTACGGCTTCGCCGTGTTGCGCATCGACCAGTTCGACCGCGGCAACTACGCCACGATCAGGGCTGAATTGAAATACGAAAAGCTCTCGACCGACCAGTTGCTGGAGATCACCACCAAGCTCAAATCGCTTGAAAAAAATGAAAACCTGGAAGTCGATATCATTAATATCGATATGAACCATAAAACCATGCGCCTGAACATCATGACCAAGGAAGAAGAGAGCACGGTCACAATTACCTGATGGGCACTGGAAGCAATGCCCACCTATTGATGTACAAAAGCAAGAAAAACGGCAAAAACCGGATCAGCTGTTCCTGAAAAATCAAACCGTCATAACTTAAAACTTCAGTACCAGGGCCAGGGATGGGGAGAACAGCATTTGAGCCGTTTTTCTAAAAATGTAAACGGCCTGGAAATCAAAGGCAATGCCCAGTGAACGGCTCAACATGGCCTGCAGGCCCATGGCGCCGGCCGCCAGGGGCGCAAGCGCGTTTTCGGGAGCGGCGATGATGATTTTATTGCCCAGGCTGGACACATATTCCTTTTCCTCGGCCATGAGATTTTCCATGCCGCCACCAACGGAAACATACAATGCCAAGCGCTTAGAAAAATCAAAATACTTGTAAAGATTGAAGACAGCGGTGAGATTCTCAGGCGTATCGACCGGAATTGTTTCTCCATCGGAAGGGTCGCGCAAATCTACCGAAGTGGAAAGACCATAACGGACATCCAGACCTATGGCAAAAGAACGGGAAGTGAAAACAGCAAAGCTGAAACCAACGGCCGGGCTCTGATAAGCAGGAGTAGTGGGAAAATCATTGCTTCCGGCCACATAATCGCTGTCGGCGCCATTGATACTGAACATATTCAAGCCGCCGCGCAGGCAGAATTGTTTTTTAAGGAAACTTTTCTTGGCCGGTTGGCTAATGGCCAGGAGTTGCACATTGGCAAGCAGCAGCACGGATACTATCGTGAAAATAATGAGTGTATTTTTTTTCATGGTTTTTCTCCCTGATTTTTATGGTTTACCACTGCTTGCGCTTGACATTCTGCACAGTGATCTTGACCGTTTGCGCGTCCTCGGAAATGCCATCCGACACTTTGAAGAGGATGTTGAAAATCCCGGACTGGGTGTAGGTGGGCGTCCAGGAAAAAGCGCCGTTGGCGGCGTCCAAAACGGCCCCGTCCGGCAGACCGTCGACTAAAAATTCCAGCGGGTCGCCGTCACTGTCAGTGGCGCTCAGCGTAAAAGCCAGGGTCTTTCCTTCTTCGCCTGCGCAGTCAGGAATGTTCTGCAGTACTGGCGCCGCGTTGTTCAGGATCGGCTTGACCATGCGCAATACCTGGTCGCCGATGCCGGAGGTTCCCATTTTGATGCGAAAAAAACCGCTTTCGCCCCAGCCTGTGCCCCAGGAATTTTTGCAGATCCAGTATCTCTCGACATGGTTGTAGCCAACAATGACCACAAAATGACCGCCCTGGTAAGAGGCACCGGCCGTGGGCTGGTACACACCGCTGCGGTAATGGTAGAAATCGGAATACACGGCCATCCAGCTGGTTACCGGACCGCTTTGCAGCGCCGTTTCTATGCCGCTGGTCGAAGTGGAAACCCAACTCCAGGAAGTGATTCTCACCACCCGCGCCGCCCAGCCGGCGCAGGGATTGCAAGAAGTTTTTCGGGCCGAGTAGGGATAGCAGCTCTCATTGGGGATACCGGTACTCTTGATGTAATTGGCCGCCTTGTATTCATAACCGCCGAGGACGCAGTCACCGGCATTGCTGCAGGAAAGCAGCATTTGTTCAGAAAGATCGATATCTTGGCTCATGTGCTTGCTGATTTTGACCATGGCTTCCAGCAGGGCGGTGGTGGCAAAGGCCCAGCAGCTGCCGCAGTTGCCCTGGTCCTTGACGGAAGTGATCCAATTACCGCCGAAATTTCTCCAGTCCAGCAATGCCGGCAAAGCCCCATGCTCGGGGAAACTCTCAGCGGGCATCCGGACCGGCACCTCGCTCAAGCGGCCGCCTAGGCGTTTCAGGCGTTCTTCGCGGCTCATGAACGACAAGGGCGTTGCTTCGGCCTGCCAGGAGAGTTTCTCGGCGGCAATGGCATCCTGAACCGCCTTGACTTCCGGGTTCTCGCTCGCTGCGGACGCAGTCAGGGCAAAAAGAATTCCCAGAAAACAAAAAACAAGCAGCCCGGCGAGCAATATCCTTTTTTTTATCATTTCAGTCCTCCTGGTAATGAACTGTTATTTTAAGTCATTCGCAAGCATTGTCAAGGAATCGCACAGGCAGAAGGTTGAAAAACATTTTTTCAACTGTGGTAAAATAAAAACACATCACTGGAGAGAAGAAATGAAAAAATGGAACTTAAAAGCCATAGGAAACGGATTCCTGCTGCTGACCATGCTGGTCGCGCCTGCTTGCAAAAGCAACGACGGCGGCAACGAACCGGAACTCCCCGCCGCGGCATTTGAACTGGTTTACGCCACCTACTGGGGAGGATCGCCGCAGGCCAACAAGGGCAACGCCATCAGCGTGGACAGAGACGGCTATATCTATCTGGCCGGCGAGACCCAATGCCCGTCCTTCTATCTGAAAAACCCGGTCATCGACAAGATCAATTCGACCATGGGTTTTGTCAGCAAATTCGCCCCGGACGGGCAGGAGGTGGTCTATTCCACCTTTCTCGGCGATCCGCAAGGCTACAATTTTTGCCTGGACATGGCCGCCGATGAACAGGGTAACGCCATCGCCGGCGGGCTGGCCGGCGGCCAGGGTTTCCCTTTAAAAAACCCTCTCTACGGCACCTTTGGCCAACCCTGGCAATGCGGATTTTTGAGCAGCATCGCCCCCCAGGGATCGACGCTGAATTTCTCCACTTTCATTCTCCAGGAACGCGTCGTCGCCCTGACCCTGGACCATGAACAGAACATCTACCTGGCCACCATGGACAACACCATCCTGAAGATCTCGGCCGATGGCAGCCGTTTGCTTTACGAATACAAGATCTCTGGTGATATGGACGACACCTCGATCGAGGACATGGCCGTCGATGCTGAAGGAGCCCTTGTCGTCGCCGGCTGGACCTACGGCCTCGGTTTTCCCACCCTCAACCCTATACAGGCGGTGAGCGGAGGCTTATGCGATGCCTTCATCCTCAAATTGAATCCCGCCGGCAACGCCCTGGAATTCGCCACCCGGCTGGGCGGGGCGGACGATGATTTCGCCTTGGGCGTCGCCGTCGGCGCTGACGGTTCGATCTATGTCTGCGGTTCCACTGCTTCCGCCGATTTCCCGCTGAAAAACGCGGTCGACACTGTTTATAGCGGCAAAGCGGATGCCTTCGCCGCCAAGATCGACCCGGTCCACGGCACCCTGGTCTATTCAACCTACCTGGGCGGAGGCGGCGAAGACAAAGCAACGGCCATGGCGTTGAATGCGGCCGGCGAAGCATACTTGTCAGGCTGGACCACCAGCCCCGATTTTCCGGTTCGCGGCGCCATCCAGGACCATTTGGGCGGCGTAAAGGACGTATTCGTCGCCAAACTGAGCGCCAGCGGCGACAAGGTCCTGCTGTCGACCTATTACGGCGGCTCAACCAGCGAGCCATACATCAACATCCATAGTGACGGCATCGGGGCTGACTGGAGCAATGACATCTGCCTGGGCCCGGACGGCAAGATATATATCACCGGGGAAACCTACGCCAATGATTTTCCCCTGCTGAACCCCTTGGACGACAGTATTTTATTTTCCAAGGCCTTCATCGCCGTGTTGCAAGAAAAACAGATCAAATAGCGGCGGCAACGAAAAAAACTGCCTGCTTCTTGAAATTGTTAAAGTTATCTGTTATGTTATGGAAATCACCCAATCCGATCGACTTTGAATTAGAAAGCTTGGCGCGGAGGGCAGAATGAAATTCGGGAAAAAAAAGGTCCTTGAGTTGATAGAAGTGATGGACAAGCACCAGCTCGGCGAGCTTTCCATCCGCAACTGGTTCACCAGCGTTGAAATCAAGCGTGGCCATTCCCCATCGCGCCAGGCGACCGCTGCTGCTAACATCGAAAGGAGAACGGCCTGGACGGGCTTGCCAGCGGCACAAACAGATCCGCCCGCGGCGGCTCTACTCACCCCGGTTCCGGAAAACAGCAATGAACCCGCGAGCGAAAATTATTTCCAGGTCCAGGCGCCGTTGGTCGGGACATTCTACCGGGCCTCGGCTCCCGACGCCGAGCCATTTGTCGAGATCGGCGACTCCGTCAAGGCCGGCGACGTCCTTTGCGTTATCGAAGCCATGAAGAACATGAACGAAATCCAAACCGACATTGACGGCATAATCCGTGAAATTTGCATAGAAAACGGCGCTTTGGTCGAGTTCGGCAAATTACTGTTCAAGATCGAAGAAATCGCGGGAGATTCATGATTGAAAAGATCCTGGTTGCCAACCGCGGTGAAATCGCAGTGCGCATCATCCGCGCCGCCCAGGAGCTGGGCATCAAAGCCATCGCGGTTTTTTCCGAGGCCGACCGCGACGCGCTCTTCGTGAAGTATGCCGACCAAGCCATCTGCATCGGCCCCGGCCCGGCCAAAGAAAGCTATCTTTTTTACCAGAATATCCTTGCCGCCACGCTCTCGGCCAAAGCCGACGCCATTCATCCGGGCTACGGATTCCTCGCCGAAAATCCACTTTTCGCCGAGGCCTGTCGGGCCCTTAATATCAATTTCATCGGACCGCACCCGCTGGCCATCCGCAAAATGGGTGACAAGGCCACCGCCAAGAAAATGATGCGCCAGGCCGGAGTTCCGGTCGTGCCCGGCTCGCCCGGAATCATTCACACCGCGGGGGAGGCATTGACCTTCGCCGAACAAATCGGCTACCCGGTGGTCCTGAAAGCCACCGCCGGCGGCGGCGGTAAGGGCATGCGCATCGTCAACGAGGAAAGTGAAATCGAAAACGCTTTTGCCGCCGCGGCCAATGAAGCGCAGCAGGCTTTCGCTGATTCTGGCCTCTACATAGAAAAGTTCATCCGCAATCCCAAGCATGTTGAGATCCAGCTGCTGGGGGACAAGCATGGCCACCTGGTCCACCTCTTTGAACGTGACTGTTCGCTGCAGCGCCGCTACCAAAAATTGCTTGAAGAGGCCCCCTGCCCCATTCTCAGCGACGATTTGCGCCTGCGCATGGGCGCAGCCGCGGTCCAGGCCGCCCAGGCAGTGAAATATGACTCGGTAGGAACGGTTGAATTCATCTTCGATCAGGAAAGCCAGCAGTTTTATTTCATCGAGATGAACACCCGCATCCAGGTTGAGCATCCGGTGACCGAGCAGATCACCGGCATTGACCTCATCAAGAACCAGATACAGGTGGCCGACGGGAAAAAACTGGGCTTCAAGCAGAAGGACGTGCAAAAAACCGGGCATGCCATCGAATGCCGCATCAACGCCGAGGATTATCAAAATAACTTTCTGCCCGACACCGGCACCATCAGCCAATATATCGTACCCGGCGGTCCGGGTGTGCGCGTCGACTCCGGCGTCTTTCCCGGCTACGCCATCCCGCCCTACTACGACTCGATGCTGGCCAAACTAATCGTTTGGGGCAACGACCGCCGCCAGGCCATCGCCACCATGAAACGGGCCTTGAGGGAATTCATCATCAGTGGAGTAAAAACCACCATCCCTTTCCACCAGCAGGTCCTCGGCAGCGAGGCCTTCCTGCGCGGCAGCTATACGACGAATTATATCCAAGACTTTTTCCTTTAAAAAGGTGAATGCATGCTTTCTAAATTATTTGTCAAGTGTCTGAATTGCAATACCATCCATTTTATATCATTCCTGCGCCACGCCCACTACGTGTGCTCCAAGTGCGGCTACCACTTTCGCATCGAAGCTCCGACCAGGATTAAAAGAATATGCGACCGCGGAACTTTTTTTGAACTGGACGCAGATTTGCGGAGCTCCGATCCCTTGGATTTTCCCCATTACAGTCAGAAAATCGCCGCAGCCATGGCCGCCACCTCGCTGAACGAGGCGGTGCTCACCGGCATCGGTAAGATCAACGACCATCGGACCGCTCTGGCCGTCTTCGAGCCGCGTTTCCTGATGGCCTCCATGGGATCGGTGGTCGGTGAGAAGATCACCCGCCTGATCGAATACGCGACCGACCATTCCCTGCCGGCAATCATCATTATCTGCTCGGGCGGGGCGCGTATGCAGGAGGGGATCTTTTCCCTGATGCAGATGGCCAAGACGGCGGCGGCCATCAAGCGCTTCCATGAGCGGCGCTTGCTGCTGGTTACGGTTCTGGCCGACCCGACCACAGGGGGGGTTACCGCTTCCTTTGCCATGCTGGGAGACATCATCATCGGCGAGACCAAAGCCCTGATCGGTTTCGCCGGGCCCCGGGTCATTCAGCAGACCATCGGCCAGGTCCTGCCCCCGGGGTTCCAGACCGCGGAATTCCTGCTGGAGCACGGCATGCTGGACCTGGTCGTTCAACGCAAAAACCTCAAGCCGGTACTGGCTACCATATTGCGCATCCATGAACAAAGGCCGTACGACCAAGGAGGCGAAGCCCATGTCTGAAACCCGCCGAGATAAGGACCTGCACGAAGCCCCGCAGTTGATGTCCGCCATCGACATCGTCAAACTGGCCCGACACCCCAAGCGCCCCACCACCCTGGATTATTTCCAATACCTGTGCCGCGATTTTATCGAGTTCCATGGCGACCGCCGTTTCGCTGACGACAAGGCCATCGTCGGCGGCATCGCCTTTTTTTCGAACCTGGCGGTCACCGTCATCGGCCATCAGAAGGGACGCAACGTCAAGGAAAACATCCGCCGCCATTTCGGCATGGCCCACCCCGAAGGCTACCGCAAGGCCCTGCGCTTGATGGAGCAGGCTGAGAGGTTCGGCCGCCCGGTGCTCATCCTGATCGATACTCCGGGAGCGTATCCCGGCATCGGAGCCGAAGAGAGGGGCCAAGCCGAGGCCATCGCCTACAACCTTTATCGCATGTCCAGCCTGCGCGTTCCCATCCTGGCCGTGGTCACCGGTGAGGGGGGCTCGGGCGGCGCCTTGGGCATCGGCGTCGCCGACAGGATCTTCATGCTGTCCAACACCATTTATTCGGTCATTTCCCCGGAAGGCTGCGCATCCATCCTCTGGAAGGACGCCGCCAAAGCCCCGGCCGCGGCCGCGGCCCTGAAACTGACCGCCGCGGACCTGTTGCAAAAAGGCATCATCGACGGCATCATCGAGGAACCCGAGCCGGGAGCCCATGAAAATCCCGAAGCAACCGCCGCAGCCATAAAGGCGGTACTGGCCGCAGCCCTGGAAGAGCTGCTCGATCTAGACACGGAGACCCTTCTCAATCGCCGCTACCAGAAGTACCGCCAAATGGGCGTTTTTGTCAATTCCTAGCTGTCGCCCCGTCGACCTTCTATGAGCGGATCCATTCCGGCTCGGAGGGATCGGTGATTTCATGAAAAAGTACCGGCCTGATCACCATCATCTCCCCCGACCTCTTCCTGGAGATCAACCGCTGGGCCGGGGAGACCGTCTTCCAATTCGGCCCCTTCCAGAAACCATCCGCAGGTGGCCGGCGTGCTCACCCTGATCATCGCCATGATGCTGGCTGCCCTGGGCCTGCTCATGCTCTGGTCCAGCAAACACATCTGGCGCGGTCTGCACTTCCTTTTCAACCTGGTCATGGACAAGATCCGCTCCCTGTTCGCCCGCGGCCGCAAGCTTGTCTGATCACGCCGGCTCGACGATTTCATGCGCGGTGCCGGAGCCAGTAAAAGTGAAAAAACTAGAGCGTGGCGTCAGGACCATGAAGGTGCCCACGGTCAAGGCAAATTTGGACCCGCACGCAGTGGGCGCCGGCGTGGTGGACAGCAACCCGGCCAACAACACCGACTCGGTGAGAGTGACCGTACTCGAAGCCCTGCCGCGGCTGCGCTGACTATACCGTTTTTACAGCACCAGGGCGTAGCCGATCTTCAGGAAGAAGGTGCGGCTGGCGCGCGTGAGGTCGATGTTGGCCGTGCCGATGCCGCTGTCGGTGTAGCCCAGGAAGAGCACGGTCTGCGGATTGATCTTGTAGGAAAAAAGCAGTTGGGTGAAGAGTCCCTTTTCGCTGGGCTCGACCGGAAAAGTGTAGAGGCTGGGGTTATACTTGACGTCGGAATACTGGATGATGGCGCGCAGGAAGCAGCGGACATTGAAATTATAGACCAGCCGCGCCTGTGAAAGGTTGGCTAGGTAAATGCGGTCGCCTTTAAGGGTCAGGTTTTCGTAGATGTGATTGAAATTGAGGTTGAGGTTGCGGCCCAAGGCGACCTCCAGCGAGGGGTTGAGCAGCAGTGAACTAGCGGCGCGGGCATTGGCGTAATCGATGGCGTCGCCCGCCTCCCAGTAAAGCCAGTACCACAGCCCGCTGCGCGGTTTCATCTCCAGGTAGCCGGAGTTGAAGGTGCGCTCGAGTTCCACTCCCTGGTAGAGTATTTTCTCACTGAGCAAAAAGACCTGCAGGGCCGATTGCAGCGGGCCGTTGTAGCCCACGCCGATCCGGCCTTCGATGTCGGTTTGTTTGCCTTGATGGTCGGTGACGCGGCTGCCGACAACCTGGAAAGCGAGGCGGTCGAACCAGCCGCCAGGCTTGCCCCAGATCAGCGGATGGATGTTCAGGGTCAGTCTGCGGGTATCGACGCGCGCCATGAAGCCGAAGTCGGCGCGGAAATCACTACCCAGGTCTTGATAGGACAGGGAGTAAATGAGGTTGCGGCTGTCGTGGCGCAGATTCCCGTACAGGGCGTAGCCGGAGAACGGGTCCGCATCCTGGCCCTGGGCCGCGGCCACGGCTTCGGGATAGGCGGTCCGCGAAGCAAGGGCCTGCCAGGAGAACGTTTTGCTGCGACTCAGGCGCAGGAAACCGTCGGCGCCGATCACGTGATTGGCATACTCATCGCCCACCCGGCCGGTATACAGGAAGCCGACGGTGGAATTTCGTCCCACGTCGCGGCGGAAACGGAAGACCCCCGCCCCAGACGTTTTCGTCGAGGGAAGCCATGCCGCTGCCCTGGTTGGCCGGAAAGAGCAGGTTGTTGATGCGGTCCTGGGTGATGAAAACGCCGACGGCGTTGGCGCCGATCTTGCCGGTCATCTTGCCGCCCCAGAACGGATCGGCCACGGTGCGGCTGAAGACCATTTCCAGCGGTGTCAGGAAAAAATCGCCGCCCTCAAGGAAAAAGGGGCGCTTTTCCGGGTAGCGCAGGGCGAAGCGGGTGTTGACGTCGAGCTGGGCCGCATCGGCCTCGACCTGCGAGAAATCGGGATTGATCGTGGCATTGAGCATCAGGTTGGGGGTCACGCCCCAACGGGCGCTGATGCCCGGATCGACTTTCACCTTTCCGGTTTGCAGCTCACCACCTGGAAATTCGTCCATATTCATGGCATCGCTGCGCTGCACGGTCAGGGTCGGGTCGAATTCCATGTTCTTGCCCGGGCTGATACTTTGAAAGCCGCTTATCTTGTTGAACTGGCAAAGGATACAGTTGCGGTCGCGGTCGCGCACGTGGGTGCTCATGCGGTAGCGGACATTGCGCGGCCAGGAGCGGTCGGCTGCGAATCCCCAGGTCTGCTCCTTGCCGCCCTTGGCAAAGCGCAATTGGTTGAAGGGAATGGCCACCTCGACCGTGTAACCGAAATCGGTGATTTTCCCGGCCGAGGCCCAGATGGCGTCCCAGGAGAAATCCTCATAGCCTTCCAGTTCGCTGAAGTTGGCGTCAGCCTGCACCCCCAGGGGATTTACGCGGAACTGGAAAGCGCGGCGCTCGTCGTTAAAAGTGTCGAGCATGAAGCTGACGTGGTCGTCCATGATGAAGGTGTCGATGGCATCGCGGTCCATCAGGTGGGCGCGTATTTTTTGCGGTTCCGGGTCGAAACAGCGGAAGGCAATATAAATTTTTACCTGGTCATAGGTGACCAATACTTCGGTCTTGACCGGGGCCGGGATATTTTCACCCGGGGTCCACTCGTAAAGTATCTCCAGCATGGCAGACTTCTGCCACGCCTCCTCGTCGAGATGGCCGTCGATCTTGATCTGAGATGCGGCCGGGGTGATGGCCGCGTTCCTGGCCGGCGGATAATCCTTTTTGGCAACCGCGGCCTGCTCCTGGGCCGCCAGGAGCCTGGTGCCCAGCAAAAATAAAACGAACGCCAAACCGACCAAAAAAAACCGCAACCATTTATTCCGATTCATGTCCACCTCCGCAGCAACACGCTCAATAATTTACTCATTTTTTTAACGTCTTTTTATACGTGATTTCACTGTAAAAGTTTGCCTGGAAATCTTCCGCTTTTACGAAATGTCAAAAAGATATTCCGAATGATTTGACAATCCGCTTGCTTCCCATAGTCAAATATGGCCAAGCCGGCCGGCCGCTTTTTTGATCGCCCGTATTGCCTCATCTAATAATCTACCTGAACGACGATTCGTTGCCTCATGGAAAAAACTACCTGAAAAGTAGGAGAATGACACCAAAGAGATCAGGCAAGAGACCTGATAAGCGAGGTGTC